>Ga0070741_10003609_pt1 | contig 37936 bp, 32 predicted proteins | sample Coa_R1_4_FD_66440 | JGI IMG/M metagenome (GOLD analysis project Ga0070741, IMG submission 66440) | Surface soil microbial communities from Centralia Pennsylvania, which are recovering from an underground coalmine fire - Coalmine... | ecosystem: Environmental > Terrestrial > Soil > Unclassified ... | reverse complement strand
CGAAGCGCCACGAGCCGGCGGGGCCTCTCGCAAGTTGCTGCGCGAGCCGTTGCCGGGTTCCCCCTGTCGCGGTCCGCCGGCCTGTGTCTCGCCACGCGAGCCGGCGGGGGTCCGATCGCCATCGGCCCCCTCCGGGCGTGCCTCTTGCGCGGACTCGATCGGCTTTACCAGATTGCGGCTCAGCCCGAGCGCCTCGTAGATCTTGGTCTCGATCTCGTGCGCTACCTCGGGATGGTCCTGGAGGAAGGCCTTGGCGTTGCCGCGTCCCTGGCCCAACCGCTCATCGTTGTAGGAGAAGAAAGCACCGGACTTGGTGATGATGCTCTGCTCCACGCCGTAGTCGATCAAGCAACCGGCGGTTGAGACGCCTTTGCCGAACTCGATGTCGAACTCCGCCTGTCTGAATGGGGCTGCCACCTTGTTCTTGACTACCTTGACCCTGACGCGATTGCCCACGGCCTCCGTCCCGTCCTTGAGCGTCTCGATGCGGCGGATGTCGAGGCGAACCGAGGAGTAGAACTTGAGCGCTCGGCCGCCGGGCTGTGTCTCGGTCGGGCCGAACATCACGCCCACCTTCTCCCGGATCTGATTGGTGAATAGGCACATGGTCTGGGTCCGGTTGAGCGTGCCGGCCAGCTTGCGCATCGCCTGGGACATCATCCGCGCCTGCAGCCCCACCGACTGGTCGCCCATCTGGCCCTCGAGCTCCGAGCGCGGCGTCAGGGCGGCCACCGAGTCGACCGCGACCACATCAACGGCGCCCGAGCGAATCAGCGTGTCGACGATCTCGAGCGCTTGCTCGCCGTAATCCGGCTGGGAGACGAGCAGCTCGTCTATGTCCACGCCAATCTGACGGGCATAGATCGGGTCCATCGCGTGCTCGGCGTCGATGAAAGCGCACACGCCACCGAGTTTTTGTGCCTCGGCGAGGATGTGGTAGACGAGCGTCGTTTTACCTGATGACTCGGGGCCGAAGACCTCGACGATGCGGCCCCGAGGTACGCCGCCGATCCCCAGCGCGAGGTCGAGCGAGAGCGCCCCGGTCGGGATCGCGTCGACGGCGACCCGGGCACCGGGATCACCCATGCGCATCACCGCACCCTTGCCGAACTGCTTCTCGATCTGCGTAAGAGCTCCCTTGAGCGCGGCCTGGCGCTTGGCGTCGGACTTCGCGTCAGGCGTCACACCGGCCTGCTGCTGCTCGCTCATTGATTCCTGGCTCCTTATCTGAAGTTTGAACCGCTCACGGTAGGACGGACGGCGGACGGAACTGCGGAGTTGCTGGGCCGCAGTGGCGCGATTCCAACCGCCGAGACGGGCGAGTCACGCTAGACCCAGCGCCTGTGACAAAACAAGACGCAGTGGTGGGGCAAGCGCGACAAGCTCTAGGCGGATCTGTGAAAAAAGCGCGGACCAGGCGTGGGAACCTGCGGCCGTCCTGTCGGCGCCGTTGCGCTTGCGACCGGGAGCGCCGCAGGCGCCGCCGCCGAGGTATTTCGCCTAACGTATTCGCCGCTGGACGGGATCACCGAGCCCGGATGAGGCTGTTCCCGCGTTCGCCGCCTCGACCGCGCGGCGAGCTATGGTCATCGATGTGGAAGGCTCCCAGATGGACATAACTTTCTTGGGCCAAGCAGGCCTTTTCATCAGGACGAGAGCCGGCAGCATCCTCTGTGACCCGTGGTTCAACCCGGCATATTTCGCGTCCTGGTTTCCCTTTCCGGCCAACTATCGGATCGATCCGCAGAGCATCGGGAACCCGGACTACCTGTACATCTCCCACCTCCACCATGACCACTTCGACCCCGCATTCCTGCAGGCGCACGTCTCCAAGGACGCGAAGGTCCTGCTTCCGGACTACCCGGTCAACGACCTCGAGCGAGAGCTCCGGGACCTGGGCTTTCACCGCTTCATCAAGACGCGAGACCTCGAGCCGATCGAGGTCGACGGCCTTCTCTTCACCATTGTCTCGCTGACCTCCCCCACCGACGGCCCGATTGGCGACTCAGCGCTTGTCGTTGACGACGGCGAAACGCGGATCTTCAACCAGAACGACGCGCACCCGCTCGACGCCGACGTGCTGCGCGCGCTCGGTCCCTTCGACGCCCACTTCCTTCAGTTCTCGGGCGCCATCTGGTTCCCGATGGTGTACCGCTTCCGCGAACAAGCGATGCAGGCCCTGATACGGCGCAAGCGCGATCAGCAGAGCCGCCGGGCCCTGCGATACGCCTCCCAGGTTGGCGCCACGCACGTCTTTCCCACGGCTGGGCCGCCCTGTTTTTTGGACGACGATCTGTTCGGCCTCAATGACCTGCCGGATGCAGTCGGCCCGACGATATTCCTCGATCAATCGGTGTTCCTGGAGTACACGCGTGAGCACGAAGATGATCGTGGACACCTGGTGATCCCAGGAAGCGTGATCGGACTCGCTGGGCCTGGGTGCGAGGTCTCGCACCCAGTCACGGACTCCGAGCTCCGCGCGATCTTCGAGGACAAGGAGGCTTACCTGCGCAGCTACCAGGATCACATGCGCCCGGTGATCGAGGCCGAACGCGCGAAGTGGCCGCGGGGAAAGGTCGACATTTTGGAGTCCATGAGGCGCCTACTGGAGCCGTTGCTGGAGAAAGCCGATCACACGTGCGCGGGCGTCAACGCTCGGGTCCTGTTCTCGTGCGGCGCGGACGAGGTCGTGGTCGACTTCCTCGAGCGGCGGGTCTACCGGTGGGAGGCCCAACAGTGCCGGTTCCGGTTCTTCATCGCGCCCGAGTTGATGGAGGCGGTGCTCGAGTCCGGAGAGGAGGACTGGGTCAACTCCCTGTTCCTCTCCTGTCGCTTCGAGGCGGAGCGGGACGGAAAGTACAACGAGTACGTCTACAACTTCTTCAAGTGCCTGGCCTACGAGCGGCTGCAGTATCTGGAGGGCTACTACGCCGAGAACACCGGCACCGACGAGATGTGGGAGTGCGCGGGATACCGCGTGCAAAGGCGTTGCCCGCACATGAAGGCGGACCTCACGGAATTCGGCCAGTACGACGATGGCGTGCTCACCTGCATGATGCACGGCCACCAGTTCGATTTGGCGACCGGTCGATGCCTGACCTCCGACGATCTGAGGCTGAGGACCGAGCCCATCGACGGCGCCTCCTCATCAGACGAGACGGATCGCCGCCAGCCCGAGGCTACCCCGCTGTCCCCTGGCGGCTGAGCCCGATTCTCGCCAGGGGTTCATATCGGGCTCCGGAGCGCTGTAAGCGCGACCGGTAAAGCGTTACGGAGGGGGCGTTGAAGGTGAGCTGTGGGAGCGGAGGCAGCTCGGCTGTGCGTATGCGCACTCGTGTCGGGACCCGGGCCACCGTGACGTGGGGCAGGAATGGGCGTTTCTCGGGCCTGTACCACCCTCCATCAGAGAGGGCTCCGGAGACCGAGTCCTGGATCTGCGCCAGCGCGCCCGAAGGATCGCCGAGTCGTACCCCCACCACGCGTGGCCGCCGCGGCGGCAGCCACAGTCCGGCGTCGAGACCTAGGTCGGGCCCCGGCGCCCCATCAAGCGCGGCCCCGCAGGCGTCGGCGATTTCCTTGACCCCGCTCGCCGTCAGGCTACCCAGGAAGCACAGCGTGACGTGGAGCGCGCTGTCCGCGACGGGGCGCAGCTCGCAAAACAGGCTCATCACACCCGTGCGCCACGCGGCCAATGCCTCCCGAGCATCCTGGGGCAGCTCGAGCGCGACGAACAGGCGCAGGCGCTCGCGTTCCCCGCTCGCGGCCACGGTCCCTACCCAGACTGGGCCGAGGCCGGATCTGCCGCTCCGCCCGGCACGCCGGGCAGCTCGGTTTCCGCCTCGCCACGGAGCACCCGCCTGAGCAGGTGCAGCGCAACTGTCGTTGAGCGCTCGCGGATATCGGCGCGTCCCCCGGGCAGCCGCGCGCTGAGCGTACTCTCGGACCCCTGCCGGATGGCGACCGTGAAGCACACGAGCCCGACCGGCTTCTCGTCGCTCCCGCCCTCGGGGCCGGCGATGCCGGTCACGCCTATGCCGATGTCGGCACCGAACCGCTCAATCGCTCCGTGCGCCAAGGCGCGTGCGACCTCTTCCGAGACCGCGCCGAAGCGGGTGATCAGGGCCGCGTCGACTCCCGCCAGCGCCACCTTTGCCTCGTTCGAGTAGACGACCGCACCGCCCAGGAAGTAGGCCGAGGAGCCGGGCCGATCCGTTAGGCGGGCGGCCAACAACCCTCCGGTGCATGACTCGGCCACCGCCACGGTGCGCCCAGCGAGCAGTTGCGCGACCTGCTCGTCGACGGTTGAGCCGTCTTCCGAAAAAAGCCGCTCGCCGTGGCGCTCGCGAATAAATTCGATCAGCGCGTCATAGGCCGGCTGGGCCGGAGGCTCGTAACGAGTGGCGATCTCGATCTCGCCCCGGCGTAGGCACGTAGTGATCTCAAGGGGCTCGAGCTCGAGTCCGGCCTGCTCGGCGGCCCGCAGGGTGTTGGCAATCTCGGACTCAGGAAGCCCGAAGAGACGCACGATCTCACGGTGGTAGGTCGGAAGGTCGCTCAGCAGCGCCTGCATCGGAGGCGTCGCCAGTGCGGTTTTCCACATCGGCTGTAGCTCGCGCGGCGGGCCAGGCAGGACCACCACGACTGGCCCCTGATCGTCGGTCGGGGGCACAACCAGGCCGGGCGCGGTCCCGACGGGATCGAGCACACTCGCGCCACGGGGAATCAGCGCCTGCTTGCGGTTCGACTCACGGATCGCCGCACGATCGAGGCCCGGCCAGCGCGCGGTAATCGACTCGACGATCTCCGCGATCCGCTCCTCGAGCCTCGGGTCCAGGACCATCTCGCGACCGGCGAAGCGGCCGACGATCTCTGCTGTGAGGTCATCGGCGGTGGGACCCAGACCGCCGCTGGTGAGTACCACGGCAAAGTTCTGGTCGGCCATCCACCGAAGCGCGGCGAACAGATCGTCGGGGCGATCGGCCACGATCTGGATTACCGCCGGGTCGAGACCGATCTCGCGCAGCCGCTCCGACAGCCACGGGCCGTTGCGGTCGCTGATGATCCCGGACAGGACCTCGGTGCCGGTGACGAGGATCCCCGCGCGTGGGTTCATGAGCCGTCGCCTATGGCGAACACGAGCACGGTGTCAGAGGCCGCCGCTCACAGCGCGGGCTCATGTGCACGTAGGCGCTGTACCGGCGGGCAGCAGGGATGGCCCCTGGGGGACGATGCGCAGACCGATGGCCGCGGTCGACTGGGGTACCGCCACCGACTTGCCGTTGATCTTCATCTGCACGTTCGTGTTGCCGAGCGTGAGCAGGAACTCCTTGGCGGTTTCGGTTGGAATCGTCTGGCCGACGTTGTAGATCACGCCGGGGATCAGCGTTTTGCGTGCACCGTTCTCAAGGCACACATACACGGCAGAGGTGGGTATCAGCTGGAGGCTCACCTTCCTGGGCTTGGGCGAAGCCGGCGGCGTGGTCTTGGTCGTTTGTGATGCTGCGTGATGGTGGCGTGCGTGCTGGTGTGCGCCGGCGCGGGCGCTCGTGGGCTGCGTGCTTTGGTGCCTGTTCGAACTGTTGGTGCCGACGATGTAAAGCACGACCACAACAGCGATCAACACCCCCACCACCGCCAACCACGGAGGAAACGTCACGCTCCGGTGCCGGCTGCCGTCGGGTTCGCGATCGCGCCCGAGCGGCGCGATCGGCCGAATTTCATGCTCGGCGGGCTGCTCGTAGCGTCGCTTGAACTCCTCGACCAGCATTCTGGAGTCGAGCCCCAGGTAGTCGCCGTAGGTACGCAGGAAGCTCTTTATGTACACCGGCCCGGGCAGGAGTTCCCATTCCTCGTTCTCGATCGCGCGTAAATACTTGGCGCGAATCTTCGTGCGAGCCTCGACTTCCGCCATGTCGATCCGAGCGCGGATGCGCGCGTCTCGAAGGGTTGGGCCTATGCCTGGCATTGCGCTCTGAAGGTTAAAGGCCGTCGGCGAGACGCCTCCGCTATGCGGCTGATTTCGTAGCGCAGTTGATGCCCCGAACCGCCCGGACTCGAGTGCCCCGGGTCCGGCTCCGCCGACGGCCCCATTGGCAGTTGCTGTAGGAGCGCTCACTCCTCGGGGACCCTGACCGGCTCTGAGCCTCCGGACTCTGAAAGATGGGCGATGATTCGTGGCACGTCGGCCTCGGTGATCAGGACTTGACGGGGCTTAGACCCCTCGTAGCCGGAGATGACCCCGCGCCGCTCGAGCATGTCGATCAAGCGTCCCGCGCGGGTGTAGCCGAGCCGCAGGCGCCGCTGGAGCATCGAGGTTGAAGCGGTGCCCATCTGCGCCACGAGCGCGATTGCATCCTCGAGCAGGGGATCCTCGTTGGGATGAAGAGCATCGTCGTCGGAACTGTCGCCCTCCGAAGACTCGACCTCCTCGAGCAGCTCCTCGGAGAATTGCGGCTCCCCTTGGCGGCGCCAGCTCTCGGTCAGCTCGGCGATCTGGGTCTCATCGATGAAAGCTCCCTGTATGCGCTGAAGCTTCGATGACCCCAGCGGTGAGAACAACATGTCGCCCTGACCAAGCAGGGATTCCGCCCCGTTGTGGTCGAGGATCACCCGTGAATCGGTCTGGCTGGATACCGCAAAGGCAATGCGCGAGGGGACGTTCGCTTTGATCATGCCGGTGATTACGTCTACCCGCGGCGACTGGGTCGCCAGCACGAGGTGGATGCCCACCGCCCGGGCCTTCTGGGCGAGGCGGATGACGGAGTCCTCGACGTCTGCAGGGGCGACCATCATCAGATCCGCCAACTCGTCGATCACACAGACGACATAAGGCAGCGAGGGCTCTCCGCGGCCCTCACGCACCCGGTTGAGCTCCGGAAGGGAGCGGGTTCGCGCCAGCGACATCATCCCGTAGCGCTGATCCATCTCCTTCACCAGGTTCTGGAGTGCGTTGGCGGCCATGCGCGGGCTGGTGATCACGGGCGTGAGGAGGTGTGGAATGGATTCGTAGTGGTTGAGCTCCACCTGCTTGGGATCGACGAGCACGAAGCGAACCTCGTGCGGCGTGGCGCGCAGCAGGATGCTCGCCAGCATCGCGTTCACGCACGCCGATTTGCCCGATCCGGTCGTGCCGGCGACCAGCAGGTGCGGCATCTTGGCCAGATCGGCGCCGATCGCACGACCGGCGATGTCCTTGCCCAGCCAGACGCTGAGTGGAGACCAGTCCGGGGGCGGCTCCTGGAAGACGTCGCCGAGGTGGACGATGCGCCGGCGGGCGTTTGGCACCTCCACCCCAACCGCCTGTTTGCCTGGGATGGGCGCGAGGATTCGGATCTCGGTGGCGGCCAGCGAGTACGCGAGGTCGTCCTTGAGCTGGGCCACCTTGGAGACTTTCGTCCCGGGCGCCAGTCGCAGCTCGTAGCGGGTGATGTGAGGGCCGGTCACGCGGCCGACCACTGCGGCGTCGATGCCGAAATGGCCCAGCGTCTCCATCAACGTCCGCTGCACCTGCTCTTGCCCTGCCGTATCCGGGCGCGCCGCCTCTCCCCCGGACCGAGTTAGGAACCGCGGGCTGGGCACGTGCCACTGAAAGGAGGGGTCGTCGGTAATCGACGCGCGGAATCGCCCCTGAGGAGTGAGATCGCCATTCTCCGCCCCTCGCGGTCGCTGCTCGGCGTGCTCTGCTCCGCTCGCGGCGGCCTCCGACACGGCCGGTTCATCGTCGCGTGCGCCTGCGTCATCTTCTACCGGACGCGCCGGGGGGGCCTCGACATGCGTGGCGCGCACCACAAGCTCGTCGTTATCGGGCTCGGGCGGAAACAGCGTCAGGGACCGCTCGGCGCGATCGCCCGGCGACGAAGCGGGGGCGGGGGCCTGGCCGGCCTCCGGTGGCCCGACCGCCTCAGCGGGCCGCCCGCGTCCTGGCCGGCCCGCCCGCGCCAGCGCCGCAGCCCGCACAAGCCGGTGCGAGGTCGTGAACTGCTCCCCGGAACGGGCTAGCACCCGCGTGGTCCGTCCGACGCCGGTGCCGGTGGCACGGAGAACACCCGCGGCGGTAGCTCCGCTCGCCAGCATCGCGCCGACAACGAGCAGGAACACCGCCAGGATCTGCGCGCCGAGCGTGGAGACAAGGTGAGACGTGACCCACAGCTCGCCTTGGCCGAGGACTCCGCCGCGCACCTCGAACGCCGCCGGTCGCCAGAACTCGTGCCCAGGAGTCGGCCCGGGGCCGATCCCGAGCGTGCCCGCGGCCAGGGCCAGGGTGAGACCCATCGTGAGGCACAGCGCCCCGGTTCGCAGTGGCCTTCCGGGGACCCGGAACTCCCGCGCGAGGACGAGTGCCCCGGCGAGAAGCAGCGCGGCGGGTACCGCATATCCAATGACGCCAAAGACGAATTTCAAGGAGACGACCAGCGCCGATCCGAGCGCCCCGCCGTTCAACCCGGCGTAAGCCACGCACACCAGGAAGATGCTGAGCGCGACCACCGCGAGCGCGATGACGTCGAGGTGGTGCGGCGCCAATTCGAGCCGCGGAACGGTGGGCCTGGTGCGGGCGAGCAGCGAACGCCGGGCCCGCCTCGGCGGCGGCTTCTTTGAAGCGCGAGTGGCCATGTACCGTCAGGCCTGCTTCGACGCCGGTTCGTTTGCTCCTCCCTTAGCTGGACCCCTAACCTTTCAGACGGCATGTCTGACTATGAGCGTCCGCCACGCGTGCTGGTCGTCGAGGACGACGACGCGATCGCGCACGTACTGCAGCGCTCGCTGCGCCTCGAGGGCTATGAGGTGAAGATTGCTGGGGACGGCATAAGCGCGCTCGACACGGCCCATGTGTTCCTGCCCGATCTGGTCATCCTCGATTTGGGGTTGCCGCGACTCGATGGCATCGAGGTGGCAAAGATGCTGCGGCGCAACGACGACGTCCCGATCCTTGTCCTCACGGCACGCGACGCGGTTGAGTCGCGCGTGGAGGGGCTTGACTCAGGAGCCGACGACTATCTGGTGAAGCCGTTCGAGCGCCAGGAGCTTTTGGCGCGCCTGCGGGCACTGCTCAGGCGGCGCCCGCCCAGGGGTCAGGCCACGTTGACGGTCAGCGATCTCAAGCTCAACCCCGACACGCACGAGGTCGCACGCGCGGAGCGCGAAATCGAACTCACCCAGCGCGAATTCGAGTTGCTGGAGTACATGATGCGCAACGAGCGGATCGTGATTTCTCGCCAGCGGCTCCTGGACGAGGTCTGGGGTTATGACCCCTTTTCGATGACCAACACGATTGAAGTCTTCGTCTCGAACCTACGGAGGAAGCTGGAAGCCGGTGGAGAGCCTCGGCTCTTACATACGATCCGCGGCGCGGGCTACGTACTCCGCGTATAGGTCGGTTCCGGTCCGCTGGCGGCTGGCCGGCGGCTCGGCGGTTCTGACATTCGTGATCCTTGCAGCCTTCGCGACCGTGGTGGGAGCGCTTACCGAGGGCCAGGTAAGGCGCGAGTTTGACGAGCAGGTGCGCTCAGCGGCTAACAAGCTGGCGAGCGAAATCAAGCCGGTATCCGACACCGCGACCGGCCACGTCAACTGCGGCCAGAACGTCAGCCTGAGTGAGTTCGCCCGTGCCGACGATGCTCAGATCAGAGTCTTCAGCGACACCACCAATCGGGTTATCTGCTCGCAGATCATCGGGTCAAACGGCGAGCCCATAAACCGACCGGAGTTCCTCCCTCCAACCCAGCCGGGCACCTATGAGCAGGACGGCTACCGCGTCGAGATTCCTCCTCAGATCGGCATCGATCCCTCGGGCGCGGGCTGGCTGCTCTATGCCCGACCGCTGTCGGAGATCGATCACACGCTTGCGCGGGTTCGTCTGTTTTTGGGGTTGGGCGTGCTTGGCGGCGCCGTGCTGGCGCTGCTCGCGGGCCTCTTCGTGGCCCGCCGCGCGATGCGTCCGATCACCGAGCTGACAGACGCGGCGCGCGAGATTGAGCGCACTCGAGACCCCAGTCTGGAGCTTCCCTATCCGGAGGCCGAGGACGAGGTCGCCGAGCTGGCTCGCACACTGGACGGGATGCTTCGGGCGCTCGATGCCTCACGCGCGGAAACGCACGCCATGCTGGAGCGTCAGCGCGAGTTCATCGCTGACGCCTCGCATGAATTGCGCACTCCGCTGACGAGCGTTCTGGCCAACCTTGAGCTGCTCTCAGAGGACCTGAACGGCGAGCAGGCCGAGACCGCGTACGCGGCGCTTCGCTCCACCCGCCGGATGCGCCGGCTGGTGGGTGACCTTCTCCTGCTGGCCCGGGCCGACGCTAGACGGATCGCGCCGAGCCGTCGCACCGACCTGGGCCAGGTCCTGATCGAAGCGGCTGCCGAGCTCGAGCCCGTGGCCGAAGGTCACGAGCTGTCAATCGAGCCGGGAGAGGCCGTGGTCGAGGGGATGAGCGATGACCTGCACCGGCTCGTGCTCAACCTGCTCGAGAACGCCGTCCGACACACGCCGCCGGGAACACACGTCCATGCTTCGAGCGCGGTGGTGGATGGGCAGGCGGTGCTGGTCGTGGCCGACGACGGGCCCGGAATCGCCCCCGAGCTTGGCCGCCGAGTCTTCGAGCGGTTTGTCCGCGGCGGACGTGACGGCGGACGTGGTTCGGGCCTCGGTTTGGCCATCGTGCGGGCCGTGGTCGAGTCGCACGACGGGACCGTCAAGCTTAAACCGTCGGAGGCCGACGGCAGCGGGACGAAGTTCGAGATCCGGATCCCAGCTGCGAGCTCCGAGGCCAGCGAACTCACAGTTAGAGAACGCTCTTAAGCGGACGCAGGACCGTCGCCGGGCTCCACCCCGGCGACGCTCAGGTGGAGCCGGCGACGGATGGTGAACGCGTTACGGCAGAGTCATCATGCGCGTATAGATGTTCTCGTCGTTTGCGCGACGTCCGACTGAGCCGGCCGAGCCCGTGCACAGTTTGGGAGGGCTTGACGCCTTGCCGGTGCCGGGGCACAGGAACAGATCCGGGTCGCGGGTATCCATCCACAACGGGTAGGCGGTGTTGCCACGAACCGCGAGTCCTGAGTAATCACCATAGAACTCGCTGTTGCCCTGCGTGTCCGGGAACGCCGTCGGCGACGGCATGGACGAGCTGGTTACGCGGACGGTGGCGAAACCCTTGAGGCTGCTCGACGCCGAGAGGCTGACGTCGGAGGAACCGGTCGTCTCGTCGTTTCCGTACTGGCGGTCGTAGTAGGAAACGCCCAGTTTGCCGGAGGGCGAGAACGCCGCCCACTGCCAGAACTGGTCCGTGCGCTTCTGTCGACCCTGCTGGGGGACCACCGGCAGCTTGCGCGGATCAGTGTTGGTTCCGGTGAAGCTGGCACCCCCGTTGTTGGAGACGCTATAGAGGATCTTGTTGTTGCACGCCCCCGGCTTCTTGACTCCCTTGTACAGGTTGGTGAGAAACGACGCATCGATGCCGTTTGGTTTGCACCCGTTCTTCTCGTTGGAGTCGCGGTTGATATAGGAGGCGAAGGTCACCACGACCTGGTTCGGCTTGGTCGGATTCACCCCAGCCGCGGGGTAGTTGGCGGCCCGGAAGACCGAGAGCTTGCTCTTTCCCTTCTCGGGGACACAGGCCACGCCGGGATCCTGGCCCTGATAGGTCTGACAATCGGGCAGGTCATAGAAGTTCGCCACCTTGACGGGTGGACCGAAGCTCGCACCGCCGTTGGTCGACTTTGCGATCAGGACTTGATTGTGGTTGTCCAAGTGGCCTGACCTGCCGTTGTTGAAGTTGTCAAACACCACATACAGCGTCCCGTTGGGCGCGGTGAACGGCTCAGAGAACTGATCGTTGTCACAGGCGCCCGGCCCGCTGATCCCTCGGGGACAGAGCTTCGCGCTGGTGTGGCTGACCAGCACCGGCTTGCTGAAGCCTTGCCCGTAGTTGTTCGAGTGCGCCTCGTAGATGTTTGCCGCCCCATTGGAATCGAAGAACGTCCAGGTGACGTAGATGTGATCCTTGAAGCGGCTGGCCGCGCCGTTATCGACCGTCATGTAGGGCTTGTCGATGAACGGCAGGTCATTGGGGTTGGTGGTGTACTCCTGCGCGACGGGACGACCAGGGAAATTCCATGAGGCGCCGCCGGTGCTGGTGGAGCGATGCATGAAGATCCCGCTCGAGTTGTCGCGGTTGTTGGTCACGCCGGGGCCGCGCTGGAACTCCTGGCACGAGAAGTAGGCGTTGCCTTTTGTGTCCCAGGCGGTGGAGGGATCGCCTGCGCCCTGCATGTACTCGCGGGCCACGCCGCCAAACGCGGTGCCCCGCACGAAGTTGTTGGGCAGCGTTGAATCGGTGAAGCGCGTCCCGCTGCTTGAGTAAGACGGGCCGCAGGTGCCGTCGCCGCGGCGATAGTCGTTATAGGTCGCGACCAGCTGCCCGGTCCGTGGATTCACCGACATCGAGGTCTCGTTCTGCGCCTGGCCTCGGCCCTGGAGGTCGCGGTCTGAGACGTTGAGACAGTTCTGGTTGACCTTGACGTTGTTTCCGTGATGCGTGGGGCAGGCGGCAGCCGTCGGATTGCTGACCGGCTTGAGGTCGGTCGCGCGTGTGCGCGCGCTGGCCTCGTTGCCTGACGTTGTTCCGAGCTCGAAGCTGGCGAACCCCGACAGGATCCGCCGCTGCAGCTTGGTCATCTTGAGTTCGCGTGCAGTCGAGACGCTGCCCCCGCTGGAAGCGACGGCCACGATGCACCCGGTGAGCACTGCCAGTGCGCCCAAGGCGAGGGCGCGGCGCCACGTCAAGACGTGCATAAACCTCCTCCTTCCTCACAGGCCCGGCTCCGGTGCCTACCTCGCTGGACGGGGCCCGCCGGTAACTAATGCCGAGCACCCTACCTAGTTTCGACTGGCCCCGACCTTGCGAGTGGCGTTCTAAACCTCGACCACGACTGGGAGCACCATCGGTCTGCGGCGCAGCCGCTCGTACACGAACGCGCCCAGGTCCTCGTGGAGTTCCTGCTGAAGGAGATCGATCTCACGCACGCCGTCCTGGGCGGCGTCTCGGAGCGAGCGCTCGACCTCTGCCCGGATCGCCTCCACCAGTCCGTCGGCCTGGTCGGCGAACGGCACACCGCGGAAGATAACCTCCGGTGCAGCGACGGATTCGCCGGTTTGCTCGGAGATCGTGGCCACGACGATGAAGATGCCGTCGGCCGAGAGCATGCGCCTATCGCGCAGGGCGACGTCCGCCGGGTCGCCGATGTCGACGCCGTCGACGAAGACCATCCCCGAGCGCTCGGGGTCGCCAAAGCGTGCGCCGCTTGAGTCGATCTCGAGCGGTAGCCCGTTCTGGCCTCGAAACACCCGCTCGGGTCCGATGCCCACAGCGTCAGCCAGCTGGGCGTGGAGGTGCAGACGCTTGTGGTCGCCATGGACCGGCATTACATACTGCGGCTTGGCGAGATTGAGCATGAGCTTGAGCTCCTCCTGGTGGCCATGGCCGGAGGCGTGAATCATCGCCTCGGCGGTGGTGACCACGTTGCAGCCCAGCTGGTAGAGGCGGTCGACGGTCTCCCCAACCGCACGCTCATTTCCGGGGATCGGCGTGGCGGAGAACACGACGGTGTCGCCGGCGCGCAACTTGACCTGGGGATGGTCGTTGTAGGCCATCCGGCGCAGGGCCGACAGCGGTTCACCCTGCGAGCCCGTGGAGATCACGATGACCTTGTCGTCGGGCCAGTCCTCGACCTCGTGGGCGCCGATCATCATCCCTTCGGGGATCGCGATGTGACCGAGGGAGCGCCCGATTCCCACGTTCTTGCGCATGGAGCGACCGACCAGAGCTACCTTGCGCTCCAGCGTGGCGGCGGCGTCGACGACCTGCTGCACGCGGTGGATGTTTGAAGCGAAGCTGGTCACGATGATCCGGCCGCCGGCGCCCGCAAACACGCGCTCGAGCTGTGGCCCCACGATGCGCTCCGACGGCGAGAAACCAGGGCGGTTTGCGTTGGTGGAATCGCCCAGCAGCAGTAGCAGCCCCTCGCGTCCGAGCTCCGCCAGCCGTGACACATCGGCGGGGGGACCATCGACGGGCGTCTGGTCGAACTTATAGTCGCCGGTCACAAGTACGGTGCCCAGCTCGGTGCCGACGGCCACCGCGCACGAGTCGGGGATCGAGTGGGTCATGTGCACGAGCTCGAGCACGAAAGGTCCGAGCTGCGCGCGGGTGGGAGGCTCCAAGTCAACGAGGGGGACGTCTCTGAGCCGATGTTCGTCGAGCTTTGACCGCGCCATCGCCACCGTCAGACGCCGGCCATAGACGGGCGGCATGTGGATGGGCCCGATCTCGCGCAGGATCCATGGGAGCGCCCCGAGATGGTCCTCGTGACCATGGGTCACAACGATGCCCTCGATGTCCGCGGCGCGGTCGCGGAGATAGCTGAAGTCCGGCAACACGAGGTCGATCCCGAGCATCTCGGCGGTCGGGAATCGCAGGCCAGTATCGACCACGAGGATGCGACCGGCGTGTTCGAGCACGGTCATGTTCTTGCCGATTTCGCCCAGCCCGCCGAGGGGCAAGGCGCGAAGGCCGCTCACGCCGCCGTGGCCAGCAGACCGTGCCGATCCAGCAGCCGACGTACGGTTTCGCGCTCGGACTCGTCCAGCTCGACGTACGGCAATCGCGGGGTCCCCACGTCGATGCCCATTAGGAAGAGCGCCGTCTTCACAGAACAGGCGAGCGGAGCAACCGCCAGCTCGCTGTAAACGTCGTGCAGGCTCAGGTCGACCTCGTGACGACGGTCGGGTTCGTCCACCATGCGGCGCATCTCCTCTCCCACCACATGGCTGGCCACAAGTACGCCGCCGGGCTCGCCGAGATCGAGCACGTCAGCGAGCAGGTCATCGTTGCCGGCATAGATCGCCAGGCCCTCCACCTTCGCGAGGTTTTGTGGATTTGCCTGCTTGACGGCCGCGACATTGTCGATCTGCGCGAGCTCGGAAAGCAGATCGTTGGGCATGTCCTGTGCGGTCCGTTGAGGGATGTTGTAGAGCACCATCGGCAGGTCCGTGGCCTTCGCCACCTCTTCAAAGTGGCGGATAATCCCCTTGCGTGACGGCTTGTTGTAGTACGGGTTGACGACCAAAAGAGCGTCAGGCCGCAACTCCGTGGCGCGTTGTGTCAGCTCGACGGTGTGCCGGGTGTCGTTGTGGCCGACGCCGGCCACGATCGTTGCCTCGGGATGCGAGCGGCGCCCCTCCTGCACCCCCAAGCCAATGAGGCGGAGCTTCTCCTCGTCGGAGAGCGTGGCGGCTTCGCCGGTCGTGCCACACAGGACGAGGCCGTCTGAGCCGTGATCTAGGAGATGATCCATCAGGCGCACAGCGGTGTCCTCGTCAAGCTCTCCCCGAGAGTCGAACGGCGTCACCATCGCAGTCAAAATCGCGCCTAGGTCGAGGGCCATCGGCGCCATTATCGCAGGGGGGTTCCCCGGCGATCAGCCGCCCTCGGTGTGGCTGGAACCCCAGCCGAACGCGTCGAGTGGCCCCAGCGGCGAGGACCCGTGCGGGGGCGCGGGCGCGACCTCGAGCTCGGAGTGCGGCGGGCAGATCACGTGCGTTACGCGAGCCCCGGTCAGTTTCGAGATCCGTTCCGGAAGGCCGGCCGGGCCGGGAGACGATTTCCGTTCTGTTTAGAAGAGCAGGTGCTCGAGCCCGATCATCGGCGAGGTAGACAGGGTGGCCACGCGCCGGACCGCCAGTAGCACGCCGGGCATGAATGATTCACGCGCCAGCGAGTCGTGACGGATGCTGAGCGTCTGCGCCACGTCGCCGAGCAGCACCTCCTGATGGGCCACGAGGCCTGGGAGGCGTACCGAGTGGATCGGCACCTCGAGCGAACGATCCGTTGCGCCGCGCATCAGCTCGGCGGTGCGTGCGGCCGTACCGCTTGGCCGGTCGAACTTGCCGTCGTGGTGTAGCTCGATTATCTCCGCTGCGCGCATGTGCTTGGCTGCCTCGACCGCGAAGCGCATCATCAGGACCGCGCCGATGGCGAAGTTCGGGGCGGCGAACACATTGGCCTCCGCGCCTTCAAACTCCCTCAGCCGGGACTGGTCGTAGCCCGTGGTGCCGATCACCACGTGCACCCCGGCCGAGACGGCCTCGCGCACGTTGTCTAAGACGGTGTCGGGGACGGTGAAGTCGACCAGGACTTCCGGGTCGGCCTCGAGCGCCTCCGAGACGGACACCACGAGGCGCGGATCGGCCTGGGCGACCAACTCGGTGTCGCTTGCCTCCTGTACCGCCTCGCAGACCGTCTGCCCCATCCGACCCGCGGCGCCGGCGACCGCGACCTTGATCACGCCGCCGCCTCCGCGGCCGCCGCATCCATGGGCGCCGCGGCCGGTGCCACCGAAGTGATCGCTTCCTCGAACCGGGCACCGTCAGGCCCAATCGCCGCCGCAGAGCGGCGCGCGGGCGCCCACAACTCGGTTGCGAGCTCAGCGAGCTCGTCGACCGTGACGCCCTCGATCCGCTCCACGACCTCATCCAGGGACTCCAGCGGCGCTCCCGCCAGCACCTCAGAGCCGAGCCGGTTCATGCGCGCTCCCGTCGACTCCAGCGCCAACATCACCCGGCCCTTCAGGTTCTCCTTGGCCCTGGTCAGCTCCTCGTCCGTCGCCGGCTCTTGTATCAGGTGCTCCAGCTCAGCGCTGATTACCGCCAGAGCTTCAGCCAGGTTGTCCGAGCGCGTTCCCACGTAGAGCCCGACCTGGCCCGAATCCTGATAGCCGCTGGCGAAGGAATAAACCGCATAAGCCAGGCCGCGGCGCTCGCGCACCTCCTGAAAGAGGCGCGACGAGCTGGTGCCCCCGAAGACGGTGTCAAGCACGCGTAGCGCGTAGCGCCGCTCGTCGTAGCGCGAGAGGCCCGGAGCTCCCAGGCACACGTGGAACTGCTCGGTCTCCTTTGACTCGAACCGCCGCCCCGGCTCTGAGCCTGAGGGCGGCGAACCCGGCTTGGGAGCGGCTCGCCGACGCCCGTCTGGCACGCGCTGCGCGGCGAGCTCGGCCAGTGCGTCATGGTCGACCGCCCCCGCGGCCGCGATCACGATGTTCGCGGGCACGTAGCGCCGGCGATGGAAGCGGGCTATCTCCGGCAGCGAGGTGGACGCGATCACCGATGAGCGCCCGATGATCGCCCGCCCCAGCGGGTGGGAGCCAAAGACCGCCTCGCCGAGCAGGTCGAAAACCTTCTCCTGCGGGTCGTCCTCGTACATCGCGATCTCCTCGAGGATCACCGCTCTTTCGGCATCGACGTCCCTGAGCGTGGGCCTGAAGACCATGTCCGCCATCACGTCGAACGCCTCCGGCAGATGGGAGTCGATCACCCGAGCGAAGACCGAGGTCGTTTCCTTGCCCGTACCCGCGTTGAGCTCGGCACCCATCGCATCGAAGATCTGGTCGATCTCGAGCGAGCTGTACTTCGCGGAGCCTTTGAACAGGAGGTGCTCGAGCAGGTGGGACAGCCCCGCGTGGGCCTCGTCCTCGCCACGCGAGCCGCTGCCTATCCAGATGCCGAGCGCCACGGAGCGGACTGCGGGCATCGCCTCGCTGACGACGCGCACACCGGAGTGCAGCGTCGTCAGGCGATGCTCGTCTGCCACGGAAGCGTCAGCTTGCTTGGCGCTGATCAGGTCGCGGGCCGGTCGGGATCGCGGTCGCGAACCCGCTCCGGGTCGCGATCGCGGACCCGCTCGGAGTCGCGGTCGCGGGGCCGGCCGCGGTCTCTCGCTGAACGTGGGCCACGCCCGTCGCGCCCGCGCTGGCCCCCCGAACGGCGCGGAGGTCCTGAGTCTCCGGTGCCCGCGGCCTGAAGGTCTGCGACCGACTTGCCGAGCACGTCCGGGTCCGACGCGAGCCGGAGCCCGATGCGCCCGCGTTCGCGGTCGACCTCCACCACGCGCACGGCGAGCTCATCGCCCTTGTTGAGCACTTCCTCCACGGACTCGACTCGCCGCCCGGGCGAGATATTCGAGATGTGCAGCAGTCCGTCGGTGCCCTTGGAGAGCTCCACAAAAGCTCCGAACGCTGTCGTCTTGACCACCTTGCCGGTGAACTCGTCGCCGACCTCTACCTCCTTGGTCATCGCGCGAATACGATCGACGAGACCGTCGCCTCGCTCGCCGTCGGAGGCGTAGACGAGTACTTGGCCCTCGTCGGAGACGTCGATCTGGGCCTCGAATTCCTCCTGCAGGGCACGGATGGTCTCCCCGCCCTTGCCGATCAAGAGCCCGATCTTCTCCGGGTCGATCTGAATCGTCGAGATCCGCGGGGCGTAGCGCGAGAGCTCGGTCCGTGGGGTCGAGATCACCTTGCCCATCTCATCGAGAATGAACTGTCGCGCAACCTGGGCCTGCGCCAGCGCGTCGCGCATGATCTCAAAGGTCACACCCGTGATCTTGATATCCATCTGCAATGCGGTGATGCCCCGGTCGGTGCCCGCGACCTTGAAGTCCATGTCGCCGAGGTGGTCTTCGACGCCGGCGATGTCGGTGAGGATGATGTGGTCATCGCCCTCCTTGATCAGCCCCATCGCGATTCCCGCGACCGGGCGGGTGATAGGCACGCCGGCATCCATCAGCGAAAGCGACGAGCCGCACACCGACGCCATCGAGCTCGAGCCGTTTGACTCGAGAATGTCCGAGACGACCCGGATCGTGTACGGGAACTTCTCCTGGCTCGGGATCATCGGGACGAGGGCGCGCTCGGCGAGTGCGCCGTGGCCGATGTCGCGGCGCTTGGGACCGCGCATGAAACCAGCTTCACCGACCGAGAACGGCGGGAAGTTGTAGTGGTGGAAGTAGCGCTTTGCGGTCTCCAGACCGAGCGTGTCCAGCCGCATCTCCTCACGTGTAGTGCCCAGGGCCACGACGCTCAGGGCCTGGGTCTGCCCGCGGGTGAAAAGGGCTGACCCGTGCGTACGCGGAGCTATGTCGACCTCGATTGAAAGCGGCCGGATCTCCTCCGCGGTACGCCCGTCTGGACGTTTCTTGTGCACCGCGATCCGCTCACGGATCAACGTCTGCTCGAGCTTGTCGAATGCCAACTGGACGGCGGCGCGCCGCTCCGAAGACTCGGGTGGGGGCGCGGCCTCCCCGGCCCCGACGGGGGGCGCGTACTGCTCGAGTACCTGCTCCTCCACTGCCTTGGACGCCACCTGACGCTCCAGCTTGTCGACGACCTGAGTGGCGGCATCGAGCGCTGGGCCGTGCGAGGTCTTGATCTGGTCATAGAGCTCGGAGTCGACCTGGGGGGGCTGTACGGCGAGCTTCTCCTTGCCGGCGCGCTCTGCCAGTTCGCGCTGCAGGGCACAGAGCTTCTTGATCTCCCCGTGCGCGATGTCAAGCGCATCGAGGATCTCCGCCTCGGGAATCTCGTTTGCCCCGGCCTCGACCATCAGGATGGCCTCGTCGGTCCCCGCCACGATCAGATCGAGATCGGTCGCCTCGAGTAGGTCGTCCTCGCTCGGGTTGACGACGAAGTTTCCTTGAACCTTGCCGATCCGGACCGCGCCGACGGGCGTGGGCAGAGGGATGTGGGAGACCATCAGCGCCGCGGAGCACCCGTTCATGGCGAGCACGTCGTATGGATTGACGTGGTCGACCGAGATCGGAATCGCCACCAGCTGGGTCTCGTACCGCCATCCCTTGGGGAAGAGTGGGCGGATCGGGCGGTCGATCAAGCGCGCGGAAAGCGTGGCCTTCTCGCCCGCGCGGCCCTCGCGCTTGAAGAAAGAGCCGGGGATCTTCCCGGCTGCGTACATGCGCTCCTCGACGTCGACGGTGAGCGGCAGGAAATCCACCTCGCGCAAATTGCCCGCGGTGGCGGTGCAGAGGACCATCGTGTCACCAGAGGAGACAAGGACGGCGCCGGAGGCCTGTTTGGCCAGCTTGCCGGTCTCGAACGAGATCTCCTTGCCCTCGATCTCGACGGACACGCGCGTAACGGCGTCAGACATATATTCAATTCCCTTCTTACCCCCGCCTTTCGGTTGGCGAGGGAATCTCGATTCTCTTCTTTTCGTTCCGAACTAAGGCGATGGTAGCGGCCGCGGGGCGATTCGCCCCAGGGGCCGCCGGCGGTTCGCCCTTAGCGGTGCGGGGCGATTCGCCCCAGGGGCCGCCCGCGGACGATGTCTTCCGCGTTTCGGTTTCCGAAACACAAGAGACAAAGACCGCTCAGAGCACCCCTTCGTCTATCCGCCCCGCATGCATGCGACCGTCCACGAACACGGTGGGCGTTGTCACCACCCCCGCCCTCACTCCCCCGCGGAAGTCCTCGCGCACGCGGGCCGCGACCGCCTCGCTGCGCCGGTCTGAGTCAAACCGCTCCACGTCGAGCCCCAGCTCGCGGGCCCGGCGCCACAGGTGAGGGTCCTCGAGTCGCGCCTGGTCTTCGAACAACGAGTCGTGCATCTCCCAGAAACGGCCCTGCAGCGCGGCCGCTTCCGCGGCGCACGCCGCCGCCCACGCGCGGGGATGGCTGGAGCGCACCGGGAAGTGGCGGAAGGTGTGCCGAAGCGCGGCCCGGGCGGCGAGCCGGGCGCTGAGCGCGGCGCAGAAGGGGCACTCGAAGTCACCGTATTCGATCACCTCGATGCCGTCGGCCGGCCCTCGGACGTGGTCTGAGTCTCCGACCGGCGGGATCGGTGCCGAACGGAGATCAGTCAAACGGCTGCCAGCCCGTCAAAGATCAGATTGGCGCCCGGAAGTTCGCTCGGCGAGGGAGCCTGATAGCTCCAGCGCACAACGGCGTCCGGGCCGATTACGACAAGTGCCCGCTGGGGAAACCCCTTCGGGTGGTAGACACCGAAAGCGCGGCATACCTCCCCTTTGGGTTCGAAATCCGACAGCTGTTGGATCGTCACCCCCAACTGCTCGCGAAAAGCCCGCTGTGAGTAGTTGGCATCGCAGGAGACGCCGTAGATGGTCGCGCCGCGATCCTCGATTTCGCCGAGTATCTCCTGATACAGGCTGAGCTGGTCGGTGCACACAGGGCTGAAGGCGAACGGATAGAAGACCAGTACGGTCGTTTTGCCCTCCAGCTCGGCGCGCGTGAAGGCACTACCGTCCTCGCGCCGCAGCGTGAACTCCGGCGCCGGCGATCCCGGCGCAAGCAGCCCCTCGCTCACCTCGGGCGGCACGACGCAGCGCGTGTTATCGGCGCAGGCCCAGCTCCCGGATCAGCGAGCGATAACGCTCCAGATCCGAGCGCTGCAGGTAGGCCAGCAGACGGCGGCGGTGCCCGACGAGCATGAGCAGCCCCCGGCGGGAGTGATGGTCCTTGCGATGGGCGCGCAGATGTTCGGTGAGGGCGGCGATCCGCTCAGTGAGCAGAGCGACCTGGACCTCGGTGCGACCGGTATCGCCGGTCGTGGAACCGAATCGTTCGACGATTTCGCGTTTGCGCTCCTGGGTGACAGTCATGCCGGGCCCGAGGCTAGCAAGCTGCGCGTTCGCTCCACGTCCTCCTCCATCTGGGCGATCAGTGAGTGGGCCGTTTCGAAGCGCCGTTCGCCGCGCAGCCGCCTGAGGAACTGGATTCGCAGGCAACGCCCGTAGAGATCCACCTCTCGATCGATCAGATACGCCTCGATCAGCACCCCTCGGCCGGTTCCGAAGGTGGGGCGCACTCCGACGCTGACCGCGGCCGGCACCCCGTCCGCATAGGCGGCGTACACGCCGTGGCCGGGGCAGACGAGCGCTTCGTCGGGAACGATGTTGGCCGTGGGGAAGCCCAGCGTGCGGCCGCGCCGGTCGCCCTGCACGACCTCGCCCTGGGTCTGAAACGGAGCGCCGAGGAAGCGCGCGGCAAGCTCGACCTCCCCGGCGAGCACGAGACCGCGGATGTGGCTCGAGGATACGACCTCCCCCTCGACCTCCACCAGCGGCACCACGCGCGTCTGGAAGCGTTGATCTGCGGCGAGCAGGCCAGGATCGCCGGCAGCGCGGTGACCGAAGCGGAAGTTCTCACCCACCGCGACGAGCTCCGCTCTCAGGCCCTGCACCAGCACTTGGTCGATGAACTCGGGCGGGCTCTGCTGCGCGAACCGCTCATCGAACGGAATGACCACCAGTTCCTGCACCCCCAGCCCCGCGATGAGCTCGGCCTTCACCTCGAGGCTGGTCAGCAATCTCGGAGCCGCCTCGGGCCGGACGACCTGGAGCGGGTGGGGATCGAAAGTCAGGACGGTGTCGCTGCCGGAGATCACCTCCCTATGGCCGAGATGCACTCCGTCAAACTCGCCCACGGCGATGCGCCGCGGGCGGGGAAGTACGTCCTGGAGCATCGTGATCCGCATGTGGCGTGCAAGCCTAGAGTTCATCCGTTCCCGCCTCACGCCCGCAACACCACGACCGGGCGCACCCTGCCGGGCGCGACGGACTGCCCGACCCCGATCAGACCGTCCTCATCCACCAGACGAACGGGGCTCACGGCCTCTCCCGGGACCGCGCCGCCGTGCAAAGCGAGCCTGGCTTCGCCGGGGGTCAGGCGGATCTCGGGCAGGAACGACAGCGCCTCGGAGACCCCGAGCACTCGCTCCGGATCGGCTTGGGCGACGTCGAACGGACCGATCCGGAGGCGCCGGAGGGTCTCGCAATAGGCGTCGCCCAGGGCGGCGATGAGGCTGCGAACGTATGTGCCCGCTGAGCATTCGATCTCGAAGCCACGGCGATCGCCATCGCGCCAGCGTTCCTCGAACCGGTATACGAGGACGTCGCGCTCGGGCAGTTCCACCTCGGCCCCCCGACGGGCCAACCTGTACGCGCGGGTGCCGCCGACCTTGACCGCCGAGAAGGCCGGCGGGCGCTGGCGCAGCGTGCCCTCGGGAAGGTGCAGATCGCCGCTGGGGACGTGGCCGGTGTGCGTGATCTCCCCCTCGGGATCTCCCGTGCTCGAGCGCGCGCCGAAGCGCGCCGTGACCTGGTAGGTCTTGGGTAGCGGGAGCAGGAACCGCTGGGTGCGGGTGGCACGCCCCAGGAGTATCAGGAGCAAGCCCGTCGCAAATGGATCGAGCGTGCCCGCGTGCCCGACCTTCGTGCCGCGTGGTCGCGCGCGTCGTATGCCCGCGACGGCGGCCGCCGACGAGATGCCGGCCGGCTTGTCGAGGAGGATCACGCCGTCCACGATGGCCCCCGCCGAGGATCGCTTCAGCGCAGCCCGTCGGCGCCGAGCGAGTGGCCGCCAGCGTCCACTAGAGCTGGGCCGCGACCTCGTCGCGGAGAAACCGGACGAGGTCCTGATGTGACATCCCGGTCGTGAACCCCGCGGCCTGGCGGTGTCCCCCTCCTCCCTGAGCACGGGCGATTCGCGAGACGTCGACGCTGTCGTCGCTTGATCGCAGCGAGACCTTGTGCTGGGCGGATCCGTCGCCGTTTTCCACCCGCTGGCGGACCAGAGCGGCCACCACGGTGCCGCGGACCGCGCGCAAAAGGTCCACAAGACCCTCGGAATAGCTCGCCTCCGCGCCCGCGTCGGTGAAATCGGCAGCGTCCAGAGCGCTCACTGTCAGTCTGCCCTCGTCGTAGCGCTCGATCTTCTGCAGACCTCGCGCTAGCAGCGCGACCTTCGCGTAGGGCACGTCCTCGTAGACGCGTCTGTAGATCTCGTGCACGTCGACCCCCGCCTCGATCAGCTCGGCGGCCATCACGTGTGCGCGCGACCCCGTGTTCTCGTACATGAAGCGCCCCGTGTCGGTGATGAGCCCGACGTAGAGGGCCTCTGCGATCGTTGCATTGGGTTTCACGGACAGCTCGTGCATGAGCTCCCACACGATCTCCGCGGTGCACGACGCGTCCGGCCGGATGTAGTTGATCGTGCCGAAGCGCGTGTTGTCGTGGTGGTGGTCGATGTTGACGATCTGGACACCGGGACGCTGGAAAACCTGGCCGGGCGTGCGCTCGATGTTGCCGCAGTCGAGGAACACGATCGTCCGCTGATCCGCGTCTTTGGGCGGGGCGTCGATCAGCCGAGGGAGTGGCAGGAAGTCGTATTCCTCGGGCAGGGGAAAGTCGGATTGGTCGATGAACATGAGGCTGTCCCGGCCCAGGGAGCTGAGGATCTCCTGCATCGCAACCAAAGAGCCAAGTGCATCGCCATCGGGGTGTTCGTGGGTGACGACGACGAACTTCACGGTGTCCCGTAACTCCGAGAGCAGGCGCTCGCGGTCGGATTGGTGGCCGTCTTCGCTCATCCCGCTCCCTCGGACTCCGGGTTCTCGGCCACGCCTTGATGTGGCTGCTCAGGGCCTGTGGGGTGCTCGAGAAGATGGGAGATGCGCATCCCCCGGTCGACGGATTCGTCGTAGAAGAACGTGAGGGCCGGAGTGTGCTTGAGCTTGAGCTCCGAGGCCAGCAGTCCCTGCAAGAAGCCGTGCGCCGAGCGCAGCCCAGCCAGGCTCGCCTCGCGTGCTTCCTCGTCCCCGAGCACGCTGACGTATACGCGTGCGTGCCGCAGGTCTGAGCTGGTTTTGACTCCCGTAACGGTCACAAATCCGACGCGAGGGTCGTGCAGTTGGGTGGCGATGCCGTCGCTGAGGACTTCCCGGACCGCTTCGTCGACTCGCCGCATCCGGCCTGAGCGGATCCTAGCTTGAGCCATGGCCGCCAAACGGATGGTCTATTGCAGGACGACACCCAGGGTGCAACTTTTTCCGGAAACCCTGTCTGCGGCACGCGCCTTGGTCGCTCATGCCCGTAACTCCTCAATCGAAGCGAGGATCCGCTGGACCGTGACGCCGTCCGGGACGCGGGCGTCAAGAAACCGTTCCACACGATCCGCCGCATGGTCTAAGGCGGAAGGGGAAGCTCCTGTCAGCGCCGCGGTGAGCGTGGCTCGTTGCCACAGGTCCTGATGATCGATCTCCGCCACCGCTGCCCCCAAGCGCTGGTGGAGGATGGCCTTGATCGAAGCGAGCTCCTTGCGCTTTTGCTTGAGCGAGCCTGCCTCCGCGAAGTGGAGGTCGATTACCAGCACGGCGACAAAGCCGCCATCTGCGCTCACCGCCGACCCTAAGCGAGTTCGCGCTCTAGGAGGCGCGTCGTGTACGGCTCGAGCACGTCGCCTTCCTTGATGTCGGCGAAGTCCCTCAGCACGATTCCACAGTCGTAGCCCGTGCTGACCTCGCGCACGTCGTCGTTGAACCGTCGGAGGCTCGCCACCTCGCCGTCGTAGACGACCCGGCCGTCGCGGACGAGCCTCACTTTCGCGCCGCGGGTCACTCGGCCCTCGGTCACGTGACAGCCTGCGATCGCGCCGACCCGAGAGGCGCGGAAGACCTGGCGGACCTCGACTGTCCCCATCGTTTCCTCGACCTCTTCGGGCGCGAGCAGTCCCTCCATCGCCGAGCGCAGCTCTTCGATGGCGCGGTAAATCACGGAGTAGTGACGGATCTCCACGCCTTCGCGCTCGGCCACGGCCCGCGCATCGCCCACCGGCCTGACGTTGAAGGCCAGGATGATGGCGTCGGAGGCGGCGGCGAGCATCACGTCGGACTCGGTCACGCCGCCCACGGCGCCCCGAATGACATTGACCGAGACCTCTTCCTGCGGAAGCTTCGCAATCTCGTCCTGGAGCGCCTCGAGCGACCCCGCGACGTCGGCCTTGAGGACAAGGTTGAGCTCCTGGACGCCTTCCTTGAAGATGTCCTCGAGCGAGATTCGCTTGCCGGCACGGCGCGCGAGCGACTCCGTCTTCAGCCGCGTGGCGCGCTCGGTGGCGAGCTGACGCGCACGACGCTCATTCTCGACGACACGCACCCGCTCACCGGCTTCCGGGACGCCATCGAAGCCGAGCATCTCGACGGGCTCGCCGGGATGGGCTTGCCCGACCCGGTTGCCAATGAAGTCCTGCATGGCTCGCACCCTCCCCCAGTGGGCGCCGGCGACGAGCGAGTCTCCGACCTCGAGCGTTCCCCTAATGATCAGGATCGTCACCACGGGGCCACGTCCGGGATCGAGCTTTGACTCGATCACGGTTCCCGAGGCCGGCGCGTTGGGATTTGCGCGCAATTCCTCGACTTCCGCCATCAGGATGATCGTCTCGAGCAGATCGTCGAGGCCCTGCTTGGTCTTGGCCGAGACCTCGACGAACTCGGTGTCTCCCCCCCACTCGACCGGCTGCAACCCCAGGCCCGCCATCTGCGAGCGGACCCGTTCGGGTTGAGCTCCTTCCTTGTCGACCTTGTTGATGGCGACGAGCATCGGTACGCCGGCTTCCCTAGCGTGGTCGATCGCCTCCTGGGTCTGGGGTTTCACCCCATCATCGGCGGCCACCACGATCACGGCGATGTCAGTGACCTTGGCGCCGCGTGCGCGCATCGCCGTGAACGCCTCGTGGCCGGGCGTATCGAGGAAAGTGACCGTCTTGTCGGCGTGATGTACCTGGTAGGCGCCGATATGCTGGGTGATCCCGCCCGCCTCACCCGCTGCCACCTCGGTCTCGCGGATCGCGTCAAGCAGCGAGGTCTTGCCGTGGTCGACGTGCCCCATGATCGTCACAACCGGCGGCCGTTCGACCAGCATGTCTTCGGCGTCGTCGTAGACCGGCTCTGTGACGGTCTCGTCCTCGGAGTGCACGAGCTCGACCTCTTTGCCGAGCTCCGAGGCGAGCAGCAGCACGGCCTCATCGGAGAGGGTCTGCGTCAAGGTCTTCATCTCGCCCAGCGCCATCAGTTTCTTCATCACCTCGGGCACGGCAACGTCGAGGTATTCGGCGACGTCCTTGACGGTCGAACCCGAGTTGATGAGGACTGCAGTGGGCCGGCTGGGCTCTGGCGCCGCGGCGGGCCGGGACTCGGCCTCCTCGTCATACACGCCACGCCGGCGGCGTCCACGGCGCTGTCGACGTGGGGGCTGAACCGTCGGCGCGGCGCCGCCGGGTGTACGGCGAGAGGCCTGGGAGTCGATTACCACCCTCCGCCGGCCGCCCGCGCTGCCGGGTGCCCGCTCACCTTGAAGAGAGTCGCGCGTGGGTCGCTTGTACTGGCGTCCGGCGTCGCCCTGAGTCTGTGGGCGGGCCGACTGCGCCTGCGGTTGCGGCCGGGCGCCCCCGGCATCTGCCTGCTCGGGCGGGGCTGCGCCCGTGTCCCTTGGGCGATCCGAGCCCCGGCTCCCGGCTTCGGACGTTGTCTCAGAGCGCACGGCCTCCGGGCGAGCGGCTGTCCGCTGCGACTTGTCCATCCCTCGGTCGGGGGCGGTCGGCTGCGCCATCGCTGCCTCCGAGGCGCCGTCGCTTCCGCCGTCCTGGGCGCCGCCATCCAGTACACGCAGCGCGAGCGCCTCGTCTACGGACGAAGAGGCGGCCTTGACCTCGATGCCGGCGGCGCGTAGGCGCTCGAGCACGGCCCGGCTGGGGACCCCTCTCTCCTTTGCGATCTCATGCACGCGCTTGTTCATGTGCGGCCCAGTCTAGAAGTGGTCAGGGAGTCGCCCCCTCCGCTGGAGGAGTCGCCCCCTCCGCCGGTGCGGTTGCTCCATCCCCCGGCGCACCGGCTCCATCGGCCGACGCGCCGGGCGCGGGGGAAGGCCCGGTTGCGTTCTCTGCCGGCGCGGTGTTCTCAGCGGGAGGAGTCGGCGCTTCGGCGGCCCGATCGCCGTCCTTATGCTCGAGTGCCTGGTGGGCTTCGATCCCGCAGTACCGCGAACCTGGCAACGCCGCGTTCGGGCAGCGCCGGCCGTTGGACAGGATCGCCGCGCAGCGGCCCTGAAGCTCCTCTTGCTCGTAGCCACGCTCGGCCTCCTCGGCGGCGAATTCTGTCTCCGAGCGGATGTCGATCCGCCATCCGGTGAGCCGTGCGGCCAGCCGCGCGTTTTGACCCTCGCGGCCGATCGCGAGCGAGAGCTGATCGTCCGGAACGATCACGGTGGCCTGCTTACCGGCGTCGTCTACGAGCACCTCGCGCACGCGAGCCGGCGATAGGGCCTTGGCGACGAAGCGCGCCGGCTCGTCGTTGTACGGAATGATGTCGATCTTCTCCCCGCGCAGCTCCGAGACCACCATGCGCACTCGAGAACCCCGCGGACCGACGCAGGCGCCCACGGGGTCGACTCCGTCAACGTGCGATACGACCGCGATCTTCGAGCGGTATCCGGGCTCCCTGGCGACGCCGGTGATCTCGACCAGGCCGTCGGCGATCTCAGGGACCTCCAGCTCGAAGAGCTGCTTGATGAGCTCGGGGTCGCGCCGAGAGACGATGATGCTCGGGCCCTTGGTCGAGTTGGAGACGTCCTTGATCACGGCCTTGATCCGCTGCGAGTGGTCGTAGCGCTCGCCGTCCACCTGCTCCGACTTCGGTAGCAGTGCCTCGACGCGTTCGCGCAACTGAACGAGCGTGTAGCGCGAATCCGATTGCTGGACGATGCCTGTGATGAGTTCGCCGACGCGGTCGCGGTACTCCTCGAACATCATGTCCCGTTCCGCCTCGCGGATCCGCTGGAGGATCACCTGCTTCGCCGTCTGCGCGGCGATGCGGCCGAAGTCGTGCGGCGTGACGTCCTCGATCTCGATCTGGTCCTCGTACTCCTTGAGCTTTTCGGGGTCGAGCTCGGGCTCGGGCGGCTCGCGCATCTCGCCCGTCTCGGGATCGACGGTCGGCTCGGCGTCGACGCTCGGATCGACCAGGACCTTGTCTTCGAGCTCCGCCGGAATCTTCAGCTCCCAGACGATGAAGTCGCCGCTGGCACGGTCGATCTCCACGCGCGCGTAGCGGGCCGCCCCGGGCGTCTTCTTGTAGGCGGAGAGGAGCGCGTCCTCCAGCGCCTCCATCAGCTTCTCAGCGGAAATGTTCTTCTCGGCGGCGAGCCCTCTTACAGCGTCGACGATCTCCTTGGACATATGCGTCAGTCTCCCGGGACGAGGTTGCAGCGAAGGATGTGTTCGTAGGGGAGCGTGATGACGCCGTCAGCGGCGGCTACGGTTACGTCCGCCTGGGAGGCGCCCACAAGTTCGCCGGTCACGCTCCGGCGGTCCGTAGGGGTACCGCCTGCGACGTGTGAACGGCCCGCCTCCCACAGGCGCACTCGTACCGTGCATCCGAGGAAGCGTCGGAAATGCTGGGGCTTCGTGAGGGGCCGGTCGGCGCCGGGCGAAGAGACCTCAAGCGAATAACGGTCGCGGTAGTCGTTGAGGCGCCCGGAAACGCGCTCGCACAGGCCGAGCGTCACGCCATCCGGATGGTCGATGAAAAGACGGAGAGTTGCACCCGAGACCACCTCAGCCAGCAGCACCTCGACGTCGGGCTCGACATCAGCGAGCCTGGTTTCGATGTCGGTCTGCAGTGGGCTCACGATCTCCTCCGTCAAACAACTCATAAAAAAAGCGGGCATGCGCCCACTTCCGGTACTTCACCGGGAAGCGTCCCGGCGCGACAAACTGTGGTTCAGGGTAGCACCGGAATGGGACCGCTGTCACGAACCCGGGGCTGGCAGGCGCATGCCTGCGGCGCCCCAGAATCCAGGAACTGAAGGCCGCTTCGAATGGGCTAAAGGCCCGCCTGCGCGGCCCGGGCGCGCGCCCGGTCACGGTACATCCGGTAGTCGCGCCGACCGGGCTGCATGCACGCGGCCAGCGCCAGCGGCCGCCGCGCTTCGGCGTGGCGGCCCAGCAGCTGAAGCGAGCGCCCCAGGCAGAAGAGCGCGAAGTCGTTGGTGGGCGCGCGATCGACAACGGCCTGGAATTCGGCCATCGCCTGCTCATAGCGCTGTGAGCGAAACAGCGCGCGGCCGAGCGCCTCGCGAATCGAGGTCTTGTCCGGCGCTAGGTCGCGCGCACGCGACAGCGGCACGGTCGCCTGGTGGTTATGGCCGGCTTCGAGCAGTTCGGTGCCGCGCTGGTACAGCTCGTACACGTCGTCGCGATCCATCGGCGTGAGTTTAGGCCGCCGCTTGAGACCCACCAGCGGCCGCCTGCGCTCCTCGCTTCTGTCGGCGTGGTGGGAGCGCCCACCATGCCCGGATCCAGCCGGTGATCCCGAGTCCGGAGGCGAGCTGTGCCCGCAGAGCGCGGCGTTCGGGACCGGTGGGCAGCTCGGTGACCGCGCCAAAGCGTGCAAGCCGCAGCCGGCGCAAGTAGCGCGCAGCCGCTGGGGAGTCCCGGAAGCGGCGCTCGAGTGCGTGCAGTGTGACTCCGCCGGAGGTGGGCCGCCCACAACGAGCCAGAGCCCGCTCGAGCTCCACCACCAGTTCCTCCGGCTCGGCCCTGCCGCCTCGAAACCAGAGGGCCACCAGCACCCCGAGGAGCACGAGCGCGAGCGCAGGGAGCACGATCGCCACCAGCGGGAACGAGCCCGAGCTGGCTGTGGGCGTCTTCTGGCCCGGCGCGTGGGCGCCGGCGGCGCTGCGCCGCGCGGTCACGGCGCTCGTGGAACGATGCTGGCCGTTGGTGCCCGACAAGACGCCTCCGCCTCCGGAGATGGCCGGAGCGCTCGCCGGGGTGGGGTTGAACCGCACCCAGCCATAGCGGGGGAACCACACCTCGACCCAGGCGTGCGCGTCGCGATCCGAGACCACGTACTCCTGGGTCGCGCTGTCATAGAGCCCCGAGGTGAATCCCGTCGCGACGCGGGCGGGTATGCCGCCCATGCGCAGCAGCAGGGCCATCGCTCCGGCGAACTGCTGGCAGTAACCCCGCTGGCTGCTGAAGAGGAAGGTCTCCAGCGGGTACCTGTACTGCGGGACGTGCTCGTCGTAAGCGAAGCCGTCCGCTGGGGAGAGGTATCCCTCCACCGCCTTCACGAACGCGTACGGCGTCGCCGCCTGGGCCGCCAGCGACCTGGCCAGCGCGTACGCGCGCGCATACGCCGACCGGCGCATCAGCCGTTCTCCGATCGCGCCGTAGGGCTCCGACATGTTCAGCACGGGGCCGGCCGAGTGAAACGGCGGGAACTCGATCTCCGGGCTGACCTGGGGCGTGTTGCAGCAGGTGCTGCTTCGGCCGGGTGGCAACCCGACAACGCGATAGTCGGCCAGCGATGCGTCCGGATAGGCAGTGGCCGGGATCGCTTGAAGCTGTGCCGGTGTGGGGTCCGGCGAGTAGGTCGCGACGGTGTAGGTCGAGCCCGACGAAAGCGGCTGGCTGGTGGTCCAGGTGCCCGCGCTCTGTCCTGGTGCCACGGCCGCGTCGATGTGCTCCGGACGCTCCGCGGCCCCGGCCGCGATCACGGCCGTGGTCCGCATCGCCTCCAAGGTCACGGAGATCCTCTGCGTGTAGCGCGCCAGCTCGCTCGCTGCGGGCGCCGGAGGAGACCCCGTCACGGGCCCGGTCCCCTGGCTCCACGCGGTCCCGTCAAAGATGTCGAGGTTCTCGGCCTTCCAGTAGTCCGCGCGATGCGCCTTTACGGTCAGCACGGTGCGACCGTCGCGGGGCCAGTTGTAGGGGCCGTAGCGCTGCGTCCAATCGAAGGTCTCAACATGGGCTGGCGCCAGCGAACCGGCCAGCGACTGGTAGTTGAACCAGGGGTGGTGGCGGGCGAGTGCCGGTGCAAGCAGGGTGGCGAACAGGGCCGCGGCGGCGATCACGGCCAGCGCCGCGCCCGAGCGGCGCGAGACGACGCGCTCGCCCCACATGAACGCCGCCACCAGAGCGAACAGCAACAGCCCCTGCAGATACGGGAGCAGGGGGTGCATCACCATCGCCGGAATCACCACGATGGCCGCGAGCGCAAGCGCCGCGGCGGCGCGCCGGAGCTCCGAAGGCGACCGCGTGCAGACCGCGAGCGCCGCACCCAGCAGCAGGAGTGCCGGGCCCAGCGAGATCACGATCCGCACCCACGAATTGGCGCCGAGGTACGGAACTAGCACCCCCGGTAGGGCCGAGAGGCCATCTCTCACTCCGCTCGCGATCACCGCCACGCGCACGCCGTAGAGCCACGAAACCGGGATCCCGGCGAGCGCCAGCATTACGCAGAAGCACAGGAGCACGAGTGCAGCTACGAGGGCCCGCCGCCACCAGCCGCGAGCCATCCAGCCGACTCGGTGCCAGCCGCCGTACCAGGCGCGGTCTGCCAGCGCGGGCAGGATGATCGAACCCAACCCGACGATAAGCACGGCCATGAACAGCATGCCCACGAGGCGCAGTCCGGGTGCGGGCTTGGTCAGGGTCGCCCAGCGCAGCACCCCATAAAGGGCCAGCGCAGTGAAGGTCGCTAGGCGGACCGTCGGCCGATCCGTTGCCCCCAGCCTCCCGAGCCGCGAATCGGGCGTCGCCGCGCTCGCGCTTAGCCGCACCGGGCCCGCCACAGTGACGCGATCGACGGCGCTCATGGTCTTCCGGCTTCCGCTGCCCTCCCCGCGGAGGCCGCCATCGTGGCGGCACCGGTGGCCGCGCCTGCCCCGCGGGCTCGCGCGGAGTGGCGCAGGTCGATCCGCAGACCGACGCACCCGGACACTGTGAACTCGGCCGAGCCCAGGTTCCCTGAGGCGAGCTCAGATGGCACGACCAGGACCACGGGCTGCCCGTGAGCGGGGCGCACGGCCGTCGGTGGTCGCTCGAGCGGTGCCGCCGTCACGTAGAAGAGCGGACCCAGCGCGCCTTGGATCGCGCCCGGCGACGGCGCGCGCGTACCCGGCCCGCCCTCGAGCACCGCGAGCCGCGCGTGGGCGGACGGCCACGCCAGCAGGTCGCGTGAGATCTCGAGCGCCCGCCGCTCGCCTGGGAGCAGCAGACGGCATCCGCGGCCGCGGGCGAGCTCGAGGGTGAGCGATGCCGCCGCTCGAACCGCCGCGTCGAGATGTTCCCCTTGGGCGCCAGACGGCTCCGGCCCGCGAGCATCCAACACCACGAGAGGCACGGTGTCGCCCGCGACCCGCAGCTTTCGTTCGAGCAGACCCGCGCCCTTGGCGAGCGCGGGCCAATAGATCCGAGACGCGGGTGTCCCCGGCCGGTATTCCCGCAGCCCGTCCAGCTCCACGGCCGCGAGGATGTCGCTGCTGCGTCCCAGGAGACCGATCGTGCGCTTTCCGCCTCGGCCAACGGAGCGCACCGGTTCTGTGCGTGGCAGAACAAGTAGTTCCTGCTCGGACTGAGGACTCACCACGACGGTGCGGCTGAGCTCCACGGGATCCCGCACCACCAGCGCCGGGGGCGGAAGGGTCCTCAGCCCGCGTCGTTCGAAACGCGCAACGACCTTGATGCGAGCCCGGCGGCCGCGGGGAATCCTGATGCGCTCGCGCGCCAGAGGTTCGCTTACCTCGCCGGTTGGCAGGCCGAGCCAACCACCGTGCAGCGCGAGCGTGGCCTCCAGCGGCTGACCTTCCACCACTCGCCCTGCGGGTAGGTCCCTTTGCACGCTCGCGCCGGTACCGGAGAGCCACGTCCACGCCGGCGCGGCCGCGCCGACCACCATCAGCCCCACCCCGAGAACGAACAACGGCGCCGGGCCCAGCGACAGCGCCACGATCATTGCGACGGCGCCCGCGCCGAGGGCCACGGCTGCGCGCCCCCAGGCGAAGCTCTTGATCACAGGGCCCTCACCGCCATGATCGCGTCCGCGACGACGTCACGAGCCACGGCGCGCGGGAACTCGGGTGCGAGCACGAGGCGATGCGTGAGGACCGCCTCGGCGAGTGCCTGCACGTCGTCGGGAAGGGCGTGGTCACGTCCTTCCATCATCGCCCTGGCCTTGGCGGCGCGCAGCAGCATCAGGCCCGCCCGCGGACTCGCGCCGAGGTCGACTCGAGGATCCTCGCGCGTGCGCCACAGCAGGCGCACGACGTAGTCTCGGAGCGGCCCCGACGCGCGCACGCGCGCGGCGGCATCCTGGGCCTTGAGTACGTCGGCCGCGCCCACCACGGGCTCGAGCACCGTGACCTGGTCGCCCCCCTCGTGCTGATGGAGCATCGAAGCCTCCTCGGCCGGGTCGGGGTAGCCGAGCGAGACCCGCACCATGAAGCGGTCGACCTGGGCCTCGGGCAGCGGGTATGTGCCTTCGTATTCGATCGGGTTCTGCGTGGCAAGCACGATGAACGGCCGCGCCAGCTCATGCGTGTATACGTCGACGGTCACCGAGCGCTCCTGCATGCACTCGAGCAGCCCAGACTGGGTCTTGGGCGAAGCGCGGTTGATCTCGTCGACGAGCACCACGTTGGCGAACACCGGCCCAGGGCGAAACTCGAACCGATGCTCGCGTTGGTCGTAGACGTTCGAGCCGACAACATCAGCCGGGAGCAGATCCGGCGTGCATTGAATGCGCGCAAACTGACAATCGATCGAGCGTGCGAGGGCCCTGGCCAGCGCCGTCTTGCCCACGCCCGGATAGTCCTCCACCAGCACGTGACCCTCGGCCAGCAGCGCGACAAGCACATACGCGAGCGTCTCGGGACGGATCTGGACGGCCCGGGTGATGTTGCGCTCGAGCCGTCGCGTCAGCTCGCTGGAGGCGTCAAGCCCTTCCGCCGGCGCCGGAGCGTTCTCTGGGGGCTCCATCGCGCTCGCCTCCTCTCTCCGAACTGCGCAGACGCTCCACCTCGTCGAGGACCGCTCGCGCCACGGTTTCCTTCCCCGCCCTGTCGACATTGACCCGGACCCCATCGCGGGCCAGGATCACCACTTCGTTTTCGGCCGTGTCGAAGCCGATGTCCGATCGCGAAATGTCGTTGACAACGACGGCGTCCACGCCCTTGCGCTGAAGCTTCGCCCGACCCTCGTCGATCGCTTCTCGGCCATGCTCGGCGGCGAACGCAACCAAGACCTGCCCCGGCCTGCGGCGAGCCGCCAGTCCCGCGATCACGTCATCGGTAAGGGCGAGCTCAAGCGGCTCCGGGGGACTCGGTGGGTCACCCTTCTTGACCTTCTCGAGCCGGGGTCGCGCCGGACGGAAGTCGGCCACGGCGGCCGCCATGAGCACGACATCGCAGTCCTCGAAGGTCTGCTCGCAGGCCCGGGCAAGCTGCGCGGCGGTCTCCACCTGGATGACGTGGACCCCGGGCGGCGCCGCCACAGACACCGCACCGGCCACGAGGGTTACTCGCGCACCCCTGGAGGCAGCTTCCGCCGCCAGGGCAAAGCCCATCCGTCCCGACGAGCGGTTGCCGATGTAGCGCACGGAGTCGATCGGCTCACGCGTTCCGCCCGCGGTAACAAGCACCCGCAGGCGCGTCCAGGTGCGCTCGGTGCTGAGCAATGCTTCGCAGGTTGCGATTAGCTGTTCGGGTTCGGCCAGACGGCCGAGCCCGTATTCGCCATGCGAAGCGAGGTCGCCCTCCTGAGGCGGGACGAGGGTCGCTCCGCGCGTCGCCAGCTGCTCCAGGTTTGCCTGAGTGGCCGGGTGGGAGTACATGCGGTCGTTCATCGCCGGGGCCACCACGATGGGGCACCTCGCCGCGAGCGCGGTCGAGGTGAGCAGGTTGTCGGCTAGGCCGTGGGCCAGCTTCGCGATCGTGTTGGCGCTGGCGGGGGCGATCAGATACACCTCTGCGCGTTCGGCGAGAGCAAGATGGCTGATGGGTGTCCGCTGCGCAAGGGGCTCGCCCGGATAGCGGCCGCGATCGGGGTCGGGCTCGAATTCGCTGGTCAGCACTGGAGCCCCGGTGAGAGCCTCAAACGAGGCCGCGCCGATGAACTTCAGACTGGCCGGTGTCTGGATCACGCGCACGGTGTGTCCACGTTTGACGGCCAGTCGTGCCGTCAGCAGGGCTTTGTAGGCCGCGACTCCGCCGCTTACGCCGAGGAGCAACCGGGCCACTATTCGTTGCCTCCCCCGGGTCGGTCCGGCCGCCCTACCTGTAGTGGTACTTCAGCTTGCCCTGAGCGACCTCTTCGAGCGCGATCGTCAGGTAGTTCTTGGAGTGCGTCTCCACCATCGGCGGCGGAAACTCGTCGAAGGTCCCCTCGCCCAGGTTGTGGTAGTAGGAGTTGATTTGTCGCGCCCGTTTGGCGGCGACGATCACACTTGCGTAGTCGGAGTCGACATGCTCAAGCAGCTTGTCGATGCGCGGAGAGATCAAGGGCGCTCACATTCCTCGTGGGTCGGTGAAAAGAGCTTAGCGTCCACCCGCTCGCCCGCCAAAGCACTACGCACGATCTGCTCGAGTCTGTTTATGGCCTCCTCCAAGCGATCGTTGACAACCGTCCGGCCGAACTCGGCGCGCGAGGACAGTTCCCCCGCCGCGGTCCGCATCCGCTCCTCAACCTCGGCAGCCGCATCCGTTCCTCGTCCAACCAGGCGCGCGCGGAGCGCTTCCTCAGACGGAGGGGCGATGAAGATCGTCTCCGCGTCGGGCATCCGGTCCTTGACCTGGCGGGCCCCTTGGACCTCGATCTCAAGCACCACGGGCACCCCCCGCTCCAGCCATTGCTCGAGCTCGGACCTCAGCGTGCCGTAGCGGTTGCCCGAGTAGGTGGCGTGTTCGACGAATGCGCCCGCGCCCAACAGCCGGTCGAACTCGGCATCGGAGAGGAAGTGATAGTCGATGCCTTGGCGCTCGCCGGCGCGCGGCGGTCGCGTCGTCGCAGAGACCGACAGCTTCAGCTCCGGAATCCGCTCGAGCAGCCCGCGGATCAGGGTACCTTTGCCCACGCCCGATGGCCCGGTGATCACGAAGACCTTTGCCACGGGCGGGGGTGTGTACCTGGTGTTATCGCCGTCCGGCTCGGGTCACCGTCGGCGCATGAAGTCCACAAGCTCGGTGCGCTGACGCTGGGAGAGCCCACCGATGGTCTTGCTCGGTGAAATCCGGCACTGAGACAGGATTTTGTTGACCTTCACGCGCCCGTACTTAGGGACCGCAAGCAGGAGGTCAAATACCTTCGCGGTCTCCAGATATTTCGGCGGCTCCAGCAACAGCTCGTGGATTGGCTGGCGACCGGCCTTCAGATCGCGCTTGAGCTGAGCACGCCGTGTGCGTATTTCGTTGGCGCGCTGGAGCGCCTCCATACGCTGCATCAGCGACCGCTCCGGAGCAAGCGCGGCTTTAGGGAGCGATTCGCTGACCGGCGGCACGGCGGCGACTATACATCTTGGCGCAGTGCGATCAACCCTAAAAACCGCAATTTAGCTGACGCTCAAGTTGAGCTTGAGCATTGTCGAGCCAGGTTGCGGGAATGGGTAAGCTTTGCAGGGGTTTTTACGATGTTCGTAAACGACCAGGCGCGACTCTGCCCAAAAAGTCCGCAGTTTGCGGCGAGACCTTCGTCAGGTGGAAAAAACGCGCCCGATGTCGGCACGGATGGGTTGGCGCCGCCACTGCTCCGCGGCCCAGGCACGACTCAGCATATCTTCGCGGCCTGCGGCACAGCTTGCCTCGATCGCTCGCCGTGAATTTCCTGCAAAGAGCGGACCTCGGGAGCGCCTCGGCGGGCGGCGGCAATCGCCCGCGCGGCCGCCATCCCGCCGGCCATCGTGGTAATGCATGGGATCCGCCGTGTCACGGCCGCCGTGCGGATCTCGTATCCCTCAGCGCGCGCGCCCGTGCCGACCGGCGTGTTGATTACCAGGTCGACGTCACCGCGCTCGATCCAGTCGACCACGTGCGGCGATCCCTCCCCGAGCTTGTTGATGGTCTCCACGGGGATGCCCATCTTGCGGATGGCCTGCGCGGTTCCACGCGTGGCCACGATCCTGAACGAGAGGTCGTGCAGCATGCTCGCCACCCCGGTGGCGGCGGGCTTGTCCCCGTCGGTGACCGTGATGAACACCGTGCCGCCGACCGGCAGATTCGAGCCGGCCGCCGCCTGAGCCTTGGCGAAAGCGGTGGGAAAGTCGGCCGCGATTCCCATCACCTCGCCCGTTGAGCGCATCTCTGGGCCGAGCAGCGCATCGGCGCCGGCGAAGCGGTCGAAGGGCAGCACCGCTTCCTTGACGCACACGTGGCCATTTGCCGTGTTCTGCGGAAGATCGAAGTCGGCGATTCGCTCGCCCAGCATGAGCCTGCAAGCGAGCTTGGCGATGGGAACACCAATT
>Ga0070741_10003608_pt1 | contig 37954 bp, 33 predicted proteins | sample Coa_R1_4_FD_66440 | JGI IMG/M metagenome (GOLD analysis project Ga0070741, IMG submission 66440) | Surface soil microbial communities from Centralia Pennsylvania, which are recovering from an underground coalmine fire - Coalmine... | ecosystem: Environmental > Terrestrial > Soil > Unclassified ... | reverse complement strand
TTATTGTTGCCATGCAGGTCGTTCTCCAGATGTATGTTTGCGGACTTCACATTTGCATTCTATACATCTTTAGAACGACCTTAAATCCAAATTTCCAACCCAAGACTGGGGTTAACTTAGGTATCGTTGCGTTCACCGACACGCAACCCGAACTAAAATGATTCCTCGCGTTAAATTCACTGTATTGTTTTGCAGTCGCCGAGGTGGCGCTTCTCTATACAGAGCCACAGGATGCGTACCTCGCCGACGGCGGCCGCTGTGGCTCTTGCATGGCACATACCACTGCGGGAACGGATGTAGAAGCTGGCCGGAAAGATTGGCCTGATTCAGGTCGTAGATTAGATAAGAGTCAGAACAATACTGTGCTGATAGATAAAACCGCGATTTAGAAGATACTCACCTTTATGCTGAGGTATTTCTTAGGATTCTGTCGGAAATCATAAAGAAGCTTAACAACTTCGCTGGAAGCACCATTCAAATTATTGTAAAGCTTGTCGTCGTGCAGCAGCATGCCGGCCGTGCCTTCGCCTTTATCTAGTCGGTCTGTGATCCTGTTCAGATTGGCAATGGCAGTTTCGGCATCTTTCGCAATTTTATCGTCGTAGATGATACGTCCCGCAGTACCCTGTCCGCTGCGGATCTGGGCCGTAATCTCATCAAGCTTGTTAGTCACGCTGTCCAGTTTGTCGCTGGCTTTGTTAATTCGCTGATACAGTTCGTCGTCCGTTGCGAGCTTACCCAGCGTCCCGCGGCCTTTTTGAATGTCGGCAACCAGCGTAGAAAGTTGAGTAACAGCATTATGAAGATCGTTATAAAGGGTCGGATCATTTATCAGTTTTCCTGCAGTGCCGTCACCTTCTTCAATTCTTCGCATCAGTTCTTCCGCCTGAACAACGGTTCGATTTGCATTGACGTAGATCGATTCGTCGTACAGGAATTTGCCGATTGTTCCTTTGCCCTCGCGAACCTGATTGCCAAGGTCTTTGAGAATATCGGACAACGTTGAGAAGTTCGCCAGAATGTCATTTGCGCCGGTAACCAATTCTTTAACAGAAGTCTCCTGCGATCCTTTGATAAAATCGCCGTCTTTGACGGGCACGCCCTGTTGCGTGCCTGGAGTTATTTCCAGAACTTTGTCGCCAAGGAGACCGATCGAGCCGAGTATCACAGTGGAGTCGGTGCGGATGCGGTCTTTCGCTGTATTCGCGTCCACCTTCATTGAAATAATAATGGTGCCTTCCTTGACATTCGGATTCTCGGGAATCTTGTCGCTGAATCTGACAGACTCGACTTGTCCAACGTGCACACCCGCCAGTCGGACCTCGTCCCCTTTTTTGAGTCCTTCGACCTCGCTCAGACGCGTATTTAAAGTGATTGTATGACCGAAGAGACTGATGTCACCGCTTGCGGTTAAAATCATCAGTATCAGTATCGCGATACTAATCACAACAAGGATGCCTACGCGCAGTTCGCTGATTCCAAGTTTCTTTTTTGAGTTCATTGGACCCTCTTAGAACGCCGAATCTCTGTATCAACACCCGATGAAATTATAATCGATCTTTGCGGCCGGTACAGATTTCACGCTCGGATAATATTGTCCGTTATGACCGCAGGAATTCCTGTATATACGGGTCTGGGGAGTTGAATAATCTCTCGTCGGTACCACTGAAAATGATCTCGCCGTCTTTTAACATTAAAAATTGAGTATTAATCAGGCAGAGTTTGTTGTCTTCGGTATGGTGGATGATCTTCCCATCCGGCCCCAAGGTGACGAACTCTGATGAAAGCGTTCTAACATCCTCGATCCGGTGAGTAACGAATATCGAGCTCACCGATTTGATATCCCGCAATCGGATTACCAGTTCACAAATTGTTCTGGCAGTTGGGGGATCAAGACCTGCTGTAGGTTCATCATACAAAATGATCGGCGGATCACCGACTAGTGACCTTGCAATGCCAACACGTCTGCGCATACCGCCAGACAGTTCGTTTGGCATCTTAAGAATTTCGTCCTCAAGGTTTACGAAACTAAGTGCGTTACGGACGGCTTTTTCAACATCATCTTCATTAACATCCTGTTCGTGCAGGCGATAACCAACATTATCGTAAACATTCAATGAGTCAAACAGAGCGCCTTCCTGGAATACCATTCCGATTTTGTGCCGAACGCTCATCCAGTCTGTTTCGCGATATTCCGTGACGTCTTCGCCATCAATCAAGATCCGCCCTGAATCCGGTTTTAACAGACCCAGCGCAAGCCGTAGAATTGTTGATTTGCCGACACCGGAACCCCCAAGTACGACCTTTGTTTCTCCACGACTTACGTGGAAATTAACCTTATTCAGGATGACTTTCTCGTCGAACGACAAAGAAACATCACGGAATTCTATGGCCGGGTGAATCGGTTCGAGCATCAAATTCTCCGAAAATGCTAAATGCCCGCTTGCAGGCGTAAAAATGCGTCGATTTGCTAGCTGCCGCCTTTCAGCGCCATTATCAGTTTCTGCAGAAAGAAATCGGAAATCAGTATGGTGACAATTGATGCAACTACTGATTGGGTCGTCGATCTGCCCACTCCGACAGTTCCTCCATAGGTTCGAAATCCTGTTCGGCACCCAATAACTGCCACGAACAATCCGAAAGTAACGGACTTCAACAGCGTTCCCATGATGTCCTGATAGTTAAGACCGCTTCGCGCTGACGATGTATAGACCGAGCTGGCAATGCCAAGGATCGATTTTGCGACAACCCATCCTCCCAATGCACCGACGACAACCGAAATGACCGTAAGTGCAGGTGTCATAATCATGCATCCAAGCATCCGAGGTACGACCAGTTTCTTTATCGGGTCGGTTCCCATTGCGCGCATTGCGTCGATCTGTTCGCTGACAAGCATCGAGCCAAGCTCAGCAGCAATCGCGGATCCGATGCGACCCGCCACGATTATGGATGTCAGTACTGGGCCCAACTCGCGGATAAGCGAGGTCATAACCAGTTGCCCGGTGAAATTCTGTGCTCCAAAGGACCTTAACGTCGAGGCTGTATTAAGCGAGAGAACGCCGCCGATGAAAAATCCTGCCAGTATGATTATTGGTAGGCTGCCCACGCCGATCATGTCCAACTGCTGGACAGTTTCGCGTACATAGAAGGGTTTCGAAATACTCCGGCGCAGCGCACGCCAGGTTAAAAGCGCAATCTCCTGTAGCTCCAGTATAGCGGTCGTTAATAGGTCCATTGTCTATAGGGTCGCGCATTCAGGCGATTACGCCAATAACTTCCTCCAAGAGCCGAATCGGAATCAACCGAAAATCGTAACCGGGCATTATTCTTTGTCAATGAGTCACATGCAATTGCTTTCAAAGTATGATGCCTAGTTTAAGCGGCCTACGTCAAGTGAAAACAGAGATATTGCCCTGGCTGATTTGACACTGTATAAAAAATTGCACCGCTCATTTCTGAACGGTGCATTGCATGAGCAAGCAGGATTCACAAATCGGGAGGAAGAAAAAAGCGCAATTAATTCCGGCCGGGATCGTCAGAAGCGGGGTTCGGTTTATTCTGACGAGCACCCTGCACCGTCTGAACCAAATCTCGCATCTTACGAAATTGTCTGACCTGATCTGGAGTTAGCACTTGTCGAAACTCGGACTCCTGTTTGAAGCGAAGTCGGATCACTGCCGCCTGAGCATCGGCAAACTCGGTTGTGCGTTGCGTCACCACTGCCTCATCGTAGGTGTCGCTGTAGAGCGCGTCATAAAGCGCTCGACGCTTTTGCTGGATATCCTCATTGGCACTTTTTAACAGAGGCTGATAGCTTCTCTGAATCTGCCTGATCCGCTGTCGTTGTTCCTGGGTTAGGTCCAGCCTGCTTATTATCAACCGATTAAGCTGAGCCTCATTGAGGTTCGCCGGTGCATTCGGTTGTTTGGGGGCTCCGTCTTTTTGTGCCTGATCCTGACGCAGAGGTGTACGGTTTGGGCCCGTCTGCGGTTTCGAATAGACACTACCAATAAAAGCTAAAATTATGCAAACAATGCCGGCGGTCTTTGATATCAAATTCGATAACTTCATCTAAGTGCCAAACCTAAACTCTTGTATCTCTTAAAGATCGGCACAATTTGCCGATCTGTCAGTCCCGCCTTTGTAACGAATATGATTCGCAACAGATTAGAAGCGGGTTTGACCAGAAAAGTTTGAAAATAATGTAAAGTAGCAATAAAACTGCTCGAATTTGGGATTCCTTTTCCCCTCCCAAGTCTTTTACATTTTTTAGGCTGAAGGCTGCTTTGGACGCACCAAGGAGTAAACTGTGTTAGATATTGTTACCAAATCAAGACACGATTATTCATTGTTGCCGCAAGCGTGTTAAATCGTAATTTTTGATTCCTAAAAAAATTTTTCCCTGAAACTGTCGATTTCGCGATACCCTGTTCGTCTTACTGATGAGAAACAGGATTTCAGCCGTAAATCTTCGGCAATTTCTAAAAGGAGCAAGTGTTATGGCCGGAAACTATACGCAAACCTCACGCTTTGCCGATGCAATTATGCATTTCTTCAGCGAGCTGAAATTCGCAGTACGCTCACTTATGCGGGCCAAAGGACTGTCGATAACCGTAATCTTTACGCTTGCCCTGGGCATCGGCGTGAATGCCGCTATTTTCGCCCTGGTTCGGGGCGTGCTCCTGCGACCGCTTGTCAATCGCGACGAGGACCGGCTGATCTATATTCGGCAGAGCGCTCGCGGTCTTGGGGTGGACAACCTGAATTTTTCGGTACCGGAAATTCAGGATCTGCGGGACCGCGTTAAGAGTTTGACCTCGATCGGCGATTTCTCGACCATTGGCTTCACCCTGGTGGGACTAGGCGAACCGCGCGAGGTCCGCTCTGGTGTCGTCGGCGGCTCATATTTCGAGGTAATGGGTTTGCACCCCGTACTGGGTCGTTTGATAGATATGCGAGATGACGGTCCGCAGGCCGCCGGTGTTGCGGTGCTCACCTATCGTTTTTGGACGACTTCGCTTAACAGCGATCCGTCAGTAATCGGCAAAAAGATTCGACTCGGCGAAAGGTCGGCAACTATTATTGGCGTTTTGGAGCCGTCAGTTCCCTACCCGGCGGAAACCGAAATCATTGCCAATGTTGTAACCAGCCCTCATCATCTTTCCGCAACGATGGTCACCGGGCGAGTTCATCGAATGACGGAACTTTTTGGCCGACTGGCGCCGGGTGCGACCCTTGAGCAGGCTCGCGCAGAGTTGCAAGCGGTTCACTCAGAAATAATGAAAGAACACCCGGAAGCTTATTCACCCAGGGGAGATATCCGGATAAACGCCGTGCTTTTGCGCGACCAGATTACGTCGCAAGCCAAAACTGTACTTTGGGTGCTGCTGGCGGCTTCGGCTCTTGTCTTCATTATTGCCTGTTCGAATGTCGCCAATCTGATTCTGGCGCGCACCGTCCGACGCGAGGGCGAAATCACTATCCGCGCTGCCCTGGGCGCAAATACAGGAGCGTTGCGTCGGATGCTGCTCGCAGAAAGTCTGCTGCTATGTGGGGCAGGCGCGGTGATCGGAGCGGTTAGCGCTCAACCCATGCTCACGGTACTGGCACGCTATGCGTCCCGTTTTTCTGTCCGCGCCCTCGATCTCACAGTGGATTACAGCATGATCTGGGTGGCCGTATTACTGGCAGTAGTTGCCGCGATTCTTTTGGCGTTCGTTCCGCGTCTTCCGTCGGGTGATGGTTCGAACGGAATGAGTCTGGCCAGCGGAGGTCTCCGGATCACTCGAAACACGACTCGGCGGCAGAGGATCTTTGCTGTTACGCAGATTGCCGCATCGTTTGTGCTGCTGGCCGGCGCTAGCATGCTGATCAAAACGCTTCTGTCTTTGCAGGCGGTGCAGGTTGGTTTCGAGACGCGTCAAGTCCTTGCGGTCAACGTTCCGGTAATGTCGTATGGAAAAACCGATGACCAGGTTGTGGACTTTTACAGGGAAGCGATCCGGCGTGTTGAAGAGCTTCCAGGAGTGGATCGCGTTGCCGTGGGCATCATGACGCCGTGGCGCGATGCGAATACATTTAATCCGTCGTTCCAGTTTTCAGCTGATGGTCATGTTAGCGCGCCCGGTGAAGATGATCCGCGTGGCAGGTATCGAGGTATATCGCCCGGATTCTTTGATGCGCTCGGCATCAAACTCATCGCGGGACGCGATTTCAATGACAGCGATCGCAAAGGCAGTGAACCGGTCGTGATCGTCAGCCAAAGTATCGCCCAGCGTATGTTTCCGAATGGCGACGCGGTGAATCGACACATTATATGGACCGATCCAGTAATGAAGTTTGTCGGCATCACGCTTGAGCCCAGGCGTATTGTGGGTGTTGTGGCCGACATGGATGACGAAAACATAGTGCCTGGCCCGGCGATGACCATATACAACCCGTTCGCGCAGGAAGGACTCTTTGGAGGTCGCCTGTTCATTCACGCGCATGGGAATCCATATACGCTGGTCACACCTATCACCCGCATCATTCGCGATATTTCGTCGGATCAGGTCGTGGAGCGCGCCGCAACGCTGGAGGACATCCGTGCGGAAGTACTGACGCCGGATAGATTGAACGCAGTAGTGTTCGGAGTTTTTGCAATCGCCGCGCTCGTGATTGCAATTGTCGGTGTAGCAGGCGTGCTGGCATTTTCCGTCAGCGGACGAATACGTGAATTCGGCATCCGCCTGGCCATCGGAGCTCAGCCGCGGGCTGTTCTGATGGGTGTACTTTCTGAAGGCGCCATAATCGCGATAGCAGGCGTAGTGGCAGGCGCGGGAGGCGGATATGCTTTGGCAAAATTGGCCGCCAGCTATTTCGAAGAGATGCAATTGCCGGGATTCCTGCCGATCATAGGATCGGCGGTTATATTGCTGGCCGCAGCCGTAATTGCATCGGCGCTGCCGGCAATTCGTGCGTCTCGTGTCGATGTCACGCAGGCGCTGCGATCAGAATAATCCGGTAACTTCACTGGCAAAGTGATAAACAATTGGTGGGGTTAAGGAGTCATATTACCCATTCCGGAACAGGGGCGTTATGTTCCAATCCGTGGGCGCAAAGGGTGTGCATCAGCCCAAAACGCATTTTTCGCCAAGGATGATTTGGATAGTCAAGACAACTTAAGGCGCGTTTGCCCTGCAGCCCACCTGACACTAATCTCTGAATTTGTTAATTATGCGGGCGCGAGACTGACCCTGCCCAGTTAGATTCTAGTTAGATGCGGACGATTCCGCGACCAGAAAGTCGACGCGTCCGTCCGATCCGTTGACGCTATGCTCAAGAGCCGCGGCTGCTTCTCTGGCCGCTTTGCTCATCTGACATTTGCCCTCAAAGATGGCTCCCTCTTCGATATTCAGAACCGGCGTAAATATATCGCCATAGACTTTGCCAGTTTTGTGAATTTCAACTTTCTCGGTGGCGACTATAGTTCCCTTGATAGTTCCGCTGACTGAAAGAACTCCGACTTTGATTCCAGCTTCCAGCATGCCCGTCTCGCCTATGATCAAATGTCCGGTGGTGTTGACGTGACCATTGATGTGGCCGTCGATTCTCATCATATCTGAGAAAGAAAGATCGCCCGTCAATTCAGTTCCCTGACCAAGAAATCCACGGAATTCGCCCGAGCCAGTAGAGGGAGAGGATTTAAATTTCACTTCGATCGCCTTTCCGCGTGCTCCGGCAGAATTACTTTTTGCCGAGAAGCAGGCTGTAGATCCTGTCTAAGTCCAAATTTGAATAGAAATCGATTTCGATTTTGCCCTTATCACCGGACCTCACTATTCTGACCTTTGTGGCCAGATGCTGGCAAAGCTTGTCTTCCGCCGCCTTGACGTTTGGATCGTTCGGGGCTTTTGCCCCGACGGAAGCTATTACCGAACTCTTCTCGTCCTTTAACTGAGAAAGCCGTTTGACGCTTCTCTCCGTTTCCCTGACAGACAGGTCTCTCTCAATGATATTGGATGCCAGTCTAATTTGATCTTCGGCAGAATTCACGCCCAGAAGAGCCCTGGCGTGTCCCATAGAGAGTTTTTCTTCTTCAACCCATTGCTGAATCTCGTTGGACAGCTTCAACAACCGCAGATAATTTGTCACCGATGAGCGTTCTTTTCCAACACGCGTCGCGACCTCTTCCTGTGTTAACTGCAGATCTTGCGTCAGTCTGCGATAAGCACGAGCTTCTTCAATTGGATTTAATTCTTCACGTTGGATATTCTCAATTAATGCGATTTCAAGCAACCTATCTTCGGGGACTTCTCGGACAATTGTTGGAATTTTGTAGATGCCTGCTCGTTGAGCTGCCCGCCACCGACGCTCGCCTGCTATCAATTCGTAGTGGTCATCGACGCGGCGAACCACTATAGGTTGTATAATCCCGTTCGTTTTTATCGATGCAGCCAAGTCGTCGAGAGCTTTATTATCAAAATTTGTTCTAGGCTGAAAACGGCTCGGGCGAATCTGTTCAATATCAAGATCCAGAAGCTGTTCTTTGTCCGGATGAATTGGGCGATCTGAAATGAGGGCGCCCAGACCTCTACCTAACGCCTTTCTTGTCATTGCTGATCACCTCCTTTGCAAGTCTCAGGTAACTATCCGCGCCTTTCGACTTAATATCGTAAAGAATTATCGGTTTCCCGTGACTTGGCGCTTCCGCAAGGCGAACGTTGCGAGGAATCATCGTCTGAAAAACCTGGTTGCCGAGGAAGTCGCGCAAGTCCGCCATTACCTGGCTGGAGAGATTAGTCCTTTCGTCATACATAGTTAGCAGGAATCCCTCGACGGTAAGATCGGGATTTAAACTGCGTCTTACTCGTATCAACGTGTCCCAGAGTTCCGAAACGCCTTCAAGGGCGAAATACTCGCACTGGATGGGCACAAGCACCGAATCCGCAGCCGCTAAAGCGTTTAGCGTCAATAGCCCCAAGGAAGGCGGGCAATCGACCAGAATGTAATCGTACTGCTCGCGAAGTCCGTGGAGAACCTTCTTAAGGACAAATTCCCTATCCGGTACTTCGATAAGCTCTATTTCTGCTCCCGCCAGATTCTTTTCAGAAGGCGCTATCCATAAACCTTCAAGGTCGGTCGGTAAAATAACATCCGTTATCGGCTCGCCAAGCGTCAGAACGTGATAGATACTTTTTGGAAAGCTGCCCTTTTTGATTCCAAGTCCGCTGGTTGAATTCGCCTGTGGATCGGCATCGACGATCAGGACCTTCATTTCGGCGACCGCGAGGCTCGCGGCAAGATTGATGGTCGTAGTGGTCTTTCCGACTCCGCCTTTCTGATTGGCAACCGCGATAATTCTTCCCATTGAACTTCCCGTTGAAAGGCGAATCCGCCAGAGTTTACCGAATGGGCGGCAAGAATACCACGAGAGGGGCCCGTTGAAAAGACTTTTGATGTTTCACGTGGAACAGCGAATATGTGTTCCGTCGGAGTGTTTCACGTGAAACGTCAAGAACGTTGAGCAGAAACGACAAATCGTCCTTTTGATAGTGGGACTTGCGTGGATGTGAGCTTCCATCCAAATTCTTCAAAGGCAAAGACTTTCTTAAGGATCACGTCGCTGAGGAATATTACCAGCCCCACCGGATCGGGGCTTTTGAACAGTTCCGCTATATTTTTTCCCAATTCTTCCGATGCCCTGGTGACCCAAATTAGATTCGTTAAGTCAAGTTTCTGAAATCGATCCGAAAAAACTTTTGCGTTTGTGAGATTCAGAGCTCGAACGGCTTCTTTCAGGAAAATCGCTTTCTTGCTGTTACTGTCAACCAGCTTGATTGTTCTTTCAGGTCTCAAAATCGACAGCGGAATCCCTGGAAAACCTGCACCTGACCCCAAATCGGCTATCCCGGTCTCACTGGGCAGAAACCTGTCGGCAAACATCGACTCGCAATAATGAAATCTGGCAGCTTCGTCAGGTTCTGTTATGCGGCTCAGGTTAATGCTTCGGTTCCATTTCAGCATCAATTCGTAATGCCGCAAACATAGGTCAATCTGAACGTCGGTGAGCGAAAGATCAAATTCAGGCAGGTATTTAGTTAGTGAAGATCGGAACTCGTCGGACTTTGTGGGCATGCAAAATGTACAACAGGCTGCCAGCCTGCTGCCCGGTTTAGTCGCCGCTGCCTACGACATCAACAGGCTGGCAGCCTGTTGTGCGATGCCGGCTGTTGATTTCAACGAAAACATTGATAATGGAAACGGCAGCAGGAGTGATGCCCGGAATTCGGGTAGCCTGATCCAAAGTCTGAGGTCGGATTCGACACAGCTTCTCTACCATTTCCCGCGACAGACCAGAAATTGCAGCATAGTCGAAATCTTCTGGTATTCGCCGCTGAGCGCCTTTGCGCAATTGATCGACCGCCTGGCGCTGTTTGTTTATATACCCTTCGTACTTTATATCGTAGATGGCAGATTCCAGCTCTTCGGCCGTTAACTGGCTGCTTAAATCTTCGGGCAGGAATCGCGAGAGATCACTCGGCGAAATCTCCGGACGTCTCGCCAAATCCGCGAGCAAATAGCCATCTTCGACTGCGGCTGTTCTCTTTCCCAGCGACTCAAGCACAGAAGCGAGCTCACTTGAATAACGCCTTTTCTGAAGATAATTCTTAATTCCCTGAATTCGACCTTTGCGAGCTAGATAATTCGAATAAGCGTCCGATTCGACCAACCCCAGCTTATAACCAATATCTGTCAGCCGTCGATCGGCATTATCTGCCCTGAGCATCAACCGCATCTCTGCCCTTGAAGTAAACATCCGATACGGCTCATCAACGCCTTTGGTGACCAAGTCATCGACGAGAATTGCTACATAGCTGGAATCTCGGCTCAAAACCAGCGGATCCTCGTCTTTAACTCTTAAGCCTGCATTGATTCCGGCAATAATTCCCTGTGCTCCTGCTTCTTCGTAACCGGACGTCCCATTGATCTGACCAGCCAGGAACAGCCCCTTGATCGGCTTTGTCTCAAGCCACGGATTCAACTCCGTCGGATCGACGTAATCATATTCAATAGCATACCCCGGGCGGATCATAGCGGCTCGCTCTAGCCCAGGAATAAACCGGATCATCTCCTTCTGAACGTCAATTGGAAGACTCGTGGAGATGCCGTTTGCGTAGACTTCGTGCGTATCGATACCTTCGGGCTCAAGGAATAACTGATGTCGATCCTTGTCCGGGAATTTGACGACTTTGTCTTCTATCGAAGGACAATACCGGGGGCCAATTCCCTGAATCTGACCGCTGTAAAGCGGCGACCGCCCAATATTTTCCTGAATAAAATTATGGGTGCCAGCATTTGTGTAAGTTATGTGGCAGCATCGCTGCGGTAATGTTTCCTTAGTCGTCTGGAATGAGAAAAATACCGGTTTTTGATCGCCCGGCTGCTCTTCTAATCCAGAATAGTCGATAGTGCGTCCATCCAAACGCGGCGGAGTTCCCGTCTTCAGCCGCCCCATCCGAAAGCCGAGCCGGTAAATTGAATTCCCGAGCCTTATAGCAGGAATTTCCCCTGATCTTCCCGCCGGATAAGTATGATTGCCAATGTGAACCAGTCCATTCAGGAAAGTTCCCGTAGTCAGCACCACACATTTGGCTGCAAGTCTTCTACCATCAATGAGTTCCACGCCTTCCAGCATATTTTCATTAACTAAAATTTCGACTACTTCGGCTTGTTTGAGCGTCAGATTAGGGACGTCTTCCAAGAACTTGCGCATCTCGTATCGATAAAGAGCGCGGTCGCATTGAGCTCTCGGCGATTGAACGGCAGGACCTCGGCTGCGATTTAGAAGGCGGAACTGGATTCCGGTCTTATCGGCTATCCGCCCCATTACTCCGCCGAGCGCATCGATCTCTCGAACCAGATGCCCCTTCGCAACGCCTCCAATGGCAGGATTACACGACATCTGGCCGATCAGATCCAGATTGATCGTGACCAGAGCGGTACGCGCACCGACGCGAGCCGCCGCATAAGCAGCTTCGCATCCGGCGTGTCCGCCGCCGATCACAATGACGTCAAATGAATAATCCTGTTCCATTGATGATTAGCGTTCCGGCGAAAATTCAGCACGAGAACAAACAATCAATTTTACTGGTTTGAGGTCCCACGTAAAGATAATTCTAGTTGGGAGAAATTGGAGATTCGAGAAACATTGTAGGGGCAAGGCTTGTCCTTGCCCGGATCGCGCGAAGCAAGATGAAGTGCGCGAGTAAAGGCCATTTAATTGCCTTACGGCAATCCGGGCAAGGACAAGCCTTGCCCCTACATTCGATTCCCCTTTGTGCGTTTCATCATGGACGCCGTTGTTGTTATAGTACTATTCAGTCTTTGATCCTTATTGGGAGACAACGAATGTTCCGTGACCGCAGAGATCGATTTATGCGCGAAATCCAGGATGGCGTCGCCGTCTTTTGCAGCGCGCCCGTTTCCAGTCGCAACAGCGATGTCGAATACGAATATCGCCAGGACAGCGATTTCTATTATCTGACTGGCTTTGAAGAGCCCGAATCTGTTGCCGTCTTCCTGCCCAATCATCCGGAACATAAATTCGTTCTCTTCGTTCGACAACGCGACAAAGAGAAAGAGACATGGACAGGCAGACGCGCCGGCGTCGAAGGAGCAGTCCAGAAATTCGGCGCGAACAAAGCTTTCAACCTGGAAGACCTCGATAAAGAACTCCCTGAATTGCTGAAAGATGCAGACACGCTCTACTACCGATTCGGCCGCAACGAAGAATTCAATAACCGAATCACAAAGCTTTTGCAAAGATTTCAACTAACTCGGCCGCGAACAGGGAAGGGAATTACGAAGATAATTGATCCCGCTTCGATTCTTCACGAGATGAGGAGCATCAAGTCACTCGATGACCTGAAAATCTTGCGCCGCGCAGTCGAGATCAGCGCCGCAGGGCATTTGGCTGCAATCCGAGAGTGTCGGCCGGGAATGTACGAGTACGAGCTCGAAGCCCTGATCGAATACACGTTTAAAAAGAACGGTAGCGTCAGTCCCGGCTATCCTACAATTGTCGGAGCAGGCGCGAACGGCACGATTCTTCACTACAACACAAACACAGATCAGATAAAAGATGGTGATCTGGTGCTGGTGGATGCCGGCGCTGAATACAATTTCTTCACGGGTGATGTCACAAGAACTTTTCCAGCAAATGGCAAGTTTACTGAAGCTCAACGCGACATCTATCAACTGGTCCTGGACGCGCAGCTCAACGCTATCGATATGGTCAAGCCCGGTGCGACGGTCAACACCATTAACAATCGAACTGTCGAGACATTAACAGAGGGCATGGTCCGCCTGGGGCTCCTGAAAGGCGAAATCAAGAAACTGATTGAGGACGGCGCTTACCGAAAATTCTATATGCATCGTACTAGTCACTGGCTCGGGATGGATGTTCACGATGTCGGAATGTATCAGGTGAATGGCAGCGAACGAGCGCTCGAACCCGGAATGGTCTTGACCGTTGAGCCTGGTCTCTATATCAGCGGCAACGACAACGAAGTCGATCCCAAATACTGGGATATCGGAGTCCGGATCGAAGATGATGTTCTTGTCACCGACAACGGCTACGAAGTTTTGTCTGCCACCGCACCAAAGGCGATTAATGAAATTGAATCTGTAATGCGGCCGAATTTAGGATGAAGTGGCGCAGACATTCAGTCTGCGCGGGTTCGAATCTGAATAGTCGGTTTAATGATGCGGCTTCAATTACAGCGGCAGAAGCGCAGACTGAATGTCTGCGCCACAGTTTATTCACTTATTCAGTCCGTATAACTTGATCGCATTATCACGCAGGACCATTCGCGCAAGCTCAACTGCTCGATCTCGGGTTATCTCGCCATCGTTGATCATTCCGGTCAGAGCTAACACGAGTGCCGCCCGTCCGGTGTACGCCGACAACCAGGCCGTCTCTTCCCAGCCTACACCTTTATCAAGAGGGAAAGCATCGGTTCCAAACAAAACCTTGTCGGGAAAATACTCGAGCCAGTTCCGCAAGACTTCACTGAGAGCCCGCGGATAAAGAATCAACCCCAAATTTGAAAAATCAGCATACACATTAGCTTTGCCTATATACGCCGCTGTCAATTTTGTCTGCGGATAACCGGCGTGCAAGATGACGAAATTCGTCTTGCGCAACGCAGGATCATTGAAAACCGACTCAAGCAATTCCGGATTGCTGTTACTGGATCTGTAATAGCTCCCAAAATTATCCAGCACGTGAATATGCACGGCCAGCCCCAGTCGTCCTGCTTCTTTTGCGATATAGCGAAATAGGTAGTCCTGCAGAATTTTATAACCAGCAACCGACGGCTCACCTCCGCTGGCATACTTTGAATAAATGCGACCGGCATCAGCTTCCGACGCCTCGCCAAAATCTAGAGAGCGCAGATATGCCGCCTCGAATTTCACGGCTAACGCACCGCTTCGGCGATGCCGTTCAAGTGTCGCGGTCACAACTTTGGTCTGGTAATCAGCCAGAGTCTTCGGCATTGACGTAACATTCGATTCGACCAAATATCTTTTGAGAAGGCGATCTTCGCCACTGAAGAAAACTCTGTTGTCCGGATTGACCCGTCTGAAAGCCTCTGTATCCAACGGCAGCAGCAAGGCGTCTACAAACGATACCCAGCGAAACCTTGGAGGCTCAATGCTCGGACCCATCGCTACACGGTTTGCGAGCATGGTATCGATGCCGATCTTATCTAAAATCCATGCCGGATAATTCTGACCGTGCTCGCGCATTGCCTGCTGTTTCTTCTCGATGGCCTGTTTCACGTGTTCGGCGCTCATATCGTTGCTGTCGTATCCATACAGAGCGTGCCATGCCTTTGCATATTGAACATTGTCCGGCCGCAGCCTGACCGGCAATGCGAAATCTTCTAATCCTTCCAATGGAAGAGCATCGTATTCGGTGTCCTCTTTTTCGCCGGGCGCGGTGTAACGGGCTGGATGGGCGTGGTTGTCGATAGCTTGAATGTTATTTACTTCTCTCAAAAGATCTACGTCGACCCGAGTCTGAGCACGCGCAGAATCGACGACAGGATGCACGAATAATAGACTCAAAATCAGGCCAACAATTATGAATCGCAGACGCACGATAATTTCTCCTGATAATTGATGAAATCGCAAATAGACGAGCCCGATTATATACGCGCGACTTGCGTTAACAATAGTCGTTATCTATAATCGCTTTCGACTCGGAAGAGAAGCCCAGGTTCATTCTTAAAAGTCCGCGAACCGTTTCACGCCAGTTATTTACAAAGGCAATAGGATGTCGGTTGATCAGAATAAATTAGAGATCGTATGTCAAAAATGCAACGGCTCCGGCTGGGAAAAGGTCGCTGGCAAAGGCGTCCGCCGATGTTCCTGCAAGGTTGTAGACCGAACAGAGATTCTGCTTGAGGCCGCCTGCATACCGCGACGTTACAAAGACTGCGAGATCGACAATTACGAAAATCATCACCCGACACAACTGCGAGCAAAACTGATCGCCCAAAAATTCGTCGCCGAAAGCCCCCTGGTCGAAGTCGGTCTTCTGTTGATCGGCCCCTGCGGCGTCGGTAAAACACATTTGGCTTCTTCCATTTTAAAAGGTCTCCTTCGAAAAGGAATTCAGGGGCTCTTTTACGATTTTCGCGATCTGCTGAAAGAGATTCAGAACAGTTACAACGCTGTTTCGCAAACATCGGAAATGCAAGTCTTGGCTCCCATATATGAAGCGGATGTTTTGGTCCTGGATGAGCTCGGCGCCAGCAAACCGACAGCCTGGGTTCAGGAAACGATGACGCAGATCATCAACAATCGCTACAACGAAAACAAGATCACCATCTTTACCACTAACTATCTGGACACGCCTTCACAGAAAGTGGACGAGACTCTGACTGAACGAGTTGGCGTAAGGCTTCGCTCGCGTCTTTACGAAATGTGCAAAGTCATCCACATCGAAGGCGACGACTATCGCCAAAAAGTCAAACAGGCCAGCTATCGTTTTTAATTTCATTTTATTACTCCAGTCTGTACGTTTAAATCTACCACTGTTCCAAATAAATACAGACTGCTGATTGCCGAAATCTGCCTCAATTTTGATTTCGGTTAGATGACAAAGCTGCATTTGGCCAACTGGTGTCACACCTGTCACACAATGACTAAGCTCTTTATTGTCTACGAATAGCGCTGTGACACCCGGTGTATCACAGCGATCTTTCGTGTCCATTTGGTGTCACAAGTGTCACTCCAGCATCGATAAACAACTCCGATGCAAAGACGTTTTATAGCTCTCGGTCAAACTCTGACTGCTTGTAAACCACTGAAAACTATTAGCCCTAAGCTGGCATATAGATTGCCAATCTTGCGTGTGCGAGCGGCGGCAATTGGCCGCGAATAGTTACACACTGGAGTCGGGAAATGACTTTGAATTTAGAGACGCTGATCATCTTATTGATTGTCGCCGGTCTGGCCGGAGCAATCGGACAATCGATTGCCGGTTATTCGCACGGAGGCTGCCTAACCTCGATCGCGTTAGGATTCATTGGGGCATTACTGGGATCGTGGTTATCGCGGCAGCTGGGACTGCCGGAACTCTTTTACTTGAATATTGGCGGCGCTCATTTTCCGGTTATCTGGGCAATCATCGGAGCGGCGTTGTTTGTAGCTGTTTTGAGTTTGATTACCAGGCGTTGGTACGTTTGAGAAATACACGGAGTGTCATAGCGATGGGTATAGTCATGGACGAAGATAACAACATAGCATTGGACGAAGAACGACGATTGGCCTCGCATCAGGATGTAAAGGCCTCAATCGATTCCGATGTTAACGAGCGCATTAAACGACAGGCTGAGCGTGTTGAACCGGCCGAGGCACCGGACCTGACTTCGGTAGCTGCCGAACTAAAAGAAAAATCCGTTCGGAATGCAATCGTCACCGAACGCGAATTAGAGAGAGGAAAGGTTGCTGCGCGTGTATCTCAAGTTATCGATTACATCTTTTATATAATCTACGGGATTATCGCTCTCCAGTTTATGTTGCGACTGATGGGAGCGTACCGAGGAAATGAGTTTGTCAAATTTGTCGCAGCCATATCACATCCTTTAACTGGACCATTCGAGGGCATAGTCGCCACACCAACTTCAGGCGCTTATCAGATAGAGATTTCTTATCTGATCGCGCTGGTGGTGTACATACTGATTCATCTGGCGATTAACGGAGCGTTGCGACTGATGGCTCATCGAAAGGTGAGTGTGTAAGGAGAAGGGGAGGTTACTATGCGACTGACACGACTGATAGCAGGATTGATCATTGTATTGCTGATAGCTGCGGGACTTTATTACTTTTACGGCTATCGCAACAGAGCTATCTCAGCAGACATTGAAACTGTAAAAGAGTCGACCGCGGATGCCGCGACAACGACAGCAGTAAAGACCGCCCTGGCCTTGAACAAAGATGTTTCCGCGTTCGACATTCACGTCTCAACGACGAACGGCACTGTAACATTGACTGGCCAGGTCCCGACCGATGACAACAAAAAGGAAGCTGAAGATGTTACCAAAAGCACGAAGGGTGTTACCAGCGTTACCAACAATCTCTCGGTAGATCCGAATATCGCCGCTGCAAATATGGAAAAGCAGCACATGCAGGATCTTGAGATTAAGGTCGCAATCCTTGAAGGAATCCTGAACAACCCGCAGTTAAAGACACAGAACATCAAAGCCGACGTGATGAACGGTAATGTCAAACTGTCAGGAACTGTTCAGACTCCGGATCAGAAGTCGAATGCTGAGACGTTAGCTAAAGGATTGCCGAATGTGCACAATGTGGACTCAAGCGCACTGACAGTAACAAACACGGCGCCAGCCAGTCAGACCACGACGCAGCAGGTGACCGACGACCAGCTAACGACACAGGTTGAATCTGCGTTGATGCGCGACGGATCTATAAGTCAGCCGCAAAAGATTAAAGTAAACACTAAATCCGGTGTTGTTTATCTGACAGGAACTGTCGGATCGAATGCGGAGAAATCCCTCGCAGGACAGCTTGCCCGCGGCGTACAGGGAGCCACAGACGTTGTTAACAATCTGGTGGTGAATGGCCGGAAGTAGGGTTTAAAGAGTTTTTCGTTAACTAAGCTTCATAGTGAATTCCGAGCAGGTCCGTCAAAAGCGAACCTGCTCTTTTTTCATATCATTCGGACTTCAGAACGAAAATTAGATAATCAGCACGCGCACGTTCCGCGGAACCATCGGCAGTATCGAGGTTTTCAACGGGAATAACAGAGACAGTCCGTACTTTCGCATTCGGAAGCCGACGAATAACTCTTGCTGCAGTGCCTTCGTGGAAGTCGGAATGGAAATTACCATTCACGTGAACAACCAGAGGCTTTGAACCCGATGAAGAATTGAGAACATTGGCAATCGACTCCGCCATTGTTTCGTCCTTCGTGCATTGCGCAAGATAAAATTTCTCGGTCATTGCATTAGTCGCGGCAGCATCGTCTTTGCTGTCGTCAGATTTGACGCCGGGATGCGCGCCCATCGCTTCGACAAAGCGTTTGTGGTAATCGTCGTTCGGACATTCGAACTGTTTTGCGGCGTTTGCGCGTTCGGCCGGCGAAAGCTTATCCAGAGCCGAAAGCCCGTTGTGCGAAACATCTGCTGCAAGCGGCCGAGGAATATTGCTGGCGATGACGGGCCAGTGGTGACTCTTGGCGAACTCGACCAGGAAATGGTAATTGCTCATAAAGTTTGGCCAAGGACGCGATTTGTCCAGGAATTGTTCCAGCGAAATCTTGTCTGCAAGATAATCGTTTAAAACCGGCTGAACATCGCGTTCGAACATCTCCATTGCCAGAACGACGTTTGAGCGTCGACGGGCAACTCCTTCCAAAACGGCCAGTTCCATTCGATGCGTTGCGGGATCGTTGTGCTCTTCACCTACAAACAGCACGTCTCCCTTCGCTGCATCCGCAAGAAGCGATTCAAAATCGGTAAAGCGCTTTTCATCCGAAGAGTAAACTCGCTCGGGCAAATAACCCGAGGTTGCGGCATGTTGATGCGGAGACTGCATCTGAAATGCTCTTACATTTAACTGGGCTATACCCACCAGGCATAAAATCGTCGTCAGCATTATCGCCGTCGCGCGCGATCTGTGATTCATAACTTGACCTTTTCACTATTGAGGAGAGGTGTTGAGCACGTTCTCTATCGATGTCCCAATTATTGCTGAGGTGCAGGAATTGTACGAAATATGTCGGCCTTTTGGAAGAGTTGGTCAAATATTCCGCTCACCAATCTTCCCATTTCACAAACAGCAACCCAGCGTTAGATTCGAGCGCCAGGTTTGAAACCTGACGCAGTTTCGAAACATAGATCCAGTATTCGGCCGTCGCCGATCTTAACTGAATTTCCGTCATGCTTTTGCCTTCTTTTGCGGCGGCGGGTCCTAACAAGTTCGACTCGTGACGTTTAACATACTGGCGAACGTCCTCTTCAGAAATGTTGGAAAGAATGGCTGCGAACTGTTTGTTAGTCCCGGGCGAAATCCAATGTGCGCCGTCTTCCAGCTTTGGTAGATTAAAATTACCTATTATTAGTGCGGCGGCGGGAAGATCTGACGAACCGGTCTTCTCGGTGATTATCGCATTCAACATGCGCCAATAACTGCTGAGATAGCCCTGACCGCTGCCGGTCTGTGAAGCCTCAATTTTTTTGAGAACTTTCGGGTCGGTTCTCAGGGATTCCAATTCATTTTCGGCGACGATATAGGCGGTGATGCTTATTCCCATTTTCTTATCTCGAGTTATTGAAAAGTATAATAACAATTGTATAATCGAAATCTATTCGGAATTCGGGGCGCATGAATTCCGATCAAGCTGTCTGACCGCTCGGCAAGGTTCATTTGCTCTGCTAGTAATTTAGAAGCCAGCATAATCGAAGGAAGATTCTTTCAGATGTTTAACCTGCGAATTCTCTCCAGCCACAGAACAGTCGCTGCGTGTCTGTGCGCTGTTTTATTCGCTATATCAACTATCGCCCGTCCGCAGGACACCGCTGTTCCGCTGCTGAAAATCGATTTTGTTGGATTGCAAAAAGTCGACAAAGAACATGCAACTGCCGCCTCAGGCCTCAAGATAGGTCAGCGTGTAACAAAGTCCGATCTTGAAACTGCCAACAAGCAGTTACTTGACTCAGGCCTGTTTACCAAATCGAAATACAAATACCGTCAGTACGACGATAAATTCGAGGTAACATTTCAAGTCGAGGAAGCGGAATCCAACACGCCTGTTATCTTTGACAATTTCGTCTGGTTTACCAATAGCCAATTGACAGATGCGGTTAAGCAGGAAATCCCAAATTTCGACGGCAACGCTCCTGCCGGCGATGGAGCCATTGAATTGATAAAGAAGTCCCTGCGGCGGTTGTTGCAGGCCTGGAAGATACCGGGCGACGTCGATTACACCAGCTTTTCGCCCGACATTTCGGGCAAACAGGTTCAGCACGTCTTCAGTGTAAAAGGCGTGAACCTGCCGATCTGCGCCGTTCATTATCAATCTACAAGCGCGGTACCCGAAGCTGTCCTTGTCTCCAATTCGAAGGATCTGCTCAAAAAGGATTACTCAGTTACGTACGTGGCTGGTTACACCGATACTCTGCGATCTATCTATCGAAGGATCGGTCATCTCCGCGCCAGCTTTGACGCGCCGTCGGCGAAACTCGACTCAGGCACTACGGGATGCATTACGGTCAATGTCAATGTTATCGAAGGACTGCAATACGATTGGGGACGTCCTGACTGGAGCGGCAATGAGGCGTTGACCGCGACGGAACTGGAAAAGGCGATGCAAATGAAACCCGGAGAAATCGCTGACGGGGTGAAGATCGACGATGGAATTCGCCGAATGAATAGAGTCTATGGCAGAAAGGGCTACATCACCGCGAGAGTTTCCGCTAAACCGACATTCTACGACGACAAGAAAACTGTGGTTTACTCCTTCAAAATCATCGAAGGCCCACAATACCACATGGGCAAGCTGAGCATAGAAGGATTACAGCCAGACGAAATAAAGCGCCTGAATGAAGCCTGGAGTATGAAAGAAGGTGACGTTTACGATGCCGATTACACAGGCGATTTCAGAGCCATAGTCATCCAGCAACACCTGATTCACAGCGTCGATGTTAATAAGCTATCGCCCATGCTAAAAATCAACAGAGAGAATTTGACTGTGGATGTCACAATATCTCCAAAGAAGCCGTGAGTCCTTGACACTCTCGTCAATACTGGCAACTCTTAGGCGTGACTGAAACGAACTTTACCCTCATAACAAATGCTGTCGAGCTGCAGAATGCTGTTACTGAACTCGCCACCCAACACGCCATAGGTATCGATACCGAAACGACGGGGCTCGATCCTTACTACTCGCGAATCAGGCTATTGCAAATGGCCTCGCCGGAGAGAAGCTATGTTGTCGATTTATTCAAGGTTGATGCTTTCGCTCATCAGGGGCTGAGGATACTGCTGGAAGCTTCGCGGCCGGTCAAAGTTCTTCACAACGCCAAATTTGATTACAAAATGATCAAGCATCTGACCGGTATTGAAATGGGTCCGATGTTCGATTCGATGCTTGCGGACATAATCGTCCTGGCAGGCAAATCGGGCTCGCATAGTCTGGCTTCGTGTTGCGAGCGCTATTTGGACAAGTCGATTGACAAGTCGTTACAGACCAGTGATTGGTCCGGACCATTGTCAGAAGGTCAGCTTGAGTATGCTGCGCTTGATACCGTTCTGACATTGCAGTTGCGAGAGAGACTGATTCCGCAATTAAAAGAATCGGGGCTGATAGATACTGCCAAACTCGAATTCGATTCGATTGCACCGATAGCAACGATGGAATTGAACGGAGTCTATCTTGATGCTGATTGCTGGCGAGCAGTCGTTAAACACAGCGAGGAGGGATACAACAAAATTGCGGCCGAACTTAAAGAAGAGCTCGCCGCCGGAGTCGCCCAGCGCAATCTGTTCGGCGAACCGGATATTAACCTGGATAGCCCATCGCAAATATTAGATGCGGTAAAAAGAATAACCGGGCTGGATATTGAAGGAACACGCGCATCGGCACTTCACCCTCTCGCGGCTCAATATCCGGTGATACAGAAACTGCTGGAATATCGCACAGCTCAAAAATCGGTGACTAGTTATGGTGAAAATGTTCTTAGATATATAAACAAAAAGACGGGTCGCATTCACGCTGATTTTTTTCAGATCGGAACTCCCAGCGGCCGAATGAGCTGCCACGATCCCAATCTTCAGCAAGTTCCAAATTCTCCCGAATACCGCTCGTGCTTTAAAGCACCGCCCGGTCGCAAACTGATCATCGCCGATTATTCGCAAATCGAGCTGCGGATACTGGCGGAATTCTCACAGGACAAGAAACTTCTGGACGGTTTCAACAAAGGCATTGACCTGCATCGAATGACGGCTAGCCAGATGCTGAACATTCCGTTTGACGAAATAACAAAGGACCAGCGCGACGCGGCCAAGCGGTTAAACTTTGGGTTAATCTATGGAATGGGAGCCCAGGGACTTTCGAATCAAATTAACGTCTCGGTCGAGGAAGCGGAGGGAATGATCCAGCAGTACTTCAAAGCCTACAGCGGAGTTCATCGATGGCTCACTGACGCTGGCGACGCTGCTGTGCGCGATCGTCAGTGCAGAACAAAGCTCGGTCGTCTGTGGCAATTCGATTTCGATTCAAACGACCGAAGCGCGGTCGCTGCTTACATTCGGGCAGGAAAAAACTTTCCGTTTCAGGGAACGAATGCCGACATCACAAAGAGAGCTCTGGTCCTGATGTTCCAGCCTTTATCCAGGCTAAACGCAATGGTCGTCAATTGCATTCACGACGAGATCGTTGTCGAAGCGTCCGCGGAAAACGCCGAAGAAGTCGCCGCCACGGTCGAACAGGCAATGGTGACCGCCGGACAGGAAACGCTAAAGAGCGTTCCGACTGTAGTGAATACTGTCATCTCGGATTGCTGGATTAAGTAGATTGCATTACCGCATTGCTCTCAATTTCTCCAGCGTCGGACCGGCTGACATCGCGGTCTTGTTACCACCAACCGTAATTGAATACGTGTTAAGCAACAGCTTCCAATTTTCTATCGGAGTGCTCTTAACATCCAAATGATCGGTGATGAAAAACAATCGCTGCGTGCCAGGCGCATTTGGCGCACCCTGAAAACGCGCAAGCAGATAATACGGAGGAATCGTCTGGCTATAGAGCGTCGCTCTGACAATCAGCTTTGACGGATCAATACCGGCCGGCAATTCTGATAATGGAACTTCGTACCGCACCACGCTCGAGCCGCTGCCATCGCGGTAGTGAGGATCGTTCCAGGCTTCGCCTTTTGGATATGTAGCTTCGAGGAATCGATGATCCAGAGACGACGGATCCGGTCCTTTCTCTGTCCAGCCTTTTGGAAGCAGGCGATTGTCTTTGAACTCTTCGTCGCGGCGTACGAAGCTGGTGGTGAAATTGCCGTTTGCGTCTTTCGTCAGTTCCTCATAAATCTCTACCTGATCAGAACGCGTGATCGGACGATCCGGCCCGTAAAAATGCGGCTGGTACTGCCCTTTGCTCTGGTTAGTGGCGATATATTCGCTCGGCAATATCTGGCCGTTGTTGTCGACGATAAAACCTAACTCGTTGGTGCGCCCCGACGACCAGACGATTTTTTCTCTTCCGGAACTGTTGTCGATAACGTCAAATTCGATGAATGCGCGACGGAAGCCGACGCCGCTCGGCAATCGATGACCTGTTTTGTTAACCACAGTTACATCGGCCGACATTTTTTGATTTGCGACAGTCGGAGTTGAAACTGTGACCGTCGCCGTTTGATTCTGCGCATTCTCGACAAAGTTATCAATGGCGACGGGCAAATCGAAAAGCCCGGTCATGTAGTCCTGAAGATTTACTCCAAGGATCGTATTATCTTCTCTGAACATTTCCGCAAGAAAAACATTCAGTCCCTGGAATTGGTGTCGCGCATAACCAGTGTTTCTGTAACGAACCAGGATCTGTTCGAGCGGAGCCCGGTGTTCTGCCGCCGGATAACTGTCGTCCTCGACTGCCGCAATTTTTGTTTGAATCTGCGGAATCTCTATGGTGCCTTGCAGATTCCGATAGCTGCCCGCCATGTGACAATCCTGACACGATTTTGCATCAGGATTTTTCGGATTGAACTCGTTTTCATACTGGCTGTTTAACCATTCCAGATAGGTCGCCTGTTCTATCGAATTCATCGGCGTTTTCGCGTCCAGTACAGGCAGATCGATTGTGTGACAACTGCCGCAGATTTGCGAGTTCTTTGTATACTCGTTGTATTTGGGCTCGATGCCTGTACCTGTCTTCATCGGAAAAGTCGATATAGTTTCCTTGGTGAATGGACCGTTTACTTCCGTGGGCTCACCGACAGAAAACTGGCCGGTTATAGAATGATCCAGAAAATATTTGAAAGGATTCTGTCCTGGCGGCACTTTATCCGGGACTATGTGATGGCAAACTGCGCAACTGATTCCATCGCGTGCAAGAGCTCCATACTTGAACATCGGGTCATTCAGGTTTGTGTTGTAGATGTTATCCAGTTTGAAATCGGCATTGCCGTGCTGATCCAGATCGAGTTGGCGTTTGCCCATAACTCCGTGACAACGGAAACAGGTGTTTACAATTTGGCGTTTGTCTTTTTCGCTTTTGATTGAATCGGCAAATGCCATTTCACTGTCGAGCTGCGAAAAGAAGATTGGATCCCTGCCAGCAAGTCCCATCGGAGACCAGCGCCACTCGCCATATTCCGAAAAATTGATATTCTGCGCAACCATCACGGGGCCCATTTGCAGCCCGCCGTGACAACCAACGCACTGATCGGACGTTATAAACTGTTCCGGTCCCTTTTGACCTGAAACGATGTGGTCGTATGTCTCACCTGGTATGGGAAGGACAGTCCCGATAGGTGTGTTGAACGAGCCACCAAATGCTTTTCTAAATGCGGATACCTCTGGTTCATCTCGGTCGCGCAAAAGCTTTTGCAGCTTGCTATGTTCGCCGGCGGGATCATGCGGGTCTACCGCGATTGCTTTGGTTGCAGGTGTTCTCCACGATTCATCGACAAAGAAGGTGAGTGGCTCGCCAGGATAGCCTTTAATGTTTACCAGTGAAGCGAACGTCAGCTCCTTTTCGGCCGATGCGTGACAGCGCAAACAATATAGTCCGAATCCAGCATTAAATACTGCGAACGGCGGTCCATATTTATCATCGGGCATGTCGGACCAAAGACCAGCCCAATACCAGCCGTCTTTTGATCCTTTTGAATCGCGCAACATCACCGTCCACGACGGCTGCGGTAATTTTGTTTTCGGATTTGCGTAATAAGTTGCGGCCGGCGGCGAGTACATTTCCTTGACGATCATCGCACCGTCAGGAATGTCCCCGTTACGGCCATTGATCAGCCATTTCATTACTGCCGGCGAGTAATAGACTCGCACTGCAGGATGCGTTCCGTAATATTTACCATCGACCCACGGACCTGTATCGCGAATGCCTTTGTCGGTACACCAATCACGATAGGCATTGTCTTCAACATAGGCGAGCAGAGTTTGTTGATATGTAACCAGTTTGTCCGGTGGCAGCGAACTGGGAAGCGGCAGTTTCGGCTCTTCCGCATTCGGACAGAATTCATTAGGATCGGCATCTTTTAAATCAGAATAGGCGAAGGCTTTTGATTTGCTGATAAAGCCCGGAATTATGAAATATATTGATAACCCAACGAAACACACCAGGACCCAAATCTTAGCAGACCTCTTCATGCAACAGCCTCCTCGCTACTCTATATGGTGACCGGATCCTGAGCTTTGTTATTCGCTATGCGGTCTGAAGATGCTTGTGTCTTTGACCTTCTATTCTTGATGTTTTCGAAACTTCACTGAGAAATCGGATGCTAACACGCTCAACAAAATCGTCACAAGTAAATTTGATTAAATTAAATAGCTTGCTAATGCAATTTTATCACTCGCTGGTTAGTCTGAGCTCGCAACGTAGCTCGCCGACTGTTTTGGAAAGAAGTCTATCGTCGAAGGCTCCCTTGTACAAATTCAGAGATTTCCGGCCGCGTATGAACGCCTGATAAATCTTGCGAGGAGCGATAACAAGTCCTATGCAGACCGCTCCGATGTTCAATACCCAGGCCGCATAATAACTTCCACAACCAGATGCGATTTCCCAGGCGCCTATTTCGGCTTCGCCAGTCCAGGTGGTGTCGTATTCCGCAAGAACGTGATGCAGGTCATGAAGTTTGACCGCTTTAACGCGCGATTGTGTGTTGGGAAATGCAAACGGAATCGGGCCGAGCTTCAGTTTCACCCAGCGGTCGTCGTAACCACCATTCTTGAAATTATTCAGATCAAAGTACAACTGCCGAGCGTCTTTCATTACCAAATCTGATCGATAAGCTGCCATAACTTAAGCATAGCAATCTAATCAAGCACCGCTGGCTCGGCTGCAATACCAGCGTTGGACTGACGATAGCGAAACCGTAGTTGGTGTCCAAAACCGCGGCCGTAATGCGGAGGAACATAGTGACCTAACTCCAGATTCTGGTCCGGAAACTTATCCCCAACCAAATCTGCGCGTACAAAAAAGGAGTTCACCCCGCGTGACTCGCAACACACCAGTTTATAGCCATGTTTCTTACCAAGCCTCCACAGAGCCTTGAGAGATGCTCCAAAATACGCACCGCCATCCCATACGTGTGAGGGGTCATACGGCATGACCCAATCCGTGCCCGTTGTCCATCGCGCATTATATTCACAAATGATCACCCTGGGATGATACAGAGATAATATTTGCTGCAAAATCCAATAATCGTTGCCATCGATATCGACCACCAGCAGGTCTAAATCGTCCGGTACTTTGCGCTCGCGAAAACTATCAATGATGTTATCAATCGTTATGAAGGATTGCTTTACGGATACTTTTGGATGGTTCTTGAACAGCGACGCTGCTTTATCTGCGCTCGATTGCGAGCCTTCCATCAATAGCCCGTCCCAACCGCAACTTGATATCAGATTCCGAGTACAGCATTCAGTGCCGTCGCCAATACCGAATTCCACAAAGAACTTTTTCCCTTCTCCGATTCGCCGAAATATCTCCAGCAGAATGCCGTCTTCTCCATTCTGAGAAAAAATCCTGGATTCGAAATTCATCAGCGATTCCGGTATCAGGCGTTTATGTCTGCGCCACTCGTGCCATTGAAATCTCGCCTTTGAAACTACGTGATCCATGCCATAGGCGAAATAACGCGATTTCGACAATCGCCACTCTATCCGCGATAACAGCGGATAAGACCTGTAGCCACTATCTTTGACAGAAGCGCCAGACATTAATCTTTCCAGGAAAATTGAGAGGAATTGTGTAGCTTACGGCGAGAGATTATCATAAAAGATCGCCTCAGAATAAGACAATCTTTTATGATCGTGGGCTCTGTTAATCGAGCATAGAATTCAGAAAAACCATTACAGACGCATTGGCATGATGATGTACTTATAGTCAAACTTGCTTTGATCCACGGGGCGGACTTGAACCTGGCTTTGCTCGTCTTTCAGGTCTATGTTGACTGTCTCGTCCGTGCAGACATTCAGAAAGTCAATCAGGTACTGAGCGTTAAACGCTATGGTCATATCCGGTCCTGGATATTCAACCGGAACGATCTCGGTTGCTTCGCCAGCTTCGCTGCTCTTCGATACAATCTCGAGTTTTCCTTCGCTGAGATTAAATTTAATTGCCTTGCTGCGTTCGTCGGCCATCAAAGCCACGCGGCGAACTGCCTGACTCAACCAGGAGTTGTTTACTGTTACCTTGCGGTTATTCTCTTTCGGAATCACCAGTTCGTGATTAGGAAATTGACCGGAGAGAATTCTAGATACCAACAGCCTCGGACCGATTCTGAAGAATAAGTGGTTCTCGTCCTGGCAGAAATAAACTTTGCCATCGTGTTCGACAACCAGCTTTGACAGTTCGGCGAGAGTCTTTTTCGGGATCAAAGATCTGAATGTTGACTTGTCGGCTTTTTCTGTCGGCTTTGTTGCAATCAGAGCCATACGATGGGCGTCGGTGGCAACCATCGTCAATTTGCCATCGCCTTTCAATAGCAATGCTCCGCCCAGCGCATAACGCGACTCTTCCTGCGTAATCGCGAATGAGGTCTTGGATATCAGGTTGTGGAATGTTTCGCTGTCCGTCTCGAATCCTTCCTGCTCTGACGTCGGCAACGCCGGGAAATTCTCTGACCCTTGTCCCAAAACTTTTGACGTAAATTTCTCGCATTGAAGCAAAACATTATCCCCATCTGCTTTCTTTATCAGAACGTCGGCATCAGGAAGGCTGCGAACGATGTCAAACAAACGTTTTGCCTGAATGGCAACTGTTCCTGAGGCTCGAACTATCGCTGAGCAAGTGCATCGCAGACTCACATCCATATCGGTGCCGACCAGAATTATCTGATCATCTTTTGCCGTGATCAGCACGTAGGAAAGAATCGGGATCGTGTTCTTTTTCTCAACAACACCTTGGATCAATCCCAGTTCTTTCAAAATGTCGCTCTTTTTAACTGTGAATTCCATTGATGCTCCTTACTCTTCTGAGAAAACTATAAAACATTTTATATAAGCTTAGTCCTAGTAATAGGGCCTGTGAAAATGTGGATCCGTTTTCGGAACCGTTTGAAACCAGAAACCAAAGCCCACTTTTTCAATTGTGAAAAGAACTGTGATCTAATCTGCGAAACTGCGCCGCTCTGTGGAACCTTACCATCGTATTCCTCGAGGACCCACAGGTTCCACATTGGGTCCACAATTAGCGATTGTGGAAAACTTTGCTAAGTTATTTTATTGTAGCAATTAAGTTGTTGATAAGCCTGTGGAAATTTCCGTCGGTCTCATACAGCGCCGCTATCTTGTTAATGCTGTGTATCGCCGTTGTATGATGTTTTCCGCCGAACTCTTTCCCTATTTCCGGCAGGCTTGCCTTTGTCAATTGCTTGCAAAGATACATTGCCACCTGGCGCGGAACTGCGATACTACGGGAATTGTTCTTGGATTTCAAATCGCTGACCTTCAGTCCGTAATGATCCGCGACAACTTTTTGAATTGAATCGATCGAGACGTTTCGGTCATCTTCTTCGATTATGCTCTTGAGCACTTCCTGCGCCAGCTTGAGGTTAATCTCTGAGCCGGTCAACGAAGCATAAGCGGTCAATCTGACCAGCGACCCTTCCAACTCTCGAATGTTCGACTTGATTTTGCTGGCGATGAATAGAGCTACGTTGTCAGGAATGTCGATTTTTTCGAGCTCGGCTTTGCGTCTGAGAATAGCAACCTTTGTTTCCAGATCCGGTGGCTGAATATCTGCGATCAATCCCCACTCGAATCTTGAATGCAGACGTTCTTCCAGCGTCGGGATCTCGCGAGGTGGACAATCGCTGGAGATAATAATCTGTTTCTGTGCGTCATAGAGAGCATTGAATGTGTGGAAGAACTCTTCCTGTGTGCGCTCTTTACCGGCCAGGAACTGAATATCGTCCATTAACAGGACGTCGATATTGCGGTATTTCTCGCGAAAAGTAGCAGTCTTGTCGTATCGGATCGAGTTGATCATCTCGTTCATAAACTTTTCGGACGAGATATACATGAGCCGAAAATGACGGTTTCTGGATCTTATCGTATGACCAACGGCGTGCATCAAATGCGTTTTGCCTAAACCCACGCCGCCGTAAATGAACAGGGGATTGTAGGCTTTCGATGGCGACTCTGCAACGGCAAGCGCAGCAGCGTGCGCAAACTGATTGCATGAGCCGACTACAAATGATTCGAATGTATATTTTTGATTGAGGGGGAGCTCCAACGGTTCCAGATCGACGAGCCTAGTTGAACTTAACGAATCAGAAAACCTCAATTCATCGTCATTCAACCTGGATTCAAGTCTTCCACCGACGCTCGCCGCTGCCGCAGCGGCGTGGGCGGCAACCGATTCGTCGATCAGAAATTGCAGCTTTTGATCCCTAAGTCCCTGTTCAATCAGACTTTCTTGCAAAACCTCTGAAAAATTGCTGCATATCCAGTCCACGAAAAGCTGGTTCGGCACCTTTACAAATATGCTGCTCTCGGTTGAATGACTGTAGGTGATCGGCCGGAACCAGGTGCTGAAGCTTTGTTGATTTATCTTTGTTTCTACGGACGAAGCCACCGACTCCCAAACATTAGCAAACATTACAGATCCTTCACCTCTGGGCTCAATAGTTTATATGTTGTTTTCGATTTAACGCTATACCGGAGAAGAGTTTCAGATCATCTGGATGAAAAAGTACATAAATGTGATCGCTTAAAACTGTGTTTCATTTCCTTCCACCGCGTGTCTCGGCGACTTCTCCTAGGTATCACAAAGATGTTACATAACGGTTTTTTTAACAACTTTTCCACACCCTGAATAACGAGACCGATACCAATACTAAGTCCACTATTTCTAATACTTTAGCCTGTTGAAATTTTGAGGTCGACACCGTAACATAGCCGTGTTTTGTTTGCAAGGAGATTATTTTCCGGTTACGGACGAAACTCCGTTATTATAGCCAACCGAAAGAGATATTTTTATGAAAATAATTCCTGCCGGTACGCTTCCGCACAATGTTGTTGACAACCGGTCTAAACGGGCATAAAAGCTGTTTTCTAAGTGCCTTATTTTTCTATCTAAAACGAGAAACGCCATGAAAAGTGTTGACGTTGTTGGGCTGGGAAGCTGTACCGTCGATTTTTTCGCAATTGTTCCGAAGCTGATTGTCGGCGACCAAAAAATCAATGCTAACCGCCTGGAAATCCATGCTGGCGGCGTTACTGCGAACAACCTGACGCAGGTCGCACGGCTCGGAGCGTCAGTTGGCTGGTTTGGATTGATCGGAGACGATGCCAACGGGCAGATAATCCTTGACGCGTTCGCCGGGGATAAAATGGACACATCGGCGATAGACATCGTTAAAGGCGAACTCTCATCGCTGACGTGGATTCCGGTCGACGCCCAGGGCGAACGTTGCATCTACATGTTCCCGAATGTTACCGCCAAAGTAACACCTGAGCAGATTCGAACGCGGTTCGCTTCTTACATCCAGCAGGCTAAACATCTTCACACTGAAGCCTCACAGCTTCCGCTGCCGCCTGTTCTGGAAGCTATCCGCATCGCGAAGGCAGCAGGTGTCAAAGTAATTTTCGATCTGGACGTAGACACAACATATTTTGTTGAAGCGGGACTTGGAACCGAAGCCGAATTGATGGAGGTTCTGCGGCTAACGGATGTCTTAAAACCCTGCAAAGCGGCAGCAAGAGAATTAACAGGCGAATCCGATTACGAAAAATGCGCAACGAAGCTTCGATCATTTGGTCCGGATGTCGTTGCAATGACGATGGGCGGCGAAGGATCGCTGATCGCCTCGCAGGATTCCATAGCATATCGTCCCGCTTACAAAGTCAGCGTCGTCGACACAACCGGCGCCGGCGATGCATATATGGGAGGTCTTTCATTCGCATTGCTTCAAAACTGGCCGCACGATCGCGTAGTTTCCTTCGCCAATGCCTGCGCTGCTCTTTGTTGCACGAAAGTCGGAGCGCGCGCAATGGCTACGCTTTCGGAGGTCGAATCACTGATAGCGAATCAATAAAACCAAATTTTCTGCGGAGGCTGCCCGATGTTTACTCCCCGAACGTTTGAGATTGCCCTGCTGATGACGGTAATGAGCACCATCTGCTGGGGCTCATTTGCCAATACCTACAAACTGACAAAGAACTATCGGTTCGAGCTTTACTATTGGGACTATGCCTTCGGGATCGTTCTAATCTCGATAATTCTGGCGTTGACTATGGGATCATTCCCGTCCACAGCCGATAGCTTCATCAACAACGCCAAAGCGGCCGACAGCGGCAACCTGATTTGCGCATTGGTGGGCGGATTTATCTTCAACATTGCAAATCTGTTACTGATCGCCGGCATAGAAATGGCCGGCCTGGCAGTCGCGTTTCCTATTTCGATTGGTATTGCCCTGGTTGTCGGCGTGGTGCTTAGTTATGCAATTCAACCAAAGGGCAACGCAACTCTTCTGGCAGTAGGAGTAGCATTGGCCGTGGTGGCAGTGGTAATGGACGGCATGGCGCATTCGAATCTGCCAAAACCCGTCAAAGAAAGCGATCTTGCACATCCAGGCGTTCCGATCGAGAAAAGCTCTGTCTCGCGCAAGAGCATCGTAGTCTGCGTTGTGTCCGGAGTATTGATGGGCTCGTTTGCGCCATTTGTTACGCGTGCCTTGACAACCGGTCACGCGCTGAGCCCGTACAGCATCGCGGTTTTCTTTACGGTGGGCGCTCTTGTCTGCTGCTTTTTTGTTCTGGTTTATTTCATGAAGAAGCCGTTGATTGGAGAACCAGTAAATTTCAGTCGTTACCTGGCCGCGCCGCCGCTATATCATATCTCCGGACTGATCGGCGGCGGAATCTGGGGATTGGGAACTGTTTTCAATTTCGTGGCGGCCAGTTTGACTGGCGTCGCGATATCCTACGCAATAGGGCAGGCCTCGCCAATGATCGCAGCCGTCTGGGGAGTATTCGTCTGGCATGAATTCCGCGGAGCCAGCAGCAAAGCCAAAATCTATCTGAGCCTAATGTTCTTCTGTTACCTTTTGGCATTGATTGTTATTGCCAAAGCCTACAGATAGCGGTCTGCTTTTCTCCAAAGCTTGCAGCTTTCCGAATTTTCTGGGTACGGGCCGGCCGGGTCGATTAAGATCTTCCTTAACCACTACCTTGATATCCAGACCCTGAGCGCGTTTGGACAATTGTTGTTTACACCGGCCCGTCTCGTCGCCGCCGGTCAGACGGAGGGTTGAATACTTGTGAAGGGAACTTTATGAAATCGGGGCTGTTCTACCGCGACCATCTCTTTCTCGATTAACAAGATCGGCCGCGAGCCTGATTGCCTCTACCATGCTGCCGTAATCAGCAACACCCTTTCCGGCAATGTCGAATGCTGTGCCGTGATCAACAGAAGTCCTGATGAAAGGAAGCCCCAACGTTACGTTAACTGCTTCGCCAAACGACAAGCACTTGACACTGATCATCCCCTGGTCATGATAACAGGCAATGACGGCATCGAACTCGCCGCGTTGAGCCCGCAGAAAGATCGTGTCAGCAGAAAACGGACCTGCGACATTAAACTCAGGATCTTCATTTGCGGTTTCAATTGCTGGCAGAATCTCAGATGCTTCTTCGATGCCGAACAATCCACCTTCGGCGCCATGAGGATTCAATGCAGCAACCGCAATCCGAGGATTATTGATTCCCCAGCGAATTAGCTCGTGATGAGTAAGCCTGGCGATCTGGACGATCCTGTCTTTCTTTACCAGATTTATAGCCTGCGCCAGTGGCAGGTGAGTGCTGAGCAATATAATCCGCAGAGAGTCCGCAATAAATCCCATCGCAACTTCGCTCGATCCAGTCAGGTGTTGCAGAAATTCCGTGTGACCTGGAAATGAATAACCGGCCAGAAACAGCGCCTTTTTGTTGATCGGCGCCGTCGCCATCGCATCCAGATCTCCGGACATGCAGAGATGCACGGCGGCTTCTATGTATTCGGCGGCTGCGCGACCGCAGATTTCATTTTCGACGCCAAGGGAATAGCTTCCGCGAAGGTTATTTAAATTGTAGATCAGAGGCCGATCGATATCTTCAGGCAGGGACTCGCCATCGTTAACAATATCCAGTCCACATACAAGATCGAGTTTACGCGCCTGATGCGCCATCATTTGCGCGTCACAGATAACGACGGGTATGCAGCACTGGCGCACAGTATCATCAGCCAAAGCTTTCAGAACTATCTCCGGTCCGATACCTGCTGGATCTCCGACAGTGATACCGATGCGAGGCTTTGCATTGCGCGCGGAATGCTCAGTCATAAAGAGGCGGGGCGAGAAGTTGTGGGACTACTCCTCGTCTTCGTCGTTCTCTTTGTATATGTATTTGATGTTGTGTTTGAGCACAAGCAGATTGGGAACGCCATCGCGGTGAAGCTTTATTGCACCTTTGTCGTACCATTCGATGGTACCGTGCAACTGCTCGCCGTCCTGGAGCACCAGAACCATGGGCGTTTTGCTGTCCATCTGCTTTTTGTAATAAAAGCTTTCGGCGTTGGTCTGCTCTGGTGGAACGCGGCGACGCTGGTTATTTGAACCTCGCTCTTCGCGATCTCTTCCACCTTCTCTGCCACCGCCTTCGCGCCGGCCGTGTTGTTGATGTTGTTGAGGCGGAGGAGCAAGCTCGCCGCGCTCGGCACGTTCTTTGACTTCAGCCAAAGTTGTGCGAATTAATTTACGATTCACTGCGTATTTACCTCCAGTGAAATTCAATGATATTTAGTCCCTCAGAATGCAAACGTGAAAGCCGCGTTCGCACAAAATTTGTCGAAATGCACAAAGACTCACGCTTGCGATGTGTTCCAGGGCTGGCCTACGGTCCATCAGGCAGATGAAATTACTGCTGATTTCAGGGAGAGCCTGCTGGAAACGTCAATGTTCTATTGGACTACGCGGGTTCTTGAGCCTTGTACGTATATCGATGAAGAATGCTACAACAGGTGGTATCGAATGGCAAGGGTGAATTCCCCAAACTGGCCGCCAGTGTGCAAAAACTGAGTAAATGTGGACAATCCATTCTGGACTCTAATGGTTGATTGGCTAATATGAATATTGAGAAAATATGGAAGCAAACAATGCGAATCTGACAGGGAATTTGTTCATACCAGGTCCAGCCGGAAGACTGGAAGCAATTTTCAAATCGGTCGATGAAAACGACAGTCGCGTAGCCATAGTAGCGCACCCGCACCCCGTTTATGGCGGGACTATGCATAATAAAGTCGTTTATCGGACCGCGCAGGCGTTGAACCAATGCGGTATTTCAACATATCGATTCAACTTTCGTGGCGTGGGATTAAGCGATGGATCATATGACGAGGGCAAAGGCGAGCGCGACGACCTTCGAGCGGTGATCGACTACGTAATAGACAAGTTCCCTGATCGGGAATTAATAATCGGCGGCTTTTCGTTTGGAGCATGGGTCGGACTGGATGTTGGTTGTCACGACAAAAGAGTCTCAACGCTGCTGGGCATCGGAACGCCGGTGCGAATATTGGAAATTAATGATCTTTCAAAATGTGATAAGCCAAAGCTCTTTGTTCAAGGGACGCTGGACGAATACGGACCGCTTTCTGATATTGAGCAATGGTACCAAGGTCTGTCAGAACCTAAGCAATTGGTCCGGATTAAAGATGCGGATCATTTTTTCGATGGGCATCTGGAAGAGCTGATGACGGCGATTCGTGATTACTTCGCGAACTAGCCTTTTTGTTCGCGCTGCGAACTCAACCACTGCTGAAAGGCAGATAAGGTTGAACTTTGACCTTCAGATTTGCATTGGTCTAAAAACCTGGTCAGAATTTCTGAGGTTAAAACAGGAAATGCCGCGCTTGTTTCCATTTCCGTATAGTGTCCGCTCAGTAGCAAATAAATACGGACACGCTGGCCATCATAACGCCAGAGTTCGGGAACGCCAATTCCAGCATATATGTCTAATTTATTTGGTGTTTCGCGAGTGACATCAATTTCGACAACGACATCAGGCGGCGGATCTACATTGAGATCGATTATATCTTTGCTGCAAACGATTGCAGCATTCTGGACATAAAAGCTGAGATCAGGTTCGGCGCCTTGAGCAAACTTGGTCTGTTTAAAAGTTGTGGACCCGGATTTCTCAAGTTTTAGTCCAAACTGATTGGCGACAGCTCGCGCAATATCGGAAATTAATTCTTTATATTTTTCGTGCCTGTACGATGGACTCACAATTTCCAGCCTTCCATTGTTGTAGGTCACCCTAACGGCAAATCTTTCATCGAGCTCCTCAAGCAGTTCTTCGTACTCTTCCCAGGAAACATCCGGAATGGTGAGAGTTGATCCGACCGGCAGGTGAGAAATTGCCCCGATGTATTTTGAAGTTGGAACCTGAGCGCTCATCAGCTTTACCTCGAAATATCACTCAAATCTACGTCCATTATATCAGCATCGCGACAATACCTGCCGATAAAATCTTTGAAGGGGATCGCATCTACCGAGAGCAAAATGAGCTCAGATATTACATACGTCGACACGGAGGCAGATGAGTCCAAGTATCTGGACAGTGCTACGCGATTTGCCCGGCGAATCATAGAAACCGCCGGTAAAGAGCAGGTCATTCTCAAATCGGTTTGTATAAACCATCACGAACAATCTCCGGTTTGCGTTTGTGCGAGTTGCCAGCTTCCCTTTTGTTACGACTGCGTCAAATCAGTTGGTATTCCCAGCGCCTATGTTTGTAAGGTTTGTGGATCAAACTGCCTGCCTTTTAAAGATGTGCTCGAGAAACTTAAATTGCTGCTGGATCAGCGAACCCCATTTGGCCGGAGCGATTTCAAAATGGCGCTGGCGTTTCCGTTTCAGGAGCCGGCTGTTTTTCTACTTCTATCAATCGTATATGGAGCGACCCTTTACACTGTTCCATTTCTCTGGTCGTCGAGCCCAATAGTGTTGTGGGGTGTGCTTGGGTTTCTGCCCGCGTTTGTTTCAACGTCGGTACTATTGGGTTGCGCATCAAAAATAATAGATCGGGTTGAACAAGGTCGCACAGATAGTAAGGGATTGCTGGACACGGTTTCTCTATTGGCAACAGTACCTGACATTGCTGTGCGAGGGCTAGCATTGCTCGCTTCTCTTTTGTGGCCGGCGATACTTGCTGCTTCCTTAAAATGGCCAGCGGACATCACAGCATGTGTCTCTGTCATCTGGGCAATACTTTATTATCCGCTCGCGCTAGGCGTTGTAACACTAAAGCAGTCCCCCTGGTCCGCAATCAATCCACTCGCCGGTTTGAGAGTACTAATCCAAATGGGCTCAAACTCGGCAGGTTTCATGGCGCGGTATGCACGAGTCGCTATCGTTGCTGGAGGACTCTTGTCGATACTTAAGATTAAGATTGCGCCTGAAGGATTCAATTTGATCGCATCTGTCTTCTTCGCTGTCCCTTTGGGTCTGGTGGTCAGCTATGCAAGCGCTATTACAGCGTTTCTTCTAGGCAGAGCTCTTTTCAAAGCAGAATCAATACAATAGCCTGAATGCTATTGTATTGCTTTCGATTCGTTTGTACATTCTGGACATGCCCCGAAACCCATATCTAAATCGAGTTGCGATCCAGGATCCGCGTCAGTTCTTTGGTCGCAAAAAGGAGGTCGGCAAGATCTTTTCGCGCCTGGCTTCATCGCGACCTCAATCGATTTCCATTGTGGGCGAACGTCGCATTGGCAAATCATCGCTCCTGCATTACATAAATGCTGATGAAGTTCGGTCGCAATATCTTGATTCGCCGGAAGCCTACATCTTTATCTTTTTGGATCTGCAACAGCGCCGCGATATGGACATGGCGAATTTCTTCAAGGCGTTTTTCGCGCCACTCAAACGACAGTTACCGGAAGATGAAGCAGAAACCCTGGAATCAGTCACTACCGAATTTGATTCGATTAAAGGGTTGCTGGAGCGTCTGCACTATCGCAATCGAAAACTGATCATTCTGCTGGACGAATTTGACGCAATCACGACGAATAACAAGTTTACGCTGGATTTCTACTCGTTCCTTAGATCGATTGCAAACAATTACAACGTCGCCTACATTACCTCGTCCGGCCGTGATTTGCAGGAACTCTGTCACACGCATCAAATAGCGGATTCGCCGTTCTTCAATATCTTCACTA
>Ga0070741_10003607_pt1 | contig 37985 bp, 35 predicted proteins | sample Coa_R1_4_FD_66440 | JGI IMG/M metagenome (GOLD analysis project Ga0070741, IMG submission 66440) | Surface soil microbial communities from Centralia Pennsylvania, which are recovering from an underground coalmine fire - Coalmine... | ecosystem: Environmental > Terrestrial > Soil > Unclassified ... | reverse complement strand
CATCGGCCTGTTGCGTGCGGCTGGTGAAAGCAATCTCGCGGCGGCCTGTCGTCGTCTGGCCGCGCAACCCTGGAAAGCGCTGACGCTGATCGGTATCAAACCGAAAACTGAATGACCCTGCGATTTCAGCACTGCACCGGCCGGCCTGCCCGCGACGATGTCTGATGCCGCGCTTCTTGCTTTTTACCCGGCCCGCTCTTAGACTCTCGCCTTCATCATCAGCATCACCAATCCAGCGAGCGAGGTCATTATGAAGATTCATGAGTATCAGGCGAAGGAGTTGCTGCGCCGCTTTGACGTGAAAGTCCCGCGCGGCAGCGTCGCCCGGACGGTCGCGGAGGCCGAGGCGGCGGCGAAGGAACTCGGGCTGCCCGTCGTCATCAAAGCCCAGATTCACGCCGGCGGTCGCGGCAAGGGCGGCGGCGTCAAACTGGCCCGCACCGCCGAAGACGTCACGGCACTGACGAAATCAATCCTTGGCATGAACCTGGTCACGCACCAGACCGGGCCCGAAGGCCGGACGGTGCGGACGCTGCTCATCGAAGAGGGGCTGAAGATCAAACAGGAGTTTTATCTGGGCGTCGTGCTTGACCGCGCCGCCTCGCGGCTCGTCTTTATGGCCTCTTCGGCGGGCGGGATGGACATCGAAGAGGTCGCCGCGCACACGCCGGAAAAGATCATGAAGGAATACATTGACCCGGCGGTCGGCTTTCAGGCGTTCCAGGCGCGCAAGCTGGCCTTCGGCCTCGGGCTCCCCAGCGAACTCGTCGGCAAGGCGACGAAGTTTATGCTGGCGCTCTACCGCGCGGCGGTTGATCTCGACACCTCGCTGATTGAAATCAACCCGTTCCTGCTGACCGAAGACGGCGAGCTTTACGCGCTCGACGCGAAGCTCAACTTCGACGATAACGCGCTCTTCCGCCACAGGGAGTTTGCCGAGCTGCGCGACCTCAATGAGGAAGAGGAGCTTGAAATCGAGGCGTCGAAGTTCGACCTGAATTACATCAAACTCGACGGCAACATCGCGTGCATGGTCAACGGCGCGGGGCTGGCGATGGCAACGATGGACATCATCAAGCTGGCGGGCGGCGAGCCGGCGAACTTCCTCGACGTGGGCGGCGGCGCCTCGCAGGAGCGCGTCGAGAACGCCTTCCGCATCCTCCTCGCCGACCCGAAGGTACAGGCCGTGCTGATCAACATTTTCGGCGGCATCGTGCGCTGCGACATGGTCGCGCGCGGCGTGGTCGAGGCGGCTAAAAACCTCAACGTGAAGAAACCGATCGTCGTGCGGCTCGAAGGCACGAACGTCGAAGAGGGCCAGCGCGTGCTGCAGGAATCGGGCATGAACTTCCTGGTCGCTAACGGTATGAAGGATGCGGCGGAAAAAGTCGTCGCGGCGGCGGCCCGGGCCTGAAGTCCCCGCCTGAGTGATCGCACCATAAAATGTCAGGGCGGCGCTTCCCGAATTCAATTGTCGGGAGGCACCGCCCTCTGATTTTTTGGCCCCCGGGTACTTCAGCGGCAATTGGCCGGGAAGACCGGGATGGTGATGGCCGCCGACGGGAAGAGCGTCAGCTTGTGCAGGTTGTGTCCCTGATTGTAGGCCGTCGCCACGGTCGCGGCATTCCGGTTCAGATTGATCATCGCGCCGGTCAGCGGCTGATTGCTCACTGACCAGAACTTCATCCAGCCGGTCGTCCCCGCCGGGACAATGTTCGTGAAGCGCGGGGCGGTGCGCGGGAACCTGTCGGTCAGCCTCTCCTTGACCTGACACCTGTCGCTCCGGTCGAAAGTGAAACTGAACGGGACTTCAAGCTGGCTGTAGAGGATACCGAAGACGATCCCGACGGGATTGGCGGCGGTCGAGAAATCGCCCGAAGGGTTGTTGATGACCAGCAGTGTGGCGTTGCCGTCCTGAATGCTGGGCACGCTGTCGACGGCCAGCACCATCGGCAGCCGGCCGTACTGTGCGCCGTTGAACGTGAGCGTCGCGGTGGAAGAGCCTGCGTCGCAGCCGAGCCCCGAGAGGTCTACTGCCGTCACCGCTTCCGCCCCCAGATTGGCCTGAAACCCCTCGGCCATCTTGATGTATGCGTCGCCGATCAGGAAGTTGTGTTTCACCGGGCAGCCTGTCCCGGGGTCTACCGCCACCGCCACGATGTAGCCCATCGTGCCCGGATCAAATTCCGAAGCGTTGAGCGTCATCGTCTGATTCGCCGTCAGGCAGATGAAATTATCAGCCGGGCTGCACGTGCTGCCGTCAATGAAAAACAGGTGGACGGCAATCATGGCCGTCTCTGAAGTGTTGGTGATATTGATCCGGGTATTTTCCGCTATCGGGTTAGCGGCGCTCGACGAATAGAGGTTGTAGATCAGCACCGAGCCTGCTCTCTGGTCACTGAGCGCTGAGGCGTCTGGGAACGGCGTCCCCGGATCTGCGGCCATTGCTGTAAAACTCAACAAGGTCGCCGCAGCCAGGATGGACAGCGCCTGAAAGCAACCGTGATGTAGTGAGGTTCGCATTGCGTCTTGCTCCAAATGTATTACTGAAATCGTCCTGCGGGGCAGATGGATTGGTGCGACTACCCGACGACTACTGATGGAGGCAAACGACAGCCCGGGGACACCCGCCTGAGTCAGGCGGACAGGCACATCTCATCGGAAACCGTAGAGTGGCGGAAGCTCGGAATCCGCTTGTTGTTGGTTGTAACCAGGCACCAGTGAGATTTTGCCTGGTGAAAAGATAACGTGCTGGATGCGACAGGCAGCAAAATAAACTGAGGTTCGCTGCCCGATGAGGTCAAATCCCTGCTGTTGCGAAAAATCCGTGGAGATTGTGGCTCACGGCGCCAGAGTCTATGCGACAAATAACAGGCTGTCAATCACTTGTTGATGAGCAGTCAAAGTTTTGCCTTACGGCAATTACCGGGTTTCTTCCGGGCAAATATCATTAAGGCTCTACCCTGGGAGCGCACCCGGGATTTGCCTTCAGATTTCGAGGACGACCGGGATGATCATCGGCCGCCGCCCGGTCTCTTTCTGAATATAGCGTTTGAGTTCGAGCCTGATCTTTTCCTTGATCAGGGTCCAGTCCGTGCGCTCTTCGTAGCTCGCGGCCTGAATGGTTTCGCCGACGATGGTGCGCGCCTTGTGCAGGAAGCCGTTGCCGTCGTCGCTGATCGCCAGGCCGCGCTGCACGACTTCGGGGGCCGATTCCATCTCGCCCGAAGTTTTATTGATCGCCACTATCGGCAGGACGATGCCGTCATAGGCCAGATGCTTGCGGTCACGGATTACCAGATCATCAATCCGGCCCGACCGCGAATCGTCAATCAGCGTGCGCCCGACGGTGACCTTCCCGCCGACGCGCGCGCCGGATTCATCAAGCTCAATCACGTCACCACTCTCGGCCAGCACGATGTTTTCGCGCGGGTGGCCCCACTTGCGCCCCGCCTGAGCGTGGCGGTAAAGCTGCCGCGTCTCGCCATGGATCGGGATCAGGAATTTCGGGCGCACGGCGTCATACATAATCTTCAGGTCGCCCTGTCGCCCGTGACCGGAAACGTGAATGCGCGCTATCCCCGAATCAATCACGTTCGCGCCGCGCTTGAACATATGATTCATCATCCGCGAGATGGCGCGCTCGTTCCCCGGGATCTGGCGCGCCGACAGGACGACCGTGTCGCCGTCGAGAATGCTGCCGTCGCGGTGATTATCCACAGACATGCGCGGCAGCGCGGCCATCGGCTCACCCTGACTGCCCGTGACCATCAGACAGACTTCACGCTGCGGTAGTTTCTTCGCCTCCTGCGGCGAGACCATCAGCCCGTCCGGGATGTCCAGGAAACCCAGCCGATCCGCCGTCTCCACGTTGCGGATCATGCTGCGGCCGAGCAGCGCGACCGAGCGACCGTTTTCCGCGGCCAGATCTAAGACGATCTGCAACCGGTGGATGCTCGTCGCGAAGCACGAGACCACGACCCGACCGTCGGCCTCACTGAAGATCTTCTCGAAGGCCGGGATCACCGAACGCTCGGAGCCGGTCCGGCCCTCGCGCTCGACGTTGGTCGAATCGGAGAGCAGTGCCAGCACGCCCTTGTCGCCGAACTGGTTGAGCGTCTTCAGGTCAATCGCGTCGCCCTGCACCGGGGTCTCGTCAACCTTGAAATCGCCCGTGTGGATGATCACGCCCACGGGGGTCGTGATCGCCAGCGCCACGCAATCCACCAGCGAGTGCGAGACGCGGATGAATTCGATGGTGAACGGCCCGAGGTCGAAGCTCTGCCGCGGCTTGATCGTGTGCAGGTCGGTCTGTTCGAGCAGCCCGAATTCCTGGAGCTTGTTTTCGACGAGTCCGAAGGTGAAGCGCGTCCCGTAAACCGGCACGCTGATCATCTGGAGCAGGAACGGCAGCGCGCCGATGTGATCCTCGTGCGCGTGCGTCAGCACGATGCCGATGATTTCGTCGCGGTGTTCCTCGATGTAAGTGAGGTCGGGGATGGCGATGTCTACGCCGAGCAGGTCTTCATCGGGAAACATCATTCCGCAATCCACGATGATCATCTGTTCATCGTAGCGGAAGACCGTCATATTCATCCCGAAAAACCCCAGCCCGCCGAGTGGAGTGATCTCTAGTCTGCCTGTGGACATTATGAGTTGTTCTCTTTCCTTAGGGTCAAAGCGCAGTATAGCGCAAAGGCGGGGTCATCGCGCAACGGATAATAAGATCGCGTCGGCCAGCCGCGCGGCCTCGGCGATTGTTAGAGTTTCGGCCCGGCGCCGCGCATCTACCCCCGCAAGGGCGAGCGCTTCCGCGATCTGCCGGTCGTCACCCAGCCGCAGCGTGCCGCGCGCCGCCCTGAGGTTATTGAGAATCGTCTTGCGCCGCTGGGCGAACAGAGCGCTCACCACTGCCAGAAAGTATTGTTCATCGCACACCGGCGCGGCGGGTTCAGCGCGCACGCGCAGCCGGATCACGCTCGACATCACTTTCGGCACCGGCCGAAAAGCCCCCGGCGGGACGTCAAAGAGCTTTTCAGTTTCACAATAGAACTGCGCCAGCACCGACAGGTAACCGTATTCCTTCCCGCCCGGGCGCGCCGCGATGCGCTCGACCACTTCGCGCTGAAACATCAGAGTCATCTCAGTCAGGCAGCGGCGATGTTCGATCAGACGCTGGAGGATCGGGGTCGCGACGTTGTAGGGCAGATTGGCCACGACTCTGGCAGTCTGAGCCGGTGCAATGATCCCGCAGAGGTCCGCCGTGAGCGCATCAGCTTCGATCAGATGAAAGCCGGGGTGGGAGGCAAAACGCGAGGCGAGGTGTGGAATCAGTTCGCGGTCGAGTTCGATGGCGACGACCTGCGCACCCGATTCAAGCAGCAGTTCGGTCAAAACCCCCTGCCCCGGCCCGATCTCGATGATCGTTTCACCTGCGCGCGCGGCAACAGCGGCGACGATGCGTTCGGGGTAGTGCGAACCGGTGAGGAAGTTTTGTCCGAGGCTGCGTTTGGCAGGCATTGTCTGAGTCCAGCCGGGGTTCGTCAGGCGTGTGCCGGAGGCCGGGGATAGCCGGTAATTTCGATGTCATTGCCACGCGGCACAACTTCAACGTCGCGCAGTTCCAGCGCCTCACTCAACCGCTCAATCCCCTGCCCCCCAATTGCCGAGACCGCTTCGCGCCCGCCGATGATCTTCGGCGCGACGAAGAAAGTCACCTTGTCTGCCAGGCGCTGCTCGATCACCGAAGCCGCGACTTCGGCGCCGCCTTCAATCAGAACGCTCGCCAGGTAGCGACTGCCAAGGTTTTCCAGCACCTGCTTCAGGTCGAGCAGGCCGCCGTCTGAAGCCACCCTCACCACCTCGACGCCGAAGCTTTCCAGCGCCTCCTGACGCACCGCCATCGTCGGGCCGGAGTCCGCGTAAATGGGGAATCCCATATTGTCGAGCAGCTCCTGCTCCGCCGCAAAAATGATCAGCGGCAATTCACGCGCGGTCTGGATGAGCTGCGAAGTCAGAGGCGTGCGCAATCCGGCATCAAGTGCGACGCGAACGAGCGGGCGATGGCGCGGCCTGCCGGTGCGGTCCGAGAGCAGCGGGTCATCGGCCCGCACGGTGCCGACGCCGACCATCATCGCGTCCGATTCGTGGCGCAGCGACTGCGAGGCCGCACGCGCCTCTTCGCCCGTGATCCATTTTGAATCGCCGGCACGTGTGGCGATCCGGCCGTCGAGCGAACACGCGATCTTCAAATGCACGAACGGCAGGCGCGTCGTCACGAATCTGGCGTACTTTTCATTCAACCGCCGCGCCTCTTTTTCCATCAGGCCGACGCTGACTTCGATGCCCGCCTCGCGCAGCATCTCAAAGCCGCGCCCGTTGACTTTCGGATTCGGGTCGACCATGGCGGCGACAACGCGGCTCACTCCGGCATCAATCAGAGCCTGCACGCACGGCGGCGTGCGCTTGCCCTCGCCGTTGTGCGAGCAGGGTTCGAGGTTGACGTAGGCAGTCGCGCCCCGCGCCCGCTCCCCGGCTTCTTCAAGCGCCCACGCTTCCGCGTGTTTGAGTTCGCTGTAACGATGAAAGCCCCGCCCGATGATCTCTCCGTCTTTGACGATGACTGAGCCGACGAGTGGGTTCGGGCTGACGAGGCCGGTGCCTTCGGCGGCGAGTTCGAGGGTGAGTTGGATGTAGTCGGGATCGGTCATTGGTTGATGGGTGTCACTGACAGGATTCAGAGACTTGATGCGCTCACTTCCCCACAGGCAGCAATTCGGCTTTTACGACCAGGAATTTCCGACCGTCCCACTTGTAACGAGTTCGCGTGTACAAGGTCGGTTGACAGCCATCGCACTTTCTTTCGTCAAGTGAGTTGAGTTCAACCACCAGACCTCCACTATCAGAATAAAGGCGACGAAACCCGCCGTCAGCACGATCACCTGTGGCAAAAGCCCATAGCAGTTTTGTTTTCCCTTTATTCAACCCGTAAATGTAAATCTGTCCGGGCATGGCTGAGCCGCCTGAAATGAAGGCCATATAAATCAGCGCCTCTTCCTCCCCATCACCTGTCACATCACCATACCCGACGCTGCCGAGCGATGGACACATAGTTTTGAGGATGAGTTCACGATTGGAAGATTCCGCACAAAACTCTCCATCGTGCAAGGTGAATTTCCTGCTGCCACGAGAAGCAAATTCACCGTAGGGGTAAGTGAAGTTATCGAAATCCACTTTTCGGATTGCGCTGTCAGGGTTCGCAGTTGGAGTGGAGGGTTGAGGCGTCTCAGTTTTCCTGGCTTGATCAGGTCTTGTAGCAGTCTCCTGCTCGCTTTTCGCCATTATATTTCGGGCGTGGCAACCAATTAAGGACTGACAAGCGATTAACAAGCTGACGGCAACTCTAAGCATCTTTCAGAACCTGCAGGCAGAACGGACATCAAAGATATTTCTCCACTATGACTCTCAACTCATTCAAACAGCCCGTCAACGTAAGCCTGCGGGTCGAACGCCACCAGATCGTCAGCCTTCTCGCCGATGCCGCAGTAACGAATTGGCAGGTTGAGTTCCTTCGCGATGGCCACGGCGATGCCCCCTTTCGCCGTGCCGTCGAGTTTCGTCAGCACGAGGCCCGTGATGTCCGAGGTCTTCATAAACTCGCGCGCCTGGCTCAGGCCGTTCTGGCCGGTGACGGCGTCAACGACCAGCAGGGTCTCGTGCGGCGCGCCCGGCACCTCCTTCGCGGCGACGCGCTTCATCTTTTCGAGTTCGGCCATCAGGTTGGCTTTGTTGTGCAGCCGCCCGGCGGTGTCAACGATCAGCACGTCGGAGTTGCGGGCCTTCGCGGCCTTGAGCGAATCGAAGAGTACCGCCGCCGGGTCAGTCCCCTGCTTCTGCTGGATCAGCGGCACGCCGGCACGCTCGGCCCAGATCGCCAGCTGGTCAGAGGCCGCGGCGCGGAAAGTGTCGGCGGCGCAGATCAGCACGTCGTTGTCATCGGCCTTGATGCGCTGCGCGAGTTTGCCAATTGTCGTGGTCTTGCCGACCCCGTTGACGCCCACGATCATCATCACGTACGGCCGCACGTCGTCCGGCACGGCGTTTTCAGAAGCGACGCCGCGGGCGTGCGCTGCCTTTTCGAGGATGTCGAGCAGGTGCCGTTTGATGACGCGCTTGAGCTGGTCAGTGTCGCTGAGCGCCTTGCGATCAACCTGGCGGCGCACGTCTTCGATGATCTCCATCGTCGTCTGCACGCCGATGTCCGCGCCGATCAGGGCCTCTTCGAGTTCATCGAGCGTCCGCGCATCAATCTGTTTTTTGCCTTTGACGACATCTTCAATGCGCTCGGTCAGGTTCTCGCGCGTCTTCGTGACGGCACGGCGGAAACGATTAAGGAAGGTTTCGCTTTCAACCGGTTCAGGCTTCTCAATCGCCTGCGGGTAAGCGGACTGCGATGGAGTGAACGGCGCAGGAGATGGAGGCGGCGGAGGCTGAACGACTGGCGGAGGCTGCACAGGCGGCGCTGGTGGCGGACTCGGCGCGGCGACTCTCGCGACCGGCTCTGCTTCAGGCACCCCGGCGATGACCGGTTCAGCAACCGGCGGTGGCGCGGGCGGCGGAGTGGCCGGAGCGGGTGCAGGTTCAGGCTCCGGCGGTGCATTCAGATTCAGCGAGATGAAATCGCTGCCACTTTTACGTTTCCAGAAAAGGCCCATAAAAACTTTACTGATGTAGGGCGGGCTGCCAGCCCGCCGATGCTTTCAAAATGACTTATCGATATAGAACAGGACGTTGACACCAGACAGCGGCGGGCTGGCAGCCCGCCGTACATCAATCCCCCATCGCCAGCGCTTCTTCAGGGACTTTGCCCGAAGCGGCTCTGGCACGAACTTCATCCCTGGGGTAACGCCACAGCAGTGCGGCTGAGGCGAGCGGCAGCACCGAGACGATCATCAGCGCGTGAGTGAAGCCGACGCGCGTGCTGATCGCCCCCGTGAGCGGGGCCATCAACGCGCCCGCGCCCCAGGCAAATCCCATCATCAGGGCCGAAACCGTGCTGGCCCCGCCGGGAACCAGCCGCTGCGCCATCACGACGCTGATCGGGATCGGCAGGTTGAGCAGCGTGCCGCCGGCCATCATCAACAGATAACCCGGCAGTCCCGGCAGCAGAAAAGCGACGATCATAATCGGCGTGGCAATCAGCATGGCGACCATTGAGACGCGCCGCGCGCCCAGGCGGTCAGCCAGCGCGCCGCCGAAAAATCCGCCGACCCCGCCGAAGAACAGGAAGCCGGTCAGCACCCAGCTCGCCGCCGTCGTCGTCAACCCGTCATGCTCAAGAGAGAACGGCAGGAAGGTCTGCACGCTGACTGACACCGCTGACCGCAGAACGACCGCGAAATAGAGCAGCGTGAGCGGAACCCACACGGCGCGCAGCGATTCGGTCAGCGTCGGCGCATCAGCCGCTTTTTCTGCGCGCTCAAGCGGCGGGCAGTAACGCAGGAGTACTAACCAGATCGCAACTCCCCAGAAGACCGTGTACCAGCTGTGTTCCAGACCGAACCATTTCACGACGCAGGCGATCACAATAGGCCCGAGCGCATAGCCGACCGTTCCTGCTGACGAAAAGAAGGACATCACCATCCCCTGATGCTCTTTCGCCGCGCGTGAGACCAGTGCCGCCGCCTGCGGGTGAAACGAGCCGATGCCGACGCCGCCCAGGATCACGAGCGCCATCAGCCCCGGCAGGCTGCTGGCCAGGCCAAGGCACGAAAGAAAGACGCAGGCGACGAGCGGCCCGAAGACGGCCATCGAGCGTTTCAGATACCGATCCGAAATCATCCCGTAGACCGGCTGCATCAGCGACGAGCTGATCATCAGCGTCGGCGTCACCAAGCCGATCTGCGCAGGCGTCAGTCTGAGTTTGACCGCCAGGATCGGCAGCAGCGGGAAGAGAAAACTCGAATACGAATCGAGTACGAGGTGTGCGGATGAAAGGAGTCCGATGGTGAGTTTGTTTTTTCGTTCCATAGAGTCGGGAGTCAGTAGTCGGCAGTTAGTGGCTCGTTGCAATTCACTGCCGATTACCTTATCGCTGCTTCAATAAAACGGGCAAAGATGGCCTGCGAAAGCTTGTCCTTCTCCCAGCCGACTTCGGGATGCCACTGGACGCCGAGGACGAAACGATCCGGGCGCGTGTCAATGACGGCTTCAATCACCCCGTCGTGAGCGCGGGCGATGACGCGCAGGTTGTTGCCGACATCCTTCACGGCCTGATGATGACTGCTGTTGACGCGCGTGACTTCACGACCGGCGAGTTGCGCGAGCAGCGAATCCGCCTCGATCTTAAGGCCGTGAGAAGGCCGGTCAGCCGGCCTGCCCTGCTCGTGCTTGAACGCGCCGGGAACCTGCGATTCGATGTCCTGAATGAGCGAGCCTCCGCGCGCCACGTTGAGCGACTGCATGCCGAAGCAGATGCCGAGGACCGGCAGCCGGCGCTCCTCGGCGATTTCGAGCAGCAGCAGGTCAGTCTCATCGCGCTCAGGGATGACCGAACCGAGGCGCGGCTGCGGCTCTTCGCCGTACATCACCGGGTCGAGGTCGCTGTTGCTGCCTGAGAGCATCAATCCGTCGAGCCTCGCCGAGAGCGCCCTCAGATATTCCTTGTCGGCAATCAGCGGGATGTAAACCGGCACGCCGCCGGCGGCTGCTACGGCTTCGGCATAATAGCGGCGCAGGTAATACGTGTTTTCAGCCGGATCCAGCCGCGTGGTGATCCCGATCAGCGGTCGCCCGGGCAGTGAGGGCGGGTTGGTAACGGATGAAGACAAGGCGTCGAGGACCTCCGGCAGTAATCAACGGGTATGAAGTAAGCACGAAGTGTAAGCGGTGGTAATTTGCTTGTCAAAGATTGATTCAGACGGCATTCTGATGCCTTCCGGCCACTTTCTTGACAGGTCACATGCGCGTGGCTATAGTCGCTGCTATGTCATTCCCTTTTGAATCGAACAGGCAGAACAAAGGCGGGCTCAGTATCCGCAGCACGACTATTCTTGCGGTGCGCCGGGGCAGCAACGTCGTCATCGCCGGGGACGGTCAGGTGACGATGGGCGATACGATTATGAAGTCATCCGCGCGCAAGGTGCGGCGGATTTATAACGACAAGGTCATCGCCGGGTTCGCCGGGACGAGCGCCGACGCGTTCGCGCTCTTTCAGCGCTTCGAATCGAAGCTCGAACAATTTCACGGCCAGCTCAACCGCGCCGCCGTCGAGCTGGCGAAGGACTGGCGCACCGATAAAATGATGCGCAATCTGGAGGCGCTGCTGCTGGTGGCCGACTTGCAGACCACGTTATTGATTTCCGGCAACGGCGACGTGATCGAGCCGGACGACGGCATTGCCGCCATCGGTTCCGGCGGCCCGTACGCGCTGGCCGCCGCCCGCGCGCTCGCGAAGAACACAGACCTCCCCGCCCGCAAAATCGCCGAAGAGGCGATGGACATCGCGGGGCGAATTTGTATTTACAGCAATCTTAATCTCCTGATCGAAGAAATCTGAAAAGCAGGATTCAGGAGCCAGGATTCAGGATCTGGTCAGTTCGCTTCATCCCAAATCCCAAATCCTGAATCCTCTGACTTATGGTTATCTATCTCACTGGTGAAATCGAAGATTCATTGAGTCTGGACGAACTGACCCCGCGTCAGATCGTTTCCGAACTCGACAAGCACGTGGTCGGCCAGGCGGCGGCGAAACGCTCGGTGGCCGTCGCCCTGCGCAACCGCATCCGCCGTCAGAAGCTGCCGCCCGACCTGGCGCAGGACGTGATGCCGAAAAACATCATCATGATCGGCTCGACCGGCGTCGGTAAGACTGAAATAGCCCGCCGCCTCGCGCGCCTGTCATCATCGCCGTTCCTCAAAGTCGAAGCTTCGAAGTTCACCGAAGTCGGCTACGTCGGGCGCGACGTCGAGTCAATGATCCGCGATCTGGCCGAGATCGCGATTGATCTGGTGCGCGCCGAAAAGATCGAGGAGATCGCCGACAAGGCCGAACAGAACGCCGAGGAGCGCATCCTCGACATGCTGCTCCCGCCGAACAAGCAGTCTCAGGCCTCGGCCTTCGACCCCTCGATTGACCAGCTCGAAGACACCGCGACGGCGGCGAACGAGACCTACAACCGGACGCGCGAGAAGCTGCGCAAGCAGTTGCACGACGGTCGGCTCGACAGCCGGATCGTCGAGATGGAGGTCCGCGAAAAGAACTTCCCTTCCTTCGAGATTTACACCAACCAGGGCATCGAGGAGATGGACATCAACATCCGCGACATGATGCCCGGGCTGTTCGGCGGTCGCACCAAGAGCCGCAAGATGCGCGTGGATGAGGCGCTCGAATACCTGATTCAGGAGGAGGAGCAGAAGCTCGTGGACATGGATCAGGTCGCCCGCATCGCGCTCGACCGCGTCGAATCGTCCGGCATCATCTTCCTCGACGAGATTGACAAGATCGCCGGGCGCGAGGCCGGGCACGGCCCCGACGTCTCGCGCGAGGGCGTGCAGCGCGACATCCTGCCCATCGTCGAAGGCACGACCGTCAACACCAAATACGGCATGGTGCGCACCGACCACATCCTCTTCATCGCCGCCGGGGCCTTCCACGTCGCCAAGCCATCGGACCTGATCCCCGAACTGCAGGGCCGCTTCCCGATCCGCGTCGAGCTGCAGCCGCTGACGATTGACGATTTCAAACGCATCCTGACCGAGCCGAAAAATGCGCTGCTCAAACAGTACCGGGCGCTGATGGAGACCGAAGGCATCACGCTCGATTTCACCGACGACGCGGTTGACGCGATGGCCCGCTTCGCATTTCAGGTCAACGAGACGACCGAGGACATCGGCGCGCGACGCCTCCAGACGATCCTCGAAAAAGTACTCGATGAAATCTCATTCGAAGGTTCCGACCTCAAGGAGAAGCACCAGGTCATTGACGCCGCCTATGTCCACAAGACGCTCGCCGACATCGTCAAAAACGAAGACCTCAGTCGCTACATCCTGTAGCGAAGGGCAAAAGGCAAAAGGCAAAAGTAAAAAGGCAAAAGTGAAAAGAGGGGGCCCCGCACTTCTGATTTTTGCCTTTTGCCTTTTGCCTTTTGCCTTTCTCTTCTCCGCCTGCGGCAAAATCGGCGACCCGCTGCCGCCGATCCCGCGCGCGCCGCTCACGGTCAGCGATCTGACCGCGACGCAGCAGGGCGACCGGATCATCCTGAGCTTCCCGCTCAATCGCACGCCGCGCTCGATCCTGCCGCGCCGCATTGACGTTTACCGCCTGGTCGAATCGGCAGACGCCCCGCTCGCCCTGACCGAAGAGTCATTCTCGACGCGCTCCACGATCATCGCCACGATTCCGGTGACGCAGATCCCCGACAAGGCGTCCGTCGTCACTTATCCGGACCAGATTGATTTCAGGGCCGCGGCCGCGAAGCCGCGTTATCGCTACGCGGTGCGACTGGTCAATCAGGAGGATCGCCCGGCGGATTTTTCCAACTACGCGCTGATTGAGCCGCTGATCGAAATCGCGGAACCTCCGACCGGCTTGCAGACGACGCTCAGCCAGACCGAGCTTGAAATCCGCTGGACGCCGCCGGCCGCGAACCTGAGCGGCAAGCGACCGGCGAACGTGGCGGGTTACAACATCTACCGCCGTTCCGGTCAGTCGGCCATCAAACTCAACACAAAGCCGCTCACCGAGCCGCGCTTTGTGGACCGGACATTCCAGTTCGACACGCCTTACGAATATGTGGTGCGCGCTTTGTCTTTGTCCCCGCCCGTGGCCGGCAAACCCGCCGAAGCGCTCGAGAGCAATGAGAGTCAGGTGGTCGCCATCACTCCCAAAGACACGTTCCCGCCCTCGGCCCCGACGGCCATCACTATCGCCTCAGTCAACGGCGTCGTCAGCATCTTCTGGCCCGCCAATCCTGAGCCTGATGTGGCGGGCTATAACGTTTACCGTTCAGAAAATGAAACCGCCCCGCCCGACAAATGGGCGAAGCTCAATCAGCAGCTTCACAAGCCGACCAGTTTTCAGGATAACCGGGTGCAGGTGGGCAAGCAGTATTTTTATCAGCTGACCGCCGTGGATATGAACGGCAATGAGAGTTCCAGATCGGAGACGAAGTCTGAGGTTGTGAATCCGTGAAGTCGGAAATCAGAGGGTCTCAAATTCGAGATATGAAATTTGAGATCCGCCTCACCTGTCACTTGAAGCTGGCCAGCGCCGACTCCTCGTCCTCGTAAATTTCGAAGACCGTCAGCAGCTTGGTGATCATCAGGAGGTCTTTGATTTTCTTGGTGAGCTTGAGCAGCTTGAGCTGGCCGCCCATATTCTTGGTGGTGGTGAAGCGCGAAACCAGTTCGCCGATGCCGGAACTGTCCACGTAAGAGACCGCTTCGAGGTTGAGGATGATGCGATTGCGCCCCGCGTTGAGCAGGTTGCCGACGGCGTCGCGTAACTGGACGCTGCCTTCGCCAATAGTGATTTTGCCAATCAGGTCAAGGACGGTGACTTCACCGCCGGGGTGGTGAATGACGCGCTCTCTAATTTCCAACTGCATCGCGGGTCTGATCTCCTTCATCAACGGGGCGGGGCACGCGGCGCTTGACCATGGTGACCTGCATTCCGCCTTCGGGTCGCCGCTCGTATTCGATCGAGTCCATGAACGTCCGCATGTACAGAATCCCCCGCCCTGCCGGGTTGAGGATGTTCTGCGGGTCAAGCGGGTCCGGTAAAGAAGCCGGGTCGAAGCCTTCGCCCTGGTCGCGGATTCTGACTTTCAAGGCGTCCGTGGCAACGGTGAACCGCACGTCCACGGACTTGTTCGGGTCGTATTTATTGCCGTGTTCAATCGCGTTGGCGACCGATTCACGCAAAGCCATGTTGATCCAGTAACGAGTGTCATCATCGAACCCGATCAACTGCGTGATGGTATCCGTCACGTTGGTCACGAGGTCAATATGCTCAAGCTTGCTGGCAATGGTAATCTCAACCACGTTCTCGGCAAGCATCATAGGCGGAAGCGTTCCTTTGCCTGGTATGTTAAGATGATGGCGAATCGCGCTCTTCACACGATCAACCTGCGGCCTGTATAACACTGCATCAGGAAGGCTGTCAATTGTCTGCGCCTTTAACAGCCTGAACAGGCGGCATTAAATGGCAGGGCATGCGGCGATACGAAGCCGGCAGTTAAAAAGTTCACAGCCCCCTTCAAATTTTTTATGACCGACTCTCAGTTATCAGAAACGCCCCAATCATCGGCTCGTCATACCCATTCGAATGTAATCCGCATCTCCCCCGTGACCAGCCTGCGTGGAAATTTCCAACTTCCTGGAGATAAATCAATCTCGCACCGCAGCGCGATGTTCGCGGCGATGGGCGACGGCACGAGCCTGATTCGCAACTACTCTTCGGCTCAGGATTGCCAGAACACGCTCGACTGCTTCGCGGCGCTCGGCGTCAGAATCAACCGCAGCGGCGAAGTCATCGAGGTCGGCGGCGTCGGCCTGGGTGGCCTGCGCGAAGCTCAGCGCAGGCTCGACGTCGGCAACTCCGGCACGACCATCCGGCTGATTTCAGGGATTCTCGCCGGACAGAACTTCACGACCGAAATCAGCGGCGACGGCAGCATCGAGCGCCGCCCGATGAAGCGCGTGATCGAGCCGCTCAGACTGATGGGCGCGCGGATCGAAGCCCGTGACAATAACTTCGCCCCGCTGCGCATCACCGGCGGGGACTTGAAGGCGATTGAGTACGAGCCGCCGGTCGCCAGCGCTCAGGTCAAATCCTGCGTGCTGCTGGCCGGGTTGTTTGCCGACGGGACGACGACCGTCATCGAGAAAACGCCGACGCGCAATCACACGGAGATCATGTTGCGCGAATGCGGCGCGGCGCTCACGGCGGACGGCGAGAGGATTTCGGTCACCGGTGGTCACCGGCTCAAAGCTCTCGGCGATTACCGGGTGCCGGGTGACCTCTCGTCGGCGGCATTCTTCATCGCGGCGGGCCTGATCGCGCCCGAGGCCGAAGTGCGGTTGCGACACATCGGCTCTAACCCGTCACGCATCGCCCTGGTTGACGCGCTCAGGCAGATCGGCGGGCAGATCGAGATTGAAAACCCGCGCACCGCGCGCGGCGAGCCGGTGGTTGATTTCGTCGCCGTGTCTTCAAAACTGCGCGGCGACCTGTCCTTAAGCGGCGCAGTCATCGCCAACCTGATTGACGAAATCCCGATTCTCTCCGTCGTCGCGACGCGGCTCGAAGGCACGCTCACGATCCGCGACGCGCGCGAGTTGCGCGTCAAGGAGAGTGACCGCATCAATGCCATCGTCACCAACCTGCGCAAAATGGGCGTCGAAGTCGAAGAATTTGAGGACGGACTGCGACTGACGGGACCGCAGCAATTACGCGGGGCGCGCATCGAATCTTACGGCGATCACCGGATCGCGATGGCCTTCGCCGTGGCCGGTCTGATTGCTGAAGGCGAAACCGAAATTGCCGGGGCCGACGCGGCCTCAGTCTCACTCCCCGAATTCTACAACCTGCTTGCACAGAGCGGAGTTTCCATTGCGGATTGAAGCAATCCCGGTTCGCTTCAGCGCCAGCCACCAGTAAAAATGCAGAACGAAGATCAAAACCAAATCCGCAGTCTGGACGTGCCGATTTTTCTGACCGGCTTTATGGGGTCGGGCAAATCAACCATCGGGCAGGCGCTCGCTGACCTGCTCGGGCGGCCGTTCATTGATCTGGACACGCGCATCGAGGCGATGACCAATCGCTCGATCCCCGACATCATCGCGAGCGACGGCGAAGAGAAGTTCCGACAGATTGAGAGCGAAGCCCTGCGCGAAGTGGCGCGGATGGGGACGGCCGTGATCGCGCTCGGCGGCGGGGCGATCCTGCGCGCCGAGAACCGTGAACTGATGTCGAGCCGTGGGATTTCAGTCTGGCTGGATGTGCCGTTCGAGGTATGCTGGCAGCGGATACAGCAGGACGAGAACGTCCGCCCGCTGGCCCCCGATGAAGCCACCGCGCTCGAACGTTACCGGCAGCGGCTGCCGTTTTACCAGCAGTCATCTCTGCACATTAAAGTGGATCAGTCAGAACCGGCTTCTGCGGTCGCGGAGGAAATTTTCGGACGACTTGGGGAGGCGGAATAGTGGAATAATTCAGAGCGGATCTGCTCGGGGTACGAACCGCGGTTCGTACCCCGAACTTTATTATTTGAGCGCCTGCTCAATCGCCTTAGTGACGCCTTCGCTTTCCGGCGTATCCTTCGATGAAAAGCGCGCGATGGTTTTGCCATTGCGGTCAATCAGAAACTTGTTGAAGTTCCAGGTGATGTCCCCGGCGAATTCCGGATCGGTCTCTTTGCTCGTCAGGTACTGATAAAGCGGGTGAATGTCCGAGCCTTTGGCCGAGAGTTTGGCGAAGAGCGGGAAGCTGACGTTGTATTTCACCTTGCAGAAAGTCTTGATCTCTTCTTCCGTGCCCGGCTCCTGACCGCCGAAGTTGTTGGCCGGGAAGCCGAGAACCAGCAGCCCTTTCTCCTTGTACTTCTCGTAAATCTTCTGCAGGCCTTCGTACTGCGGGGTGTAGCCGCACTTGCTCGCGACGTTGACGATCAGCAGCACCTTGCCGCGATACTTGTCGAGTCTGACCTGATTGCCTTCGATGTCCTTGATTTCGATTTCGTAAAGCGACTTCGCCGCGGCTGTGGTCATCGTGTTGCCCTCAGCATTTGCCATCACCTTGCTCCCCCTCCCGGCGAACAAAAGTAATCCGGCAACACCGGCCACGATCACCGCCAGGGTCAGGGCCGACAGAGTTTTCAATTGATTCATTTCGCTTGCTCCTTCAGGTTGTTGGTTGTTATTCCTGCGGAATTCTTCAGAGGGTGCGTCAGACTGCGTTGCGCGGCGGGCGACCGGAGAGCGCGTCAATCGCATTCTCGACCGCCAGCATCGCCATCGCGGCTCTGGTCTCTCTGGTCGCGCTGCCGATGTGCGGCAGCAGGACGACGTTGTTCATCGCCATCAGCGCGGGGCTGACCTGCGGCTCGTGTTCGTAAACGTCCAGCCCGGCGCCGGCGATTCGGCCCTGACCAAGGGCCTCGACGAGCGCGGCTTCATCCATGATTTCGCCGCGCGCCGTGTTGATCAGAAAGGCCGTCGGTTTCATGTGCCCGAAGGCCGCCGCGTCAATCAGGTGTTTCGTCGCCGCCGCCATCGGCACGTGCAGGCTGACGATGTCGGATTGTTCGAGCAGGTCGTAAAAGTCCGTGCGCCGCACCGAGAGGCCGTCCTGCAAAGAGCCCGTCCGGGTGCTGTCATTGATCGGCGAAGGCAGTTGGGCGGTCGTCCCCGGCCGGTGGCTGGCCTTGCTGGTCGCTCTGGTCGGGTCGTCGCGAAAGGCGATTTCATTCCGGCCACAATACAACACCGACACCCCGAACCCCGTAGCGCGCCGTGCCACCGCGCGCCCGATGCGGCCGTAGCCGATGATGCCGAGTTTGCGTCCGGTCAGACTGAATCCCGGAAACAGATTGAAATCCCAGGTCTTGAAATTTCCGGTGCGCACCCAGGCGTCGGCTTCGACCACGCGCCGCGTGACGGCCAGAATCAGCGCCCAGGTCAGGTCAGCCGTCGCGTCCGTCAGCACGCCCGGCGTGTTGGTCACGTAAATGCCGCGCTGCTGGGCCGCGCCGACATCAACGTTGTTGTAACCGACGGCGACGTTGGCGATAACTTTCAGCCGGTGCCCGGCCTCAATGACTTCGCGGTCTATCCGATCCGTCAGCAGGCAGACCAGACCGTCGGCCTTCCTGACTCCGGCCAGCAGGGCCGCACGCGCGAGGGCCGGGTCTTCGGCCCCGACTTCAACGTCACACACTTCGCCGAGCCGGGCGAGCGCAGCCTCAGGAAGCTTTCTGGTGACGAAGACGCATGGTCGCATAAGTGTGGTCTCCAGATTTGAAGTTCGGGGGCGGAAATTGTCAAGCAACTGATTCACAAATTCCGCCATCTCCATTCCGCCATTCGTCACGAGCGCATTGTATAATCCGGCTCGCTTATAATTTCGACAGACTATGCTGCCACGAAAGCTGCAATACAAGCTGCAACAGAAACTGCCTTACGTCGGGCGCGCGGTCTCGCTCATCGTGCTGATGGGCATCATCGGCGCGCTCGTGGTGTCATTCATCAAACGCAGCGGCAAAATTAAGCCGCTGCCAGAGATTGCGCGAGTCGTCAGCCCCGGCAGGAATGTCGTGTCAGTGACGGAAGGTTATGAATTCCTCAGCCGTGAGAACGGGAAGACAAAACTCAAATTGATCGCGGCCAAAGACATCACCTACGACGACGGCCGGCACGAGATGGAAAAGCTCGACCTGACCACCTACTCGCCCGACGGCAAAGAGAGCGAGCGGATTCGCGCTGATCACGGGGCCTATCAGCAGCAGAGCGGGATCGTCACTTTCACCGGCAACGTCGTGGCGAACAACGCCTCGGGGCTGGAAGTGAAATCCGAAGCGCTGACTTACGACCAGAACAATGAGGTTGCCACGTCTGAAGTCCTCGTGAATTTCAGCTACGGCGAAATCAGCGGCTCCTCGACCGGCGCAATGGTTCGCTCGAAAGAGAAGACAATTGAGCTGAAGAAAGACGCAAAGCTGACCATCACCAGGGCCCCCGAGGCGGGCAAACCCGGCACCCGCCCGCCGGTTGAAATCCGCGGTCAGCATGCGAGCTTCGCCCAGCTCGACGGGATCGCGGTCTTTGAAGGCGAGGCGTCCGTGACGCAGGGGCAGCAGAGTGGCAGGGCGGATAAAATCACCGGCGTTTTCACTAAACCCGCGCCGGGGCAAAAGCCGAAACTGATGCGCGTCGAGGCGCGCGGCAACGCACAGCTCAAATCGCAGGAGCCCGGCAAGTCATCCGAGCTTCAGGCGCGCGACATGGATTTTCACTTCGACGACACTCAGCACCTGAAGCTCGCCGGCGGGTGGGGCGGGGCGAAAGCCGTGTCGCTCGAAAAAGATTCGCCGCGCGAGATCACGGCTGAAAAGATCGAAGCGACTTACACGCCGACCGCGAATGGCAGCGACATCTCTTCAGCCGTCACACAGGGGCGAACCACAATCAAGATTGCGCCGACCGAAGCCGACTCGAAAGCGGGGAAAGCTGCCGAGCGCGTGCTGGAAGCCGATGGCGTGCAGGTCTCCTTTCACCCCGGCGGCAAGTATATGGCCCGCGCGGAAGCGAACGGCAACGCCCTGCTCACCGTCACTCCGGTGGTCATCAATCAGAAAGCCGAACGCCAGCGATTGCGGGCGCCAAAATTCACGGCTGATTTCTTTGACACCAAAAATCTGCTCAAGACTTTTGTCGCCGAGGGCGGCGCGGTCGCGGAGTTCGAGCCGATGCAGGAGCAGCCGAAAGGCAGCAAAAGGCAGAAGCGGACGCTCGCGGGGAGGAAGCTGACGGCCGGTTTTGACGAGCAGTTACAGGATGTGACGGTCGCGAACGTTGAGGGTGAGGCGAAATTCACCGAGGGCGAACGCAACGCGACCGCGGCGAATGCCATCTACACGGCTTCGACAAACACGGTGGCGATGCGCGGCAAACCGCAGGTCTGGGACGCCGCCTTGCGCGTTAACGCTGACGAGATTGACGCCAACACTGAGACCGGTGAAAGCCTCGCGCGCGGGCGCGTGCGGACGACTTATTACAGCCGCGAGACGACGAACGGCGCGGCGCCATTTAAGAAGCCGAAAGCCCCGGTCTTCATCGCCTCCGACCGGGCGCTGGTGAAGCACCGCGAGGGCGCGGCGCGTTACGAGGGCAACGCGCGCGCGTGGCAGGATGACAATTTTGTCAGGGCGGCGATGATTGAACTGGACCGGAATGAGAAGACGATGATCGCGGCAGGCAATGTGAACTCGGCGCTCTACTCGGTCGAGCGCGAAATTGAGCCGGCGACTCCGGGTTCGGCGCCGCCGGCCGGAGGCGCGGCGCTCCAGCCCGCCGCGGGGCAGACTGGCAAACGGCGCGAGGTGGTGCCGATCTTTGCGGCCGCGGATCAGATGAATTACTCCGACGTGACGCGCGTGGTGAAGTATAATGGCGACGTGAAAATCAAACAGGGGTCGGATCAGATTGATGCGGCCACGGCCGAGGCGAAGATTGACGAGGAACACAAACTGGAGAGGATGACGGCGACCACGAACGTCGTGCTGACGCAGCCCGCGAGGCGCGGGACCGGCGACCGGGTTGAATACACGCCGGCGACGGATACGGCAATATTGACGGGCAATTTAGCGCGTGTCGAGGACCGCGAACGTGAAGCAGTCACGACAAGTGCAAAATTGACTTTGCATTTACGCGATGCTAGGATTCAAGCCGCTGATGAGGGAGGCTCAAGGCGCGTGAAGACCACTCACCGGATCCGGCAGCAGTAATGCGGTAATGGGATTACCTGACTCAGTGAAAGTCAGTCGCAGGCAGGTGAGAAAGGATCGGGAAGTGAACACTGGTGCTCTTGCAGGCAGGACAGTTGAAAAGGAAACATCAGGCGCGGGCCACTCTTCAGAACTCACTGCGCGGAATCAGCGTCCCGAACCGCTGAGGACCCGGGTCACTGACCCGAAGGCTGAAGCTGGCCGGGCGTTATGCGCCAAGAACCTCCAGAAGTCCTTTCGCGGTCGTCGCGTCGTCAACCATGTTTCCATCATCGTCCGCCGGGGCGAAGTCGTCGGACTGCTCGGCCCGAACGGGGCCGGCAAGACGACTACGTTCCACATGATCGTCGGCCTCGAGAGGCCTGACGAGGGGAAGGTTCTGCTCGGCGACGATGACATTACGTGGATGCCGCTCTGGCGCCGGGCGCGCAACGGCATCAGCTATCTGCCGCAGGAGGCTTCGATCTTTCGCAAGCTGACGGTCGAGCAGAATATTATGGCGATCCTTGAAACGCTGAAGCTCTCGCGCCACGAGCGCCACGAGCGGATGGAGCAGCTGATCGAGGAGTTCGGGCTCGGCGAGGTCAGGCGCAACAAGGGGATGTCACTTTCGGGCGGCGAGCGGCGGCGCACCGAGATCGCCCGCTGCCTGACGATCGAGCCGGAATTCATCCTGCTCGATGAGCCGTTCGCCGGGATTGACCCGATCGCGATTGATGACATTCAGCGGGTCGTGCTGCAGCTGCGTGACCGGAATATCGGAGTGCTGATTACGGATCACAACGTGCGCGAGGCGCTGGCCATTACTGATCGGGCTTATATCATCAATGAGGGTCAGATCTTTCGCACCGGCACGCCGGAAGAATTGACAACCGACCCGGAGGTGAGAAGGGTTTACCTGGGCGAGAGGTTCAGGATGTGAGCCTTTGACCGATTGCTTTTTGCGGGATCAGTTTTTACGGCCCCCCGCGGGGCTGTTGTTATTGTTTTCATTCATTAACTTTGTTCGGTAGTTTGTAAGCTATGTCTGTTAAGCCAACACTGTCCACTCAACTGTCGCAGCGTCTCGTCCTCACGCCACAGCTCCGGCAGCGCATCGAGATGTTGCAGATGACGAAACTTGAGTTGAACGAGTTGGTCACTCAGCAGTTGATGGAAAACCCGGTCCTCGAAGAGGTGCCGCCTGAAGAGATCACCGTCACGCCGGCGCCGACGAGTGACTCTGACGGCTTCGGCGAAGCGCAGTTCGCGAACGGCTCGGCCGAGGCGGGCGAGGATTTCGGCGCGCTGAACGGCAGTCGGTTGGGCAGCGCGGATCAGCCGACGGCGGATTTCACCGGGAGTGATTATCCATCGGGGGAAAGTTTCGACCCGGGGTTTGAGGCCGCCACCGGCGCGCAGGATTTTCAGGCCCCGGCGGCGGAAATCCCGGAAGCGGGCGAGGGCGAGACGCGGGAACGCGATTCGTTCGAGGAGGTTGATTTCGGCTCCACGTTTGAAGAGTACCTCGACCCCGGCTACCGCACCCGCGAAACCGAGGTCAAAGAGACCCCTTCCTTCGAACAGTTCCTTTCCTCGGAACAGACGCTCTATGATCACCTGCTCTGGCAACTGAGTATGACTGTGGCAGACGATGACGTGCGCGACGCCGCCGAAGCGATCATCGGCAACCTCGATGACGACGGACTGCTGATCGGCACGACGCTCGAAGAGCTGGCCGCGCTCGGCCAGTGGAATCTGGAGACGGTCGAGAAGGCGCTCGAACTCGTCCAGCAATTCGACCCGACCGGCGTCGGCGCGCGATCGCTGCAGGAATCGCTGCTGATCCAGCTCCGCGCCCACGACTGCGGCGAGCGTCTGGCGGCGCAACTGATCACCAGTTATTTCCACAAGCTCCAGACGCACAAATGGCCGGAACTGGCCAGGGAACTCGGCATCACGGTCGAGGAACTGGCGAACGAGGTCAAACTGATCCGCCAGCTCGACCCGCACCCGGGCCGCAAGTACGCGCCGAGCGACGCGCATTACATCGAGCCCGAGGTCTACATCGAGAAGATGGATGACGAATACATCATCCGCTTCAACGACGACGGCCTGCCGCAGCTGCGCATCAACACGCAGTACCGCCGGATGATGGAGAACAAGGAGACGGCCAAGGAGACGCGGGATTTCATCAAGGACCGCTTCCGGTCGGCGGTGGACCTGCTCAAGAACATCGAACACCGCAAGCAGACGATCTACCGCGTCTGCGAGCGGATCGTCGAGCGGCAGCGCGAATTCCTGGACAAGGGCGTCGAACACCTGAAGCCGATGATGCTCAAGGACATTTCCGAGGACATCGGCATGCACCTTTCGACGATCTCGCGTGTCGTCAACGGCAAGTACGCGCACACGCCGCAGGGCGTCATCGAATTGCGCCGCTTCTTCACCGAAGGCATGACCAACGACGACGGCGAGGAAGTCTCGACCCGGATCATCAAGCTCAAGATCAAGAAGATGATCGAGGCCGAGGACGCGCGCAACCCGCTGACGGATGACGAACTCGCCGCGCGCCTCGCGGCCGAGGGTCAGAAACTTTCGCGGCGCACGGTCGCCAAATATCGCGATCAGATGAAGATTCCGGGGTCGCGCGAACGACGACAGGTAGTCTGATGTAAAAAGTAGAAAGTAAAAAGCAGCGAGCAGGGAAACTGACTTCACTTTTTACTTTCTACTTTTCACTTTTGCCTTTTTACTTTCTTCTTCCCCTCCCGGCATGCTGGCCACGACCTTACAGCACTCTTGCCTGATGAACGCCCCGCATCATTACACTCTCACAGGCCACTACCGCCCACTGACAGACGAACGAAAGGAGCTGCGTGATGAAACTGGAATTCACCGGAAGGAACTTCACCCTGACCCCGGCCATCAAAAAACACACCAGCGAACACATTGACCGGATCGCCCCGGTCCTCAACGGCGCCCTGAAGGCGCACGTCATCCTGAGCGTGGAAAAGCACCACCGCCACATGGCCGAAGTGGTCGTCAACTGGCACGACCATGCGCTGACGGGCAAGGCCGACACGACTGATATGTACGCCTCGGTCTCAAAAGCCGTTGAGCGGCTGCGGCGCCAGCTGCTCAAGGTCAGGGGCAAGATCATTGACCGCAAGCATCACGCGGTCGCCGCCAGAGTGACGGCCCCCAGTGTGCTGCCGCCGGTCAATCCAGCGGCCCTCCTGCCACGCATCATTCGCTCGCGCCGCTACGCCGTCAAGCCGATGACGCCGGAAGAGGCGGTGCTGGGCATCGAGCAGAACAACGAACAGTTCATCGTCTTCCGCGACGCCGAAACCAACCGCGTCGGGGTACTCTACAAACGCAAGGACGGGAATTTCGGACTGATCGAACCCTGAATCCTGCTCTTATGCTTCCACAACTGATCATCATCACGGGCCTGAGCGGGGCGGGGATGTCGGCGGCGATGAACGTCTTCGAGGATCTGGGGTATTTCTGCGTGGACAACCTGCCGGTGCAGCTGATCCCGAGCTTCATCGCGCTTTTCGACCACAAGGAGTCCGGCATCACGCGCGCGGCCCTCGGCGTCAACATCAGGGAGGGGGAATTCCTCAATAACTTCCCGCAGGTTTACACTAAGCTGCGGAGCCGCGACGACATTGAGACCACCGTAATCTTCCTCGAAGCCAGCGACGCGTCCCTGCAGCGTCGCTACAGCGAGACGCGGCGCCCGCACCCGCTCGGCGAGGGCACGGTACTCGAGGCGATTGCGCGGGAGCGCGAGCAGCTGGCGCCGATCCGCGCCCAGGCCGACGTGATCATTGACACTTCGGACCACACGGTTCACACGCTCCGCGAGTTCCTCAAGAAGCGCTTCTCGCACTCCGCGGGCGAGGAGCAGCCGCAGATCACGGTCGTCAGTTTCGGCTACAAGTACGGCGTCCCGCTCGACGCCGACCTGCTCTTCGACGTGCGATTCCTGCCGAACCCGCACTTCGTCCCGGAGCTGAAGGGGCTGACCGGCAACGACCAGCCGGTGATCGAATACCTCGAAAAAAGTCCCGAAGTGATGGAAACTGTCTCGCGCTTCAACGGCCTGGTTGATTACCTGCTGCCGCTCTATCAGCGCGAAGGCAAAAGCTATGTGACGGTCGGGATCGGCTGCACGGGCGGGAAACACCGCTCGGTCGCCATCGCCAACGAAATCGGCAAGCACCTTAACCGCGGCGGCTATCACGCGCGAGTGATGCACCGGGATGTGAGCAAGAAATGAAAGTCAGAAGTCAAAAGGTAAAAGGCAAAAGTTCGGCACCTTATTTTTGTCAGAAGGAAGTCCTCTGCCTTTCTCCATTTTTGCCTTCTGCCTTTTGACTTCTGACTTTTGCCCTTTACCCTGATGCCTATGTCTTTAGTCGGCGGAGTCATCGTGACGCACGGCAATCTGGCCAACGAACTGGTCAGCGCGGCGGAAACCATCGTCGGCGACATCCGGCACATCACGGCGGTCTCGATCGGGTGGCACGACGACGTGGAGATCGCCCGCGAAGAGATCAGCCGCGCCATCGAGCGGGTCAACGAGGGCGCCGGGGTGCTGGTGCTGACCGACATGTTCGGCGGCACGCCGACCAACATCGCCTGTACGTTTCTGGGCGGCGCTCCGATCGAAGTCGTGACCGGCGTCAACCTGCCGATGGTCATCAAGCTGGCCGACCAGCAGCCGGATGAATCGCTGCAGGTCATCGCCCGCCGCGTGCGCGATCAGGGCCAGAAGAGTATTTACCTGGCCAGCGAAGTACTGGCCCCGGGGAAAAGTTCCTGAAGCAATTTCACCGGTGACGTCTTTCTTCTCCCTTGCGGTGATGCAGCAACGCACAGTGACCATCATCAACCGGCTGGGGCTTCATGCCCGCGCCGCCGCCAAGCTCGTGCGGCTGGCCGGCACTTACCGCAGCGCCGTGCAGTTGCGGCGGGCCGACGCGCGCCCGGCCACCGCCGACGCCAGGAGCATTCTGGCGGTGCTGATGCTCGCGGCGACGCAGCACACCGAGCTTGAGGTCATCACCGAGGGCGAGGACGAGGCTGAGGCGATGGAGGCGCTGTGTTCGCTCATCGCAAACAAGTTCGGGGAAAACTGAGTGATTTGAAATTTCAGGTTAAGAGATTTCAGATTCAGGTCAGGTGACTAGACGATGGCTGGGACGACCAGAAGACTGCGCGAAGAGAGGCTCGAAGGCATCGGCGTCTGTAGCGGCGTCGCCATCGGCTCGGCCTTTCTCGTTGACGACCCGCGCGGCCGCGTGTTGAGAGTCTTCCTGCAGCCCGAAGAGGTCGAGCCCGAGGTGGCCCGCTTCCATCAGGCGGTCGGGATCGCCCAGCAGCAGCTGCAGGACGCCAAACAGCGGCTGATGGACGCGCTCGGCGAGGAACACGCCTACATCCTCGAAGTCCACCTGCTGCTCGTCCAGGACGGCAGCTTCATCCGCCAGATCGAGGAGTTCATCCGCGACCGCCGCGCCAACGCCGAGTGGGCCGTCAGGGACGTGACCAGAAGGCTGATGGACGTTTACGACACGATCAGCGACGAATACCTGCGCGAACGCGGCAGCGACATCGCCGACGTCACCAACCGCCTGATCAAAATCCTTTCCGGCACGAAGCCGCGCGACCTGAGCGACCTGGCGCGCGAGGCCATCATCGTCGCCGATGACCTGCTCCCCTCGGTCGCCGCCGAACTCGACACCGACAAGGTGCTGGGATTCGTGACCAACGCCGGCGGCTCGACCTCGCACACCGCGATCATCGCCCGCAGTCTGAACATCCCGGCGGCGGTGGGCTTGCGCAACATCACTTCCCGCGTGCGAACGGGTGAAATGATCATCGTTGACGGCAGCTCGGGCACGGTCATCGTGCGCCCGACGCCGGAGACGCTGCGCTTTTACGTCGAGCAGCGCGAACGCGAACAGCAGCAGCTGCTGCGCGACATCGAAGAGCGGGACCTGCCTGCGGTGACCGCCGACGGCGTGAAGATCGCGCTGCGCGCCAACATCGAACTGCTCGAAGAGACCGAGCCGATCCACCGCTACAACGCGGAAGGCATCGGGCTCTATCGCTCGGAATTTTTATACTCGCAGTCGCCCACGGGCCTGCCCACCGAAGACGAACAGTTCGAGGTCTACAAGCTGCTGGCCGAAACGAGCGGGGCGGCCGGGGCCGTCATCCGGACGTTCGATCTGGGCGGGGACAAACTGAGGCTGGAAGGGTTTGAGGCAGAGCCGAACCCGGCCCTGGGGTTGCGGGCGATCAGGCTCTCGCTCAGCGTCGAAGAGGTCTTCAGAACGCAGTTGCGCGCCATCCTCCGCGCGGCGGCCCACGGCAAACTGAAAATCGTCCTGCCGCTCATTTCCGACCTCGATGAGCTGCGCTCGGCCAAACGCATCATCGCCGAAGTCGAGCGGGAACTCCGCGAGGGAAAAGTCGGCCACGCCGAAGACATCGAAATCGGCGTCATGGTCGAAGTCCCCGCCGCCGTGATGATGGTCGAGCCGATGGCGCGCGAGGCGGATTTCTTCAGCCTCGGGACCAACGACCTGATCCAGTACCTGCTGGCCGTTGACCGGGTGAATGAGCATGTCGCCCACCTCTACGAGCCTCTCCATCCGAGCGTACTGAGGGCGATTAAATTCGTGGCGGATGCGGCGGGGCAGGCTCAGATTCCGCTGACCATCTGCGGCGAGATGGCCTCCAACCCGGCGCAGGTCATCATGCTGCTCGGCCTCGGCGTCCGTGACTTCAGCATGACGCCGAGCGCCATCCCGCAGGTCAAACGCGTCATCCGCGCGATTGATCTCGCCGCGGCGCATGAGGTCGCCTCGCAGGCCATCAGGCTGACCACGCCCGCCGAAGTCAACCGGCATGTGCAGACAGAGATCGCCCGCCGCTGGGCGCATTTCCTCACCACCGCGTCAACCTTCGTCTGAGCGGGTTCAATATTCGCAGTTGAAGATCCTTCTGCCGCTCCGGCCGCTGCTGGTCTTAATGCTCAGGTCAATGCCGAGAATCTTGCTGGCGAGGCCGCGCAGCACTTCGTCTTCGAGCGTGCCGTTGGAAGGCACGTTAATCCACCTGCTCCCGGAAAAATCATTGACCATGCCCTGAATGTGCGCGATCACCTGAAGCTGTGACCGCTTCTCATCGAGCGGCAGCGCGATGATCTCCAGGGAGTAGCGCGCGCGCGTCCAGTTGCGGGTCTCGCTGGCCGGGGGGTTGGCGACGTGTTCGAGGTCGGCGCGCACCGTGATGCCTTTGCTGAAGACTTCATACTTCGTCGTGATCCGGCCCTCGGAGGCTTTGCTGAGTTCCGGATCAACCGGGATCGAGCAGGTCTTGAGGACTTCGCCGGTGACTTTCAGGATCTGTTCGCGCGAGGCGCCGATGGTGTACGGGTTGTCCAGAGGCGGTTCGGTCTTCGGCTTGTCCCAGACGATCTGGGCGCGGGCGGTGACCGCCGAGGCGGCCGAAAAGCAGAGGGCGAACAGGAGTGCGAAAAAAACCGAGCCTGATTTCAGTTTCATAGAGCTTCCGGACTGGTCTCCCTGGTCAACAATTTTTCAGTGGGGAAAGTCATTCGACCGCGTGGCCCGAGACGATTTCAGGATAGCTCAACGCGGCGCGGAAGCAAAGCGATCAGACTGACTGAATCACGATTTGAAATGATTGCCCGGTGATGGAATTTTTTTCATAGCGAATCCGGAGAGATGAAGTAAGAATTACTCAATCGCGATCACGCGTCATCAGCGCTGTTAAACTTTGCCTGCAAGAAAACCCGTTTTTATTGGCGTTTAGACTGCCCGGGATTGACCCGCGTGCTGTGGCATGGTGATTGCACAAGCATGGGTGGGGCAAAGAGATACCAAGTGGCTCTCGCCACTGTCGGTGTCAAGTGGTTGTGGAGGTGAGGACCACAACCACACATTAAAGGGCGCTACAGCCATCCCACGACTGTAGCGCCTCTTATTTTCTGCCGCCATTATTCCTGTTTCCGACCCTGATCATATCGCTGAACAACCCATCATTTATAACTCTGCGTCACCTACTCCCCGGGTGATGCAGAGCAGATGGCACGGATCACCTGATGGCTGGCTAACCGTAACGACGACAGTACACCGCGTGCTGTTCCCTGTTGGCCATGGGCAATCCGTGCCATCTGCCCTGCACCAGCCGCCTGTTCACCCCCGCCACGATTTTCCTCTCGCTTGACACTGCAATCACCGCTCAGCTATGTTGCCCGTCTTGTTTGTCAGCGCCATTTCACGCGTCATGACCAATCCGAAACAATTCCCCGCGAACTAATGCTGACCGAATACCGACAACGATTCACCCGGTTCCAGACCGAACTGAGGCGCGAGGAATATCTGTTCCGATCAGGTCAGAAAGATCATCCGGAGACGGCGCACATTTACTCCGACGAGAGCGACCTCTTCTCCCGGTCATCAATCGGGGAACTGGAGCAGGCGCTCGCCGACGTCAGCGAGTATCGTGAAACCGAGCGTGACGCCATCCGTCGGCTGATCGCCTTTGCGATTGAAGGCGGCCTCGCGGCCCGGGTGCGTGAACTCTCTGCGGAGGTCGCCGATTACGAGGCGCGCGCCACAATTAAAGTCGAAGCTCACACGATCAGCTTCCAGGCGGCCTCAGCCGCGATTGCCAGTGAGCCCGACAGACAACGGCGCCACGAACTCGAGGCCCGCTGCGATGAAGTCATCAAAGGCAGTCAGGATTTGCGCGCCGAGAGGCTCGAACGCCTGCACGAGGCGGCGCAGGGGGCAGGGGGCACCCCGGGTTCGGGGAATTATCTGACGCTCTATCGCGAATTGCGCGGAGTTGATTACGAAACCGTGGCAGCGCGGGCGACCGGCTTTCTCTCTGAAACTGAGAGCCGGTACGTCACGGCTTTCGCGCCGCTGCTCGTGCGCGACGCCCGAGTCAGCATTGACGAGGCAACCCGCGCCGACATCGAATATTTCGGGCGACTCGCGCGCTTTGACGAACACTTTCCGCCGTGGCGCTGGCGCGAGGTTTACGAAGAAACCTTTCGTGGCCTGGGCATCAGGACGTGGCAGCAGTCGAACATTCAGCTCGATGACAGGCCGAGCCCGCGCAAACGACCCCGCCCTTTCTGTTCGCCGATTCAGATTCCCGACGAAATCAAACTCGTCATTAACCCGGGCGGCGGGCCATTTCATTACCAGGGCTTTCTGCACGAAGCCGGACGCGCACAGCATTTCGCGTGGACCTCACCCAACCTTTACCCTGAATTCCGTTACAGCGGCGACGCCGCAGTCACCGAAACTTACGCCGCGCTCTTTCAATACCTGCTGCTCGATGAAAAGTGGCTGGCGCAGATGCCCGGCTTTCACGAGAGCGCGGAGTTTCGCCAGACGCTCGCGGTGCATAAGCTGATGCGCGCGCGCTGCCACGCGGCAATGATCAAATACGAAGTCGAACTGCACGCCGGCAAACTCAAAGGGGTGGCGGGTCAGCGTTACGCCGAACTGCTCTCCGACGCCGCGCGCGTGAAGTACGATGAGGCCGGGCATCTGCGCGACGCCGGTGACGATTTTCATTCGGCGGAGTGCCTGCGCGCCCTGGCGTTTGAGGCGCAGCTGCGCGAATACCTCAAGTCGAAATACGGCTCGCGCTGGTGGACGTCGCGCAAGGCCGGCGAGATGCTGATTGATTTATGGAATATCGGCCTGCGTTACCCGGCCGAACGGCTGGCGGCGATGATCGGGCTGGGCGAATTGTCGTTCGACTGGCTGGCAGCAGAGTTGTCGGCGCAAATAAACCCCAAAACCTGATGACTCAACCTTCGATACGTAAAGTTCACGTCTCACTCGACGAACGCAGCTACGACATCACGATTGCTGAAGGCGCACTCGCCCGGGTCGGCGAAATCACCCGCGCCGCGCTCGGTCCGAAAACCCGCCGCCTCGCGATCATTTCCAACCCGAAAGTTCATGGCCTTTATGGCCAGGCTGTCGAACGCGGCCTGCGCGAAGCAGGTTTCACGACACTCACTCACCTGATGGGTGATGGCGAGCGGGCCAAGTCGCTGCCGACGGCGGAACGCGCATGGTCATTCCTGCTCGCGAACCGTTTCGAGCGCAGCGACGCGGTCGTCGCGCTGGGCGGCGGGGTGGTCGGCGATCTGGCCGGGTTCGTCGCGGCGACTTATCAGCGCGGCATTGATTTCGTGCAGGTTCCGACGACGCTGCTCGCGCAGATTGACAGTTCGGTGGGGGGCAAGACTGCGGTCAATCATCCACTCGGCAAAAATATGATCGGCGCCTTTCACCAGCCGCGCGCCGTCGTGATTGACCCGTCAGCGCTGCGAACTTTGCCGCCGCGCGAACTGAGGGCCGGGCTTTATGAAGTGATAAAAACCGGCGTCATCCGCGACCGGACGTTGTTTGAGACCACCCGTGATGCGCTCGGTCAGATTGAAGCCTTCGATCCGGGGGTACTCGCGCGGGTCATCTCGCGGTGCTGCGAAATTAAAGCCGAGGTCGTCGCCGCCGACGAGCGCGAATCGGGGCTGCGGCGCATTCTTAATTTCGGTCACACCATTGGTCATGCCATTGAAGCCGTGACACATTACCGCCGCCTGAAGCACGGCGAGGCGGTCGGGTACGGGATGAAATCTGCTGCTGCAATCGCGGAAAAAGCTGGTATAATCCCGCCCGCCGAAAGCCGGGCGATCAGGTCTGGCGTTGATGCACTCGGCCCCCTGCCCGCAATCAGTGATCTCAGACCCCGGGATATTTTGCAGGCGATGGCGCATGACAAGAAAGTCGCTCACGGAAAGATTCCATTCATCCTGCCTGTTGCGATTGGTGAAGTGATCGTGCGCGACGATATTCCTCCGACCATCATTCGGACTGCCCTCAAGGAACTGCTCGCCCCAGGACACGAGACAAGGCTTCCGCGCAGGCGGTAAGCGACCAAAGGAAGAGAAGACATGTCTGTTCGAAACAATCGTTCTCGCGAGCGTGGCGAAGGGCGCCTCGGCTTTCTGTTCGCGCTGTTTGTGGTGGTCGCCGTCGGGTATTTCGTCGCCAAATCGGCCCCGCTCTACATCCACAAAGTTCAGTTTCAGGATGAGGTCTCGGAAGCCGTCCGCATGGCAGTTCTCCGCAACCTGAGCGAAGGAGACGTGCGCTCGCGGCTGACCACGAAGGCCTTCGAACTGGAGATACCGCGTGACGCCAAAATCGAGGTCAAACGCGCCGGGAAAACAGTCACGGCGCGGGTGACTTACACCCAGGACATCACCTTGCCGTTTTACACCTACAACTGGCCGGTTGACATTCAGGCAAAGGAGACCGGTTTCTGAAGCCCCCTTCGATCGGCAGTCGCACCGCCCGTAAATCCCGCTGAAGATATTCGGCCGAATCCTTCCAGCCGGGATTCGCGGTTTCTTGCATTCGACGCGACCGTCCCATACAATCCGCCCTCCCCCACGCCGATTCACACTATTTCTCCGGCAGGAGTCCGGGAGCGTGTTTTTCCGCGCGCGGCTCCACTGCTTCAATCAACCAGTGTTACCAAAGGAGGGTTCACATATGGCGAGTCTTGACGAAGTCAAATCAAAGTACAATGCCGTCTTCGAGAAGGGCCACGAGGTCGGCCTGACACTTCAGGACGTCAACATGGAGGGCGACAAGCTGCTGATTCGCGGCGTGGTCCCCTCGGAGTGGGGCAAAAACAGGTTGTGGGATACGATCAAGGAGGTTGACCCCTCCTACAGCGACCTGATCGCCGACATTGACCCCCAGCCCGGGCTGGAATATGACGTCCTCCCCGGCGACACGCTGAGCAAAATCGCGAAGCGCTTTTACGGCGATGCCAACCGCTATCACGACATTTTCAACGCCAACACCGACCAGCTCTCCGACCCGGATTCAATCAAAGCCGGTCAGAAGCTGAAACTCCCGTAAACCAGAGTCAGGCGGTGGGAAGGCGAAAGTAAAAAGGTAAAAGGCAAAAGGCAGAACAAAGAATCGGCCTGATCAATATCGGCACGTCCGGTTTTCCGACTTTTACCTTTTTACTTTCGCCTTCCCGCCCCTGCTTTCCATCCTTTCCCAACTAATGGAGGGTTTTATGAACTGGCAGAATGCAATCGGCGGATTGCTGGAACAGTACGCCAGCGGCAGTGGCGCGGCCAGCCGTCAGGAGGCGCGTGATCATTACGACCAGATTTCCTCGGCGGTGCCAACTGATGTCCTGGGGCAACTGATCGGCCCGGCGCTCGCTTCGCTGGGCAGCCAGCAGGTGAGCGAGCGAGTCTACAATTCAGCGACCGAAATGTCCCCGGATCAGCGCGGCAGTCTGGTCGGCACGCTGCTTCAAGGGCTCGGCAGTTCGGTCGGGGCTGCGGCACTGCCCGCGTTGCTCGGACAACTCGGCGTCAACCGGTCCGTAATAGATGACCCGACCAACGCCTCACCTGACGACGTCGCAAAGCTGGCAACACATGCGCATGAAAATGACCCCAGCCTGTTCGAGCGTGCCATGTCGTTTTATGCCGAACACCCGACGCTGGTTAAAGTGCTGGGCACGATGGCGGTCGCCGCCATCGCCCGCAACCTCTCGGCACGCTCCCAAAGCGCATAAAAGCAGGGCAGACTACAAAAGACGAAGGCCGGGAGCCACTTACGACTACACGGCCTTCGCTTTGCCTTCCGCCATTTCCGTATCAACGACTTCTATCCCAAGGTAGCGCAGCAGGCTCTCGTCGGTGATCGCGGCCACCACGCTTTCGCCGATGGCCCGGCCATCCGGATGGCCCCAGATGCGGTTTTCGTCGCGCACAAAGCCGACGCTCGCGAGCAACCCGCAGCGCTCTTCAAAACTGATCTGATAGTAATTCATCCTGTTCCGTTTCCGTTACTACAGGGGGCAGACAGGGCAAACCGCTATCAGTCTACAACATTAGAAGGTTGCGGATAAAGGTGATGCAGTTGCGCGCCGGGGTAGTAATGTTCGAGGATCCGCCCGTGCCCGTAACCGCGTTCAGCCATCAGCGCGGCGCCGATCTGACACAGCCCGACGCCGTGACCCCAGCCGGCGCCGATCAGAGTAAATGCTTCCGGCACCCGTGACACATTGCCTTCTGCCCGGACGACGAAAGCCGAGCTGTAAAGGTGTGACGGCGACAGCGCGCGGCGGATTTCAAGTTCCTTGCCGATGATCATCTTTTCCTTCTCACCGACGATCCGCAGCCTGACAAGCCGCCCCGAAGCCCCGCGCTCAACCGGTTCGAGTTTGTAAACAGCGCCGAATTCAACGCCCAGCTTCTTTCGCAACAACTCCTGCAACTCTTCCTGTCTGATCGTCGCCCTCCAGCGATAAAAGTCCGCCGTTTCCTGATCGAAATCGGGCAGGATGCGGGTCAGAATCGTCTGATCGCTGGTGTTACAGAAGGCGGGCGGCGAATTCAGAATCCAGCGTTCGGCGCTGGCCTCATCATTCAGCGGCAACTGGTATTCAGCCGGAAAGTTTTCGCCGTCGTAGAGCGGCGTCAGGTAAGGGATGTCTGCATCTTCCCAGGCCGCTTTGTACTCCTCGACCATGCCGCCGCAGGATTTCGAGAACCGCGCGTCGCAGATCGCCTCATCAAACGTCAGCACCTGACCGAAAGTGGCGCGAATAGCCTCAATTACCTTCTCCATTCCCGCCGCGCCCTCGGGCGTCCTGACGGCTTTGGTGACGCCCTGATAACGCTGGCAGTGGTCGTCGGCGCAGACGTCGAAATCCGCATGCGCTTCCCTGTCATACCAGCGGATCAGTTCCTTCGTACCGTCCGCGTGCTGCCTGACGGTCGGTTTCAATGAAGACTGCCCGCGATCAACCTTCCACGGCCTGATCTGCGCGAGCAGCCAGCTCCGCGAAATGATCGAATGCGCCCTCAGCAACTCCTCGTGTGCCGAGGCGCTCATTTCCGAAGAGATCACGCTCGCGAGATACGATTCAACCGGGATGTCATTGATGACGGCGAGCCTTCCCTGCCCGTCAGGTTTGAGCCGCAAAGCCCCTTGGAATCGCTGGTCTTCTTTTCTCTGCCAGTGGAAATCAATGCCGATGACAATCCCGCGAATCGTGAATGAGGCGTCAGCCGGACTGGCCGGACTCAGTCGGATTTCTTCAGCCTCGAACTGACCCTGCACCAACTGACCTGTCAGCGTAATGTGTTTCGAGCCGGGCAGGACAAAAGCCCGCCAGCCGCCGGCCCCGAATCTGCGGGCCTCGCCGGAAGTGAAATCGCCATGCAGGTCGAAGCTGATCTCGTCAACGCCGGTCATCAGCCCGACCGCGACTGCTGGTTCCTGTTTGATTGTCTGCAAACCTCAAACTCCCCCGGGGCAAAATCGTTAACGATTCAGCAAGGCTGTAATTGCCACGTTCGCCAGAACGTGCGTGGGTCGGCGGCAAAAGATATAACAGTTCGCATGATTCGGGTACAACAAATTCAGGCGGGGGGGTGGGACAGGCGAAGGCATATTTTTTACACGTTATGTCTGCCCTGATAATCACCCTACCTGCTCCGCAAACCGTACCTCGAATGATTTTGCTTTCGCCTCGACGAACCGGAGAAGCTGCTCCCCTTCTTCAATCAGCGCGGCACGATCCTTCTTAGCCAGCTTATCGAAGGGCTCGATCACCAGCGTCGCCGCCGCTCTGGTCTTCTCGATCTTCCACACGCCGCGCACGAAGCCGGCCACCAGGATGGTGGCCGCGACACGCAGCCCCGGCAGGTAGACTTTCGCGCGATGCTCGTCGGCAATCACGCGGGTCCGGTTATTGTGCGAGAGCAGCAGATTATCGAACTCCGGCAGGAACCGGACCGGCGCGGGTGTGTCTTCGTCAGGCAGCGACAGATCGGGGAGGTCAAACAATTCGCGCCGCCCTTCGTCGCGATACGTTCGCAGTTCGGGTCTCAGTTTTTCAAACGTCTCCTTCAGTTTTGGCAGCCCCGACCACGTCTGCATATCGGTCGCCGAAGCGGGGCCGAAAGCCGCCAGATAGCGGAACACGAGTTCGCGCAGGTTGTCCTCAGTCGGGACGGGCCGCCCGATCCACGATTCGGCGAGCGTGAATTCGGGTTTGCTGGGGTAGCTCCATCCGTCCGAAATCGGCACCTGCACAAGTGGCAGGTGCGTCCGCACTGTGTAGTGCATCGCCCCGACATCCTGATCCGGCATGAGTCCGGTGAGCATGTCGCTGATCTCGGCGAAGGTGCGCGGCTTCTCGCCAATATAGCGCCGCGCAGCCTTGAGGACTTTACCAGTGTCAAAATCCCCGCCGCGCCGCCTGGCAATCGCGCCCGCGGCCCCGATCAGCACAGGCTCCAGCGTCGCGCGAAACCGCAGATAATCTTCCGCCGTGAAGAGGTGGAGCGTCGCGCGCATGAGCGTGGCTTTGACGACAGTCCGATTCTCGATCAGGCCGGCGAGGTCTTCGCGCTGGAAGTCGCGTAGCCGCGTCCACAGGCCGACGTAGGGCGGCAGTGCGAGCTGAGCCTGCAGGCCAACCAGCCGCTCGATGGCGGCAGGAACCAGCAATGTCTCGCGCCACAAGAGCATCTGACGCGCCAGCGTCGCCCGGTTGAGTTCACGCAGCCTTAAAATGCGATCCGCCATGTTCCTGTACTGTATGACTGTGCGCTGCCTGATTTCCGCTTCATCGGATGCGCGTGACAGAATTGCCCTGCCCGCAGGAGGATTCGTATGCCGCTATGACTACCCAGGCAACCCGCCTCGGATCTTTCGCGTAGAAAGACAGCAGGTATGGACGGCTGACCACAATCATATAGCTCACACGTTTTCCCTTTGGGCGCCACTCGTAAACAATTCGCCCCTGAGCTTTGCGCGTTTGGATGAGTCCTGTGATTGTTTGTTCATCATTATTCAGAAGCCGGGCCAATGTGTCAGAAGCGACTCGCTGTGGGTCACTAAACCTCCACTCCTGCTTTTCAAGCTCGGCTCTCCGCTGCGTCCTGATCAAATCATCAGATGGATCAATCGGGAGCAAATACCGATACCCGCACCCTGCCTTGTCGAGATTCGGCTGGTCTGCAGCCGCCCCGTAATCCAGATCGTCGCGATCCTGAGGGTCTGTTGAAATGACCTGCTGAATCGCGAGTAAGCTGCAGCAACCCATATGTCCATAGCCGCCCCAGGAAGTTCCCCGGGGATATTGAGCCTTTTTCCCGGAAAAGAACCGGCCAACAATCGTCCCATGGACGACAGAATCGGGTCTGCGTTGCACCAGTCTGTCGAATTCGCGGAAACGATCATCGTCAACCGGTAGTCATGAAAAAGTAATGCTGAGAGGTTGAAGAAAAAGCAGCGACTCCGTGTAATGGAAAGCGTCACCAACCCAATCACAAGGAGACGCTGCTATGAACAACCTTCGTTGTCCACG
>Ga0070741_10003606_pt1 | contig 37991 bp, 40 predicted proteins | sample Coa_R1_4_FD_66440 | JGI IMG/M metagenome (GOLD analysis project Ga0070741, IMG submission 66440) | Surface soil microbial communities from Centralia Pennsylvania, which are recovering from an underground coalmine fire - Coalmine... | ecosystem: Environmental > Terrestrial > Soil > Unclassified ... | reverse complement strand
CGCCTCGACCCGGCGACCCTGGGGACCTCCCTCGCATGCCCGAATCCCGCTGGCTGGCCCTGCTGGTGCTCTGCGCCGGGATGCTGATGATCGTCCTCGACGTGACCATCGTGAACGTCGCGCTGCCCTCCATCCAGCGCGACCTGAGCATGTCGCAGTCGAACCTGGCGTGGGTGGTCAACGCCTACCTCATCGCCTTCGGCGGGCTGCTGCTGCTGGCCGGGCGCCTCGGCGACCTCATCGGCCGCAAGCGCATGCTGCTGCGCGGACTCGTGCTGTTCACCGCGGCGTCGGTGCTGTGCGGCATGTCCTGGAACTCCGGCATGCTGATCGCCGCGCGCTTCGTCCAGGGGGCCGGCGGGGCGATGACCTCGGCGGTGATCCTCGGCGTCATCGTCACGCTGTTCCCCGAGCCGCGCGAGCAGGCCAGGGCGATCGGCGTCTACACCTTCGTGGCGGTGGGCGGCGGCTCCATCGGGCTGGTCGCCGGCGGGCTGCTCACCCAGGCGCTCAGCTGGCACTGGATCTTCTTCGTCAACCTGCCCATCGGCATCGCCGCGGTGGCGCTCACCGTGCGGCTCCTCGAGTCCGACCGCGGCATCGGGCTGCGTGCGGGGGCTGACGTCGCCGGTGCCTTCCTGGTGACCGTGTCACTGATGCTCGGCGTGTACACGATCGTGGAGACGTCGGAGTACGGGTGGGGGTCGGCGCGAACCATCGGCAGCGGCGCGGTCGCGGCTGCGCTGCTCGTGCTCTTCGTCGTCCGCCAGCGGTACGCGGCGAATCCGCTGCTGCCGTTGGGCATCTTCCGCTCGCGCAACGTGTCGGGGGCGAACCTCGTGGCGGCGCTGACGGTGTCGGCGATGTTCGGCATGTTCTTCCTGCTCAGCCTCTACCTGCAGCGCGTTCTCGGGTTCGGCCCGCTGTCCATCGGGCTCGCCTTCCTGCCCACCGCGTTGACTATGGGGCTGCTGTCACTGGGCATCTCGGCGCGCCTCTACACGCAGTACGGTGCGCGCGCGGTGCTGGTGCCGAGCCTCGCGCTCATCGGCCTGGGGCTGGGACTGCTGGCGCGTGCCCCCGTCGACGGTGCGTACGCCGCCAACGTGCTGCCGTCGATGGTCCTCATCGGCATCGGCTCGGGAATCTCCTTTCCGGCCCTGGTGACGCTGGCCATGTCGGACGCGACGGAGAGCGACTCCGGGCTCGCCTCCGGGCTCGTCAACGCGACGCAGCAGGTGGGTGGTGCGCTGGGCCTCGCCGTGCTGGCGACGATCGCGACGTCGCGCAGCGCCGGCCTTCTCGCCGGCGGGGCGGCCCAGGCATCGGCGCTCAGCGCGGGCTACGGCCTCGCCTTCGGCGTCGGCGCAGGGCTCGTCGCCGCCGCAATCCTCCTGGCCGTGACGGTGTTGAGGCCGCCCCCGGTGGGGGAGGAGCGACCGGTCGTCGCGGTGGTCGGGCTGGAAGGCGCGGTGCTGGGCACGCGTCAGAAGTCGTAGAGGTTGCGCTCCTTGGCCAGCCCCTGGGCGTCGACGGCGGGGGCGTCGTACTGCAGCCCTTCGGGATCGGCGAGCAGCCAGGCGACGGCGGCGCCGACCACCTCCGGGGGTGAGCCGCCCGGCGCGGCGCGTCCCGTCTCGCGCAGGGTGATGAGCTTGCGCTCGGTGGCGACGTTGCCCGGCTCGACGTTGATGGCACGGATCCCGCGCGCGCCGTATTCCGCGCGCAGGATCAGCGCCATCGCATGTCCCGCCGCCTTGCCCGCCGCGTAGGCGAGGCCCCATCCGCCCTTGCCCGCGGGTCCTCCGGGAACGTTGTACGCGGCGCCCGAGGTGATGGTGATGACGTGGCCGCGGCCGCGTTCCAGCATTCCCGGCAGCAGCGCGCGCGTGATCACCATCGGCGCCAGCAGGTGGGCGTCGACCATCTTGCGCACGCCGTCGAAGGGCACCTCCATGAACACGTCCATCAGCCCGGGACCGAGGTAGCGGCCGTTGTGGACCACCGCGTCGACACCGCCCCAGCTGTCCATCAGCCGCTGCGTGCCGGCGCCGACCGAGGCGAGGTCGGTGAGGTCCATGGCAATCGGCAGGGCGCGGCGTCCCCGCGCTTCGATGAGCGCCGACGTCTCGTCGAGACTTCCCGGCAGCGCGCGCAGATTCGACGCGTGCACGGTGTCAGCGTAGTCGCGCACCTCGCCGGGATGCACGGTGCGCGCGGAGACGGCGACGTCGTAGCCGGCGGCGGCCAGGGCGACGGCGATCGCCTTGCCGATGCCGCGGCTGGCCCCCGTCACCAGGGCGGTGGGAGCGCTCACGGCGACCGCCTACTCGCGCCACTCCTCGAGCTGCACCGCCACGCCGTCGGGGTCGAGGAACATCGCGCTGCGGAAGTTCTCGCCGTGCTCGTGGTCGGCGTAGCGGCGGCCATAGGTCATCGGCTCCATGCGCGCCTCGATGCCCATCGCCTTGGCGCGCTTCGCGTACGCCTCCAGGTCGTCGACCCAGAAGGCGATGTGGTTGACGCCGAGCTGGCCCAGGCCGGTCGAGCTGTCGCGCGCGTCGGCGCCGCGGGCGGCGCTCAACGACATGAACACCGAGTCCTGTGACTTCTCCGGGTTCCAGCGCAGGAAGACGCTGCGGCGCTCGGGGAAGGCCTCACCGGTGTCGCCGGTGATCTGGAGGCCCATGAAGTCGCGCCAGAAGACGAGCGACTTCTCCATGTCCCGCACGCCGATGGGGATGTGCGACACGCCGGTGACCTGCATCTGACGTCTCCTCGTCGGGAGGGCTGGTGCTCACCGCTGCCACACCGTGAAGGACGCCAGTGTAGATGCTGGACCGGGGTGGCGCGGCCGTGGTTGACGGGGTGATGCACGGCTGTGTATCTTCTGCGTTGTGGATACACAACTGAGTGGTGATGCCGGGCGCTCCCGTCGCGGCGGGCTGGCGGCGGTGGCGCTCGCTCTGGCGGGCCTGGGGTTGGTTGTGGCGGGCGGCTGGCGGGGTGGGCCCGTCGCCGGTCCTGTGCGGGCGGCGAGTGCGGCGACCACGAGCACGCCTCAGATCTCCGCGGCGGCGGCGGTCATCCCCGGGCATCGGCTGGTGCGGCTGGCCATCGACGCGGGTGCGCTGCCGCCCGGCCTGGGCACCGATGTGACCGTCGACCTCCTCGCCGCGGTGGCGGACAGCTCCGGTGGTGGAGAGGTGGTCGACGTCGCCTCGGGGCGGGTGGTCGCGGTCTCCCCCGGGGCGTCGCCGCTGGTGACGCTGGACGTCGAGGCGGCCGCGGCGCCGCGGGTGCTGTGGGCGGAGGCCTTCGCCAAGTGGGTTCGCGTGCTGGTGCGCGCCTCGCCGGACGACGGGGCGCCGCTGCCGGACGCCGGCGGGCCGGGCCGGTGAGCGGCGTCTCGGCCGACGAGCTGCGCGAGCGGGTGGTGCGTGAGCTGCCGGCCCTGTCGGCGCTCGGTGTGGCCGCGGCCGTCGACGCGTGGCTGGCCGCGCCGGGAGTCGACGCCGGTGCCGCGGCGCGAGTCGCCGCCGAGCTGCTCGGGGCGGGGCCGCTGGAGGCGCTGCTCGCCGACCCGCGGGTCAGCGAGATCATGGTCAACGGTCCCCGGCAGGTGCACGTCGAGATCGAGGGACGGCTGCAGCCGAGCGACGTGCGCTTCGGCGACGAGCACCAGCTTCGCGCCGTCATCGACCGGCTGCTGGCGGGAACGGGCCGGCGCCTCGACGAGTCGACGCCCACCGTCGACGCCGTGCTCCGCGACGGCACGCGGCTCAACGCGGTGCTGCCGCCCGTCGCCGTGGGCGGCCCGCTGCTGACCCTGCGCCGGCCGCGCGTCCGCGCGCTCCAGCTTGGAGACCTGGTGCGCGACGGCGGCATCCCCCCGGCGCTGGCGGCCTTCCTCCATGCGGCGGTGGAGGGGCGCTGCAACCTGCTGGTCAGCGGTGGCACGGGCGCCGGCAAGACGACGCTGCTGGCGGCGCTGTGCGCGCTGGTGCCCGGAGATCAGCGCATCGTCACCGTCGAGGACGTGGCGGAGCTGCACGTCGAGCACCCGCACGTGGTGGCGCAGCAGTGTCGCGATCCTCTCGACGGCGGTGGCGCGGCGCTGGACCTGCGCGCCCTGCTGCGCAACACGCTGCGCATGCGACCCGACCGCATCGTGGTGGGCGAGGTGCGCGGGGCCGAGGCGGCCGACATGGTGGCCGCGATGAACACCGGGCATCCCGGGTCGATGGGCACGGTGCACGCCAACAGCGCGCGCGACGCGGTGGCGCGCCTCGAAGCCATGCTGAGCCTCGCCTGGCCCGCCGTCGGGGTGCGGACGGTGCGGCGGTGGCTGTTCACCGCCGTCGACGTCGTCGTGCACTGCGAGCGCGAGGCCTCGGGGCGGCGGGTGGTCGCCGAGGTTGTGGCCGTGGATGACGGAAACATGGCCACCGTGTACGATGGCGCCCAGGGCGGGACGCTGCACCGCCCGCCGCCGCGGTGCCTGGAGCGCATGGCGCGCAACGGCGTGGACTTCGCGCCGGACCGCCTGCTCAGGGTCGACGTGGCATGAGCGCGCTGGCGTCCGGCTGCCTCGTCGCGGCGCTGGTGGTGGGCGCGCGTGATCTGCGCCGCGATGGCCGGCGGCCGGCCGCGATGCCCGCCGCCGTCCGGTGGGCTGCGGCGCGGTACGGCCGGTCGCGGGCGGGCCGGCGCTTGGCGGCGCGGTTGTGGTGCGCGCAGATCCCCATGTCTCCTGCGGCGTGGCGCGTGGCGCAGGTCCTGGTCGCGATGCCGGTGTGCGCGGTGCTGGTCGCCGCGGGGATGGGTCCGCCCGCGGCGCTGGCCGCGTCCAGCAGCGCCGTCCGCGGCGGCGGCGCGACGCTCCTCCGGCTGCGCCGGGGCGCTGCCACGGCAGCTCTCGACTCCGCGGCACCGGTGCTGGCGCGCGCGCTGTCCACCGAGCTGCAGGCGTGGGGGAGTGGGGCGCAGGCGATCGCCGCCGCCTCGGCGAGATGCGCAGGGCGAGAACCGCTGGTGGTGAGCCGGGTGCTGCAGGGCGCTGCCGCGCGCGTGGTGCTCGGCGGTGACGCGTCGACGTCGTTGTGGCGTGCCGTGGCGGCGGCCGCGCCACGGTCGTCGCCACGATCGGAGGCGGTCCGGGTCGCGGCGGTCTTCGCGCTGCACCGGCACGACTCCGCGGCCACCGCGGCGGCGCTGGAGCAGCTGGCCGCGTCCTTGGAGGACGGCGCATCGGTGCGGCGCGAGGCGCGCGCAGCCGTCGCCGAGGTGCGGATGAGCGCCGTCGCGGTGCCGGGCATCGCTGCGGCGACGCTGGCGATGCTGCTGGCGAGCGACCCACCGGCGTTGCTGGCCGCGTTGAGCATGCCGCTGTGTGCGCTGCTCGGCAGCGTCGTCGTCGTCGTCGTCGTCGTCGCCGCGTCGGTGGGCGTCCGCCGGATGGTCTCCGTGTGAGCGGCGCGACGCAACTGCCCGGCGCGGCGCGGGCGTGCCTCATCGCCGGCGGGGCGCTTCTGACGCTGCTGGCGATCCGCAGCCTTCGGCGCGACGCAGGGCCTCAGGGGGCGGCGCCGGTGCCGTGGATCGGGCGGGTGGTGCTGTGGGCGTCGGCCGCGGCGGCGCGACTCGAGGCCCTCCGGCGGGAAGGCGACGGCGCTCTGCTCCACGCGCGCCTGGCGGTGGCGCCGGACAGCCGCCCGGCGCGCTGGACGGCCGCGGCGCTGACGGCGTGGCGGGTGCGCGCGGCGTCGAGCCCCGCCGACCCGGCGCGCCTCCCCGAGCTGGAGGCGGTCGCGGCGGGGATCCGCCTCATCGCCGGTCTGCTCGCGGCGGCGCCCGTCGCCGGTGCGGCGGCCGCATTCGCAGGTCCCGCAGCCGCTGCGGTTCTCGGGTTGCTCGCATTTGCCGCTGCGACCCGGGTGCCGGACCTCCTGCTCAGGGCTGCGGCCGCCAGGGCTCGACGTGCGGCGGCGGCGGAGGCCGCCGCGACGGCCGACATGCTCGCCGCCGCCTCCGCCGCAGGGCTTGCGCTCCCCGGGGCGATGGTGCTCGCCGCCGGGCATGCTCCGCCGGCCGCCGCCGCCGTCCTTCGCGCCGCGGCGGTGCGCCGGGCGCTGGGCGAGGAGCCGCGGGCGGCGTGGACGTCCGAGGCGGAGCGGTACGGCGTCCCCGCGCTGGGGGAGGTCGCCGAGGCGCTCGACCGGCAGCGGCGGCTCGGCGTCCCGCTGGCTCCTGAGCTCAGCCGCATCGCCGCCCGGCTGCGAGCCGACGAGCGTGCCCGGGCGCTGCAGCGCGCCGCCCGGCGGGGTCCGCTGGGCACGCTGGTGGTGGCGCTGCTGATCGCCCCGGTGTGCCTCGCCGCCGTCGTCGCCTGCCTGGCCGGCGGCCTGCTGGAGAGTGGCGGATTGGGCCTTCGCTGAGCGTGGAACACGCAGCAGGGCGCCGCCGCGCCCCGTGTAGAATCTGCCCCTCGCCCTCGTGCCCAGGTGGTGGAATAGGTAGACACGCTGCTTTGAGGGGGCAGTGAGCGCAAGCTCGTAAGAGTTCGAGTCTCTTCCTGGGCACCACCGCGACGCCCGTGCGGTCAGTAGGCTCCCCGGCCCCCGAGCACCGCGCCGGCCGTGCGGGCGAGGATCCGTGTGTCGAGGGCGAGTGACCAGCGCTCGACGTAGAGCCGGTCGAGGCGCACCCGCTCCTCCCAGGGCAGCTCGGCGCGACCGCTCACCTGCCACAGGCCGGTCATCCCCGGCCTCACCGCGAGGGCGTCGGCGGCGGCGCCGGGAAGCGCCATCTCCTCGGGAAGTCGCGGTCGTGGTCCGACCAGCGACATCGAGCCGGTCAGCACGTTGACGAGCTGGGGCAGCTCGTCGACGCTGGAGCGCCGCAGCAGCCGGCCGATGCCGGTGACCCGCGGGTCGCGCGGCGCCTTCCCGTCCGCGACGGGCCCCTGCCCGCGCATGGTGCGCAGCTTCCACATCCGGAAGGTCCTGCCCTGCCGCCCCACGCGCGTCTGCCGGTAGAGCACCGGCCCGCGGTCGGTGAGCAGGATGAGGCCCGCGGCGACGGCGAGCACCGGCAGCGCGAGGACGAGGAGCAGCGAGGCGAGGACGCGGTCGAGGGCCGCCTTCGCGACGCGCTCGGTGCGCCGGCGAGCCTCGAGTGCGGTGCCGGCGCGTGCGACCGCCGGCCGTTCACCTGTCGCGGCGTTCGTCTGCATCGCGGTTGGCTGCCCGATCACGTCGCCGGGAGTGTAGGCAGTCGCCGCCGGCGCCACCGAGATGAGCGTGCGGGGCACTCCGGACGCCGCTCGACGGAGTAACCGCCGCGGTATTGCCACGTAGTGGTCCGGGCCGCTCCACCATGGCTTCAGCCGGGCCCAGCAGCACGGGAGACGCGGGTCTGTGACTGGTCGGCTGGCGACGCTCTCCGCCCTCGATGCCGCCATCATGGAGACCGTCGCCTACGCCGACGTCTTCGCCTGGCCGCTCACCGCCGCCGAGGTGCACCGCTTCCTCCCCGTGCCCGCCGGTGCCGCCGACGTCGCCACCGCGCTGTCGTCGGCGCGGCTCTCGCAGTTCCTCACACCCGCCGCGGAGTTCCACGTCCTGCACGGCCGGGAGCACCTCGTCGCCGAGCGACGCCGCCGGACGATTGCGTCGCGGCGCATGTGGCCGGGCGTCCTGCGCCGGGCCCGTCTGCTGGCGCGCATCCCCTGGGTGCGCATGGTCGCGGTCAGCGGCTCGCTGGCGGTGTCGGCCGCATTCGACGGCGACGACGTCGACCTCTTCATGGTCACCGACGACGAGCGGCTCTGGACCTGCCGTGCGCTGACCATCCTCGCGGGGCGCGTGCCGTCGATGCCGGGCACCGCCAGGCCACGGCTGTGCCCCAACTTCATCGTCGCCGCGTCGGCCCTGGAGCTGGAGGACCGCGACGTGTACACCGCGCACGAGCTGGTGCAGCTCGTGCCCCTCGTCGGTGCGCAGACGTACGCGGAGCTGCTCGACCGCAATCGCTGGTACCGCGACTTCCTCCCCAACCACGCCGGATACACGGCGACGATCGCGCAGCGCGCAGGCTGCACGCGGCCGCCAGGCGCAGTCGCGAAGAGCATCGAGCGCTGGGAGATGCGCCGCAAGGTCGCCCGCCTGCGCGGCATCGGCCCGTCTGCCGAGACGCGCTTCGACGCCTCGACGTGCAAGGGCCACGTCGACGGCCACCGCCGGCGCTTCTGGACGGCCTTCGAGGCGCGCCTGCGGCAGCTCGAGGAGCGGGCCGCATGACCTCGGTGCTGATCGGGCAGTCGTACTACCTGCGCTTCGACGGCAAGCTCTGGCAGGCGATGCAGCCATACCCGCCGCTGGGCAGCCTCTGGGCGGCCGCCTGCCTGCGACGCGACGGCCACGAGGTGCACCTCTTCGACGCGATGCTCGCCGGCTCGGAGCGCGAGTGGGAGTCGGCGCTCGCGGCGCACCGGCCGGCCGTCGCCGTGCTCTTCGAGGACAGCTTCAACTACCTCTCCAAGATGTGCCTGTTGCGCATGCGCGAGGCGGCCGAGCGCATGCTCGCGATGGCGCACGCGGCCGGCTGCGTCACCGCCGTCTGCGGCAGCGACGCCACCGACAACCCCGAGCACTACCTCGACCGCGGCGCCGACTACGTCATCGCCGGTGAGGGTGAGGTGACCCTCTCCGCGCTGCTCGCGCACCTGGAGGCGCATCCGCACGTCCCGCCCGCCGGCGTCGCCGGGCTCGCCTTCCGCGGCGCCGGCGGCGAGCTGCTGCGCACGCCGCGTCGCGCCAACCTCACCGCCCTCGACGGCCTCCCGCTGCCCGCCTGGGACCTGGTCGACGTCACCGCCTACCGCCGCGCCTGGTCGCGCCACGGACGGTTCTCGATGAACCTGGCCACAACTCGCGGCTGCCCGTATCACTGCAACTGGTGCGCCAAGCCCATCTGGGGGCAGCGCTACGCGGTGCGCAGCCCGGAGAACGTCGTCGAGGAGTTGCGCCTGCTGCACGCGTCACACCACCCCGACCACGTCGCCTTCGTCGACGACATCTTCGGCCTGCGCCCTGGCTGGATCCGCGCCTACGCCGACCTGGTGCGCGATCACGGGTTGGTGACGCCCTTCAAGTGCCTGAGCCGCGCCGACCTGCTGCTCCGCGACGGCGAGGTCGAGGCGCTGCGCGACGCGGGGTGCGAGACCGTCTGGCTGGGGGCCGAGTCCGGCTCCCAGAGGATCCTCGACGCCATGGAGAAGGGCACCCGCGTCGAGCAGATCCGCGAGGCGGCGCGACGGCTCCACGCGGTGGGGATCCGCTGCGGCTTCTTCCTGCAGTTCGGCTATCCCGGCGAGGATCCCGGCGACATCGAGGCCACCCGCCGCCTGGTGCGGGAGTGCGCTCCCGACGACATCGGCATCTCGGTGTCGTACCCGCTGCCCGGCACGCGCTTCCACGAGCGCGTCGTCGCCGAGCTCGGGGAGCGGCGCAACTGGGTCGACTCCAACGACCTCTCGATGCTCTACCGCGGTCCCTTCTCGACCGGCTACTACCGCCGCCTGCATCGCGTCGTGCACCAGGAGTTCCGCCTGCGCCGGGCCGCGGGGACGGTGTCGCCGCTGACCCATCTCGCCCGCGCGGCGCGACGGCTGTCGCGCGACCGCGTCGCCCGCGCGCGCGACGCGCTGATGCTGCCGCTCGACGACGCCGCGCTGTCGCGCATGCAGCGCCGCGAGCTGCGCGCCGGGTCGCGCTGATGCAGGCCGAGGCGCCGATCGCCACCATCGCCGGCGCCTTCAGCGCCACGGCGGAGCGCTACGACGCCTTCGCCGGCTCGCATCCGCATCTCACCCGCATCCGCGAGAAGGTGTACGCCTGCGTCGCGGAGTTCGTGCCGGCGGGCGCATCCCTGCTCGAGCTCAACGCCGGCACCGGCACCGACGCCGTCGCCCTGGCGCGGCGCGGCCACCGCGTCCACGCCACCGACGTCGCGGCGGGGATGCTGGCGCGGCAGCGGGCGAAGGTCGAGTCGGCGGGATTGCAGGACGCGGTGACCGTGCAGGAGTGCTCCTTCCTCGACCTCGACCGCGTCGACGGCGGGCCCTTCGACGCGGCCCTCTCCAACCTCGGTGGGCTCAACTGCACCGCCGACCTCGCGCCGGTGGCTGCGGGATTGCGACGGCTGGTCGCGCCGGGCGGTGTGGCGGTGCTGGTGGTGATGCCGCGCATCTGCCTGTGGGAGCTGGCCCTGGTGCTCACCGGACAGGTCCGCCTGGCGACGCGCCGGCTGCGCCGCGGCGGGACCATCGCCCACCTCGAGGGCCGCCACTTCCCCGTGCACTACTTCACGCCGCGCCACGTGGTGCGCGCCTTCGCCGCCGGCTTCGACGTGATGGCCGTGCGCGGGCTCTCGGTGCTGACGCCAACGCTGGAGTCGAAGAACCTGGCCATCCGCCACCGGCGCGCCTATGCAGCCCTGGCCTGGCTCGACGACCGCCTGTCGCCACGCCGGCCGTTCCGCGCATGGGGCGACTTCGCCGTCGTCGTGCTGCGACGCCGGGCGCAGCCGTGAGCCGCGCAGCACCGGGACCGCGCGCGGCGCTCGGGCTCGGCGCCGCGCAGGTGGCCGGACAGGTGATCGGCCTCGGGATGATGCTGGCGCTGGCACACCGGCTCGGCCTGGCGGGCTTCGGCGAGTACGCGGTGGTGAGCGCCATCGTCTTCGTGGCCAACGTCGGCACCAGCTTCGGCACCGACATGGTCCTGGTCCGCGAGATCGCCGCGTCCGGTTCGGTGCGGCGCGTCGCCGCGGCCACGACGGTGCAGCTCGGCCTTTCGCTGCTGGCGATCGCGGTGCTGTGGACGCTGTCACCGCTCGTCGCGGCCGGCCACTCCGAGGAGTCGACGGCGCTGCGCGTGCTCGCCCTCTCGCTGCTGCCCGCCGCGCTCTTCAGCGTCTGCACCGCCGTGCTCCGCGGCGTGACCATGCTGCGCACCTACGCGCTGGTCGGCGTCGCCTCGAGCGCGCTGCCGGCGCTGGCGGTCCTCGTCTTCGTCGCCGATCGCGCGGGTGTGGTGCGCACCGCGGTGGTGCTGCTGCTGGCTCAGGTCGCCTTCGCCGCCGCGGTGTGGCTGCTCTGCGCCACGCGCGTCCGCGAGTTCCCGATGCTGCCCCATGGTGCGATCGCCGAGGCCCGCGCGATGTTGCACGACAGCGCCCGCATCGGCGTGCTGGGGCTGCTGGGCATGGCCTACCAGCGCCTCCCGGTCGTCGCGCTGGGCATCGGCAGCGGGTCCGCAGCGGCCAGCTGGTTCACCTGCGCATCGCGCACGGTGGAGGCGTCGAAGACCGGGCACGTCGGCATCTTCAGCGCCGTCTACCCCGCGCTCGCCGAAGCCCATGCCGACGGTGCGGGGACCACGCGCCGTCGCGACCTGCGGTGGTCATGGCCGCTCACCGCCGGCCTCGGTGCGGCGGTCACCGTCGCGCTGCTGCTGCTCGCGCCGGAGATCGTCGAGCGTCTCTTCGGGCCCGCGTTCGCGCCCTCGTCCGCGGGGCTGCGCATCCTCGCGCTCAGCGTCGTCCCCTCGACGCTCGCCACCTACCGATCGCTGGAGCTGCTTGCGGCGCACCGCGAAACGGCGACGCTGCGCGTCCTCGGCGCCGGGCTCGCCGTGCTCGTCGTGGCCCTTGCGGCACTGGTCCCGACAACCGGCTGGGTGGGTGCGCCCTGGGCGGTGCTGATCGCCGAGTCGGCGCAGGCCGCGATCTTCCTGGCGACCCCGGTCGGCGCGCGCCACCAACCGTCAGCGCGGTCACGCACGCTGTCGCAGGCGGTGTCCGGAGGGTGACGCGGCTCACCCTGCCCGCCGCGACCTACCCGGCCTTCCCGGAGAAGGTGGGGGAGGAGGGCATCGTCGCGCCCGCGGAGATGCTGGCCCACCGGCGCCGCGGCGGTCGCCTGCCGCAGATCGCACCGCCGCGTGGTGCGGTCATCTGCCTGGAGCGCGGCCTGCCGGAGCAGATGCGGCGCAGCGTGCGCGTGCGCCAGGTCGGCCGTCTTCTCGGCGACCTCTACAGCGTGCGCGCGCACGGCGATCGCGTTCTCGTCCTGGCCAACTTCGGGCTCGGCGCGCCGGCGGTCGCGGCGCAGGCGGAGGAGCTGATCGCCATGGGCGCGCGCCGCCTGGTGTCGGTCGCGCTCTGCGGCGGGCTGCAGCACGACCTCCTGCCCGGTGACGTCGTCGTCCCCGACCTGGCCATCCGCGACGAGGGCACCTCGCACCACTACCTGCCGCCGTCGCGCGACGTCGCCGCCGACCCCGATCTGGCGCTGGCGCTGCGCCGCACGCTGGCCGGGCTCGGCGTGACGACGCGCAGCGGTGCGGTGTGGTCCACCGATGCGCCCTACCGCGAGACGCCCGCCGAGGTCCGCGCCCTCCAGGCCGAGGGCGTCCTCGGCGTCGACATGGAGCTGGCCGCGCTGCTCGCCGTCGCCCGGCGCCGCGGCGTGCAGGCCGCCGGCGTGCTGGTCGCCGGCGACAACCTCGCCGGCGGCGAGTGGCAGCCGCCCGTCCGGCTCGACGAGATGCGCCGCTCGCTGCAGCACGCCTACCGCGCCGCCGTCGAGGCCGTCGATGTCGACTGACCTGTACGTCGCGGCGCGCGCGCGTGAGGGCCGGCTGCTGCCCGACGCCACCGTCGCGATCCTGCCCGACGTGGCCGCAACCGATCCGCTGGCGGACGAATGGCGGGCGCGCGCCGAGGCCTGCGAGCGGCTGCTGCGACATCTCCGCGCCCTGCGCCGCCCGCTGCGCATCGTCGAGCTGGGCTGCGGCAACGGCTGGCTGGCGCATCGCCTCAGCAGCGTCCCGGGCAGCGAGGTGCTGGCCGCCGACGTCAACGAGGTCGAGCTCGACCAGGCCCGTCGCGTCTTCGCCGGTCGCGGCACCCTCCGCTTCGCCCATCACGACATGCGCGACGGCACGCTGCCGGGACCCGCCGACGTCGTCGTGCTGGCCAGCGCGCTGCAGTACCTCCCCGACCCGGCGCCACTCATGGCCGCGTGGCTCGATGAGATCGATCCTCACGGCGAGCTCCACGTCCTCGACACGCCGATCTACACGCAGGGGGAGCTCGCGGCCGCTCGCCGCCGCACCCGAAGGCACTACACGGAGATCGGCGTTCCCGAGATGGCCGCCGCCTATCACCACCACACGTGGGACACCTTCGCGCGCTTCCACGTGGACGTCCTGTTCCGGCCGGACGCGGCCACAACCCGCCTGCGGCGCCGGCTGACCGGCGCACCCGTCACTCCCTTCCCCTGGCTGCGCATCCGCCGGGACGCCGGTCGATGACCGTCGCCCTCGTCCACGACTACTTCACCCAGCGCGGCGGCGCCGAGCGCGTCGCCGCGCGGCTCGCCGCGCTCTACGGCGACGCACCCCTGTACACGTCCGTCCTCGACGACGACGCCTCGCCCGACGGCGTGGACCGCACGCGCATCCATACCTCCGCGCTGCAGCGCACGCGACCGGCAGGCCTCCCGCTGCGGTCCCTGGCCCTGGCCATGCCGCGGGCCTTCGCCGGTCTCGACCTGGACGCGCCCGAGGTGGTGATCAGCAGCTCCTCCGCCTTCGCCCACCACGTCCGCGTCCCGCGCGGCGCCGTGCACCTCTGCTACTGCCACACGCCCGCGCCCTTCCTCTGGAGCACGGAGCGCTACTTCGCGCGCAACCGGCTCGCCGGTGCGCTTGCGCGGCCTGGCCTGGCCGTGCTGCGCAGCCGCGACCGCGCCGCGATGCGACGCGTCGACGTCGTGGTGGCCAACTCGAGCTTCACCGCCGAGCGCATCCGCGCGGTGCACGGACGGCAGGCGCGCGTCGTGCACCCGCCCATCGACACCGCGCGCTTCCGCCCCGCCTTCGAGTGCAGCGGCCGCTTCCTCACCGTCTCCCGGCTGCGCCCGCACAAGGCCATCGACCTGGTGATCGCCGCGGCCAACGCGTTGCGCCTGCCCCTCGACGTCATCGGCGACGGCTCCGACCGGCGCCGGCTGGAGGCGATGGCCGGCCCGACGGTGCGCTTCCTCGGCCGCCGCAGCGACGCCGGCGTCGCCGAGGCGATGGCCCGCTGCATCGCCCTGGTCGACCCGGGCGTCGAGGACTTCGGCATGGTCATCGCCGAGGTGCAGGCCGCGGGGAGACCGCCCGTCGCCATCGGTGCAGGCGGAGCCACGGAGATCGTCGACGACGGCGTCACCGGGTTCCTCGCCGGCGAGCAGAGCGTCGAGGCCATCGGCGAGGCGATGCTGCGCGCGCAGCGCAACCGTCTCGACCCGGGCGCGCTGCTGGCGTCGGCCCGCCGGTTCGACGCCGCCGTCTTCGACGGCGCCATCCGCGGCCTGGTCGACGAGGTGGTGAGCGGACGCGCCGCACGGACGCCGCCGCGACGAGGTGCCGAGCCGGCCGCGATGCCGGCGCTGCCGACATGAGCGCGGCCGCGCGCACCTGCGCCTCGACGTGGACGCGCCGCGGCGCCTGGATCGCCTTCGCCGCGCTGCTCGTCCTCAGCCCGTTCCGCGCCGGCATCGACATCGTGGCGCGTCCCGTGGGCACGCTCTACAGCGCCTACACCGACGTCATCCTCGCCTGGAGCGACGTCGCGGGACTGCTCGTGCTGGTGCTGTGGCTCACCAGCCTGGCCCTGCGCCCCCGTCGTGTCTGGCTGGGTCCGCGTTTCATCGCCTGGCCGGTGGCGGCGCTCCTGCTCCTCGCCTGGGTGGGTGCGCTGGTCGCCGTCGATCCCGCGATTGCGGTGAACACGAGCGTCCACCTCACCCTGCTGGCCGCGCTCGCGCTCTACGTCGCCAACGAGATCGGGCCACCGCAGCGGCTCGCCGTCCCCGTCGCGGTGATGGTCGCCATCCAGGCGGTGGTCGGCATCGGCCAGGTGGTCACCCAGCGGTCGCTCGGCCTCGGTGCCCTCGGTGAGCAGACGCTCGACCCGCACCAGCAGGTCAGCGTCATCACGGCCGCGGACGGCACGCGCTTCCTGCGCGCCTACGGGCTCACCGACCATCCCAACATCCTCGGGGGACTGCTCGCCGCCGGTCTCCTGCTCCTCATCGGCCTCGGCTCGCGCCGGCGCGCCGCGCGCGTGCCGCTCCTGGCCACCGTCGCGGTGGGGCTGGCCGCGCTGCTGGTGACCTTCTCGCGCGGTGCCTGGCTGGGCATGCTGGTCGGCCTGGGTGTGCTCGCCGCCATGCTGCTGGCCACCCGCGATCGCGCTCGCTTGCGTCAGCTCGCAATCGTCTGCGCCGCCGGCGCCGTCGTCGCCGCTCCCTTCGTGGTGCCCTACCGCACCGCGCTGGCGGCGCGCACCAACCCGGCGGCGAGCGCCACCGAGACGCGCTCCATCGACGAGCGCGCCGCGCTGGCCCTGGCGACGGCGCAGATCGTCACCCGGCATCCGCTGCTCGGTGTCGGCGCCGGCGGCCTGCCCGAGGCGATGCGCCTCGCCGACCCCGGGTTCCGCTACACCGACCAGCCGTCGAGCATCGTCCTGCTCGACGCCGTCGCCGAGACGGGGATCGCCGGCGGCGCCGCCTATGCGGTGCTGCTGGTGGCTCCCTGGGTCGCCCTGCTGCGCCACCGGCGGCGGTGGACCGCTGAGCTGGCCGCCACCTCGGCCGCCCTCGCCGCGCTGACGGTGGTCGGCCTCTTCGACTACTACACCTGGACCTACGCCTCAGGCCGCATCTGGGCCTGGGCCGTCCTCGGGCTGTGGGCCGCCGCCCACCGCCAGGCGACGGCGGGGACGGCGCATGCTGTCTGACGTCCTCTTCGTCCCGGTTCTGGTCGCCTATGTCCTCATCCTCGTCGCGCTGGCGGCGTTCGGCGTCAACTTCTTCTGCCTGATCGCCGTCGCCCTGCGCACCCGGCGCGACGGGCGCGTCGCGACGCCGCACAGCTGGCCCGCGGTCACCGTCCAGCTGCCCGTCTACAACGAGCTCTACGTCGCCCGCCGCCTCATCGACGCCGTCGCCGCCATGGAGTATCCCGCCGGCCTTCTGGAGATCCAGGTGCTCGACGACTCGACCGACGAGACCTCGCATCTCGTCGCCGAGGCCGTGTCGCGCTGGCGGCGCCAGAGCGTCGACATCCAGCACATCCACCGCCCCGATCGCCAGGGCTTCAAGGCAGGCGCGCTGCGCCACGGCATGTCGCGCGCGCGCGGCGAGCTGCTCGCCATCCTCGACGCGGACTTCCTGCCCCAGCCCGACTTCCTCGTCGCCCTGGTCCCGCGCCTCGTCGCCGATCCCGGGCTCGCCTTCGTGCAGGCCTGCTGGGGACACGTCAACCGCGACTCGTCGCTGCTCACCCGCCTGCAGGCGCTGGCCATCGACGGGCACTTCGCCATCGAGCAGACCGCGCGCTGCGCCGGCGGCCTCTGGTTCAACTTCAACGGCACCGCCGGGATCTGGCGCAAGGCCGCCCTGGAGAGCGCCGGCGGCTGGCGCGACGACACCCTGACCGAGGACCTCGACGTCTCCTACCGCGCCTTCCTCGCCGGCTGGCGCGCGGCCTACGCGGACGACGTCGTGGTGCCGGCCGAGCTCCCCGTCAGCTACAGCGCGTACCGCCGCCAGCAGCACCGCTGGGCGCGCGGCAGCTTCGAATGCGCCGCCAAGCACCTGCCTGCGGTGTGGCGCTCGTCAGCGCCGCTCGGGCTCAAGGCGGAGGCCACGCTGCATCTCTCCGGCTACGGCATCCATCTGCTGATGCTCGCGCTCACCGCGCTCTACCCGCTCATCCTGGTGGTGTCGCAGGGACGCCACCAGCTGCTGCAGCTGCTCGGCGCCATGGGTGTGTTCAACCTCACCACGGTGGCGCCGACGCTCCTCTTCACGGTGGCGCAGCGACGCCTGCACCGGCCCTGGCTGCGGCAGCTCCCCACCATCCTGCTGCTCAGCGTGTTCGGCTCGGGCCTCATGGTCAACACCGCGCGCGCGGCCTGGCAGGCGATGCGCGGGACGCGCGGCGTCTTCGAGCGCACCCCGAAGTTCGCCGTTCGGGAGAGGAAGGAGCGCTGGCAGCGCAAGCGCTACCAGATCGCCGCCGACCGCATCATCGCCGTCGAGGCGGTGGTGATGGGGCTCAACCTCCTCACCGTCGCGGCCGCCGTGCGCATGCAGGTCTGGGCCATCGCCGTCTACGCCGCCGTCTTCGCGGCGGGGCTGGGCTGCTCGGTTCTGGTCACCGTCGTCCAGGACCGCCGGGCCACCCTGCCGCGCCGCCGGCCACGCGCTCAGCCGGCCGGGTTGCCCGCCGCCGGAGCCACGATCGAGCGCCACTCCTCGCCGTTCACCGCCGACGCGTGACCCACGGGGACGGCACCCATCGCCGCCGGGGGAACGCGCTCGCGCGAGGCCGGCGGCGCGGTGAGCAGGGAGGCGAGCCGCTCCTGCAGCTCCTCCAGCCGGCCGCGTGAGGTGAGCAGCTCGCCGGGTGCGGCGGCCTCCAGCGCCGCGAGCAGCGCATCGACGGCGCGCACCACGCCCGCGCCGGCCGCGGAGGGTGCCGATGGGTGCACCTCGCGCCGCGCCGTCGCCGAGGTGTGGCGGCGCGAGCGCTGCGCCGCGTCGAGGGCCGCGTCACCGCTCAGCTCGTCGTCGTGGATGCGCTCCCACAGCCGGCTCTGCGCCTCCGGGTCGTCGCGCAGGAGCAGCAGCGCGCGCGCGTGCTTCTCGGAGAGGTCGCCGGCGCGAACGTCGTCCTGGATCGGCTCGGGGAGCTGGGTGACGCGCAGCAGGTTGAAGACGTGCTGCCTGGTGATGCCGAGCACCCGCCCCACCTCCTCCCAGGACTGCAAACCCAGGTTGACGCGCAGGTGGCGAAGCGCATGGGCGCGGTCGACGGCGTTGAGGTCCTCGCGCTGCACGTTCTCCACCAGCGACTCGACGTAGGCGTGCTCGTCGTCGCTGGCGGCGATGAGGGCGGGGATGACGCGCAGCCCCGCCTGGCGGGCGGCGATCCAGCGGCGCTCACCGGCGATGATCTCGTAGCGGCCGCCGCCCGCGGTGCGCACCCGGATCGGCTGCAGGACGCCGTGGGCCCGGATGCTGGCCGCCAGCTCGTCGAGGGCGTCGGGGTCGACGCTGCGCCGCGGACGGTCACCGCCGGGGCGGATGCGGTCGATGGGGATGTTGCGGAAATGCCCGGTGCCCGGGCCCTGCTCGAAGAGCGCGGACGCGCCGCCCAGCTCGCTGGGCACCGACCCGCTGAAGGCGTCGGTGAGCGAGCGGCTGAGACGGCGACGAGAAGTGGACACGTTGAAGCTGGCACCGGGAAGGCTCGCCGGCATGCGGCGGCGATGAGAGGGGGCCGCCGTTCCCGAACCGGGAGCGCGGAAAGTGAGGCCCATTGTGGCCGCGCGCACGTCGCGATGTCAACATGTTGTGCCGGATCGGCGCGCGACTACCACATGTTGGGTCCGCGCGCCGCCCACGTGAGATGTGAACGCCGCTGCGAACGCATCGACCCGGTCGGCTCGCGCGCGTGCCACGCACGTGAACAGCAGTTGCCGCCATCCTCGACCACAACACGAACGCCTTGCGGCGCAAGGGAGATCGGCGGCTACGCCTTGCCGTAGATGAAGCCGACCAGGCCCGCGGCGTTGTCGGACACGACGCGCCGGTCGACGCGGTTCCAGCCGGAGTAGTTCATCTCCGAGACGAGGAACGACCCGGCCGGGACACCGCTGCTGGGACCGACCGCTTCGACGTAGGCGACGTGCCCGTCGGGGCTGCTGCCGTAGCGTCCCCACACCGCGACGGCGCCCACCTGCGGGGTGTGGCCCTCGGCGTACCCGTAGCTCGCCGCGGCGCCCCACCACTGCCAGGCGTCGCCGAACCAGGGGATGCAGCGGCGCGTGGCCACGTAGTAGGTGCAGTAGCCGTAGGCGAAGTGGTTGCCGCAGGACGACGAGCTGCTCACCCGCGCGGGCTGGCTGTTGCCGGCGAGCTGCTGGTCGATGTCGGCGATCTGGGCGGCGATCGCCCGGGCGGGGCCGTCGAGGCTGCGGAAGGCGGCGTCGCGCTGGGCGACCAGGGCGAGGAGCTGCCCGTCCTGGCTGGCCAGCTGGGCCTCCAGGGCGAGGGCGTCGGCGGAGTCCTTCTGGAGCGCCTTCCGCTCGGCGGCCAGGGCCACCTGGCGGTCCTGCAGCCGGACCTCGAGCTGGCGCACCTCGTCGGTGACGTGGGCCGCCCCCTTGACCCGGTCCATCGCCTGGTTGAAGGTGTCAGCCGAGAGGATGGCGGTGAGGAAGCCGTCGCCGCTGCTGGTGATGTAGGTGGCCCGGACCAGTTGGGCGAGCTCGACGCGGGCCGTGCTGACCGTGTGCTCGTCGTCCTGGATCTGCTGGGAGAGCCGGAGCAGCTGGGCGTTGGCGTTGGTGAGGCCGGCGCGGGCGGCGCCGAGCTGGGTCTGGATGGTGCTGAGCGCCTGCTCCGCCGCCAGGAGCTGGGCGGAGGCCCCGGCGCGGGGTCCGGTCAGCTGCTGGAGCTGTGCGACGAGCTGAGCTCGCTTGGCTCGAAGCGCGTCGTCGGTGGAGGAGGCCTGCACCTGCAGCCCCACGGGGATCGCGCTCACCGCGATGGCGGCGAGGCTTCCCAGGATCAGGGAGAGCTTTCGACTACCCCGCAATACCGCACCTCTGCTGGTCGGGTATGCATGCGTGCGTACGCCGGTTGAGCGCTGTGTGAAACAAGCCCCCGTCGCGTACGGCGCCCCGGCGGGGGCTGGACCGAACGACAGCGCCAGAGGGTAACGGGCCATCCCCGCATATGTCAAACCACACGCGAATCCGTGCGTGGATTGGTTCTTGTCATCCATGGCCTCAACGTGACCGGCGCGATGCTGCGGCAAAATGTGATAGCGACGATTGGACAAACAGCCACTGCGTGACTGTGGGTCGGGTCCCTGCGGCATGCTTGCCAGCCGATGCGCGTCGCCCTCGTCGCCCCGCTGGTGGCGCCGCTGCGCGCCGCCCAGACGGGGGGGACGCAGACCGTCGTCGCCGAGCTCGCCCGCGGGCTGGCTGAGCGCGGTGTGGACGTCGACCTGATCGCGGCGCGGGGCTCGTCGGTGCCCGGGGTGCGGGTGCGCGCCGCCGGCGGGCCCTTCCCCGAGGAGCTTCTCCACCCCGGTCCAGGCGGCGACGGTCGCGCTGACGCGGCGGCGTGGCCCTCCGCCCAGGCGGCGGCGTACCTCCACCTCGCCACCGGGCTGCGCTCGCAGGTGCCGCCGCCCGACGTCGTCCACGCGCACGCCATGGACTGGCCGTCGTTCTACGCCCTGGCGGCCACCGGCCTGCCCACCGTGCACACGCTGCACCTCCCGCCGCTCGACCCCGCCGCGGCACGGGCGGCGGCGGCCGCGGCCGAGGCCAGGCCGCGTCCGCGCTTCGTCGCCGTCAGCCGCGCCTGCGCCGAGCAGTGGCGCGAGCTGGTGCCGGTCGACGCCGTCGTCGCCAACGGGCTCGACCCGGCGTCGATCGCCTTCGCCGCCCGGCCGGAGCCCGACCTCGCCATCGTCGCCGGCCGCATCGCACCGGAGAAGGGCACCCACCTGGCGATCGCGGCCGCGCGGCGGGCGGGGATGCGCGTCCTGCTCGCCGGCTCCGTCTACGACCCCGCGTATTACCGGGAGCAGGTCGCGCCGCTGCTCGGCGACGGCGTCGAGGTGCGCGGCCCCCAGCCGCGGCGCCGGCTTGCCATGCTCTACGGACGGGCGGCCGTGGCCGTGGTCGCCTCGCAATGGGAGGAGCCCTTCGGCATGGTCGCCCTGGAGGCCAACCTGGCCGGGACCCCGGTGGCGGGGCTGGCGCGCGGCGGGCTGCCCGAGGTGGTGGGGGGCGGCGGGGGCGTCCTCACCCCGCGGGCGACGGTGGCGGCCCTCGCCCGCGCCATCCGGGAGGCGTCCGCGCTCGACCGGGCCCGGGTGCGCCGGGCCGCGGCCCGGCGGTTTCCCCTGAGCCGCACCCTCGACCGCTACCAGCGGCTGTACGAGTCGCTGGCGGCGCGGCGATGAGCGACGTCGCCGTCGTCACCGGCGCGGGGAGCGGGATCGGCCGCGCCGTCGCCAACCGCCTCGCCGCCGGCGGCATGGAGGTGCTCGCCGCCGGGCGCACCCCCGCGACGCTGGCGGAGACCGCCGCGCTGCACCCGGGCATCACACCCCTGCTGGCCGACGTCAGCAATGTCGAGGACGTCGAGCGCCTCACCGCCACCGCGGCGGAGCGCGGGCGCCTGCGCGCCTGGGTCAACTGCGCCGCCGTGGTCGAGCCGGCGCCGTTCGCCGACCTCGACCCCGAGCGCTGGGATCGCACCCTCGACGTCAACCTGCGGGGGACCTACCTCTGCTGCCGCGCGGCCTTCACCGCCATGCGCGCCGGCGGTGGGGGCGCCATCCTCAACGTGGCCTCGCTGTCCGGCGTGCCCAACGTCGAGAAGTTCCCCGGCAACACCGCCTACAACGTCTCCAAGGCGGGGGTGGTCGCCCTCAGCGAGGCGGTGGCGCTGGAGGGGCGGGAGCACGGGGTGCGCTGCATCTGCCTCAGCCCCGGAGCCGTCGACACGGCGATGCTCCGCCGCGCCGCTCCGCACCTCAACCCCGGGGTCAAACCGGACGACGTCGCCGCCATCGTGGCCTTCCTGCTCAGCGACGCCGCCGCCCCCCTCACCGGGGTCAACATCCCCATCTTCAGCAATGCGTAGCCCGCGCTGCGCGGGGCCAAGCGAGCCTGCGGCTCGCCCGGCAGGCTTCAGCCTGCCGAGAGGGGTGCGGGGAGATCTGCTCCCCGCATGGCGCGCGTCTGAGCGCGCCTGAGAGAAGAGCGCGCCGATAATGCGCCCGTGAGCGATCCGGCACCTCTGCGACATCCCCGCGCCGCCGGCGGGCGGGAGATCCTCGCCGGCGACGTCGAGGAGATCGTCCGCGTCCTCGGCGAGGATCCCGGGCGTGAGGGCCTGCTGCGCACCCCGCAGCGCGTCGCCGACTCGCTCCTCTTCCTCACCAGCGGCTACGAGCAGACCCTCGACGACATCGTCGGTCGCGCCGTCTTCGCCGAGCCGTACGAGGAGATGGTGCTGGTCAAGGACATCGAGCTGTACAGCCTCTGCGAGCACCACATGCTGCCCTTCTTCGGCAAGGCGCACGTCGCCTACCTGCCGCGCGGCCGCGTCATCGGGCTCAGCAAGGTGGCGCGTGTCGTCGACATGTTCGCGCGCCGGCTGCAGGTGCAGGAGCGGCTCACCACGCAGATCGCCGAGGCCATCGACGAGGTGCTGCAGCCGTACGGCGTGGCGGTGGTCATCGACGCCGCGCACCTCTGCATGATGATGCGCGGCATCCAGAAGCAGAACAGCCAGACGCTGACCTCCTGCATGCTCGGCAGCTTCCGCGACGACGAGAAGTCGCGCGCCGAGTTCCTCGAACTCATCCGCCGCTGAGCCACGCCGTTGGACGCGCGGACGTGGTTGGGTGGCGCGCTGCTCGGCGCCGTGCCGATGCCGCGGCCGCTGCGCTACCGCATCCGTCTGCGGCACCAGGCCGCGGCGCGCGCCTCGGACGCCATCGCCGACCACATGCTGGCGGTGCTGCTCGTCGTCGCCTTCCTGCTCTTCGTCATCGGCATCCGCCCCGGCATGGACCCGGCGGTGCGGCTCTTCTGGATCGGCAGCGCGCTCGGCCTGCTCAGCGGCACGCCGTTCGTCCTCGAGCGGCGCAGCCTGCGCCGGCGACTGGCGAACGTCCCGCCCGTCGCCGACCCGGTCGACGAGGTGTGCCGCGCGCTGCCCGACGTGCCCGCGGCGCAGGCGCTGGCGCGCGGTGACTCCGCCGAGGCGCTGCGGCTGGTCAGGGATGCCGACCGCGACGACCCGTCCGCACTCCGCATCGGGGCGATGGCGTCGGCGCTGGCCGGTGATACGCGCGCTGCGCGGGCCCTGGCGCTGCGCGCAGCGCAGCTCGACGCGCGGGCCTGGGAGGTGCCGGCCCAGACCGGCCTCGCCCTGGCCCGGCGGGGGAGGTTCGGCGAGGGCATCCGCCTGCTGGAGCGGGCCGCCGAGGTGTCCGGCGGCAACCACCGCGCCGAGCTGATGCTGGCCCACGGGATGCTCCTCGCCGGCCGGCTGCGCGAAGCGGCCGAGGGGCTGCACCGGGCCGGGGTGCTGCCCGCCTAGCGGACGCCGATCAGGGCGACGTCGAGCTGCAGCAGCAGCGTCCCCGCGCCGGTGAGGCCGACCCCGAAGACCAGGTGGGCCCAGCGGATCGGCTCCCGGTCCTGGCGGCGCCGCACCCGGCTCAGCAGGGTGACGGCGACGATGCCGAGCCCGCCCGCGAGGAGGATCACCGCGGGGACCCCGATCAGGCTGCTGAGCAGGTCGTGCATGGCGGCCCGCAGCGTACGGCATCCCCCCGGCGCGGGGCCGCCGGGCGTCGGGCGCAGGGCGCCCCGTACCATGGCGGCGGTCCCCATGCTCGCCCTCAGCACCGCCGACGACACCTCGCTCCGCGCCGTCCTCGCGCGCCTCGGCGCGCCGGCCTGGAGGGCGCGCCAGCTCCGCGCCGCCACCTGGCAGCCGCAGCCCGCCTCGTTCGACGACGTCCACCAGCTGCCCGCGCCCCTGCGCGCCGCGCTGGCGGAGGAGGTCGCCTTCTCCACGGTCGCCGTGGCCGGGGCCACCGAGGCCGACGGTGGGCGCACCGTCAAGCTCCTCTGCCGCCTGGACGACGGCCAGACGGTGGAGACCGTCGCCATGGAGTCCCCCGCCACCGACGCCGCCCGCCGCCGGGCCACGGTCTGCGTCAGCACCCAGGTGGGCTGCGCCGTCGGCTGTCCCTTCTGCGCCACCGGGCACATGGGCCTGCGCCGCAGCTGCACCGCCGCGGAGGTGGTCGACCAGGTGCGCGCGGCCTCGCGCGAGCTGCACGCGCGAGGCTTGGGCCCGGTGACGCACGTCGTCTACATGGGGATGGGCGAGCCATTGGCGGCGTACGAGGCCACCGTCGAGTCGCTGCGCACGCTCACCGAGGGCATGGGCATCAGCCCGCGCCGCATCACCGTGTCGACGAGCGGCGTGGTGCCCAACATCGACCGGCTTGCCGGCGAGGCGCTGCCGGTGACCCTCGCCGTCTCGCTGCACGCGGCCAGCGACGAGCTGCGCGACCGCCTGGTGCCGCTGAACCGCGCGCATCCCCTGCACGCGCTGACCGCCGCCGCCGAGCGCTACGTGCAGCGCAGCGGGCGGCGGCTCACCGTCGAGTGGTGCCTCATCGGCGGCGTCAACGACTCCCCGGAGCAGGCCGATGCGCTGCGCGCGCTGGCGCGACGATTGCGCGCACACGTCAACGTCATCCCCATGAACCACGTCGACGGCAGCCCCTGGGGGCCGCCCGACGCCGCCACCGCGCAGCGCTTCCTCGAGCGGCTGCGGGGCGTCCGCACCACCGTGCGCGACACCCGCGGCGGCGACGTCGACGCCGCCTGCGGCCAGCTCCGCGCCGGCCTGGAGCGCCGCCGCCTGCTCCGTCCCGACGGCACCCTCGCCCCCATGGGTGCGCGCGGTTGACTCGCGACGAGGAGCTGATGGCGGAGGCGATCGGCCTTGCCGCACAGGCGGATTACCACACGAGCCCCAATCCCATGGTGGGTGCGCTGGTGGTGCGCGACGGCAAGGTCGTCGCCCGCGGCTTCCACCGCCGGGCGGGGGAGGACCACGCCGAGGTCGTCGCCCTGCGCGAGGCGGGCGAGGCGGCGCGCGGGGCCGAGCTCTACGTCACCCAGGAGCCGTGCTCGCACTACGGGCGCACCCCGCCCTGCACCGACGCGATCGTCGCCGCGGGGGTGAGGCGCGTCGTCGCCGGCATGCAGGACCCCAACCCCAAGGTGGACGGTCGCGGCCTCCAGGCGCTGCGCAACGCCGGCATCGCCGTCACCTCCGGAGTTCTGGCCGATCGTGTCCGCAAGCTGAACGAGTTCTTCGTCAAGCACGTCACCACCGGCCTGCCCTTCGTCACCGCCAAGTTCGCCATGTCGCTGGACGGGCGCATCGCCACCCACGGCGGCGAGTCGAAGTGGATCACCTCGGAGCAGGCGCGCGAGGAGGTGCACCGGCTGCGCCACGCCCACGACGCCATCCTGGTCGGCGCCAACACGGTGCTGCGCGACGACCCCAACCTGACCACCCGCCTGCCCGGGGGCGAGGGCAGGTCGCCGCTCCGCGTCGTCGTCGACAGCCGGCTGCGCGTGCCCCACGACGCGCGCATCTTCAGCCAGGAGGCGGGGAGCGTGCTGATCGCCACCAGCGACCGCTCCCGGGGCGACCGGCTTCGCGAGTTCGAGCAGCGCGGCGTGCCGGTGGTGGTGCTGCCCTCGGCGGAGGGGCGCGTCGGCCTGCTCGACCTGCTCCGGCACCTCGGCGCGGAGCAGCGCATCAGCCTGCTCATCGAGGGCGGCTCCTCGATGCACGGCTCCGCCTTCGACCAGCACCTGGTCGACCGCGTGGTCGCCTTCATCGCGCCGCGCATCATCGGCGGCGTCGAGGCCCCGGCCGCCGTCGGCGGGCACGGTGTGGACCACCTGGTCGACGCCCGCTCGCTGCGCGACGTGGAGGTCCGCCGCCTGGGCCCGGATATCATGGTCAGCGGGTACACGGGCTGATGTTCAGTGGAATCGTCGAAGAGCTGGGGGCGGTGGCCCGCAACGCGATCGAGGCGGACGGTCGGCTGCACGTCGCCGCGCGCGAGGTGCTGCGCGACGTCGCCGTCGGCGACAGCATCGCGGTGAACGGCTGCTGCCTCACCGTCGTCGAGGCGACGGAGGGGGGCTTCGTGGCGGACGTGATGCCCGAGACCGCGCGGCGCACCAACCTCGGCCGGCTGCAGCCGGGCGACGCCGTCAACCTGGAGGCCGCCCTGCGCATGGGCGACCGCATCGGCGGCCACCTGGTGAGCGGCCACGTCGACGCCGTCGGCACCGTGGCCGCCACGGAGCGGGAGGACAACGCGGTGGTGGTGCGCATCGACGCGCCACAGGACCTGCTGCGCTACGTCGTCGAGAAGGGCTGCATCACCGTCGACGGCATCAGCCTCACCGTCGTCGAGGCCATGCCGTCGTGGTTCAGCGTCTCCCTGATCCCGCACACTCTGGCAGCAACCCGCGCCGGAGAGTGGCGCCCCGGCACGCAGGTCAACCTGGAGGCCGACCTCGTCGCCAAGTACGTCGAGAAGGGCCTCGCCCCGTACGCAGCGCCGCCGCCGCCGGCCGCGCGCCAGGAGGGAGTCCGGTGACGCTCTGCAAGGTGGAGGACGCTGTCGCCGACATCCGCGACGGCAGGTTCGTGATCATCGTCGACGACGAGGACCGCGAGAACGAGGGCGACCTGGCCATCGCCGCCGACCGCATCACCCCCGAGGCGGTCAACTTCATGGCCACCCACGCGCGCGGGCTGATCTGCGTCGCCACCGAGGGCTGGCGGCTCGACGAGCTGGGGCTCACCGCCATGGTCGACGAGAACACCTCGCAGTTCGGCACCGCCTTCACCGTGAGCGTCGACGCGGTGGGCCGCGGCGTCACCACCGGCATCAGCGCCTTCGACCGGGCCACCACCGTGAAGCTGCTCACCGACGAGCACGCGCGCCCCGCCGACTTCGCCAAGCCCGGCCACACCTTTCCCCTCCGCGCGCGGCGCGGCGGGGTGCTGGAGCGAGCCGGGCAGACCGAGGCGATCGTCGACCTCTGCAAGGCGGCCGGCCGCTATCCCGCCGGGGTGATCTGCGAGATCATGCGCGAGGACGGCAGCATGGCGCGGCGCGACGACCTCGACGTCTTCGCCGCCGAGCACGGGCTGAAGATCGTCGCCATCAACGACCTGATCGCCTACCGCCGCCGCACCGAGCGGCTTGTCCTGCACGGCGCCGTCACCGAGATCCCCACGCCGTGGGGCGTGTTCGCGGCGCACGGCTTCGAGGACGTCATCACCCACGCCACCCACGTGGCGCTGGCGCTGGGCAGCGTCGACGACGGCGAGCCGGTGCTGGTGCGCGTGCACAGCGAGTGCCTCACCGGCGACGTCTTCGGCTCGCAGCGCTGCGACTGCCAGGCGCAGCTGCACAAGGCCCTGCAGATCATCGGCGAGGAGGGGCGCGGCGTCCTCGTCTACCTGCGCCAGGAGGGCCGCGGCATCGGCCTGCTCGACAAGCTGCGCGCCTACGCCCTGCAGGACGAGGGCCTCGACACCGTGCAGGCCAACCAGCACCTCGGCCTGCCCGTCGACAAGCGCGACTACGGCATCGGCACCCAGATCCTCGCCGACCTCGGCGTCACCCGCGCCCGCATCCTCACCAACAACCCGCGGAAATGGCACGGATTGGCCGGATACGGGATGGAGGTCGTGGAACAGCTTCCCCTCGTCATCCCGCCGACGCGGTATAACGAGCGGTACCTGCGCGCCAAGCGCGACAAGATGGGGCACCTCCTCGGTGCCCTCGACGACACCACACCACCATGAACACCCACTCCGGACGGCTCGACGCGACGGGGATGCGCCTCGGCATCGTGGTCGCGCGCTTCAACGACTTCGTCGCCCAGCGCCTCCTCGACGGCGCCGTCGACACCCTGGTCCGCCACGGCGCGGACGAGGACGACCTCACCGTCGTCTGGGTGCCGGGCTCCTTCGAGATCCCCATGGCCGCGCAGGAGCTGGCCACCGGTGGGCGGGTCGACGCCGTCGTCTGCCTCGGCGTGGTCGTCCGCGGCGAGACGCCCCACTTCGACTTCGTCGCCGGCGAGGCGGCCAAGGGGGTGGGGGCGGTGGGGCTGCAGACGCGGGTGCCGGTGAGCTTCGGGGTGGTCACCACCGAGACCATGGAGCAGGCCATCGACCGCGCCGGCGGCAAGCACGGCAACAAGGGGGCGGACGCGGCCCTGGCCGCCGTCGAGATGGTCTCCCTGCTGCGCGCGCTGCGCGCCGAGCAGGGCGGGGCGGTGCGGCGGGTCAGCGGGGGCTGATCGCGCTCCCCAGCGGGACCCAGGCGGCGCCACCCGGCAGCGGCCCTCCCGGCGCGGCGCGGAGGATCGCCGCCAGCAGCTCCAGCCCGTCGACGATGCGCGGGCCAGGCCGGTTGAAGTAGCTCGACCCGTCGACGGCGGCGACCCGGCCGCTCACGGCGCAGGGCAGGCGCTCGAAGCCGGGGCGACCGGTGACCTCCCCGGCGCACTCGAGCGAACGCGCCAGGCCGTAGCCGCAGGGCATCAGCACCATGACGTCGGGCGCCGCCCGGGCCACGTCCTCCCAGGCCACCTCCTGGGAGCGCTCGCCCTCGGCGCCGAGCACGTCGTCGCCGCCGGCCAGGCGGACCATCTCGGGCACCCAGTGGCCCCCTGCCATGAGGGGATCGGTCCACTCGACGCAGGCCACCGCCGGGCGGCCACCGGCGACGGGATGGAGCGCGCTCACCGCGGTGATCCGCCGCTGCATCTCGGCCGTGAGGGACTCGGCGCCCCGCTCGTGGCCGGTGGCCCGGCCGAGCACGAGCGCGGTCTCCATGATGTCGTCGAGGGACTCCGGCTCCAGGGAGAGGATGGGGACCTCCCCGGGCAGCTCCCGCACCGCCCTCTCCACCTGCCTGTAGGAGACGGCGCAGACCTCGCACAGCTCCTGGGTGACGATGAGGTCGGGCTCCAGCTCGGCCAGCCGGGCGGCGTCGAGGGTGTAGATCCCCGAGCCCGCGTGGACGGCGCCGCGGATGTGGCGGTCGATCTCGCCGGAGCCGGCGCCCTCGTGGTCGAAGACCGACGCCGTCAGGCGGGGGAGGCCCGCCACCTCGGGCGGCCAGTCGCACTCGTGGGTGACCCCGACCACCTCGGGGCCCGCGCCGATGGAGAAGAGGAGCTCCGTCGCGCTGGGCAGCAGGGAGGCGATGCGCATCGGGACCATTCTGCCGCCGTGGGTGCCCCGCGGACGCGCCTCAGCGGACCTTGCTGAGCGTCCTGATGCACCGGGTGCAGAGCTTCGCCCGCACCGGCCGCCCCGCCTTCATCACCGTCGCGACCTGCAGATTCGGCATGAACCGCCGGTTCGTCCGCACCTTCGAGTGACTCACGTTGTGGCCGGTCATCGGCCCCTTCCCGCAGCTCTCGCAGCGCTTTGCCATGGTGGTCCTGAGGTCTCCGTCGGTGGGTCGGCGCCTGGTGGGACGGGGAGCCCACGGCGCGACATGCGTACTAGAATGGCGCCTCCCGACCACGCGCACGAGCGCACGGCGGAGCAGGTCCGCGCCGGGGCGTGAGGATAACACACGGCCCGGCGGCGGCTTATGTGGAGACGATGCCCACCAAGGTCAAGGCGCCCGGCGCCCTCGCCCGCACCGCGTCTCTCGGCCGGATCGAGGTCTCGCCTCGGGTGGTGGCCTCCATCGCCGGCCATGCGGCCAACGAGTCGTACGGCATCGTCGGCATGGCGGCGCGCGGCCTGCGCGACGGCATCGCCGAGCGGCTCAACCGCGACAACCTGCACCGCGGCGTGTCGATCGAGATCCGCGAGGGCGGCATCCTCATCGAGCTCTACGTCATCGCGCAGTACGGCACGCGCATCAGCGAGGTGGCCCACAACCTGATGAGCGCGGTGAAGTACGCGGTGGAGAAGACGCTGGGGCTGCCGGTGCTGTCGGTCAACGTCAACGTCCAGGGCATCCACCTCGAGGGCGAGGGTGCCAAGCGCTGACCCGGGCGCGCCGCGCCTGACCCTCGCCGCCGACCGCCCGCCGCTCACCGAGGTGGGTGGACGGCACATCGCCTACGGGCTGCGCACCGCACTCTCCTGGCTGCAGGCCAACCAGGAGGTCATCAACGACCTCAACGTCTTCCCGGTGCCCGACGGGGACACCGGCAGCAACATGTACCTGACGCTGCGGTCAGCAGTCGAGGACGCGCAGAAGACCGCCGACTCGCAGTCGGCCGGAGCGGTGATGCAGGCGGCGGCGCACGGCTCGCTGATGGGCGCGCGCGGCAACAGCGGAGTCATCCTCTCGCAGATCCTGCGCGGCTTCGCCCAGGGCGTGGCGGGCCGGGCGCGCGTCGACGCCGCCGGTGTGGCGGGCGCACTGCAGGAGGCGTCGGCCGTCGCCTACAAGGCGGTGATGAAGCCGACCGAGGGGACCATCCTCACCGTGGTGCGCGAAGCCGCCGCCGCGGCGAGGGAGGCCGCCGACGGCGGCGGTGACATCCGCGCCGTGCTCGACGCCTCGGTTCGTGAGGCGCACGCCGCGGTCGAGCGCACCCCCGACCTGCTCGCCGTCCTGCGCGACGCGGGCGTCGTCGACGCCGGCGGCTTCGGCTTCGCCATCATCCTGGAGGGGTTCGCGCGAGCGCTGGCCGAGGCGGGTGGCGACGTCCCCGACGACTCCACGCCGCTGCAGGCGCCGCGCCGCGTCGGCGAGCCCGTGGTGCGCACGCCGGGCGTCAGCGGCGCGGAGGTCAGCGGTGCACCGGTGGAGGGACGTCGCGGCGCCGCCGCGGTGGCCGCCAAGGACGAGGGATGGGGCTACTGCACCGAGTTCCTGGTGCACGGTCCCGGCCTCGACTTCGAGAAGGTGCGCGAGGAGCTGGCGACCCTCGGCGAGTCCTCGCTGGTGGTCGGCGACGCCGAGCTGGTGCGGGTGCACATCCACACCCACGACCCCGCGGGGCTGATCGCCGCGGCCGCGCAGCGGGGGCGGCTCTCCAAGCTGAAGGTCGAAGACATGTCGGCACAGCATCACGAGGTGCTGGAGCGTGCCTCCGCCTCGGAGTCGGCCACCGGCGTGGCCGCCGGGAGCGCCCTGGCGACGCCGCGCACGATTGCAGCTCCGCGCAAGCCGCTCGGGGTCGTCTCAGTGGCGCCGGGGGCGGGCTTCCGCGAGATCCTCGAAGGGCTCGGCGTCGATCGCGTCGTGGAGGGCGGCCAGACCATGAACCCCTCCATCGAGGACCTGCTCAACGCGGTGCGGGAGAGCAACGCCGACGAGGTCATCCTCCTGCCCAACAACAAGAACGTCATCCTCACCGCCCAGCAGGTCGACCAGCTCGCCGACGGCACCGACGTCCACGTGGTGCCGACGCGCAACCTGCCCCAGGGCATCAGCGCCATGCTCTCGCTCGACCCCACGGCCGGCGCGGCGAGCAACTGCGAGCGCATGGAGGAGGCGATGCAGGCGGTGCACTCGCTGGAGGTGACCCGCGCCGTGCGCGACAGCACCGCGGACGGCAAGGAGATCAAGACGGGTGACGCGATCGCCATCCTCGACGGGCGCATCACCGCCGTCGGTGCCGAGGAGCTGGCGGTGATCGACGAGGTGCTGTCCGGGCTCGACTTCACGCCCGAGCTGGTCACCGTGTACGCCGGCGAGGGGATCACCGACTCCGACGGAGACGCCCTGGTGGCCGCGCTGCGCGAGAAGCACGGCGGCGTCGAGTTCGAGCTCCACCGCGGCGGCCAGGAGCACTACCCGTACATCCTCTCGCTGGAGTGACGCGGATGCTGCACCTGGTCACCGACAGCACCTCCGACCTGCTCGCCGAGGGCGCGCGCCGGCTCGACATCACGGTGGTGCCGCTGACCGTGCGCTTCGGTGAGGAGCAGTTCCGCGACGGCGTCGACATCGACTCGACGACCTTCTACCGCCGCCTCGCCACCGCCACCGCGCTGCCCACCACGTCGCAGCCGTCGCCCGAGCAGTTCGCCGAGGTCTACCGCTCGCTGCTGCGCTCCCCCGACGACGAGGTTGTCAGCATCCACCTCCCCGCGCACCTCTCGGGGACGATGCAGTCGGCCACCCTGGCCGCGCGCGAGGTCGACGAGAAGCGCGTCCGCGTCGTCGACTCGTGGACGGTGAGCGGCGGCCTGCAGCTCCTCCTCCACGCCGCTGCGCGCGAGCGCGACGAGGGCGCGGATGCGGCCACGGTCGTCCGCAACCTGGAGCGCCGTCGCGAGCGGGTCACCTGCTACGTGCTGCTCGACACCATCACCTACCTCCACAAGGGCGGCCGCATCGGGCGGGCCCAGGCGTTCATCGGCGGCGTCCTGAACGTCAAGCCGATCGTCTCCGTGGAGCGCGGCGAGGTCGGCCCCGCGGCGCGGGTGCGCAACCGGCAGCAGGGCGTGGCCAAGCTGCTGGAGCTGGTGCGCGGCAACGGACCGCTGGAGTCGATCACCACCATGCACGGCGATGCGGGCGAGGCGGCGACGGAGTTCCGCTCCCGGCTCACGGCCCTGCTCCCGGAGCTGGAGATCCCGCCGCTGGAGCAGCTCGGTCCTGTGGTCGGCACGTATGCCGGGCCGGGATCGGTCGGCGTGGCGGTGTTGCGCGCAGGCTAGGGGGCATGCCGCCTGGTTTGTCGCGCGGCTGAGGGCCGCGCACGAGGGGAGGGCAGATCCCTCCCTGGCGGATGGAGCGCCGCCACCCCACCCTCGGCGCATGCCGCGAGCTCAGACGCTCGCGTGATGCGCCGGGAAAGCCCGCCGAACAGCCGTACACTCTGCTGAATGCCGGCTCCCCCCGCTTCCCCTGCGCCGGTGGCCGTGCCGCGGCCGGAGACGCCGGTCACCGAGCTGCTCGGCGTGGGCCCGCGGCAGGCGCAGCGCCTGCACCGCCTCGGCATCGCCACCGTGCGCGACCTGCTGTTCCACCTGCCGCGGCGCTATGAGGACACCCGCGAGGTGCACCCGCTGCGCGATCTCCGCCCCGGTCCCGAGGCGCAGACGGTGCGCGCGCGGGTGCTGCACATCTCCCTGAGGCGCAGCCCGCGCCGCGGCATGATGCTGGTCGAGGCGGACCTCGAGGACGAGGGCGCGCGTGCCAGCGCGATCTGGTTCAACCAGCCGTTCCTGGCCAAGCAGATCCAGCGAGGTGACGAGCTGCTGCTCAGTGGCAAGGTGGAGTTCAGCAACCGCGGCGGGCTCACCCTCCGCAACCCGGCGTACGAGCGAGTGCGCGGCGGCGACCAGCGCCACGTCGGCCGCCTCGTCCCCGTCTACCCCGAGACCGAGGGGCTGACCAGCCGCTTCCTGCGCGAGCGCATCGAGCCGCTGCTGCCCGTGGCCGCGGCGCTCGACGACCCGTTGCCGCCGCGCGTCCGCGCCGCGGAGGAGCTGCTGCCGCTCGCCGAGGCGCTGCGCCAGGTGCACTTCCCCGACGACCCGGCGCTGCTCGACAGGGCGCGCGAGCGCCTCGCCTTCGAGCAGCTCTTCCTGCTGCAGCTGGCGGTGCAGCGCGCCCGCCGCCGCCGCCTGGCGAGTGGGGGAGTGGTCATCCCCTACGACCGCGAGAAGGCGCGCGAGTTCGCCGAGTCGCTGCCCTTCCGCTTCACCGAGGACCAGCGCGTCGCCGCGCACCGCATCCTCCTCGACATGGCGGCGGAGGGCCCGATGAACCGCCTGCTCCAGGGCGACGTCGGCAGCGGCAAGACGGTGGTCGCGGCGATGGCGGCGCACGTCGCCCATGCCGCCGGGTACCAGACGGCGTTCATGGCGCCGACGGAGATCCTGGCGCGCCAGCATCACGCCACCCTGCGGACCCTGCTGGAGCCGCATGGTATCTCGGTGCGGCTGCTGGTCGGCAGCACGGCGCAGCGCGCCCGCCGGGAGGTGCTCGACGGCGTCGCCGCGGGACACGACGCCGTCCTGGTCGGCACCCATGCGCTCATCGAGGACGACGTGGTGCTGGCCCGGCTGGGCCTCGTCGTCGTCGACGAGCAGCACCGCTTCGGCATCGTGCAGCGGCAGCGGCTGCGCGCCAAGTCGCCGGTGATGCCCAACTTCCTGGCGATGACGGCGACTCCGATCCCCCGCAGCCTCGCCCTCACCATGTACGGCGACGTCGACCTCAGCGAGATCCGCGAGCTGCCGCCCGGACGCACTCCGGTGGAGACGCAGGTGGTCGCGCCGCACGCGCGCGACCAGGCTTATGCCTTCGTCCGCGAGCAGGTGCAGCAGGGACGGCAGGCATTCGTGATCTGCCCGCTCATCGAGGAGTCCGACAAGCTCGAGGTGCGCAGCGCGGTGCAGGAGTTCGATCGCCTCAGCACCGAGGTGTTCCCCGACCTCCGCGTCGAGCTGCTGCACGGCCGCATGCCGTCGAAGGAGAAGGAGGAGCGCATGCAGCGCTTCGCCGGCGGGGAGGCCGACATCCTGGTCAGCACCAGCGTCGTCGAGGTCGGCGTCGACGTGCCCAACGCCACGGTGATGATGATCGAGGGCGCCGAGCGCTTCGGCCTCGCCCAGCTCCACCAGTTCCGCGGTCGGGTCGGGCGCGGCGCGCACGCCTCCCACTGCCTCCTGCTGCAGGGCTCGCCGGACGAGGAGGGCTCGGCCCGGCTGCGCGCCGTCGCCGAGACGCGCAGCGGCTTCGACCTCGCCGAGATCGACCTCCGCCTGCGCGGTCCTGGCGACGTGCTGAGCAGCGAGATGCGCCAGCACGGCCTGCCCACCATGTCGGTGGGCGACCTGCTCGACCAGGCGATGATCCGCCGGGTGGCCGCCGCCGCCGAGCGCTGGCTGGACGAGGACCCCGACCTGGCGGGGCACCCGCCGCTCACCGCCAGCATGGGCCGCTACGCCGACGTCTACGACCTCGACTAAATGCCAACCACGGCACAAACGCGCATCACGGCGGGGGAGTGGCGCGGCCGCGCCCTGGTCACCCCGCGCGGCGGGCGCGACCTGCGACCCACCACCAGCCTGGTCCGCCTCGCCCTCTTCAACATCCTCGGTGACCTGGTCGAGGGCGCCGACCTCCTCGACCTCTACGCCGGCGCGGGCACGGTCGGCTTCGAGGCGCTGAGCCGGGGCGCCCGGCGGGTCACCTTCGTGGAGCGGGACCGTGCCGCAGCCGAGTGCATCCGGGCCACGGCGGAGAAGCTCGGGTGCCAGGACCGGGTCAGCGCCCAGGTCGCCGAGGTGGTCGCCTGGCTGCGCGCCAACCCGCGGACGGTCGAGGCGGCCGACGTCGCCTTCCTCGACGCGCCGTACAAGGACGAGCAGGGCAGCGACACGGCTCTGCGGGTTCTCGGCGAGCGTCCACCCGCGCTCGTGGTGTGCGAACATCACCGCGCGCGCCGCCTCCCCGAGGCGATCGGCCGGCTCAGCCGAGTCCGTGAGTCGACGTACGGAGCGACCCGGCTCACCATCCTCCGGCGCGACGACGCAGCCCACATCCCAGAAGCAGGAGAGCAGCCCGACTGATGCGCGTGGCGGTCTACCCCGGCAGCTTCGACCCGGTGACCTTCGGCCACCTCGACATCCTCGAACGGGCGACGCTCATCTTCGACAAGGTGGTCATGGCGGTGCTGGAGAACCCCGGCAAGGCGCCGCTCTTCACCACCGAGGAGCGGGTCGAGCTGATCCGCGCCGCCGTCGCCGAGCATCCCCGCCTCGACCACATCGAGGTGGGCACCTTCAGCGGGCTGACCGTCGACTACGCGCGGCAGAGCGGCGCCACCGCCATCGTCCGCGGGCTGCGCGCCGTCAGCGACTTCGAGAACGAGTTCCAGATGGCGCTGATGAACCGCCGGCTGGCGCCGCAGGTGCACACCGTGTTCCTGATGACCGCCTTCTCCAACGTCTTCGTGTCGTCGTCCCTGATCAAGGAGGTGTGCCGCTACGGCGGTCGCGTCGACGACTTCGTGCCGCCGGTGTGCGCGGCGGCCATGCGGCGCAAGTTCGGCATCGAGCAGTCAGCGGGCGGGGGATGACCTCACCACAGCGGAGGCAGAGCGACAGGTGTCCATCATCGACGTCATCGACGAGCTCGAGACCCTGGTCGCCGGGGGGCGGCGGGTGCCCTTCACACCCAGCGTGGTGGTCAACGAGGAGGAGGCGCTGGAGCTGATCGACCGCGCCCGCCTGGAGCTCCCGGAGGAGATCCGCCAGGCGCGGTATACCGTCGAGCAGCAGCAGCGGCTGGTCGCCGAGGCCGAGGAGCAGGCCCAGCGCCTGCTGGCCCAGGCCGAGCAGGAGGCGCAGCGCACCGTCGAGCAGGCGCAGCAGCAGGCGGCGGCGCTGGTCGCCCAGCACGAGATCGTCCGGGCAGCCGAGCAGCGAGCCGGCTCCGTGCTCGGCGAGGCGGAGGGCGCGGCGATGCGCATCCGCGGCGAGGCCGACGCCTATGTGCGCCAGGTGATGGAGAACCTCGAGCAGGAGCTGGGCTCGGCGGCCGCCACCGTGCGCAACGGCGTGCAGCAGCTCGAGGAGCACCTGCAGCGCAGCAGCGCCACGGTGCGGGCCGGCATCGAGTCGCTGCCCGCCGCGGGCGGCGAGCCGGCGCAGGCGGGAGGCCGTCGCCGCCGCCGCTGACCCGCCAGGTCAGGACGTTGGGGCCGATCCCTGCGCGTGTCTCGGCAAAGCCGCGGGAGGACGCGCACAATGGCGGTCCCCGGCAGCCCCGCGCGGGGTCATCCTCACGGAGGCGGCTCTCATGCCCACGGTCGAATACGCTCCCGGCGTCCCCATGTGGGTGGATCTCGGCACCTCGGACCTGGACGCGGCGACGCGCTTCTACGGCAAGGTCTTCGGCTGGCAGTTCCAGTCAGCCGGTGCCGACGCGGGTGGCTATGGCTTCTACATGCTGAACGGCAAGATGGTCGCCGGCGCGGGCCCGCTCATGTCCGATCAGCAACCGGTGGCCTGGTCGACGTACATCGACTCGGCGGACGCGGACGCCACCATCGCCAAGGCGCGCGAGGCCGGTGGCACGGTCATCGTCGAGCCCATGGACGTCATGGGCGCGGGCCGCATGGCCTTCGTCCTCGATCCCACCGGCGCGGCCATCGGCATCTGGCAGCCGCTGCAGCACACCGGCGCCGAGCTGGCCAACGAGCCCGGCGCCTTCTGCTGGAACGAGCTGGCCACCCGCGACATCGAGGCGGCCAAGCGCTTCTACAAGGCCGTCTTCGACTGGGACGGCACCACCAACGCCTTCGGCGACACCACCTACACCGAGTTCAAGGTCGGCGACCGCACCGTGTGCGGCATGCGCGAGATGGGGGCCAACGACCCGCCCCAGGTGCCGGCGCACTGGCTCGTGTACTTCGCCGTCGCCGACACCGACGCCGCGGTCTCGACCATCAGCGGCGCCGGCGGCGCGGTGCTGGTCCCGCCGATGGACATCGACCCCGGGCGGTTCTCTGTGGCCACCGACCCCCAGGGCGCGGCCTTCGGGGTGATCGCCCTCCGCACGGCGCCGGTGGGCGGCTGAGGTTCTCCCGGGGGCGCGCGTCCGAGCGCCGGATGGCCGTATACTCGGCCGCCGGTGCGCAGCCCAGCAGTGACGCGCGCCCCCGGAGGCCCCATGGCAGTACCCAAGGAACGCGTCCCCAAGGCGCGTCGCGACCGCCGTCGCTCCCACCTCGCCCTCTCCCGGCCGAGCCTCGTGCCCTGTCAGCAGTGCCGGCAGCTCAAGCGGCCGCACCACGTCTGCCGCAACTGCGGGACGTACGACGGGCGCGAGGTCGTCGTCACCGAGTAGCCGGCGCTTGCGCGTCGCGCTGACCTTCCCGGGCCAGGGCAGCCAGGCCGCCGGGATGGCCGACGGCCTGCTCGACACGCCGCTCGCCCGCACCCTCCTCGACGCCGCCGCCGGGCGCGGGCTCGACCTGCGCAACGGGCTCAGCGGCGACGACGACGCGCTGCGGCCCACCGAGGTCGCGCAGCCCGCGCTCCTGCTCGTCGAGCTGGTGCTCGCCGGCGCCCTGCAGACCGCCGGACTGGACGTCGCCGGCGTCGCAGGACACAGCGTCGGGGAGTACGCCGCGCTGGTGGCGGCGGGCGCGCTCGACCCCGACGAGGCGATGGGCCTCGTCGTCGAGCGCGGGCGGGCGATGGCGGCGATGCGCGAGGGCGGCATGGCGGCGCTGCTCGGCGCCGAGGCCTC
>Ga0070741_10003605_pt1 | contig 37998 bp, 42 predicted proteins | sample Coa_R1_4_FD_66440 | JGI IMG/M metagenome (GOLD analysis project Ga0070741, IMG submission 66440) | Surface soil microbial communities from Centralia Pennsylvania, which are recovering from an underground coalmine fire - Coalmine... | ecosystem: Environmental > Terrestrial > Soil > Unclassified ... | reverse complement strand
GCGCCCGTGTAGTGCGCGCCGATGCTCCAGGCGAAGCCGACCGCGAGGACGATGAGGAGAGCCGTCAACCCGCCCGCGAGGCTATCCCTTTACGCCGACGCCGCCCGCGCGGTACGGTCCGCGCATGGAAGAGCGCGATCCGGGCTACGACGACTGGTTCGACGAGCCCGCGCCGGCGACCCAGGAATCGCGCCGCGGCGACGGCGGGGTCTACGACGACGGCGGCGACGACGTCTGGGTCCTGCCCGAGGACGAGCAGGGCGGCCGCCCGCGCAGATCCGACGGCAACGTCGTTATCGGCGGCGTGAGCCTGACGACGACGCAGCTCGCAATCGTCGCCGCCGCCGTCCTCGCGATCTTCTTCGGGATCCTCGCGGCGGCCGGCGTGTTCAACAGCGCCAAGGCCGTGGCGCCGCCGATCACGACCGTCACGACGCCTCCGAACGAGACGTCGACGACCGTCCCGACGAACACGACGCCCGCGGCGACCGCGCCGACCTCCCCGCTCAAGCCCGGCGACACGGGCAAGCAGGTCAAGGTGCTGCAGGCGGCGCTCAACGCGCTCGGCTTCGACGTCGGGAAGCCGGACGGGGACTACGGCCCGAAGACGCAGAGCGCGGTCGAGCAGTTCCAGAGCTCGAAGGGCCTCACCGCGGACGGAGTCGTCGGCCCCGCGACGCTCACCGCACTGCAGCAGGCGCTCGGCGGCTCCGGCTAGCCTCGCGTCCGTGGGGGGGTTCGACGACGTTCTCGCGGCGAACGAGGAGTACGCCCGCGGCTTCGGGCTCCGCGGCCTGACCGGACGCGCCGCGAAGGGGCTCGCCGTCCTGACGTGCATGGACTCGCGGATCGAGCCGCTCACGATGCTCGGGCTCGCTCCCGGAGACGCGAAGATCCTCCGCAACGCAGGCGCGCGCGTCGACGACGGCGTCATCGCGGCGCTCGCGCTCGCCGCCGAGCGCCTCGACGTGACCCGGGTGATGGTCGTCGCGCACACGGACTGCGCGGCAGTGAGGACCGGCCGGGAGGAGATTCTGCGCGAGGACGTCGAGCGGATCCGCTCGGCTCCCGAGCTCGCCGGAGTCGAGGCCGGCGGGTTCGTCTACGACGTGGAGACGGGCCGGCTCAACCGGGTTTGTTGATCCCGTTCCGCTCCTGCGGGATCAGGAGTTCGAAGCGGGCGCCGCGGTCATGCGGGTCGTAGACGAGGTCGCCGCCGTGCGCCTGCGCGTACGCGCGCGCGATGGCCAGCCCGAGCCCGTGTCCCGAGTCGCCGCCGCCGCGGGCGAAGCGGTCGAAGATCCGCCCCTCGAGCTCCCGCGGGATTCCGCTGCCGGAGTCCTCGACCGCGATGCGGAGGTGACGGTCGCGCTGCCGCGCCTCGATCCGGATCGGCGGCGCGCCGTAGCGCGCTGCGTTGACGACGAGGTTCGTGATCACCCGCTCGAGGACGAGCGGGTCGACGACGGCTGCGAGGTCGGCGGGGACGTCGAGCTCGACGCCATCCCCGGTCGGCAGCGCGCCGCTCAGGACGTCCGCGAGCGCGGCGCGAAGGACGACGGGCCGCGGGTCGACGCTGACCGCCCGGGCATCGAGCCGCGAGAGATCGAGCAGCTCCTCGAGCAGCCGCCGCAGCCGCTCGCCCTGCTCGACACCGACGCGGAGCAGCTCCTCCCGCATCTCCTCGCCGAGCTCGGCACCCCGCTCCGCCAGCGTCTTGAGGACGCCGTAGACCGACGTCGCCGGCGTGCGCAGCTCGTGCGAGGCGATGGCAACGAAGTTGAGCTTCAGCTGGTCGAGCTGGACGGTCTCCTCGTGGAGGCGCGCCCGCTCGATCGCGATCGCGACGCGCTCGGAGACGAGCTGGAGCAGCTCGACCTCGTCGCGCGTGAACACGCGCGGCGTCAGTGAGCCGACGTGGAGGACTCCGAGGGACCTGCCGGCGACGAGGAGCGGCACGCCGACCATCGACTTGATCTTCTTCTGGCGGAGGATCGGGTTGTAGACCGGGTACGCGTCGACGTCGATGATCCGCGGCGTCCCCTCCTTCGCGACGCGGCCGGCGAAGCCGGCGCCGAGCGGGATGCGCACGCCGACCTCCTCCTCGATCCCGAGCGCCGCGCGCGCGACGAGCTCGTCCGTCTCCTCGTCGAGGAGGAGGACGGCGCACGTGTCGGCGTTGAGGATGCCCCGGATCCGCGGCAGGAGGACGGCGAGGAGCTCGTCGATCTCGAGGTGGGCGAGCGCGGCGTCGGTGACCACCTGGATGTTCTCGATCCGCCGCCGTGCCGCGCGCTCGGCCTCGAAGAGGCGCGCGTGCTCGATCGCGAGCGCGGCGCGGTCGGCGACGAGTTGGAGCAGCTCGACCTCGTCGTCGGCGAACTTCCGCGGCACGAGCGAGCCGATGTGGAGGACGCCGAGGACGAGCCCCTCGACGACGAGCGGGACGCCGAGCATCGACTTGATCCCCTTCTCGCGGAGGATCGGGTTGAGGACGTCGCCGTGGTCGACGTCGTCGAGAACGAACGGCCGCTTCTCCGCCGCGATCTTCCCGGCGAAGCCGCCTCCGACCGGGATGCGGACGCCCTGCTCGACCTCCTCCTCGATCCCGAGCGCGGCGCGCGCGACGAGCTCGTCCGTCTCCTCGTCGAGCAGGAGGATCGCGCACGTGTCGACGTCGAGGATCTGGCGCGTGCGGGCGAGCAGCGCGGCGAGTAGCTCGTCGAGCTGGAGATGGGCAAGTGCGGCGTCGGTAACGGACTGCAGCCGCCGGACGTGCTCCGCCGTCGTCTCGCGCGGCGCCATTCGGACGTCTTGCCCGGTTGAGCGGCGCTCTAAGCGCTGGACCGGCGGACGGCGAGGGCGACCGCGGCGAAGAGGAGCCCGGCGACGATCTCGGCGAGCACGACGCCGTGGGAGCCGATCGGGCTCGTGAGGAGATAGCTGCGACCGAACGTGCGGACGCTGCCGAGATCGGCCCGGCGTACGAACGGCTCGAGGCAGAGCGCCGCGGCGAGAACGAGCGCGGGAAGGAGCGTCCGGCGCGTCCTCCACCGCTGCCCGAGCCAACCGAAGAGCGGGCCGGTGACGACGCCGCCGACGATGAGCGCGGGATCGCTGATCACGAAGCCGCGCGCGCCGGCGAGCGAGTAATGGGCGTTCTCGAGCGGGCTGTCGGTCATGAGGAAGTAGCCGAGGATCGCGGCGAACGTGCATGCGAGCCCGAGCAGCGCCGCGCGGCGGGCGTCCCGCTGCGTCGCGCCGGCGACGAAGCCGACCGCGAGCCACGGCGCGGAGAGCAGGCTCACGTCGGCGGCCCAGGGATGCGCCTGGAGGCTGCCGAGGTACTGGTCGCCGGCCCCGAAGGCGGCGGAGAGAACGACCGCGAACGCGACCCCCATCGTGCCGCGATCCTAGCGCTACGCCCCGCTGCGCTCGATGATTTCGAGGCGATAACCGTCCGGGTAACGCACGATGTCGAGTAAAGCGGATGTGCGTCGCCGCGAGACGGCCGCTGGAAGGTCACCGGCATCGCCTAGGGAGGGTTCTGCGAAATCAACCGCGAGGCGGCGAGCCTGATCTACGGCCTGCCGTTCTCGGTTGGCGGGAGCCGTCTCGGCTCGAGGACGAAGGGACTCCTTGCCATTGCCGTGACCCAACGTTCTGCTCCGTGCTGCGCCCTATCTTGACAGTGGGATGGACGTGGCAACCGGAATAGACGCAGGAACGATGCGAGTATCGCTCGCTCGTCGAGCACACGCTGGGGACTCGGCAGCGCTGAACGAGTTGCTCGCCGAGTTAGGGCCGATCGTCGTTCGGACGGCGCGCCTGATCGTTGGTTCAGGTTCGGCCTCGGCAGAGGACGCGGCGCAGGACGCTCTCCTCGACATCAGTCGTGACATTGGGAAGCTGCGCGATACGAGTGCGGTGAAGACGTGGGCCCTGCGGATCGCAACTCGGCGCGCGTTGAAGGTCGCCCGCCGTGAGCGGCTTCTCCGGCTCCGGCACACAGAGATGGCTGAAGACATCGAGGAGCGCGTTCCGGGGGCGCCCGGCCAGACGGCCGCGCTCAAGGCGGCGTTCGACCGTCTGCCGCTGCGGCTGCGAGCGACGGCGGTGCTCCGCTTGCAGGCGGGGCTGAGCGAAGAGGAGACGGCGGAGGTGCTCGGCTGCGCGGTCGGCACCGTGAAGTCGAACCTTCACGACGCTCGCGCCCGCCTGACGGCAGCTCTGACCGACGCTGGCTACGCCCCCACTGTGAAACCCCCAGAGGAGGCTCACCAATGACGACTGACGCGAACACTTTGATCTCGCTCGACGAGATCGGCTCCATGCTTCACGCCTACGCGGGGGCGTCCGAACCGCAGACTGCTCGGAAGCGCTCGCGTCGGCCGATGCGCACGGTTGTTCTCGCCGCCGCCGCAGCCGCCGCGCTCGCCGTCACCGGTGTTGCGATCGCTGCCAGCCTCGGCGCTTTCGACGGGATCAGCGCCGCGAGTCACCCGCAGACCTCGACCGACCAGCTCGACAGCGCGATGGCCGCGATGGTCGCGGACGCGAACATCGGCCTGGCGTCCATTCCCGGAGACCCGGACGGACAGGTAGTAGCCTCCGACTCCCGCCTGATCGGCCAGCTCGTGGACGGAGCGCGCATCTACGTGATGCCGACGACGAAGGACAAACTCTGCATCGTCAGGCAGACGACGCCGAGCAGCGAGGAGTACTCGGGGGTCACGTGCATCGACCCGTTCAGCCAGAAGGAGCCGACGACGCTCGAGTCGACTATGGGGCTGACCTTCGGTGTAGCCCGAGACGACGTCGCCTCGATCTCCTTCAACACGCCGTCAGGGCAGGTGACGGTGCCGGTCAAGAACAACGTCTGGTCGTACCAAGGGTCCGGCGTCGACTTGTCGTCAGTGACCATCAACTTCCAGGACGGCAGCAGCGAGCCGTTCACCGGCCAGTAGCGGCGAAGAGAGAGCTGTAGATCATGTCGCCAGCTCGCAGGAAGATCGCCATCCTCGCGCTCATCAGCTCCTGTGCCGTAGGAGCGACGCTTCTTGGCGCGGCCTTCGCCGGCGTATCCACTGGCAATGGGGCCGGCCCGATCAGCGCGTTCGCTTCTTCGTCTGTACCCACAGCGACCGACGAGAGCTACATCACGGAGCTCGCCGCCGATGTCGGAAACGTCGCTCCGGGCATCGCGCCGGGCCACAACGGAACGCCGTTACCGGATCAGGCCCGCGATCTCATTGAGAATGCAGGGGCTGCTCACGACACTCTCGGTGCGTTCCCCACCTCCACTGGTGAGGTCTGCTTCGAAGTCTTAGCGGCGGGGGACTGCGGCAGAGTTGACGGCAGCGCGGCCTTCGGGACGGGGATCACCTTCGGCATCCTTTCGACTCGGAGCGGCGGTACGCGCCTATATGGCGTCGCAGCTGACAACGTCGCCCAGGTTGATGTCGAGATCGGCGGTACGGACTACCCAGCCACGCTCCGCAACAACGGGTTCTACTTCGCGCTTCCCGACGGCGTCGACAGCGGCCAGATCCAGAACGTGGTTGCGACGTGGACGGATGGGACGATCCACAAGTTCCCGATGGGTGGCTAGCGACGTGGCGCGGAAACGAGGGGGAGTGCGTGCGAGGACACGCTCCATCCTCACAACTCTGGCCTGTATGACAGCTCTGTCAGCTTGCGGGTCGGCCAGGAGCTTTGGTGCCCAACCGTTTACGCCGAGCACTGTCCACGGTGCGATCGGCCAGGTGACCCTCATCGGGAAGCTAGTCGGAGGGATCGCGCGGCTCCCTGGCATCGGATTCCGGTTCTCCTTACGAGACGTCGCAGATACGCGGCCTGAGCGAGTGAAGGTCGACTACCGTGGCCGCATTCCTGACATGGTCGGAGTCGGAAGTTTCATTGGCGTCACCGGAAGGATCCGTAACGGTGTCTTCATCGCCTTGCCCGACTCACTTGTGACCAAGATCCCTCCGCCGGGCGACTACTCGCCGGTCAAGTCGGCAGGCTGACCTGAGCGGGGCCACAACTGGGCACCACTCAACCTATGGCGCCAACGCCGTCCGATCTTGGGGGTATCGGCAGGGAACGAACAGAGGGCGAGGACTTTCCGGGAGCCATTCCTGCGATTTCGCGGGAGTCTCCTAGACGAGCCGTCACGAACTACCGCTTCTTCCGTTCAAGTCGAACAGCCCTGCCGACGGCACTGACGAACTCGCCCGGCTGATCACGACGCTGGCGCACAGAGCAAAGGAAACCCCGTCGTTTGCAGCTATTTCCCGCCGCGTTCGATGATCTCGAGCCTATAGTCGTCCGGGTACCGCACGATGTCGAGTAAAGCCTGATCGCCGCGCCGATAAAGAACGAGCCGTCTTCTAGCGTTGTACGGCTGATGCTCAACGATCTCGAGGCGCTATACCGGATGCGGCTCCCGGAGTTCACCCGCGTTGCAGCGGTAATCGCGGGAGATCCCGAGTCCGGTCGCGACGCAGTGCAGGACGCCTTCGCGAAAGCTCTGCGCAAGCGACGCCGCTACCGCGACGGGAACCTCGAGGGTTGGGTCTGGCGGATCGTCGTCAACTCAGCCCGAGATACCGCCCGGCGGCGACGGCGAACGCTCCCTACTCCGATCCCGGCAGAGGCGCTAGCGGCAGAGGTCGGATTGCCGCTTGAGCTCCTTACGAACCGGCAGCGCGAAGTGCTCTTCCTCCACTACTACGCGGACATCGACTACGCCACGATCGCGCAAGCGCTCGAGATCAGCCCTGGAACGGTCGGAGCCACGCTCTCCGCCGCTCGGCAAACCCTGCGCGGCGCCCTGCTGAAGGAGACGCGATGACGGACGACTATCTCAACCGGCTGCTTGACGACTTCGCAACGGCCGAGCCGCGTGAGGACTGGGCGGACGTACTCAAGCGCGCTCGTCGAGCTCGGCGGCGATACGTCGCCGTCGCTGTCGCCGTCGCCACGCTCATGCTCGTACCGTCAGCCTGGGCGATTCAGAGAGCGCTCTCGACCAAGCACTACGTGCCCTCTTACGCGCCCAGCGCGGCACAGATCATCGACCTGAGCTGGTCGAACCCTCGACGCGGCTGGGCACTGCTCGGCCGGACGTGCAGCAGCAGGCGTAACCGGTGCGCGGTCGTGGAAGAGACGTGGAACGGCGGCGCGACCTGGCAGCAGCTTTCGTCTCTCCCCGCCGAGATCGGGCCGGGCTCGAACGGCGCGTTGAGCGGATACGGCGGGTTCTGCACAGCCGGGCATGCCTGCGTCTCCCACATCGAGTTCGTCACTCGTCGCGTCGGCTACGCCTACGGCAGCTCACTGTTCATGACGACGGACGGCGGGCGCTCGTGGGAGCACGTCTCGGCGCGTCCTGTGGAGAGCATGGCGATCTCGGGCTCGAAGGTCTTCCGCCTCGTCTACTCGCACCCCGGCTGTCCGGGCCCGTGCGCACCGATGCTCCAGAGCTCCACGCCCGGCACGCGAGTCTGGGCGCCCGTGCCGGTGCAGGTCACAGCCGGGAACGGGAACGGCGAGACGATCTATGCCGCCGGTCGAGACCTCTACGTGTTCAGCTGGGGGAACGCGGCCGGCGGGGTCACGTCCCACGCCGCCATCGCGGTCTCGCGTGACCGGGGTCGGACGTGGTCGACGATCGCCGACCCGTGCGGGTCCATCGGGCACGAAGAGTCGGACGCTGTGACCGCGTCGGCCGTTCGTGACAGCCTCGGCGTTCTCTGCGCCCCGAAGAGCGGCGGTCGACCGTTCGTCGCCCTCTCGCGAGACGCCGCTCGAACGTTCGCGAAGGGAACGCCTCTCAGCATCGCCGCGCCGGAGCAGATCGCCATCAGCGGTTCGGGATCGGTCGCGGTCGCAAACGCCGGCGTCACGGGCGACGGCCCGTTCACCTACACGCTCTCCGTGAGCCACGACGGCGGGCACACCTGGAAAGTGGCCGTACGTGATCGGGCGCGAGTCGCGATCGACCTAGCCGCAGGCTTCCTGCAGTTCATAAGCCCCCATGACTTGCTCTGGGTCGGCTACCCCTACTCGCTCTGGCAGAGCCGGAACGGCGGCAGAACCTGGGAGAAGAGACCGTCGCCCAGGCGAGGGACCTCTGGGGTCGTTGGCGCCGTATCCTCTTCGGGATGATGAGGATGCGGGCTTTCGTATTCGTTCTGATCGCGGGTGCGCTCGTCGTGACTGGGTCGTCGCTGCGACGCGCGGCCGCCGCTGCGACAGCGCAGTCTCCGGCGGTCTTCGTCAGCGCTCTCCCGGAAATCGGCACGGTCTACGCGCGCTACGACTGCACCTCCAACAGGTCACTACGCTTCGCCCTCGGCATCCGCTACTCGAGGCAGTCGGGAGTGGTCAGGTTCAGGGCGGGCCGCTTCAGCAGAGATCGCGAGGTGCAGCCGGGGCCCACGGCCTGGTTCCCGTACAGGCCCAGCCAGGTCGAGTGGTTGGCCGCAGCCGCCGGGGGCGAGAACGGCGTAGTAGTGGGCTGGGTGCGTGTGATCGGATACGGCGCCCACGCAGGGAAGTCTTGCTCGGCGTATGACCCGCCTCGGGTGACCGTCCAGATCTACCCGAGAACTCAGAACTACGATGAGAATTCGGGGCGCTACCTACGCCTGCTCATCGGGTGACACTCCGAACGTGGGCTCGTAAATCAGCGCGAATGACCATCCCGTAGGACATAACTGTGATGGGCAACCGACCGGGTGAGTCTGCCCCTCGCCTGACACCCGGACGATCAGAACATCACTGCCCTGGCGGATAGAGCAAAATCGAAACCGCCGATTTGCAGCTACTTCCCGCCGCGTTCGATGACTTCAAGCCTATAACCATCCGGGTCGCGGACGAAGCAGAGGAGCGAGCCGCCCTCGCGGATCCGGTACGGCTCACGCTCGGGCTCGATTCCCTGCTCGGCCAGCCCGGCGAGCGTCGCCGCCATGTCGTCGACGCCGACCGCGATGTGGCCGTAGCCGGTGCCGAGCTCGTACGCGCGCCCGTCGTGGTTGAACGTCAGCTCGAGCACCGACTGGTGGTCGCCGAGCGAGAAGAAGTAATTCGTCGCCTCGAGCTCTCCGTCCCGGACGATGTCCATGTCGCGCTCGAAGCGGAAGCCGAGCGCCTCGTAGAAGGCGCGGCTCTTGGCCGGATCCGTGATCCGGATCATCGTGTGGAGAAACTCGGCCATGGCGCGATCCTATGCGGCGTCGAGCCTTCCGCGCGCCGCCGCCACGCCGCCGGGGTCGCCGCCCGGGCCGCGCAGGAGCCACGCGAAGCCGACCGCGATCACCGCTCCGGCGAGTGGGCCGGCGAGGTAGAGCCAGAGATGGTCGTACTGGCCGAGCGCGACGTCCGGGCCGAGCGAGCGCGCGGGATTCATCGAGGCGCCCGAGAACGGGCTCGCCCAGAAGCCGGCGAGAACGATGTAGCCGCCGACACCGACGGCCGAGAGCGGCCCGACGTTCTGCGCCTGGGAGGCCGTGCCGAGGATCGTGCTCACGAGCCCGAGCGTGAGGACGGTCTCGGTGAGGAACGCCTGCCACTCGGCAAGGCCCGCGCCGGGCACGGTCGCGCCGAGCATCCCCACCTTCCCGTAGACGCCCCAGAGGAAGAGACAGGCGAGGATCCCGCCCGCCAGCTGGACGGCGATGTAGCCCGGGACTCGCCGCCAGGGGAAGTCGCCGCGGAGGCTGAACGCGAGCGTCACAGCCGGATTGAGGTGCGCTCCCGAGACCGCGCCCATGAACAGGATGATCGCCATCACCGTGAGGCCGGGAGCAGCGACCGCGGTCGCGCGGCTGATCGCGCCGTGGCTCAGCGCGCTTGCCACGCCGGCGCCCGCACCCGCGAGGACGAGCAGGAACGTCCCGAACAGCTCGGCGAAGAGGCGCCGCCAGGTGACGGCGTGCAGCGGAGGAGGCGCGAGGGACGGCTCGTCGGCGCGGCCGATCACGGCAGCCCCACGAGCCGGCACGGCACCTCGGCATCCTCGTCGAGGTGGTAGCTGGCGCAGATCCGGTGGTAGCCGTCGGCAACGGTGAGCGGCACGTCCTTCTCCGCCCGCCCGCGGACGAGGAGCACCGGCGAGAGACGCTTGCCGCCGGCGACCTTCGCAAGGTCGCTCTTCACGTGCGGGTCGTCCGGCGGCAGCAGCGGCAGCCGGCCCGCGCGCAGGAGATCCTTCGCCTTGCGGTGGACGGTCTCCGCGGCTTGCAGCGCTTCGACGAGCTGCGCGGCGTCCCCCGGCGGGAAGACGAGGCTCAGGTAGTCGCCGGCAGCAGGGAAGTCGTGCGCCTCCGGCTCGTCTTTCCAGTGCTCGGCGGGCACGACGGAGGATTCGGGCCGGCTACGTCAGATCCTCCGCGAGCAGCGCGTAGAAGATCGCGTCGACCCACTCGCCTTCCCTGAGATAGGCGCGCCGCTTCCGCCCCTCCCGCACGTAGCCGACCCGGTCGGCGTGGGCGCAGGCGCGCTCGTTGAAGGCGTAGACCTCGAGCTCGAGCCGGTGGAAGCCGAGCTCGTCGAACAGGAAGCGCTGGAACTGCCGCGCCGCGTCGTCCGCGAGCCGCCGGCCGCGGAAGCGCGGGTGGACGGCGAGGCGCTCGACCCGCGCGATCCGGTTCCGCTCGTTCGCGACGTGAAAGCCGAGCGCGCCCGCCGGCTCGCCGTCGACCTCGATGACGAAGCGGCCGAACGTCTCCGGCTCGGCGAGCGACCGCTCGATCTCCTCGACGATCTTCCCACGGTCTGACGCGGTGCGTGGCCCGAGGAACGGGCGAACGTCGTCGTCCGAGTTCAGCTCGACGATGAAGTCGGCGTCAGACGGGTTCGCTCGCCGGAGCTCGACGGCCACGGAGCGAGGCTAGTCGAACGGAGCCGGTCGCCAGCGCGACGCCGCCGAGGATGAGCGCGAGCCCCACGAACGCGTAGATCCCGAACCGCTCGCCGAGGAAGATCGCGCCGTAGGCGAGCGCGATCGGCGGCACGAGGTACGTGACGAGGGTCGCGTACGCCGGCCCGGCGGACTGGATGAGCGCGAAGAAGAGGAGATACGCGACCGCCGTCCCGACGACGCCGAGCACGAGGATCGCCATCACCGTCTCGCCGTGCCACATCCCGGCGGGCGCCTGGATCGCGCCGGCCGGCAGCGCCGCGATCGCGGCGACGCCGGTCGAGGCGAGCGCGACGACGAGCGGCGGCGTCCCGCGCAGGTGACGGCCCGCGACGAGCGTCCCGAAGGCGTAGCAGAGCGCCATCCCGACGACCGCGAACGCCGCGAGCAGCTTCCCGTGCGGCTGCGCGCCGACGAGCAGCGCCACGCCGACGAAGCCGATCGCGAGCCCGGCCAGCTTCCACCCAACGACGCGCGCCTCGCGGAAGAACGCGTACGCGAGGACGGCGTTGAAGATCGGCACTGCGCCCTGGATGATCGACGCGAGCCCCGAGTCGATCCGCTTCTCGCCCCAGGAGAGAAGCCAGAACGGCAGCGCGGTGTTGACGATCGCGACGACGACGAGCCCGCGCCACGCGGCGCGCAGCTCGTCCAGCGTCCGGCGCGCGCCGAGCCGCGCGACGGCGACGACTGCGAGGACGAGCGCCGCCGAGCCGAGGCGACCGAGGATGAGCGTGGAGGGCGCGAGCTGCCGGTCGGCGATCTTGATGAGCATGAACGACGCTCCCCAGATCAGAGCGAGCAGGCTCAGGGCGAAGATCGGGCGGCGCACTCCCACTATCTAACGCAACGTTGCCCTCTCCCGTGAGATTCCACCGAGACCCCGGCTAGACTCGATCGTCTGACGGAGGTCGCCGCCCAGTCGGTTCATCGCGCGCTCGGTCTCACCGACTGGGAAGCGAGTCGTATCCGCGAGTTGCTCGGCCGCGACCCGAACCACTTCGAGCTCGCGGTCTTCTCCCTGCTCTGGTCGGAGCACTGCGGCTACAAGCACTCGGCGCGGCTCCTCAAGCGGCTGCCCTCCGCGGGCGCGCGCGTGCTGCAGGGACCTGGCGAGAACGCCGGCGTGCTCGATCTCGGCGACGGGACGGCGGTCGCCTTCAAGGTCGAGTCGCACAACCATCCGTCCGCCGTCGAGCCGTTCCAGGGCGCCGCGACCGGGATCGGCGGGATCCTCCGCGACGTCATCGCCATGGGGGCGCGGCCGGTCGCGCTCCTCGACGGCCTCTGGTTCGGCACGCCGGACTTCCACTTCTGGCAGGCCGTCGCCGGGATCGGCCACTACGGCAACTGCGTCGGCGTCCCCACCGTCGGCGGCCAGACCGTCTTCGATCCCGCCTACTCCGGCAACTGCCTCGTCAACGCGATGTGCGTCGGGCTCCTCGACGCCGACCGCCTGCGCTCGGCGAAGGCGAGCGGCCCCGGCCGCGTCGTCGTCCTCTACGGCGCGACGACCGGCCGCGACGGGATCGGCGGCGCGTCGGTTCTCGCGAGCGCCGAGCTGAGCGAGGACGACGCCGACAAGCGTCCGTCCGTCCAGGTCGGCGATCCCTTCACCGGCAAGAAGCTCATCGAGGTGTCGCTCGAGCTCGTCGAGTCGGGTCTCGTCGAGTCTCTGCAGGACTGCGGCGCGGCGGGGCTCGCCTCCGCGCTCTCGGAGATGGCCTCCGACGGCGCAGGCATCGACGTCCACCTCGACCGTGTCCCGTTGCGCGAGGAGGGCATGGAGCCGTGGGAGATCATGATCTCCGAGTCGCAGGAGCGGATGGTCGCCGTCGTCCGGCCGCAGATGCTCGACGCCGTCCGCGAGGTCTGCAAGCGCTGGGAGCTGCCGTGCACGCCGATCGGCGAGGTCACCGGCTCCGGCGTCCTCCGCGCCCTCCACGGACGCGACGTCGTCGGCGAGATTCCCGCGCGGCTGCTCACGGACGAGTGCCCACGCTACGAGGTCGAGCAGCGGGAAGAGTCGCGCGCGGTGCGGCGCTTCGGCCGGCCGCCCTTCGCGGTGCGCGACGTGATCGAGCAGTACGACCACCTCGTCGGCTCGCGCACCGTCCGCCGCCCCGGGCTCGACGCCGCCGTCCTGCGGTTGCGTCCGTCGCTGCGCGGCCTCGCGGTCGCGCTGCAGGGACCGGCGCCGGGCGAGGTGGACGGGCTCCGCGCGGGCGTCCAGGCGACGCTCGGCGCCGCGCGCAACGTCGCGTGCGCGGGCGGCGAGCCGATCGGCCTGACCGACTGCCTCAACTTCGGCAACCCCGAGAAGCCGGAGATCGCGCACGAGCTCGCGCAGGCGATCGAGGGGATCTCGCTCGCGGCCGAGGCGCTCGGGATTCCGGTCGTCTCCGGCAACGTCTCGCTCTACAACGACGCGGACGGCATCTCGATCCCGCCGACCCCGGTCGTCGGCTGCGTCGGCCTCGTCGAGGACGTCCGCACGGTGCCGAGCCGCTGGCGCCGCGGCGACGCCGTCCTCCTCGCGATGTCGCCCGACGGCTCGCTCGCCGCGGAGGCCGCCCTGATCCGCTTCCTCTGGAAGGCGGCGCCGCACCTCAGCCTCTGCCACGACGTCGGCAGCAGCGGAGTGCGCGGCGCGCTCGCCGAGGCGGCGGCCTGGAGCGGCGGCCTCGAGGCGGAGGTCGAGATCCCGGCGGAGTACGACTCCCGGCGCGGTGCGGTGATCCTCGCCTGCTCCCCTGACCGGGTCGCACGACTCGGCGCGCGCGGCTTCGTCCGGATCGGCGAGGTGCGGTAGCGATGTGCGGCGTCTTCGGCGTCTACGCACCCGGGCACGACGTCGCGCGCCTGACGTACTTCGGGCTCTTCGCGCTCCAGCACCGCGGCCAGGAGTCGGCAGGGATCGCGGTCTCGGAAGAGGGCCGCCTGACGGCGCTCCGCGACCTCGGGCTCGTCTCCCAGGTCTTCGACGAGCAGAAGCTGCGCGGCCTCCACGGCGAGGTCGCGATCGGCCACACGCGCTACTCGACGACCGGCTCGTCGCAGTGGGCGAACGCGCAGCCGCTCCTCCAGCACGGCCGCGTCCGCACCGTCGCGCTCGGCCACAACGGCAACCTCATCAACGTCGGGGAGCTGCGGGACGAGATCCGCGCGAGCGGCATCCGCCTCGGCACGACCTCCGACAGCGAGCTCGTCGCGGCGCTGATCGCGAACGACGAGGCGCCACTCGACGAGGCCGTCGCGAGCGCGATGCGCAGGCTCGACGGCGCGTACTCCATCGTTGCGCTCTCCGAGGACAGGCTCGTCGCCTTCCGCGACGCGCACGGCTTCCGGCCGCTCGTGATCGGCCGGCTCGAGGACGCCTGGCTCGTCGCTTCCGAGACGTGCGCCCTCGATCTCGTCGGTGCCGAGCTCGTGCGCGAGGTCGAGCCCGGCGAGCTCGTCATCCTCGACGCCGACGGGCTCCATGCGACCCAGGTTCTCGACACGGCCGAGCGTCGCGCGCTCTGCGTCTGGGAGTACTTCTACCTAGCCCGTCCCGACTCCGAGCTCGAGGGAGTCGAGGTGCACCAGGCGCGGGTGCGGATGGGCGAGCGGCTCGCGCAGGAGTCGCCAGTCGACGCCGACCTCGTCCTGCCGATCCCCGACTCCGGCATCCCCGCCGCGATCGGCTTCGCCCGCGCCCTCGGCATCCCGTTCAGCGAGGGCCTGATCAAGAACCGTTACGTCCAGCGAACGTTCATCCAACCGGGCCAGGAGCTGCGCAAGCAGGGGATCCGGCTCAAGTACCACCCGGTCGCCGAGGTTGCCGGCAAGCGCGTCGTGGCGGTCGACGACTCGATCGTGCGCGGCAACACGACGGAGCAGATCGTGCGGATGCTGTTCGAGGCGGGCGCGACAGAGGTGCACGTCCGGGTCTCCTCGCCCCCGGTCGTCGGGCAGTGCTTCTACGGGATCGACCTCGCGGATCCGTCGGAGATGATCGCGGCCGGGCGGACGGTCGAGGAGGTGCGCGAGCGGATCGGTGCGACGTCCCTCGCTTACCTCTCCCACGACGGCCTCGTCGAGTCGACGCAGCGGCCGGTCTCGGCGCTCTGCCGCGCCTGCCTGACGGGCGACTACCCGACCGCGGTTCCGGCGGAGGCGGCGAAGCACAGGTTCGAGCCTGCGCGCGCCTAGCTGCGCGCTCCGCGAGCGCGCGTTGGCACGATGGCGGCGGTGCAGCTCTTCCACTACCACCTCGTCACGAGCCGCGTCCGCGAGGTCGAGGCGCGCTACGTCGGCAAGCTCGGCTTCGATCTCGTCGCGCGGCACGGGCGGATCGGCGAGGAGCTGACCTCGTACGAGCCGGGCGTCTCCTGGGACGCGCTCGACGGCATGGGCTTCAAGCTGCGCCTGACGGAGCTCGAGAAGGGCGCCGTCAACGTCGTCGTCCAGCCGGGCCAGTGGCCGAAGCCGCGCGTCGACCACCTCGGGCTCGTCCTCGACGACGACGAGTTCGATCTCGTCCTCGAGCGGGCGGTGCGGAACGACCTGCGCGTCCAGGAGCACGGCGGCCGGCGGACGTTCGTCTCCACGAACGCCGGCTACAGACTCGAGATCCACCCGCCGCGCGAGTGGATCGACGAGCTCATCTCCCAGCAGGACGAGCTCGAGCTCTCGGAGCTGCACCTGAAGGCAGAGGATCCGGGCGAGAAGGCGAAAGCGCTCGCGGAGATCCTGGACCTCGAAAGGACGGGCAACGACGTCGAGGTCGGAGACACCGTCGTCCGCTTCGTTCGCGGCGGCCCGCAGGGCCGGCCGGAGCTGTTCGCGGAGCTGTTCGTCTGAAACGGACGTGTCCGGGTGTCAGACACCTGGACACGTCTCCCGCGGACAAGTGACACCTCGGCGGCGACCAGAACTCGCCGCCGCGACGCGGTGGACATGCCCTCTCGGGACATGTCCCGGTGTCAGACACCAGGACATGTCTGAAACGAGCGTCGGACCGCGGTCGTAGACTCGCTGCGTGGGGGACGAAGGACGGACGTACGACGCGGCGGGAGTCTCGCTCGCGACCGCGAACGCGGTCGTCGAGCGGCTGCGCGCCGCCGTCGAGTCGACCGGAGCCCGCGGCTTCGGGCAGTTCGCGGCGCTCCATCCCCTCGGCGACGGGCGCTTCCTCGCCGCCTCGACGGACTCGATCGGGACGAAGCCGATCGTCGCCCGCCCGCGCGGCGCCCTCCGCAACTGCGGCGCCGACATGGCGGCGCACTGCATCAACGACGTGATCACGTGCGGCGCCGAGCCGCTCGTCCTCCTCGACTACGTCGCCGCCGGACACATCGACCTCGAGCAGGTCGCCGAGCTGATCGACGGCGCCGCCGAGGTCTGCCGCGAGGCCGGCGTCGCGCTGATCGGCGGCGAGACGGCGGAGATGCCGGACGTCTACCGCGACGGCGAGCTCGACTTCGCGGCGACATGCGTCGGGATCGTCGACGAGCCGCTCGACGGTTCCGCGGTCGAGGCCGGCAACGTCGTGCTCGGCTTCCCGTCGGCCGGCGTCCATGCGAACGGCTTCACGCTCGTCCGGTCGGTGCTCGAGGAGGAGGACTACGACGGCCCCGACCTCCTCGCGCCGACCCGTCTCTATCTCGACGCCGCTCGCAGCCTGCGCGGCCGCGCGCGCGCGTTCGCGCACGTCACCGGCGGCGGGATCCTCGGCAACCTCGAGCGCGTCCTCCCCGCCGGCCGCAGCGCCGAGATCGACTGGGACTCATGGGAGCGGCCGCCCGTCTTCGCCTGGCTCGCGCGCCACGTCGAGGAGGAGGAGCTGCGCCGCGTCTTCAACCTCGGGATCGGCTTCTGCGCGGTCGTGCCCGAAGCCGAGCCCGGCGAGCTCGTGATCGGGAGGATCGCGTGATCGGCGTCCTCGTGAGCGGCGAGGGGACGAACCTCCAGGCGCTGCTCGACGCGGGCCTGCCGATCGTCGCCGTCGCCTCGAACAAGCCGGGCGTGCGTGCGCTCGAGCGCGCCGAGGCAGCCGGTGTCGAGACCGCCGTCTTCGCCGCCGCCGACTACGAGAGCCGGGAGCAGCGCGACGTCGCCCTCGCGGAGTGGCTGCAGTCGCGCGGCGTCAAGCTCGTCGTCCTTGCCGGATACATGCACCTCCTGCGCAAGGAGTTCTTCGACTACTACGGCGGCCGGATCGTCAACACGCACTCCGCCCCTCTGCCGGAGTTCCCCGGTGCGCATCCGATCGAGGACGTCCTCGCGGCGGGCGTCCCCGAGACCGCGGCGACCGTCCACTACGTCGACGAGGGAGTCGACACGGGCCCGGTGATCGCCGCCGAGCGAGTGCCCGTCCTCCCCGACGACACGGTCGACGCGCTCCGCGCGCGCGTCCAGGCGGTCGAGCACCGGCTGCTGCCCGAGGTGGTGAGGGAACTGTGCGCGCGCTGATCTCGGTCTGGGACAAGGCCGGGCTGGACGACTTCGCGCGCGGCTTGCACGAGCTCGGCTGGGAGCTCGTCGCGAGCGGGAAGACGGCCGCCACGCTCGACGAGCTCGGCCTCCCGGTGCAGCGCGTCGAGGAGCTGACGCAGTCGCCGGAGATGCTCGGGGGCCGCGTCAAGACGCTCCACCCGCGCGTCCACGCCGGCATCCTCGCCCGCCGCGACGAGACCGACGACATGGCGACCCTCGCCGAACACGGCATCGAGCCGTTCGACGTCGTCTGCGTCAACCTCTATCCCTTCGAGCAGGTCGCGGCGCGGCGCGGCGTCACCGAGGCGGAGGCCGTGGAGATGATCGACATCGGCGGGCCGTCGATGCTCCGCGGCGCGGCGAAGAACTTCGCCCACGTCGCGCCCGTCTGCCGCCCCGACCAGTACGAGCCGCTACTCGAGGAGCTGCGGGCGGGCGGCGAGATCTCGCTCGAGACACGCCGCCGGCTCGCCGCCGAGGCGTTCTCGCACACCGCCGCCTACGAGGCGGCGATCGCGACGTGGTTCACCGCGACGGAGCCCTTCCCCGACTGGCTCGTCGTCTCGCTCGAGAAGGCGCACGACCTCCGCTACGGCGAGAACCCGCACCAGCGCGCCGCCTACTACGCGGAGCGCGGCGTGCGCCGCCACCTCCTCTCGCGCGTCGAGCAGCTGCACGGCCCGGAGCTCTCCTTCAACAACCTCAACGACCTCAACGGCGCGCGCCTCCTCGCCCGCGAGTTCGCGCTGCCGGCCTGCGTGATCGTCAAGCACGCGAACCCGTGCGGCGCCGCGGTCGGGGCGACGGTCGAGGAGGCCTACGCGAAGGCGCTCGCTTCCGACCCGACCTCCGCCTACGGCGGCGTCGTCGTCCTCAACCGCGCCGTGCCGCTGTCGCTCGCCGAGCAGATCGCCGTCTCCGCCGACCTCGTCTTCGCGCCCGGCTACGACGACGACGCGCTCGCGGCGATCCGCGAGCGGCGCAAGATGATCCGCGTCCTCCTCGACCGCGAGCGCCGTGCCGGCGAGCCCGGCGAGCGCCACTACAAGCGCGTGCTCGGCGGCATGCTCGTCCAGGACTCCGACGCCGACATCGAGGACCGGGAGGGCTGGAAGGTCGTCGCCGGCGAGGTGGACGAGGCGCAGTGGGGAGACCTCGTCTTCGCGTGGCGCGTCTGCAAGCACGTCGGCTCGAACGCGATCGTCCTGGCGAAGGATCTCGCGACGATCGGGATCGGCGCCGGCCAGATGAGCCGCGTCGACTCCGTCCGGATCGCGGTCGAGAAGGCAGCGGAGTTCGGCCACGACGTGCGCGGCTCGGTGCTCGCCTCCGACGCGTTCTTCCCGTTCCCCGACGGCCCGCAGCTCGGCCTCGAGGCGGGCGTCGCGGCGATCGTCCAGCCGGGCGGCTCGCGCCGGGACGAGGAGGTGACCGCGGCTGTCGCGGCCGCCGGCGCCGCCATGGTCTTCACCGGGCGCAGACACTTCCGCCACTAGTACGCTCGCTCTCGTGGAGAACGCCGGACACGATCCGCGCCGCTGGCAGGCGCTCGCCCTCGTCTGCGTCGCCTTCTTCATGACGGTGCTCGACGTCTCGATCGTCAACGTCGCGCTGCCGTCGATCGGCCGCAGCCTCCACTTCTCGGAGACGGGCCTGCAGTGGGTGATCACCGCCTACGCGATCACGTTCGGCGGCTTCCTCCTGCTCGGCGGCCGGGCCGGCGACATCCTCGGGCGCAAGCGGATGTTCATGGTCGGCGTCGCGCTCTTCTCCGTCGCGTCGCTCGTCTGCGGGCTCGCAGGCTCGACGGGGGTGCTCGTCTCCGCCCGCGCCGTGCAGGGGCTCGGCGCGGCGATCGTCTCACCGGCGACGCTCTCGATCATCACGACGACGTTCGACGAGGGCGCCGAGCGGAACAAGGCACTCGGGATCTGGGGCGCGATGGGCGGCAGCGGCGCCGCCGCCGGCGTCTTGTTCGGCGGCATCCTCACGAAGTACCTCGGCTGGGAGTGGATCTTCTTCGTCAACGTCCCGGTCGGCGCGCTCGTCCTCGCGCTCACGCCGGCGGTCGTCCGCGAGAGCCGCGCGCCCGACGCCGGCCGGACGTTCGACCTCGTCGGCGCGTCGTCGGTCACCGGCGGCCTTGCTCTCCTCGTCTACGCGATCTCGAAGGCGCCGACGGACGGCTGGGGCAACTCGAAGACGATCCTCCTGCTCGTCGCAGCGGCGGTCCTGATCCTCTTCTTCGTCGTCTGGGAGACGCGCGTCGCGAGTCCGCTGATGCCGCTCTCGATCTTCCGGATCCGGACGCTCGCCGGCGCGAACGTCGTCGGGCTGCTCCTCGGCGCCTCGATCTTCGCCGACTTCTTCCTCCTGACGCTCTACGTCCAGAACGTCCTCCACTACTCGCCGCTCAAGACGGGCATCACGTTCCTCGCGACCGCCGGGACGACGGTGCTCGTCGCCGCGCTCTCGCAGTGGCTCTGCACCCGGATCGGCCCGAAGCCGGTGATGGCGGCCGGGCTCGCGCTCAACACGGGCAGCCTCATCTGGTACGCGCAGATCCCCGTGCACGGCTCGTACACGCACGACCTGCTCGGCGGCTACCTCATGTTCGGGTTCGGGCTCGCGCTCGCGTTCATCCCCGTCTCGATCGCCGCGCTCGCGGGAGTCGGGCCGCGAGAAGCCGGGCTCGCCTCGGGACTCCTGAACACGTCGCAGCAAGTCGGCGGCGCGATCGGCGTCGCCGTCGCGACGAGCGTCGCCGTCTCGCACGCGACCCATCTCCTGCAGGGCGGCGCGTCGCAGGCGGCCGCGTTCACGAGCGGCTACGCGCTCGCGTTCTGGGTCGTCGCGGGAATCTCCGCGGCAGGGATCGTCGCCGCGCTCGCCCTCGTCAAGAACGAGATCCCGGCAGCCGCCCAGCCCGTGATAGCCGCTTAGCCGATCGCGGCGAGCGCACTAGGCTTCCGGCGATGGCGCGCGAGTATCCCACCGTCCTCGACCTCGTCGGGGCGACGCCGATCGTGCGGCTCGACCGGCTCTCCCCCGCGGGTCACGCGCGCATCCTCGCGAAGCTCGAGTACCTCAACCCGGGCGGCTCGGTGAAGGACCGGATCGGGCTCGCGATGATCGAGGCAGCGGAGAAGGAGGGGAAGCTCGAGTCGGGCGGCACGATCGTCGAGCCGACCTCCGGCAACACCGGCGTCGGCCTCGCGATCGCGGCGGCGCAGAAGGGCTACCGCTGCATCTTCGTCATGCCCGACAAGATGAGCCAGGAGAAGATCGCGATGCTGCGCGCGTACGGCGCCGAGGTCGTGATCACGCCGACGGCGGTCGACCACGACTCCCCCGAGTCGTACTACTCCGTCTCGTCGCGGCTTGCCGAGGAGATCCCCGGCGGCTTCAAGCCCGACCAGTACTCGAACATGGCGAACCCGACCGCGCACTACGAGGTCACCGCGCCGGAGATCTGGGAGCAGACCGGGGGCGAGCTCGACGCGATCGTCATCTCCGTCGGCACCGGCGGGACGATCTCCGGCGTCGGCCGCTGGTTCCACGAGAAGAAGCCGGAGATCAAGATCGTCGGTGTCGATCCGGAGGGCTCGATCTACACGGCGCAGGACGACTCCCAGCTCCATCCGTATCTCGTCGAGGGGATCGGCAAGGACACGTGGCCGGACACGATCGACCTCACGGTCGTCGACGAGTGGATCCGCGTCTCCGACCGCGACTCCTTCCTCACCGGCCGGCGGCTCGCCCGCGAGGAGGGGATTCTCGCCGGCGGCTCCGCGGGCTCGACGATCTGGGCGGCGATCCAGGTCGCCGAGCGGCTGCCCGCCGAGGCGAGCGTCCTCGCGATCGTCCCCGACTCCGGCCGCTCCTACATGTCGAAGTTCTACGACGACAACTGGATGCTCGAGCACGGCTTCGTCGAGCGGCAGAGCGCCCTCCCGACCGTGGAGGAGCTGCTCGTCGCGAAGCACGGCGGCGAGATGCCGGAGCTCGTCACGATCACCGCGCACGCGAAGGTCGGCGAGGGGATCGACACGATGCAGCGCTACGGGATCTCGCAACTGCCGGTCGTCCGCGACGGCCAGTGCGAGTCGCTTGCGGACGTGATCGGCTCCCTGCAGGACCGCGCCCTGCTCGAGCGCGTCTTCGGGAATCCGGACGCCGTCCACGAGGACGTCGCGGCCGCGATGCAGCCGCCGCTCGCCGCGGTCGAGGCGTCGGCGACGCTCGACGAGGTCTTCGCGACGCTGAGCGGCGGCACGAACGCCGTCGTCGTTGCGCGGGAGGGGAAGCCGGTCGGCGTGCTGACCCGCTCCGACCTCCTCGAGTTCTTGGCCCACCAGCGCTAGCTACATTGCGGCGATGGCCGTCGATCGCCTCGAGTCGCTTCTTCGCGACGCATTCCCGGACGCGGGCGAGCTGCGCGTCGAGGACCGCACCGGCGGCGGCGACCACTTCCAGGTGACCGTCGCGAGCCCGCGCTTCGAGGGGCTCTCCCTCCTGGAGCAGCATCGGCTCGTCAACGACGCGCTCGCCGAGCCGCTGCGCGACGGCACCATCCACGAGCTTCGGATCAAGACGAAAGGGACCGCATGAGCGAGGTCGGAGATCGGATCAAGGACGTCATCGCGAACGAGCCGGTGGCGCTGTTCATGAAGGGCACGCCGCAGTTCGTGATGTGCGGCAACTCGGGCCGGGCGCTCGAGGCGCTGCGCGCGCAGGGCGCGCCGGTGACGGCGGTCGACATCCTCCCCGACCCGTCGATCCGGCAGGAGCTGTCGGAGCTGTCCGGCTGGCCGACGATCCCGCAGGTCTTCGTCGGCGGCGAGCTCGTCGGCGGCGCCGACATCACGCAGGAGCTCGCGGAGTCAGGGGAGCTGAAGCGGCTCCTCGAGGAGAAGCTCGGCGCGGACTACCCCGCGAACGCGGAGGAGCGCGTCGTCGACGTGCTCAGCGGCGCGACGCGATAAGGCGCGCGCCGATCAGCCGCTGCACGCGGCCGACGAACGAGACGCCGACGTTCCTGCTCGCATCCTCGAGGGCGGGGCTCTGCCGCCTGCCGCCGATGCTGAAGCCGATCGCGTTGCAGTAGGACGCCGGGCCCTCGGGTGCCTGCGCCGTCGCGAGCGTCTTCCCGTCCGCGGCACGGAACGAGAACACGACGTCGTCGACCGTGAGCGGGCACGACTGCGCGACACCGGGCGGCACGACCGGCAGCGCGTCGAACCAGCGGACGACCGCGGCAACCTCCGCAGAGGCCGTGACCGTGGCGGACGTCCTCGGCGTGCGGATCGAGATCTCCCGGATCCCGGCCGGCAGGCGCTCGCCCGCCGAGCGGGGATACGTCCAGACGACGTCCGCGTCGACCCGCAGGAACGTCCGGCCGCGCAAGCCGAGCATCGTCACGGTGAGGAAGTGCGTCGGATCGGCTCCCGGGCGCGGGGACATCACGACGAGCCGCATCGGCGGCGACAGGCTCTCGCCCGCCTCGCGGGCGGAGAACCCATTCGGCGGGTGTGCCACGACGGCGGCTTCGACCGTGGGTAACGGTCTCGCCACGACGAAGAAGCGATGCGGACCGGCCACTTCCGCCACCGTCGGCGACGGCTTGGAGCGGAGCACCGGACGCGGTGCGGCGCGCACGGGCCGGGCGCCGGCCGGCGGGACGAACCGGCGCAGGAGCGGCGTCGCCTTGCGCGCCGCCAGCTCCTCCCTCATCACCGCAAGCGTCCTGGCGCTCATGCGCATCGTCGACGGCCCGCCGAGCTTCGTCACCTGCGACGCCGGCAAGGAGCCGGCGCCGCAGGCTGTGAGGACGAGCGCTGGGACGAAGGCGCCGGCCGGTAGGAGGAAGCGCTTCATCCCGCCCGGATATACGCCGCCGAGGCGGCAACCGTCACAGACGATTCAGCGGGTCGCGGTCCAGGTGGCGGTGCCGGTGTTCGACATGCCGGTGAACTGGCAGCCGGTGCCGGTGATGAAGACGGAGAAGACCGCCGTCCCGTGCGCCTTCCGTGCGGAGGTGAAGACACCGTTGTACGTCGCGCTGCCGGCGCCGCTCCACGAGGTCGGGCTCGCCGTGTAGAACCGGCCGCTCTTGATCGCCGAGGACTTCGCCGCCGTGCTGACGCCGTTCCCGGAGCAGTTTCCGGCGGGAGGCTTGATCGGGCCGCTGTAGCTGTACGAGAAGCCGAAGCGGACGACCTGCTTGTGGTTCGTGGAGACGCCGAACGAGGCGCTGTTGACGGTGAAGCTGCCGCCGGTCCCCGAGCCGGAGCCGCCCCTGACGATCTTCACCTTCCACGTGCCCGGGTTCGGCACGACCTTGCCGGACGAGGCGGTGGGCACGGCGCCCGTCAGGGCGATCGCGGCGACGGCGAGAACGGCGAGCGTTGCGGCTGCAGCCTTCATCTCGCAGCCAGGTCTACTCCGCCGCCCCGTCCCCCGCATCGGGACTTTCGCTGAGAGCCGCTACTTCGCGGTGCCGGAGAGGATGAACGCGACGAGGTCGTTGACCTTCGCCGTCCCTAGGCTGCCGAAGTTCTTCGGCATCAGGCCGTCCGTGTAGCCCTTCGCGATGTAGGCGCTCGGATCGGTGATCGACTGCTTGATGAACGCGGCGAGCGCCATGTTCCCGTCGGTTTTCGCGTCCTGCGCCGGCGCGGTGTCGAGGTTCGGGCCGATCGTCCCGTTCGAGCCGGCCGGTGTGAACGTGTGACAGCTGATGCAGCCGCTCGACGTGAAGAGCGTCTTGCCGGCCGCCACGGCAGCAGCGTTGCCGCCTCCCGACGACGAGGTCGTCGTCGGTGTCGTCGTCGCCGTCGTCGTGGGAGTGGAGGTCGTGCCGACGGTCACCGTGCGCACGACGGTCGCCGGCGGCTTCGTGCCGAGCGACGTGTAGTGCCCGATCGCCCAGCCGGCGAAGCCGGCCGGGAAGAGGAGCGCCACGAAGAGCAGCCACAGGACGACCTCGCCCGTCGAGGTCCACGGATTCCGGCGTCTCCGGCGCGCCACGTGCGCGAGCCTACCGAGTCCCGGCGGACGGACGCGCCGATAGATTCGCGGCGGTGAGGGATCGCTGGACGACGGCCGACGGCGTGCCGGTCTCCGTCGAGGAGGCGCGGCGGATCGCGGTGCGCGCGCAGCAGTTGGACGGCACGGCGAGCGGCGTTCTCGAGACCGTCCGCCGCATCGGCTTCCTCCAGCTCGACCCGATCTCCGCCGTCGCGCCGCCGCAGCATCTCGTCCTCTGGAGCCGGCTCGGCCCGTTCGACACCTCGGAGCTCGACCGCCTGCTCTGGGAGGAGCGAAAGCTCGTCGAGTGGCGGGCGTTCGTCTACCCGGCGGAGGACATGCCGATCCTCAAGGCGCTCATGCGACGCAACGACCGGCCGATCGACAAGCGCCTCAAGGCGTGGCTGAAGGAGAACGCCGCCTTCCGCCGCTACGTCCTCAGGGAGCTACGCGAGCGCGGGCCGCTCCTCTCGCGCGAGATCGAGACGCACCGGAGCCGCGTCGGCGAGGACAAGCACGACTGGTGGGGCGCGCGGCAGATGGGCCTGATGCTCGAGATCCTCAGCGGGCGCGGCGAGGTGGCCGTCGTCGGCCGCCGCGGCAAGCAGCGCGTCTGGGATCTCGCCGAGCGCTGGTATCCCGAGACCGAGACGCTGCCCCTGAAGGAGGCGCTGCGCTTGCGGGAGGAGAAGCGCTTCCGCGCGATCGGCGTCAAGCTCGTCCGCGGACAGCTGCTCGCCCACCCGGACGCCGAGGACGGGCCGGTTCCGCCGAGCCGCACGACGTTCCTCTCCCCCTTCGACCGGCTCGTGCACGACCGCGACCGCGCCGAGACGCTCTGGGACTTCTACTACCGGCTCGAGATGTACGTCCCGAAGGCGAAGCGGGAGTACGGCTACTACGTCCTGCCGATCCTGCGGGGCGACCGCGTCATCGGCCGGATCGAGCCCGTCTTCGACCGGCGCGAGAAGCTGCTGCGCGTCAACGGGCTGTGGTGGGAGAAAGGCGTCAGGTCCGTCTCGGTCGAGAAGCCGCTCAAGAGCCTCGCCCGCTGGCTCGGTGCTCAGAGAGTCGTGTCGTGATCCACCACGAGGTCGAGGGCGACGGCTTCCCGCTCTTCCTCCATACGGGCGGAGGAGGAGACCTGCGGATGTGGCGGCTCGCGGGCTACGTCGACGGCCTCGACGACTACCGGGTCGTGCTCGTCGACCACCGCGGCCGCGGCCGGACGCCGCCGGCGGATTCCTACAGGCCCGCCGACTTCGCGGCGGACGTCATCGAGGTGGCGGACTCGCTCGGGCTCGACCGCTTCGCGTTCTGGGGCTACTCCATGGGCGCCCGCATCGGCTACGAGCTCGCGGCGACCCACCCCGGCCGCGTCGCGGCGCTCGTCGGCCAGGGCGGCGTGGACGGGCCGGACGAGGACCCGAACGACTGGCTCGAGTCGGCCGCGACGATCCGGGCCGGCGGCCTCCGCGCGTACCTCGGCGACGACGTCGAGCCGGCCTGGCTGATGGAGCACCTGTGCGAGACGGACGAGGAGGTGTTCGCCCGAAGCTGCGAGGACTTCGTCGACTTCGATCCCTGGCCGCTCTTTCCGCACATCGAGGCGCCGACGCTGATCGTCGCCGGCGAGCACGAGTCCGAGCACGTCGCCGCTGCCGCCGCCGCGTTGCCGCGCGGCGAGTACGAGCTCCTGCCCGGGCTGGGCCACATCGACAGCTGGGCGCGCAGCGACCTCGTTCTGCCGCGAGTGCGCCGCTTCCTCGCGGAGGCGCTCGCCTAGACTCACAGCGTGGACTTCGAGACGCGCGCGATTCACGCCGGGCAGGAGCCCGATCCCGCGACCGGCGCGATCATCACGCCGATCTACCAGACGTCGACGTACGTCCAGGACGCGGTCGGCGAGCACAAGGGATACGACTACTCGCGCGTCGCGAACCCGACGCGCCACGCGCTCGAGACGGCGCTCGCGTCACTCGAGTCGGCGGAGCACGGCGTCGCCTACTCCTCCGGCCTCGGCGCCGTCACGACGCTCTTCCACCTTCTCAACCCCGGCGACCGCGTCGTCCTCATCGCGGACGTCTACGGCGGCGTCTACCGGATGACGTCGCAGGTCTACGAGCCGAAGGGCTACCGCTTCGACTATCTGCCGGCGGACGAGTTCCCGAACCTCGCGGAGCACCTCGACGACTCGACGCGGATGGTCTGGATCGAGTCGCCGTCGAACCCGATGCTCAACGTCGTCGACATCCGCGCCGCCGCCGAGGCCACCCACGCCGCCGGCGCGCTCCTCGTCGTCGACAACACGTTCGCGACGCCGTACCTCCAGCGCCCGCTCGAGCTCGGCGCCGACGTCGTCGTCCACTCGACGACGAAGTACCTCGGCGGCCACTCCGACGTCGTCGGCGGCTTCGCGGCGACGAACGACCCGACAGTGGCGGAACGCCTGCGCTTCCTCCAGAAGTCGCTCGGCGCGGTACCAGGCCCGTTCGACTGCTGGCTCGTCCTGCGCGGGATCAAGACGCTCGCAGTGCGGATGCGGCAGCACTGCCTCAACGCGGCGGAGATCGCCACTGCACTCGAGCAGAACGCGCGCGTCGAGCGCGTCCTCTACCCCGGCCTGCCGCGCCACCCCGGCCACGCGATCGCCGCGGGCCAGATGCGGGACTTCGGCGGCATGGTGTCGTTCCTCGCCGAGTCGCCGGAGGAGGCGGAGCGACTCGCCGCGTCGACGCACCTCTTCCGGCTCGCGGAGTCGCTCGGCGGCGTCGAGAGCCTCATCGAGGTGCCGGCGCGGATGACGCACGCCGCCACCGCCGACGCACCCTTCGCCGCGCCGCCGAACCTCGTCCGCCTCTCGGTCGGGATCGAGTCGGCCGAGGATCTCGTCGCGGATCTCGAGGCGGCGCTCGTTCCCTCGCGCGCCCGTGCCTGACGTCGTCTTCGTCGAGATCCCGGCGGGATCGCGCAACAAGTACGAGTGGGACAAGGAGCTCGGCGGCATCGTCCTCGACCGGCGCCTCTTCACCGCGATGACGTACCCGGCGGACTACGGCTACGTCGAGGGGACGCTCGCCGAGGACGGCGACCCGGTGGACGCGCTCGTGCTCGTCTCCGACCCGACGTTCCCCGGCTGCCGGATCCGCGTCCGGACGATCGGCGTCTTCCACATGGAGGACGAGAAGGGCCCCGACGAGAAGCTCCTCTGCGTGCCGCTCGGCGACCCGGCCTTCGAGCGCGTCGCCGACGTCCACGACGTCCAGAACGAGCTCCGCGACGAGATCGAGCACTTCTTCCAGCGGTACAAGGACCTCGAGCCGACGAAGCGGACCGAGACACGCGGCTGGGGAAACCGGAGCGAGGCCGAGCGGATCCTCACGGCTGCGCGCGAGCGCGCGGGGGATTGACCGCTCTCGGCGCGAGTCGTAGCGTACGGCGTCACTGGCGTCCGGCTCCCCGAGAGAGAGGAGTCGCTCATGGTCGCGGACGGAGTCAACGTCGAGTTCTTCGGGAGCACGGCCGTCCTTCATCTCCGGCATCCCGACGCCCACGGAAAGGGCGAGAAGCTGCTCGTCGTCGGAGGAGACGACGGTCTCACGGTGCTCGTCACGAAGAGCGGGAAGATCATCGTCATCCAACCGGAGGGGCCGCTGCCGGGCCCGGAGCTCGGCGAGGCGGTGGGGATGATCCGCCGCGGGACGGAGACGCTGCTCGGCGTCGCCGAGTCCGCCGCAGCCGAGTACGAGCGCGTCTGACGGGACAGTGGCGCCGTCGGCGGCGCGGCGCCGTCCCACGCTAGGTACTTCCTACAGAGAGACGGTCCGGCAGGCGCCGGACGCGAGTCGCCGCTCGCTTTCGTAGCGTCAGAGCCGTGGACGAGTCGGCCGCACGGGGCCGGAACCTCGCCGCGAGGGTCGGCGGCTGGAGCGCGCGCCACCGGCGCAAGGCGGTGCTCGGCTGGCTCGCGTTCGTGATCGGCGCCTACGCGATCGGCACCGCGCTCGGGCAACGCCAGCTGACCGATGTCCAGATGTCGAACGGAGACACGCGCCAGGCGCTCGCGATCTACGAGCGCGCGTTCCCGCTCCACTCGGGCGAGCAGGTGCTCCTGCAGGGCAAGGGCTCGGTGCGCGTCGGCGATCCCGAGCTCGAGGCCGCCGTGAACGACCTCGTCCGGCGGCTACGGGCACTGCCGACCGTCGCCCGGATCGTCTCGCCGCTCGCCTCGGCGAACCGCTCGCTCCGCTCCGCCGACGGCCGCTCCGTGCTCGTCACCTTCAACCTCGCAGGCGACTACAACCGCGCACAGCAGAACGTGGATGCGACGCTCGCCGCGACGGCGGCGACCGGACGCGACCACCCGTCGGTGCGCGTCGAGGAGTTCGGGACGGCGAGCGCCAACAAGGCCCTGATGAACGCCTTCCTCGGGGACGCGAAGAAGGCGGAGTACACGTCGCTGCCGGTCACGGCGTTGATCCTCGTCCTCGCCTTCGGCGCTCTCGTCGCCGCGGGGATCCCGCTCCTCCTCGGCGCGACCGCCGTGCTCGGCGCGCTCGGGCTCGTCGCGCCCTTCAGCCATCTCGTCCCCGTGAACCAGGGCCAGATCGACGCCGTCGTCGCGTTGATCGGCCTCGCGGTCGGCGTCGACTACTCGATGTTCTATCTCCGCCGCAAGCTCGAGGAGCGCCGCGCCGGGCACGACGGCGAGACCGCGCTCGCGCGGGCGGCAGCGACGTCCGGGCACGCGGTGCTCGTCTCGGGGCTGACCGTCCTCACCGCGATGGCGGGGATGTTCCTCGCCGGCAACGGCGTCTTCCGCGGACTCGGGATGGGGACGATGCTCGTCGTCGCGGTGGCGGTGCTCGGCTCGGTCACCGTGCTGCCGGCCGTGCTCGCGCGGCTCGGGGACGGCGTCGAGCGCGGCCGCGTGCCGATCCTCGAGCTCCGGCGCGAACAGGGGGCCTCGCGCGTCTGGGGATGGATCATCGACCGGGTGCTGCGGCGGCCCGCGATCGCGGTCGTGCTCTCGACCGGCCTGCTCCTCGCGGCGGCGGCGCCGGCGCTCCGGATGCACACGGTCGATCCCGGCATGATCGGCCTGCCGCAGAACCTGCCGATCATGCGGACGTTCGCGCGAATCCAGCAGGCCTTCCCCGGCGGCCCGATCCCGGCCACCGTCGTCGTGCAGGCGAAGGACGTCACGACGCCGGCGGTGCAGCGCGCGCTCCTCCGCATGACCCACCGCGCCCTCGCCACCGGACAGCTCGGCGGCCCGGTGACGGCGTCGGTCAGCGCCGACCACACGGTCGCCGCGCTCAGGCTCTCGCTCGCGGGCAACGGGACGAACCGTGCCTCGACGGCCGCGCTCGCGACTCTGCGCCGGGCCGTCATCCCGGCGACGATCGGCCGCGTCCCCGGCGTGCGCGCCTACGTCATGGGAACGACGGCGACGACCCAGGACTTCAACTCGGCTATGAAGGCGCACCTCGCCTACGTGTTCGCCTTCGTCCTCGGGCTCGCGTTCGTCCTGCTGCTCGTGACGTTCCGCTCGCTCGTCATCCCGCTCAAGACGATCGTCCTCAACCTCCTCTCGGTCGGCGCGGCGTACGGGATCGTGACGCTCGTCTTCCAGGACGGCTGGCTGCGGTCGGCGCTCGACGCCCAGGACGTCGGCGGAGTGATCGACTGGCTGCCTCTCTTCCTCTTCGTGGTCCTCTTCGGGCTCTCGATGGACTACCACGTGCTCATCCTCAGCCGCGTGCGGGAGGAGCACGACGGCGGCAGGACGACCGCGGAGGCGGTCGCGGTCGCGATCAAGGCGACGGCCGGCGTCGTGACGAGCGCCGCGATCGTCATGGTCGCGGTCTTCTCGATCTTCGCGATCCTCCCCGAGATCGACTTCAAGCAGCTCGGCGTCGGCCTCGCCGTCGCGGTGCTCATCGACGCGACGGTCGTGCGCGCCGTGCTGCTGCCCGCGCTGATGACGCTGCTCGGCGAGTGGAACTGGTACCTGCCGCGGCGGCTGCGCCGGATTCACGCGCCCGGCCATCACGGCCACGCGGCGCCTGCGTAGGATCGAGGCGTGGCCGCACCCGAGCCGATCGACCTTCTCCATCTCGGACGCGAGCGCGTCATCGCGAGCTATCTCCTCGACACGGACGACGGGCCTGCGCTGCTCGACTGCGGGCCGTCCACGACCGTCGCCGCCCTCGAGGCCGGCCTCGCGGCGCGCGGTCTCGCACTCACCGACGTCCGCCACCTGCTCCTCACACACATCCATCTCGACCACGCCGGCGCGGCGGGCACGCTCGTGCGCGCGCATCCGGGCCTGCAGGTGCACGTGTCGCCGGTCGGCGCGCCGCATCTCGTCGCTCCCGAGCGGCTGGAGAAGAGCGCGCGGCGGCTGTACGGCGACTCGTTCGACTCGCTCTGGGGAGAGCTCGCGCCGGTGCCGGAGGAGAACGTCCACCCGGTCGACGGCGCTGTGCTCGGGCTCGAGTCCTTCCCCTCCCCCGGCCATGCCTCGCACCACGTCTGCTACCTCGCGCCCGACGGGACCCTCTACGCCGGCGACGCGTGCGGCGTCCGCGTCCTGCCCGGCCGATCGGTGATGCCGCCGACGCCGCCGCCCGAGGTCGACGTCGAGGGCTGGGAGGCGACGCTCGACGAGATCCAGCGCCGCGCGCCGGAACGTCTCGCGCTCATCCACTTCGGCGTGGCCGAGGACGTCGGCCGCCACCTCGACGAGCTGCGCCTGCGGCTGCTCGACTGGGCGGAGTCCGTCGAAGGCGGCGCGAGCGAGGACGAATTCGTCGAGTACGCGCTTGCCGAGCTGGCCGACTCCGGCGAGGACATGGGGTCGTACGAGCAGGCGATGCCGTTCTGGCAGTCGTACCGCGGCCTCGCGCGCTGGGCCGAGAAGCGCGCGCAGCGTTAGGCTCCACCCGTGCCGCGCGTCCCCGTCCCTCCCGAGGTCGACGCCTTCCTTGCCGCCGCGAACCCGGCCGTCGTCGGCACGGTCGGCCCGAACGGGACAGCCCACACCGCGGCGACCTGGTACGACTGGGAGGGCGGACGGATCCTCCTGAACATGGACGAGAGCCGGCTCCGTCTCCGCTACCTTCGCGCCAACCCGTCCCTCTCGCTCACCGTCCTCGGCGCGAACGACTGGTACACCCAGGTCACGCTGCTCGGCCGGGCCGTGTCGATCGAGGACGACCCCGACCTCGCCGGCATCGACCGCCTCTCGATCCGCTACACCGGGCGCCCGTTCGCCGACCGGGAAGCGAAGCGCGTCAGCGCGTGGATGGAGCCGGATCGCTGGTCGGCGTGGCCTCTGCCTCGCTGACCGGTTCCGTCTCGACGATCCAGAGCGGCCCGTCGCCGCACTCCACGCGCCGCGCTCCCTCGACCTCCGTGAGCGAGGTGAGGAGGACACGCACGGGAGCGCCGTCGAGCTCGAGCAGCGCGCCTCGGCTTCCGTCGAGCGCAGCGGCGTACCGCCACGCCCACGCGAGGCGATGGAGCTCGGCGGCCGGGCGGGAGAGGTCGAGCCACTCGTCGTCCGCCGTGAAGAACGTCTCGTAGCTGCCGCCCTCTTGCACCGTCCCCTCCTCGCCGGCCGCGAGCCGCGCGAGCGCCTCGACGAGCGTCTCGACGTACAGCGGACCGAGCCGTGGATAGAAGGACAGCGGCGGCTCGGGCTCGCCGAGCGGCATGCTCCGCTGCGCGAGGATCGCTCCGGTGTCGAGCTCGGCGTCCATGCGGTGGAACGTGATCCCGATCTCCTCGTCGCCGTCGCGAATCGCCCAGGCGATCGGGATCGGCCCGCGGTGCTTCGGCAGGAGCGAGGGATGGCAGTTGATCCAGCCGAGCGTCGGGACGGCGAGCGCGTCGGCCGGGATCTTCCACGGGAAGCCGAAGCAGACGACGAGGTCGGGACGCACGGCCGAGAGCAGCGGGGCGAGCGAGCTGCGGCGCGCCGGCAGGAGCACGTCGAGATCGGGCGCAGCGCCCATGACGAGATCCGTGTTCCACGAGTCGGGGCCGAAGCGGCCCTCGCGATCGAGCATCGTGAGGAACGCGACCGGTTCGTGCCCGGCTTCGCGCACGGCGGCGTCGAAACCCTCGAGGACCGGCGGGATCCGCGTGACGAGGACGACGCGCCAGCTCATTGGTCGCGCAGCACGCGCGCGCCCGAGGACTGGTTGCGGGCCTTGACGACGATCTCGTCGACGTTGACGTGCCACGGCCGCGTGAGCGCGAAGAGGATGCACTCCGCGATGTCCTCCGGCCGCATCGCCTCGACGCCGCGATAGACCGCAGCCGCCTTCTCCTCGTCCCCTTTGAAGCGGACGAGGGAGAACTCGGTCTCGACGAGGCCCGGGTCGACGGTCGTGATCCGGATCGGGCGGCCGAGGAGGTCCTCGCGCAGCGCGTACGTGAAGCCGCGCTCCGCGAACTTCGCGGCGACGTACGTCGCGCCGCCCTCGTACGCGACGCGGCCCGCGACGGAGCCCATGTTGACGATGTGGCCCCAGTCGCCGAAGTGCGGCAGGCAGAGGCGCGTCATCCGGACGAGCCCGGCGACGTTGACGCCGAAGACGGTCGCCTCGTCCTCCTCGCTCGACTCGTCGAACGGGGCGCGGCCGAGCGCGAGCCCGGCGTTGTTGACGAGGATGTCGAGCCCGCCGAGCTGCTCCACCGCCGAGCCGACGAACGCCGCGCAGCTGTCCGCATCGGTGACGTCGAGCTCGAGGACGACCTCCGTCTCGAGCCGCTCGACGCGCCGCGCGCCGCCCGCGACGCGCACTCCGGCGTCGGCGAGCGCCCGCGCCGTCGCGCGGCCGATTCCCGACGAGGCGCCGGTGACGATCGCGCGCTTTCCGGTCAGATCCACGCGTCTGACTCTACGGATGCGCCGCGCGCCAGGCGTCGCCGAGCGCGAGCCGTTCGGGCGGGGTCGGGTGGCTGAAGACGAAGAGATAGGCGAGCCGCGCCGGCTCGAGCTCCGAGAGGTTGCGGCGCGCGAGGCCGAGATGGGCGCGCGCGAACGAGTCGGGCTCCCCGGTCAGCTCGAGGGAAGCGCGGTCGGCCGCGCGCTCGAAGCGGCGCGAGAGCCACGCGCCGCCGGGGAGCGCGACGAGCTCGAGCGCCGTGAGGAGCAGCAGCGCGTCGGGAAGAGTCCGCGGGTCGGCGACGCCTGTGCCGAGGACTCCCCACACGAGCGCCACCGCTACAGCCGCTCCCGCCATCGCGAGCGCGGTCAGCTTCACGACGTGCCGCTCGCGCCGGTGGCCGAGCTCGTGCGCGACGACGACGCGCACCGCGCCGGGGTCGGCCGCCTCGAGCAGGGTGTCGAAGACGACGACGCGGCGCGTGCGCCCGATCCCGGAGACGTATGCGTTGACCTTCGTCGTGCGGCGGCTCGCGTCGGCGACGAGCACGTCCCGGACCGGCACGCCGGCCCGTTCGGAGATCGCGCGAAGGTCGGCGGCGAGCTCCTCGTCCGCGAGCGGCTCGAAACGATTGAAGAGCGGCTCGAGGAGGACGGGGGCGACGAAGGAGAGGAGAAGCACCGCGAGCGCGAGCGCAGCGCCGGCCGGCAGCGCCCACGCGCCGGGGAGCGCGCGGGCGAGGGCGACAGCGACCGTCCAGATCGCGGCCGCGAGCACGACGTTGACCGCGAGTCCCTTCGCGACGTCGCCGAGCCAGGCGCCGAGCGACTGCGTCGAGAACCCCCACGCCCGCTCGCGCCACCAGCCTCGCCACGCCGAGAGCGGCAGGCGGACGAGCGAGGATACGGCCACGACGATCGCGGCGTAGGCGGCCGCCGCGATTACCGGCGTCGTGCGGGGGAAGAGCCAGATCCCGGCCCGGCTCCAGGCGAAAACCGCGAGGACTCCGATGGCGAAAGAGAGATCGAGCAGCATCGCGAGATACAGCGGCCGGTGATATGCACGCGCCCGCGCACGTTCGTCGTCAGAGAAGCCAACTGATTCGCGTTTCATCCGTCTCAGAGCCTATGACCCCCTGGAACGAGCCCGCACCCCGATGGCGACGGCCGAAGTAGCCCCGCGCTTCACCGTCGGCGAGGAGTCGCTCGCACTCGCGGGCCAACTGCGCCGCCTCACGCGCGCCGCGACGGTCGTCGCGCTCCTCGCGAGCCCGGCCCTCTTCGTCTTCGACGTCCACGTGCTCCACTGGCAGTGGTACTGGGCGCTGCTCGTGACGAGCGCCGAGATCGTCGCCTTCCGCGGCCTGCTCGACGTCTTCATCCGGCGCGTCATCCCGTGGCCGACGCTCTTCGGCGCCGACGAGCGCCTCACCGGGGAGGAGGTGATCAACCGGCGGCGCGCCTGGACGTGGCGTTTCCGCTATCGCTGGACGGTCGTCCTCGGGACGCTCGGCGCTCTCGCCTACGCGTTCCTCTTCTGGTTCCTCCCCGACGTCGTCCACCTGCACATCAACTGGCACAGCCCGCTCACGTACCAGATTCTCGCCCAGACGCTGCTGACGGGCGCAGCGCTTCCTCTCCTCTTCATCGTCAACTTCCTCATCCTCTTCGGCCCGCTGATGCTGATGGCCGTCAGTCAGATGCGGAGCTACGAGCCGGGCGACGCGAACTGGGGAGTGAAGCTCGACGACGTTCGCGGCCAGGCGGAGGCCAAGGAGGAAGTGCGGAAGATCGTGACGCTCTGGCAGTCGGGCGGCTTCTTCGAGCGTTCGGGCGGCAAGCGCGAGCGCGGCCTTCTCTTCCACGGCCCGCCCGGCACCGGCAAGACGATGCTCGCGAAGGCGATCGCCACGAGCTTCAACGCGCCGTTCATCGCGATGCCCGGCTCGGGCTTCGGGCAGATGTTCGTCGGGATGGACGCGATCGTCGTCCGTCTCCTCGCCGCCAAGGCGAAGCGGCTCGGCCGCAAGTGGGGCGGCCAGTGCATCGTCTTCATCGACGAGATCGACGCGGTCGGGATGCGGAGGGCGTCGCTCCAGGGGCAGAACATGACGACGATCGAGCAGCTCCGCGCGGCGACGCAGTTCTACGGCCAGATGGGCTCGGTCAACGCGAGCGGCGACCTCGTGGTCGAGTCCGCCGCCTGGCGGGACCACGTCTTCCGCCAGCGCGCGCCCGAGCCGCGCTCCCCCTACCCGCCGTTCGTCACCACGCTTGCGGATCGGTGGAACCAGATCGCGGGCGGAGGCATGTTCGGCGGCGGCGGGCAGCTCGCGCTCAACCAGCTTCTCGTCGTGATGGACGGCATGGACGGCCCGCCGTTCCTCCGGCGCCTGCTGACGAACCGGCTCAACACCTGGCTCGACGCCATGTACTTCGTCCCGCAGCGGCTCGGCCGCTTCTCGCTGCGGCTCCCGGCTCCCCGCCCGCGCAAGGAGCAGATCTACTTCATCGGCGCGACGAACGTCCCGCTCCAGAGCCTCGACCCGGCGCTGACGCGGCCGGGGCGGATGGGACGCCACGTCTGGTTCCGGACGCCGACGAAGGACGACCGCAAGGACATCTTCGACCTGTACCTCGACAAGGTCGCGCACGAGGCGGACATCGACACCGAGCAGCGGCGCGACGAGATCGCGCGAATCACGAACGGCTACTCACCGGCGATGATCGACCAGGTCTGCTCCGTCGCCCTCACGTACGCGCACCACGACGGGCGGGAGGTGTTCGGGCGCGAGGATCTGCTCGAGGCGATGTCGGTGATCGAGTCGGGCGCGGCGAGCGACGTGAAGTACGTCGAGCACGAGACGCGCGCCGTCGCCCTCCACGAGGCGGGCCACGCGGCCGCCGCGCACGTCTTCCGGCCGGACCTGGAGTCGAGCCGCCTCTCGATCCGGATGCGTCCCGGCTCGCTCGGCCATCACCAGTCGTTCCAGCGCGAGGAGAGGTTCACGACGTGGCACCGCGAGTACTTCGGCGACCTCGTCCACGGTCTCGCGGCGATGGCGACGGAGCAGGTCTTCTACGGCGAGAACGCGAGCGGCGTCAGCGGCGACCTCGAGTACGCGACCCAGACCGCGGCGACGATGGCCGGGATCGCGGGGATGGGGACGATGCCGTTCGACGTCGATCCGCAGAAGGGCGAGAGCGACGAGCAGGCCCGCGAGCGCGTCCTCCGCCGCTTCGAGGAGATCGGCGCGCAGCTCATGAACCGGACGCGCGGCAGTGCCGACATGCACGCCGATCCGATCGCCTCGATCATGGGCGACCAGTTCAAGCGCCGGCGCGTCGCCCAGATCCTCGGCCAGGCGTACGTCACCGCCTACAACTTCGTGACGGCGAACCGGCAGAAGGTCGACGCGATCGCGAGCCAGCTCGTCGCCCGCCGCGAGCTCTACGGGGACGACCTCGTCGAGCTGCTCGACAAGCAGAAGTTCGTCAAGCCCGAGCTCGACTGGGAGAAGGAGGAGACATGGCCACGGATGTAGCCGAGACGACTCCTCTCCCGGAGGCGGCGCCGCCGCCCGAGCCGCGCGGGACGCTGTACTTCGGCCGCTTCTATGCCGTCTACGTCGTGCTCGGGATCGCCCTCTGCGCGGCGATTGTCGGCGTCGTGATCGCAGCGCGGTCGACCGGCGGCAGCGGCGCGGGCCAGGGGTGGTCGAGCTGGCACCCGACGGGCGGAGGGATCGGCCTGGCGCAGCAGATCGCCACCCGCGTCGGCGGGGAGTACCGGCTCGGGAACGGCGACCAGCTCGCGGCCGTGATCGCGAAGCCGCCGATCGTCTCGCTCAACAACCACAAGATCGACGTCGGCTACGTCGCGATCCGCGGCGGCAAGTCCGGCTCCGACGTCGTCGCGAGCACGTCGAGCTCGAACACCGTCATGTACTCCGTCTGCGGTCTCGGCACCTCGTGCTCGATCCCGTTCGGAACGCCGTCTCCCGCGCGCGGACGGCTCGTGCGGCGGGAGATCGTCGAGCTCGCCCTCTACACGTTCCACTACGACGGCGCGGTGCAGAACATCATCGCGTTCATGCCGCCGACGGGCGCCGGGAAGCAGCCCGTGATGATCTTCCTCCAGCGTTCCGACCTCGGCTCGAGCCTCTCGCAGCCGCTCGACAGGACGCTGAACGCGCACACGCCGACGGCGAGCACGATGACGCGGGCGGACGCGTCCAAGGTCGACGAGCTGACGAACGGCCACTCGTACAACTGGACGTTCCAGCAGGCGCAGGACGGGAACGCGATCTTCGTCCTCACGCGGCTGAGGGCGTAACCGCGCGGCGGACTTCCCCGTTTTCAGACCCGAGCCCTGAAACCATGCCCTGCTCGGGTTGAAAGGAGGGGTTGGATCGATGCTGCTACTGGTTGTGCTTGCTGTGCTGGCGATCATCGCCTTCGGCGTTGGCTTCACGATTCACTGGCTGTTCATCGTCGCGGCGGTGCTCGCGCTGATCTGGCTGATCAGCCTGCTCACGGGCGGCTTCGGCCGCGCCGGCGCTCGACGCTGGTAGGCCTGCTCCGGCCGGGTTAGGCCGGATGCGAGGGGAGGATGAGCCGGGCGGCCCATTGCGGGCCGCCCGCTCGTATGCGACCGTGGGGG
>Ga0070741_10003604_pt1 | contig 38000 bp, 39 predicted proteins | sample Coa_R1_4_FD_66440 | JGI IMG/M metagenome (GOLD analysis project Ga0070741, IMG submission 66440) | Surface soil microbial communities from Centralia Pennsylvania, which are recovering from an underground coalmine fire - Coalmine... | ecosystem: Environmental > Terrestrial > Soil > Unclassified ... | reverse complement strand
TTGCGGTAGCCGTGCTTCTCGCCCAGCTCCAGCGCCTGGTCCCACACTCGCCGCGCCGCGGCGACCAGCGCCGGGTCCGGGCAGTTGGCGGCGTCGAGCGCGACCGGATGGATGGCGAGCTTCTCGTAGTCGGCGCCTGCGCTGTGGGCGGCGCGGCGATGATTACGGATCACCCGCAGCATGGCCTCGCGGTTGGGCTCGAACCCCGGGAAGGTGCCCATCAGCCGCGCCATCTGCGCCGACGTTGCATAGGCCGTGCCGGTGATGATTGCCGTCAGGGCGCCGGCGATGGCCCGGCCTCGCGCCGAGTCGTAGCCGAGGCCCGCCGCCATCAGCAGCGCGCCCAGGTTGGCATAGCCCAAACCGAGCGTCCGATATCTATAAGAGAGTTCGGCGATCTTGCGCGACGGGTACTGCGCCATCATCACCGAGATCTCGAGCACGACCGTCCAAAGACGTGTCGCATGCTCGAGGCTCGCGACGTCAACCGTGCCGTCGTCGCGGCGGAAGCGCATCAGGTTCAACGAGGCGAGATTGCAGGCCGTGTCGTCGAGGAACATGTACTCCGAGCACGGATTGGACGCGTTGATGCGTCCGGACTCCGGGCAGGTGTGCCAGTCGTTGATGGTGGTGTCGAACTGCACGCCGGGATCGGCCGAATGCCAGGCCGCCTCGGCGATGCGGTCCCACAATTGCGCCGCGTTGACCGTCTTGGCGACCGCGCCGGTCGTGCGCTCGGTCAGCGCCCACTCGCGATCCGCCTCGACCGCGCGCAGGAAGGCGTCGGTCACGCGCACCGAGTTGTTGGCGTTCTGGCCCGACACCGAGGCGTACGCTTCCGATTCCCAGTCGGTGTCGAAGGTCGGGAATTCGATGTAGCGATAGCCCTGGCGTGCGAACTGGACGACGCGCTGGATGTAGTTCTCGGGTATCTCGGCCCGGCGCGCGAGCACGATCTCGTGGCGCAGCTTCGCGTTCTGCTTGGGATCGCAGCCGTCGGCGCAGGCCGCCATGACGGCGTTGAGGTGCCGGTTGGCCAGCTTCGAGCCGGCGACCAGCGCCGCCACCTTCTGCTCCTCGAGCATCTTCCAGGAGACGAGCTCCTCGATGTCGGGATGGTCGATGTCGACGCACACCATCTTGGCGGCGCGGCGGGTCGTGCCGCCCGACTTGATGGCGCCCGCCGCGCGGTCGCCGATCTTGAGGAACGACATCAGGCCGGACGAATGTCCACCGCCCGACAGCTTCTCGCCCGAGCCGCGCAGGCCGGAGAAGTTGGAGCCGGTGCCCGAGCCGTACTTGAACAGGCGCGCCTCGCGCACCCACAGATCCATGATGCCGCCTTCGCCGACCAGATCGTCGGCAACGCTCTGGATGAAGCAGGCGTGCGGCTGCGGACGTTCGTAGGCGGACGAGGAGGGGCGCGCGACCCCGTCGGTGTGGTCGACGAACCAATGGCCCTGGCCCGGCCCATCGATGCCGTAGGCCCAGTGCAGGCCGGTGTTGAACCATTGCGGCGAGTTGGGCGCGCACATCTGCGCCGCCAGCATGAAGCAATGCTCGTCGTAGAAGGCGCGCGCGTCCTTCTCGCTGTCGAAATAGCCGCCCTTCCAGCCCCAGTAGGTCCAGGTGCCGGCCATGCGGTGGAACACCTGTTTGGCGCTGGTCTCGCCGCCATAGCGTTCTTCTTGCGGCAGCCTGGCGAGGGCCGCGCCATCGGGCGCCGAGCGCCACAACCATTCCGGCACGTCGCGCTCGGCGATCTTCGTCAGATGGCGCGCGACACCGGCGCGGCGGAAATACTTCTGCGCCAGCACGTCGGTTGCGACCTGCGACCACGCGGCGGGCACTTCAATGGACGACTGCTTGAAGACGATCTTTCCGTCGGGATGGCGAATTTCGGAATCGGCAACGCGAAACGCCGTTTGTGCAAACGGCGGCTCTCCTGCTCGCGTGTACCGACGCTCGATACGCATCAACTGATCCCCCGTGCCCAGTTCCCGTCATTTGATTTCGTCCCGTCGCGGGATGCGTTCGCTGTCGTCGAACGCGCAGATATGGGCACCTGAAGATACTAAATTACAAAATCTTGTGTGCGCAACTACATTTTGTAGACCAGTGTGTTGATGGTACTACATGATGCAAGGTGGCAACAGGCGCCGATTCGACCGCGAATCGCATGAACACGAACGACACGATCGATCGGCGCATGCGCGTCGCGTTGCGAGTCACAGGTCGCGCGCGTACAAGCGGCGCGATACGTTTTCGAGAGAGAGAGTAGCGGCTTCATGACATTCGGCACCTGGCTCTTCACCAAGATGCGCGGCGAGCTCGTCGGCACGGACGCCGAAGGCAATCGCTACTTCCAGGACAAGAAAGCTCCCGTCGGACGCCGCCGCAAGCGCTGGGTGCTCTACAAGGGCGAGGTCGAAGCCTCGCGCGTGCCGCCGGACTGGCATGGCTGGCTGCACTACACGACGGACCAGGTGCCCCCGCAGGGCGGGCTGCCGCGCAAGCCCTGGCAGAAAGACCATTTGCGCAATATGAGCGGCAGCGCGCAGGCGTACCGTCCGCCGGGCTCGACGCTGGCGACGAGCGGCGACAAGCCCAAGCCCTCCTACGAAGCGTGGCGGCCGAGCTAGGCATGGGCCGCAATATCGTCGAGACGATCGTCGGCGCGCTGGTCCTCATCGTGGCCGGCGTGTTCGTTTTCTACGCCTTCGCCAAGTCCGACCGCAGCGGCCCGGACGGTTACGACATCGTCGCCCGCTTCGGGCGCATTGACGGATTGAAGCGCGGTGCCGATGTAACGCTGAGCGGCGTGAAGGTCGGGACCGTCACCGGCTTCGACCTCGACCGCAAGACCTACCAGGCGGTGGTGCACATGGCGGTGAGCTCGAGCGTGAAATTGCCGACCGACACGAACGCCAAGATCGTGAGCGAATCGCTGCTGGGCGGCATGATCGTCGTGCTCGAGCCGGGCGCCGACAAGCAGACGATCCCGGCCGGCGGCGAGATCGCCAATACCCAGGATTCGGTGCCGCTGTCGGAACTGATCGCCAAATTCATGTTCGGCGGAACGACAGGGTCGAAGTGATGAACGCCAGGGCTCCCAAGACGACTCCGGTGTGGCGCCAGTCCGACGGCAAGCCGGTGTCGTGCCTCGAAAAGATCAAAGTCCTCAATCAGAACATCCAGGAGATCGAGAGCCTCTGCGCCGACGCGCTGGAGGACGGGGTGCTGATGGGATGCGATGCCGACCAGATCAAGGCCGCTCTGCACGAGCTGATCGACGGGCTCGCCACGCCCTACGCCAAGAAGGAAAAGTGATCGTCCGTTTGGCGGCAGCCGTTGCCGCACTGCTGGCGGGCCTCGGCACGGCCGTGGCGCAGACGTCGCCGCAGCAGACGTCCATCCGGACGCCGTCGCAGTCCGACAATTCGAACTTGCGCGCCATTCCGCCCGGACCGGGCAAGCCGGTCGCCGAGCTGCAGGGGCTCGACAAGGTGACCGCGCGGTCCAAGCGGTTCTACGCGACGATCGGCGAGGTGACGCGCTTCGGCACCCTCGACATCAAGGTGAGCGACTGCCTGGTCAACACGCCGGACGCGCCGCCGGAAGCCGTCGCCTATCTGACGATCGTCGATCACAAACCCGGCCAGCCCGAGCAGAAGCTGTTCGCCGGCTGGATGTTCGCCTCGACGCCCTCGATCTCGGCGCTCGACGACGGCGTCTACGACGTGCGCGTGTTGTCCTGCACGATGGCGCAGGGATCGGAGCCGCCCAAGTCGCCGTAAAAGGTCGCCGTCGCCTCAACCGCATCGGCGAGGCGCGCCTTGAACTGCTCACGCGGAATTTCGACTGCGCCGAAGCCGCGCAAATGCTCGGTCATGAACTGGCAGTCGAGCAGGCGAAAGCCGCCCTTGATCAGGCGCGCCACCAGATGGACCAGCGCTACCTTCGAGGCGTCGCGTTCGCGGCTGAACATGCTTTCGCCGAAGAATGCGGCGCCCACGCTCACGCCATAGAGCCCGCCGACCAGCCGGCCTTGGCTGCGGCATTCCACGCTGTGGGCGTGGCCGCGATCGAACAGCTTGCCGTAAAGGTCGATGATCGGTTCGTTGATCCAGCTCTCGGGATGGCCGGGCCGCGGCTCGGCGCAGGCGCGCATCACTTCGCGGAACGCCGTGTCGGCGGTCACCTCGAACTGCCCGGAGCGCACGGTGCGCGCCAGCCGCCGCGGCAGGTGGAAGCCGTCGAGCGGCAGCACGGCGCGCAGCCGCGGATCGAGCCAATAGAGCTTGGGATCGTCGCGGCGCTCTCCCATGGGAAAGACGCCGATCCTGTAGGCCTGCAGCAGAAGGTCGGGCGTGATCTCGAGCATGGTATCAGTGCACGTCCTCATCCTGAGGAGCCGCGCGGCGCGCGGCGTCTCGAAGGATGGGCAACAGGTATGGTGCGGCGCGACACCCTTCGAGACGCGCTCCTGCGGAGCGCTCCTCAGGGTGAGGGAGTACGTGATCCACCATCCCAGCCTACTTCTTGAGGCCGACCAGCGTCTCCAGCCAGTGGATGTCGTATTCGCCGTCGATGAAGTTCTGCTCGCGGATGATGCGCTGGTGCAGCGGGATCGTGGTGTCGATGCCGCCGATCACGAACTCCTCGAGCGAGCGGCGCAGCCGCATCAGGCACTCGTTGCGGGTCGTGCCGCTCACGATCAGCTTGGCCACCATGGAATCGTAGTAGGGCGGCATGACGTAACCGGCATAGAGGCCGGAATCGACGCGCACGCCCAGCCCGCCGGGCGGATGGTAGTCGACCACCCTGCCGGGGCAGGGCACGAAGGTCTCCGAGTTCTCCGCATTGATGCGGCACTCGATGGCATGGCCCTGGAAGGTGATGTCCTGCTGCGTCAGGCCGAGATCGGCGCCGGCGGCGATGCGGATCTGCTCGCGCACCAGGTCGAGGCCGGTCACTGCTTCGGTGATGGGATGCTCGACCTGCAGCCGGGTGTTCATCTCGATGAAGTAGAACTCGCCGTCCTGGAACAGGAACTCGAGCGTGCCGGCGCCGCGATACTTGAGCTTGCGCACGGCGGCGGCCGCGAGTTCGCCGATCTTGCCGCGCTGCTCCTTGTTCAGGGCGGGCGAGGGCGCTTCCTCCAGCACCTTCTGATGGCGCCGCTGCAGCGAGCAATCGCGCTCGCCGAGATGGACGCCGGCGCCCTTGCCGTCGCCCAGCACCTGGATCTCGATGTGGCGCGGCCGGCCGAGATACTTCTCGACATAAACCGCATCGTTGGCGAAGGCGGCCTTGGCTTCGGCGCGCGCCAGGCTGAAGGCTTCGGCCGCCTTGTCGGGACCGTCGACGACCTTCATGCCGCGGCCGCCGCCGCCTGCGACCGCCTTGATCAGCACCGGCCAGCCGATCTTCTGGCCAAGCGCCGCCACTTCTTCGAGCGAGCCGACGGGTCCGGGCGAGCCCGGCACCAGTGGCAGGCCGAGCTCCTGCGCGGTCTGCTTGGCGACGATCTTGTCGCCCATCATGCGGATGTGCTCGGCGGTCGGGCCTATGAAGGTGAAGCCGTGCGCCTCGACGGCCTCGGCGAAGCGCGCGTTCTCCGACAGGAAGCCGTAGCCCGGATGAATTGCATCGGCGCCGGTGATGGTGGCGGCCGACAAGATGGCGGGGATGTTGAGATAGCTCTCGCGCGCCGGCGGCGGGCCGATGCAGACCGCCTCGTCGGCGAGGCGCACATGCATGGCGTCGGCATCGGCGGTCGAATGGACGGCCACGGTCTTGATGCCCATCTCGCGGCAGGCGCGGTGGATGCGGAGTGCGATCTCGCCGCGGTTGGCGATCAGGACCTTGTCGAACATCGGGGCGCGCCTTGCGCTATTCGATGATCATCAACGGCTGGCCGAACTCGACCGGCTGCCCGTTGTCGATCAGGACCTGCGTCAGCGTGCCGGCCTTGGGCGCCTTGATGGGATTGAACGTCTTCATCGCCTCGATGATCAGGACGGTCTGGCCGGCCGTGATCTTGTCGCCGACATTGACGAAGGTGGGCTTGCCGGGCTCGGGCGAAAGATAGGCCGTGCCGACCATCGGCGACTTCACCGCACCGGGGTGCTTGGCGAGATCGGCGCCGCCGGCCGGCGCGGCGGCAGCGGCCGCGGCGGGGACGGCAGCGACAGGAGCCGCCATGACCGGAGCGGCGGCTGCGACCGCTGCGGTCGGGCGGGCGACGCGGATCTTGCGGTCGCCCTCGGCCATTTCGATCTCGCCGAGATTGGTCTCCTCCAGGAGCTTCGCGAGCTTGCGAATGAACTCCGTATCCATCTCGAACTTGGCCATTGGCGGTACGCTCCCGGATGAATTTCAGCGTTTCAGTCGAAGCGCCAGCGCCTGCAGCGCCAGCAGGTAGCCCTGGATGCCGAGGCCCGCGATCACGCCCACGGCCACCGGACTTATATATGAGTGGTGACGGAAGCCTTCCCGCTTGTAGATGTTGGAAATGTGGACTTCAACGACCGGCAGCTCGGCGGCGTTCAGCGCGTCGAGCAGGGCGATCGAGGTGTGGGTGTAGGCGCCGGCGTTGATGACGATGCCGCTGTTCTTCTCGCGCGCCGCCTGGATCAGGTCGACCAGCACGCCCTCGTGGTTGCTCTGTGCGAATTCGAGGCCGAGTTTCAGCCGCGCGGCCTCGGCGCGGCACGCCTTCTCGACGTCGGCCAGCGTCTCGCGGCCATAGATCTGCGGCTGGCGCTTGCCCAGCATGTTGAGATTGGGTCCGTTCAGCACCAGCACCGGCTTGGCGGCGGACCGGCTTCGGGCAGCCTTCTTGGCCAAGCCTTGCCTCCCAAAAGACGAAAACGCCGGGCCTTATAGCCTGAGGGCCTCGGCGCGGGCAAACAGGCGGTCAGACAGGGTGTCGAACGTTCGCCGCTCTTGGGTCGACAGCGCCTCGTACAGCTTGGCCTCGTAGGCGAGCGCCAGCGGCACGATCCGGCTGTGCATGACCCGCCCGCGTGCGCTCAGCCTCAGCGAGGCGCGCCGGCGATCGGCGCGATCGGTTGCGCGCTCGATCAGGCCGCGCTTCTTCAGGCCGGCCACGGCCCGGCTTACCGCCACCTTGTCCATGACGATGCGTTGTCCCACTTCAGAGGCGGTGAGGGGCGCGAAGCGGCCCAGCGCGGCCATCACCCGCCACTGCGTCACGGTAAGGCCATGAGGTCCGGAATACAGGTCGTGCAGCGATTCGCTCACGAGCTGGGCCAGCACCGACAGCCGGTAAGGAAGGAAATTCTCCAGTTGGAGGGCTTGAACTGGGCTCGGCATAATAGTTACATATGAAACTATCAGCTTCGGGAGGTCAATATGGACACCCACAATCCGATGGGCACCGACGGCTTCGAGTTCGTCGAATACACCGCGCCCGATCCCGAGGCGCTGGGCCGGCTGTTCGAGAGCATGGGCTTCACCAAGGTGGCGAAGCATCGCTCCAAGGACGTGTCGCTGTTTCGCCAGGGCGACGTCAATTTCATCGTCAATGCCGAGCCCGACAGTTTCGCCCAGGGCTTCGCCCGAGTGCATGGCCCGTCAATCTGCGCCATCGCCCTGCGCGTGAAGAACGCGGCCTTCGCCTACAAGCGGGCGCTGTCGCTCGGCGCCTGGGGCGTCGAGAACAAGGTCGGCCCGATGGAGCTCAACATCCCGGCGATCAAGGGCATTGGCGATTCGCTCATCTATCTCGTCGATCGCTACGGCGAGAAGGGCAGCATCTATGACGTCGACTTCGAATGGCTGCCCGGCGTCGATCACAATCCCAAGGGCGTCGGGCTGACCTACATCGATCACCTGACGCACAACGTGCATCGCGGCCGCATGGCCGAATGGGCCGACTTCTACGAGCGGCTGTTCAATTTCCGCGAGATCCGCTACTTCGACATCGAGGGCAAGCTCACCGGGCTCAAGTCCAAGGCGATGACCAGCCCGTGCGGCAAGATCCGCATCCCGATCAACGAGAGCTCCGACGACAAGAGCCAGATCCAGGAATATCTCTCGGCCTATCACGGCGAGGGCATCCAGCACATCGCGCTCGGCACCGGCGATATCTACGACACGGTCGAAGCGCTGAAGGCCAAGGGCGTGCCGTTCCAGGACGTGCCGGATACCTATTACGAGCAGGTCGATCAGCGCCTGCCGGGCCACGGCGAGAATCTGCAGCGCATGTCCGCCGACCGGATCCTGATCGACGGCGCACCGACCAAAGGGGGTGGGCTGCTGCTGCAGATCTTCACCCAGACCGTGATCGGTCCGATCTTTTTCGAGATCATCCAGCGCCGCGGCAACGAGGGTTTCGGCGAGGGCAATTTCCGCGCGCTGTTCGAGTCGATCGAGCTCGACCAGATTCGCCGCGGCGTGTTGAAGGCGTAACCAACCTCATCCTGAGGAGCCGCACGCAGTGCGGCGTCTCGAAGGATGGCAACGAATGTGATGTATCCACCCTTCGAGACGCGTCCCTTTGGGACGCTCCTCAGGGTGAGGTGATAGAGGAGGAACCGATGAGCAAGAACTGGATTCCGCTGCGCCAAGTCGAAGGCACCGCCTCGCGCCAGGCGCATGTACGTCTGCCGGCCGGCACCTACGAGCGCGAGATCAGCAAGGAGGGCTTCTTCGGGCCGTCCGCGCAGTTCCATCACAGGCACAAGCCGACCGACTGGATCGAGTTCGAGGGCGCGATCCGTCCGCGCGCCTTCGACATGAACAAGCTGGTGGCGACCGAGGCCAATCCCTGGAACTCGCAGCTCGTCATGACCAACAACCATCTGCAGATGCGCATCTGGAAGCTCGACAAGGCGATGACCGAGCTCGCCCGCAACAGCGACGGCGACCAGATTCTGTTCGTCCATGAGGGCGAGGGCGAGCTCTATTGCGACTATGGCCGCCTGGAATACCGCGAAGGCGACTATCTCGTGATCCCGCGCGGCACGATGTGGCGGCTCGCGCCCTCGACGCCGACCATGAGCCTGATGATCGAGGCGACCAACGACCATTTCGTGTTGCCCGAGCGCGGTGTCGTCGGTCGCCATGCACCGTTCGATCCGGCCGTGCTCGACACGCCGCACATCGACGAGGCCTTCAAGGCGCAGCAGGACGAGCGCACGTGGCGCGTTTCGGTGAAACGCCGCAACCAGCTCTCCACGGTGACCTTCCCGTTCAATCCGCTCGACGCGGTGGGCTGGCATGGCGATCTCTCGGTCGTGCGCATCAACTGGCGCGATCTCAGGCCCATCATGAGCCATCGCGTGCATCTGCCGCCGTCGGCGCATACCACGTTCATGACCAGCCGCTTCGTCGTCTGCACCTTCGTGCCGCGGCCGCTGGAGAGCGATCCCGAGGCGCTGCGGCTGCCGTTCTTCCACAACAACGACGATTTCGACGAGATCATCTTCTATCACAAGGGCAGCTTCTTCAGCCGCGACAACATCCATCCTGGCATGATGACGGTGCACCCGTCGGGCTTCACGCACGGACCGCACCCGAAGGCCTTCGATGCGGCGACCAAGAAGACGGTGCAAAGCGGCGGCAAGGCCGAGACCGACGAGGTCGCGGTCATGATCGACACGCGCGATGCCGTCGACGTGGCGGCGATGCCGGCCGGCGTCGAGTTCGAAGGCTATGTGCAGTCCTGGCGCCCAGCCGAAACCAAGCAGGCGGCCGAATAATGAAGCTCGCATCGCTGAAGGAAGGCGGCCGCGACGGCACGCTGATCGTGGTCAACCGCGAGCTGACACGCGCGGTGCGGGCAGGGGCCATCGCGCCGACGATGCAGAAGGCGCTCGACGACTGGTCAAACGTCGCGCCCCGGCTGATGGAGCTTGCCGAGAAGCTGCGCGACGACAAGGCGCCGGGCAGCTTCGAACTGGAGATGACTGCGCTCGCGGCGCCCCTGCCGCGCGCTTACCAGTGGGCCGACGGCTCGGCCTATGTCGTCCATGTCGAGCTGGTGCGCAAAGCACGCGGCGTCGAGATGCCGCCCAGCTTCTGGACCGATCCGCTGATGTATCAGGGCGGCTCGGATTCCTTCATTGGCTGCACCGACGAGATCGAACTGGCGGACGAGGCGTGGGGTATCGATTTCGAGGGCGAGATCGGTGTCATCACCGACGACGTGCCGATGGGGATCTCAGCGGCTGCCGCGCGAAAACACATCAAGCTGGTGACCATCCTGAACGACGTCTCGCTGCGCAACGTGATCGTCGCCGAGCTCGCCAAGGGGTTCGGCTTCTTCCACGGCAAGCCGGCGACGGCCTTCGCGCCGGTCGCCGTCACGCCCGACGAGCTGGGCGACGATTGGGACGGTGCCAAGCTCAACCTGCCGCTGGTCTCGACGCTGAATGGCAAGGAGTTCGGCCATCCCAATGCCGCGACCGACCTCACCTTCGATTTCGGCCAGTTGATCGCGCATGCCGCGAAGACGCGCTATCTCGAGGCCGGCACCGTGGTGGGTTCCGGCACGGTCGCCAACCGCGACCCTTCGGTCGGCTGCTCCTGCATCGCCGAACGGCGCGTGCGCGAGACGATCGACGGCGGCAAGCCGGTTACACCCTTCATGAAGTTCGGCGACCACATCCGCATCGAGATGAAGGACCGCGCCGGCCAGTCGATCTTCGGCGCCATCGACCAGAAGGTCGTCAAATACGATCCGCCGGGCTAAGGTCCCGCTCATGAAGCTCATCGGCTATTTCCGCTCGTCGGCGGCGTTTCGCGTGCGCATCGCGCTCAACCTCAAGGGCATCAAGGTCGAGCATGCCTCGCGCCACCTGCGCAAGGGCGAGCACACTGCGCCGGACTACGTGGCGCTCAACCCGCAGAAGCTGGTCCCGGCCTTTGTCCTCGACGACGGCCAGGTGCTGACCCAGTCGCTCGCCATCCTCGAATATCTCGAGGAGACGCATCCCAACCCGCCGCTGCTGCCGAAGGATCCGGCCGGCCGAGCCCGCGTGCGCGCGCTGGCGCTGATCCCGACCGCCGACATCCATCCCATCCAGAATCTGCGCGTGATGAATTACCTGCGCGATCAATACGGTCAGAGCGAGGAGGCGACCTTCGCCTGGTCGCGGCACTGGATCGAGGTCGGCTTCGAGGCCTACGAGGCGTCGGTCGCCAAGGATCGCGCCACCGGCACGTTCAGCCACGGCGACACGCCGACGATGGCCGACCTCTGCCTGGTGCCGCAGGTCTTCAACGCCCAGCGCTTCAAGGTCGACATGGCGCGCTATCCGACCATCCAGCGCATCCATGCCGCGTGCATGAAGCATCCCGCCTTCGACGCCGCCCAGCCCTCGAAGCAGCCGGACGCCGAACCGTGAAGAAGGCCGTCGTCGCAGTCACCGCCATCATCGTGCTGGCGGGGCTTGCGGTTGCCGCCGTTCCCGTCGTCGAGCGACGCGCCGCCGACAACATCAAGGCGCAGATCGAGGCCGACGGTACGTCGAGCGTCGGGAGCGTCAGCGTCGGCCTGTTCGACCGCAGCGTCACTTTCGACAACTTCCACGTCAAAGGCGAAGGCGAGACGGCCGTCCGGCAGTGGGTGCTGTCGGGCCTCGCCTGGCCGCTCGGCGAGCTGCTGCGCGGCAACACGCCGTTCGCCGGCTGGCAGCCCGGGCAGCCGATGCACGCCGATCACCTCGAGCTGAAGGACGTGCGCCATGTCGAGCCGGCCGGGTCCACGCTGTCGATCGTGTCGCTCTCGGTCGATGGGCTCGACCTCGCCCGCTACGACAGCGCGGTGGCGCCCACACCGCGGAGGTCGTCGGTGCTCGGCGCCAGGATCATTCGCGCCATCAGCCTGCGGCACATGGAGATGCAGGGCTTCGGCTTCACCGAGAATTCACTGGGCGGCTTCTCGCTCGAGTCGCTGGCCGTGAGCGATTTGGGCCACGGCAAGTTCGGCGCGCTGACGCTGTCCGGCTTCCAGTTGAACACGGCTTCTGCTTCGGCGCCGGTTTTCCGCATCGACCAGACCAAGATCACCGGCCTCGATCTCGATCGCGTGCTGGCCGCGCTCTCGGCCGAGGCGTGGCGGCCCGGCATGCCGGTCGGCCGCATCGATATCGAGGATGCAAGGGTGAGCGGCTTCAGCGGCGAGGCGATGGCGCGCTACGGCATTTCCCTCGACAGCATCACCGTCACCGTCAAGCACGATGCGCCGGGCGTCAGCCACACCCAGGCGCGTATCGACGGCTTCGTGCTGGCGCCGCCGCTCAGCGGCGCCGAGGGATTGCAGATGCGCATGACGCTCGCCGCCATGGGACTCAAGGATCTGCGGCTCGGCTTCGACTGCTCGGGCTCCGAGGATCGCAACAAGGGCGTCCTCGGCATCGACCGCTGCGCGCTCACGGGACAGGATCTGGGCGAGATCGACCTCAGCGCGAATTTCCAGGATGCCGACGCCGCGTTCTGGAAAGCCGTCGACAGCGGCAACGTGTTCGGGATCTATCGCAGCAACGTGGCGCTCGGCTCGGCGCGGCTGGTGCTGGCCGACAAGAGCCTGCTTAATCGCCTGTTCAGGGCCATCGCCACGGCGTCGGGCCAGACCGTCGAGGCGGCACGCGCGGCGGTCGCCCAGCAGGTCCGGCAATACCAGCCGACCGGCGTGCTGATCACCGACGACATGACGAGCCTGCTCGACACGGCCGCGCGCTTCGTCGAGAAGGGCGGAACGCTCACCGTCGATCTGAAGCCCGATCCGCCGTTCGGCATGGACAGGCTTCCCGCGCTCGGCTCGGCCGGCGGCGCCGACCTGGTCTCTCTTCTGGGGGTGACGGCGACGCTCGCGCCGCCGCACTAGGCCGCCGGGCTAAGCAGCCGCGCTAGCCTTTGCGCGCCTCGGCGATCAGCTGCTTCAGCGCGTCGGCGTCGACCGCGCCGGGCACGAACTGGTTGCCGATCACGAAGGCCGGCGTGCCGCGCACGCCGAGCGCGGATGCCAGCGCCATGTTGCGCTGGATGATCTTCGGGATGTTGGGGTCCTGCATGTCCTGCTTGAGCTTGCCGACGTCGATGCCGACCGAAGTCGCGATCTCGAAGATGCGGTCGCTGTCGAGCTTGCCGTTGAAGCTCATCAGCGCGTTGTGGAAGGCGAGGTGCTTGCCCTGCTTGACCGAGGCAAGGGCGGCGATGGCGGCGACCTTGGACGCCTCGCCCAGGATCGGCAGGTCCTTGTAGACGAGCTTCACCTTGCCGTCGGAGGCGACGACGGAATTCACCGCCGAGTGGGCGCGCTTGCAGTACGGGCACTGGTAGTCGCTGAACTCGACGATGGTGACGTCGCCGTTGGGATTGCCGGCGATCGGGCTCTCGGGATCGCTGACCAGCGCCTGGCGATTCTCGCCGATCGCCTTCTCGGCCGCGGCGTCGCGCTGGCTGTCCTGCTTCTTCTCGTACTCCTGCATCGCCTCGACCAGGACTTCCGGATTGGCGATCAGGTACTCGCGGATCGCCTTGCCGAGGGCCGCCTTGTCGGCGGTTGCGCCGGCAAGCGGCGAGGCCGAAGCCGAGAGCGGCGCCGTCGTGCGCGCCGCCAGGAAGACGCCGAGCGCCACCAGGGCGGCGCATATGAGGGACAGGGTTGAGCGCATGGGATGATCTCCGGTGAAAACTATACGTCCGGGCGTCAGTTCTTGCGAGGGCGGGAGTTGATGTAGGCCTTGATGTCTTCGGCGCGTTGCCAGGCGGGCGTGCCCGCCTGCAATTGGCGCTCGGCGGCGGCGGCGTGGGCCTGCGCCTCGGCGCGGTTGCCGCGGATGATCGCCATCTCGGCGCGGGCGAGCGAGGTCATGCCGGGATTGTCGAGCTTGGCGTAGCCCGCCGCGGTCAGGCGCCACAGCTCGAAGCTGTCGCTTTCGGTCTGGCGGGCGATCTCGAGGTTGCGCACCGCCTCGCGGTCATTCTCGGGCTTGTTGGTCTCGAGCAGGGCGCGGGCGAAGTCGATCTTGATGACGTTGGCGGGTGAAAGCTGCACGGCGCGCCGGTACTCCGGCACCGCCTCGGCCGCGCGGCCGTTGTCGAACAGCATCTGGCCCTTGAGCTCGTGGAAATAGGGATCGTTGGGGTGGTCCTTGAGCAGACTGTCGATGATCAGCAGCGCCGAGCCCAACCCGCCCTGGCGATAGAGCGCGATCGCCCGCGCGTAGCGCGCCGGCACCGACTGGTCGCTCTGCGGATAGCGCTGCAATGCCGTCGCCGGCGAGATGAAGCCCAGCAGCTTGGCGACCATGCGCTTGTGCATCTCGATCCAGGCCGGCGGGTCGGGCTGGTTGGCGTAGGGCGATTCGGCCGCCGCATCCTCGAACGTCTTGATACGGTCGGGCGTCAGCGGATGGGTCGTGAGGTAAGGATTGAAGGCGTTGAGCTGCATGCGCTCCTCGTGCTCGAGGATGTGCAGGAACTGGACCGCGCCCTTGGGCGACTGGTGGGACAATTGCAGGAAGCGGATCGCGGCCTGGTCGGCCGAGGCCTCCTGCGTCTGGGTGTAACGCAGGTAGGACATCAGCGAGCCGGGCGCGGCGACCTTGCCGCCCGGGCCGGTCGGTCCGCCGCGGCCCATCGTCCCGCCCGACACCGCGCCGCCCGCGATCGCGCCGGCGCTCAGGATGGTCTCGAGGATCTGCAGCGTGCTGAGGTTGTTCAGCTCCTCCTGCATGCGCGCCAGATGGCCGCCGGCAATGTGGCCGCTTTCATGGGCCAGCACGCCGACCAGCTGGTTCGGGCTCTGCGTGCGCAACAGCAGGCCGGTATTGATGAAAATCCGCTGGCCCCCCGCCACGAAGGCGTTGATGGAGTTGTCCTGGACGATCACGATGGCGACGGCTTCGGGATCGAGACCGGCGACGCGCCAGATCGGCGTGACGAAGGTGCGGATGGTGCTCTCGATCTCGGCGTCGCGGATGATCTGTTGACCTCGCTGTGCGTACGCGGCACGAAGCGGCAGGCATGCCAGCAGCGCGAGGCAGAAGAGGGTGAAGATGCGTCGAGACAATGGGGGCGACACGGGGGGCGATACTAGGAGCGACACGGGGGCCACGGCTCGCAGGCAAGCTAGAAATGGGCGGCCGCGGCGTCAATTGCGCAACCTCGCCCTTGCCATCACGTTTTTGCTGGCCGCTTGTGGCGGAAGTGAGACGGTGCCCGACGAAAACGTCACCAATCCGCTGGGATTGGCGGGCCCCAAGACGCCGCTCAACCAGCTGATCCGCGGCGGCGGCCGCTTTGCCGCGGTGTCCGCCGACGAAAGCCGCGCCGCCGAGATCGGCCGCGACGTGCTGACCGCCGGCGGCAATGCCACCGATGCCGCAGTCGCCATGTATTTCGCCATGGCCGTCACCTTGCCCTCGGCTGCCGGGCTGGGCGCCAACGGCGCCTGCATCGTGCACGATTCCAAGACCTACAAGGGCGAGGCCTTCGTCTTTGCGCCGGTCGCCGCCCCCGGGCCGATCAACGGCGTGTCGGTCGCCGTGCCGAACGGCGTGCGCGCCATCACCCTGATGCACATCCGTCACGGCCTGATGCGCTGGGAGGAGACGATCGCCCCGGCCGAGCGCATCGCCCGCGCCGGCATTCCGGTCTCGCGCGCGCTCTCGCGCGACCTGCAGGTCGGTGCCGCCGCGCTCGGCGCCGATCCCGAGGCGCGCCGCGTGTTTGGCCGCGGCACCGGCACCGCGGTGAGCGAAGGCGACAATTGGGTGCAACTCGACCTCGCAGCCACGCTCGGCGTGCTGCGCCAACGCGGTGGCGCTGACTTCTTCTCCGGCACCTTCGCCCGCACCCTGTCGGACGAGGTGCGGCAGATGGGCGGCAACCTGCCGCTCGAGAGCCTGCGCAACGCGGTACCGCAGGCCGGCCCGCCGATGAGCGAGAGCTACGGCTCGTTCGGCGGCTTCAAGGTCTATGCCGCGCCTCCGCCGATGGCGGGCGCAAGCGCGCTGGCGGGATGGGACGGCAAGCCGGGCGGCGCAGGCGGCGTCGCCGGGAACTCGGAAGGCATTTCCGGCTTCGTCGCCGTCGACTCCAAAGGCGGCGCGGTGGCCTGCAGCCTGTCGATGGGCCAGCTCTTCGGCGCGCGCATGATGGTGCCGGGCACCGGCATCCTGCTGGCCGCCGTCACCAGCCAGAGCACGGCGGTCAGTCCGCTGGTGATCGCCAATCCGGGCAACGGCGAGTTCCGCTTCGCCGGCGCGGGCGGCGGCTCGGTCGACGCTGCATACTCGATTGGAGCGCTGGCGCGCGCCGCGCTCGAAAGCCGCCAATCGGTCGGCGCGGTGATGACGGCGCGCCGCGGCCAGGGCGGCTACCTCAACGCGGTGGCCTGTCCCGACGGCATCCGCGGCGGCGCCTACAAGTGCCAGACCGCGATCGATCCGGCCGGATCGGGACTCGCCATCGTCGCCACGTCGCCCTGAGCCGTCGGATGTCCGGCAAAATCTCGCGGCGTTCCGGCGCCGTCGATCCGTTCATCGTCATGGACGTGATGGCCGCTGCTGCCGAAAAGGAGGCGGCGGGCGACACCGTCATCCATCTCGAAGTGGGGCAGCCGAGCACGCCCGCCCCCAAAGGCGCGCTGGCGGCCGCGCATGCGGCGCTCGACAGCGACCGCATCGGTTACGTGGCGGCGCTCGGCATGCCGGCGCTGCGCGAGCGCATCGCGCGCCACTACAAGGAGGAATACGGCGTCGCGCTCTCGCCCGAGCGCGTGATCGTCACCACCGGTTCGTCGGGCGGCTTTCCGCTCGCCTTCCTGGCGAGCTTCGATGCCGGCGACCGGGTCGCGCTGGCGGCGCCCGGCTACCCCGCCTACCGCAACATCCTGGCCGCGCTCAATCTCGAGGCGATCGACCTCCCGACCACGGCGGCCGAGCTTTTCCAGCCCACGGTCGAGGCGCTCGAGAAGGCGGGCAGGATCGACGGCCTGATCGTGGCGAGCCCGTCCAACCCGACCGGCACGATGGTCGGGCACGCCGAGATGAAGGCGCTGGCGCAATGGTGCGACGCGCACGGCGTGCGGCTGATCTCCGACGAGATCTATCACGGCATCGTCTATGAGGGCGACGAGGTCTCGGCCGTCGAATATTCCGACCACGCCATCGTGGTGAACAGCTTCTCGAAATATTTCTCGATGACCGGCTGGCGCGTCGGCTGGCTGGTCGTGCCGCCGGAACTGGTGCGGCCGATCGAGCGGCTGACGCAGAACTTCTTCATTTCCGTGCCGACGCTCAGCCAATATGCGGCGTTGGCGGCGTTCGACTGCCGAGAGGAGCTTGACGGCCACGTCAAGCGCTACCGCAACAATCGCGACCTGCTGCTGGCCGGCCTGCCGAAAGCGGGCTTCGAGACCTTCGCGCCGGCCGAGGGCGCGTTCTACCTCTACGCCGACGTCAGGCATCTCACCAACGACAGCCGCGATTTCTGCCGCCGCATGCTGAAGGAGGCGGGAGTGGCGACGACGCCCGGCGTCGACTTCGATCGTGGCCGCGGTGCCGGCACCTTGCGCATCTCCTTCGCCGGCTCGGCAGCCGAGATGGAAGAGGCGGTGCGCCGCCTCAAGGGATGGAAACGATGAAGCGGCTGATCGTCGTGCTCACCGCGTTGGTGGCGCTGCCCGCCGCCGCGCAGCAGGCGAAACCGAGCTTCGACTGCGCCAAAGCCTCGACCGACATCGAGAAGCTGGTTTGCGGCAGCCCGGAGCTGGCCAGGGCCGATGCTGCTCTCGCCGCGACGTATGGCGCGCTCGCCGCCAAGCTCGACGCGAAGGCGAAGGACCATCTGGCCAGGGACGAGACGCGCTGGATCGTGCGCCGCAGCCATGAGTGCGTCGGCACCGCGGCCTTGATGTACGATTGCGTGAAGTACGGCTACGAGGAGCGGATCAACCGGCTGAAGCTCTTTGGCGATGGCCCGTATCCGTTCATCAGCACGCAGACGCTAGCCAAGCAGGGCAGGGTAAGGCAGGCGAGCTACAAGATCGCCGCGAGCTATCCGCAATTCGACGGCACGTCGGCCGATTTTGCTGCCGTGAACAAGCGTTTCGCCGACGACACGGCGAAGGCCGCGGCCGAGGCCGTGCCGGGCAAGGACGACGATCTCGACCGCGAACAGGCCTGGTCCTACGACCAGGATTTCTCGCTCGCCCGGCCGGTGCCGACGGCGATCTCGGTGCAGATGAGCTTCTTCAGCTTCACCGGCGGCGCTCATCCCAATGGTGCCGCTTCAGCGACGCTGGTCGACCTCAGGACCGGCAAGGTCGCCCGCCCGGACGACGTCTTCGCCGAAGGCTGGCTGAAGCGCATCGTCGATCTGGCCCACGCCGATCTCGAACGGCAGTTCAGGGAGCGGCCCGGTTTCGACGACGCGCTGAAGCCAGACAATCTCGCCAAGCTGCTGCGCGATTCCCGGCGCTACTCGTTCTACAAGGACAAGCTCACCCTGATCTTCAATCGCTACGACATCGGCCCTTATGTCGTGGGCCCCTACAACGTCGACATTCCGGCTGATCGGCTCAAGCCGTTGCTGCGCGCCGACGGGCCGTTGGCGGCGTTGCAATGATGCGCTTCATCGGAACCTGCCTGGCGATGCTCACCATCCTGTGCGCGGGCCAGACCTTGGCGGGCGAAGACTGCCCTTCCAACAGTCACGCGGACTCGATCAAGGGATGCGTTTGCAACACCGGCTACATGAGCAAGGCCGGAAGATGCGTGCTGAAGCGCGCCCAGGAGGATGCTCCTCCGGCGCCGCCAAAAGAGAAAGAGAAGGAGCGCTAGGTCGGCACTTATGTCAGTGCAGCTTGCGTCGGTCGCGCGGCGGCGCTGGCGGAGACGAAGGCGATGATTGCGCGCGCTCCGCGACCGTCGGCACCGGCCCGGAATGATGGCCCACCATGTGCCAGCCGTCGCCCAGCCGCACGAAAGTGTTGGTCGCCATGAGCTGCACGTCGGGCAGGATCTCGCGGCAGATCACGGTGGCGAGGCCGGAACGGCCGATCACCCATTCGTCGGCGCAGCGTACCCGCGGCGCATCGGGATGCTTCAGGATGGCGCGCCAACTCGCCAGGATCTCGGCGCGGTCGGTCAGCGGGTTCTGGCCCGGATGCAGGCAGACCATGGCGCCGCTCGGCGCCCAAACCTGCTCCATGGCGTCGTAGTCGCGGTCGTGGAAGGCGCGATAGAACGCCCGATTGATGGCGATCACGGCGTCGCGCTCCTCGTCATCGAACTCCGCCAGAAGGGGCGGCAGGCGGGGCGGGCGGCGGGGCATTCGACCGTCGAAACTCCTGTATTGCGCGGCAAAGAAATAGCCGACAGAGAAGATAGCACCAACCGAGGGAACGACGATGTCCATCCCCAAGCTCGAATTCCCGCCGTTTCATCTGCCGGCCGAAGCCGAGGCGTTGCGCGGCGAGGTGCGGGCCTTCCTCAAGGAGACCCTGCCGAAGATCAAGTCGGAAGATCGCTTCGCGAGCTGGAACACCTTCTCGCCCGAGTTCAGCAAGGCATTGGGCGCCAGGGGCTGGCTCGGCATCACCTGGCCCAAGAAATACGGCGGGCATGAGCGCAGCTTCCTCGAGCGCTTCGTCGTCACCGAGGAGCTTTTGGGCAACTCCGCTCCGGCGGGCGCCCACTGGGTGGCCGACCGCCAGTCGGGCCCGGTGCTGCTGCGCTTCGGCAGCGAGGAGCAGCGCCAGGCGATCCTGCCGCGCATCGCGCGCGGCGAATGCTATTTCTCGATCGGCATGAGCGAGCCCGACTCGGGCTCCGACCTCGCCTCGGTGCGGACCCGTGCCGAGCCGGTGCCGGGCGGCTTCCGCGTCAACGGCACCAAGGTCTGGACCTCGGGCGCGCATCGCAATCACTACTGCATCACCCTGGTGCGCACGTCGGGTCAGCATGGCGATCGCCACAAGGGCCTGAGCCAGCTCCTGGTCGACCTCAAGACGCCCGGCATCACCATCCGGCCAATCATCAATTTGGCCGGCCGCCATGACTGGAACGAGGTGACGTTCAACGACGCCTTCATCCCCGAGAGCTGCTTGATCGGCAACGAGGGCGATGGCTGGCTGCAGGTGACGAGCGAGCTTGCGTTCGAGCGCTCCGGTCCCGAGCGCTTCATGCAGAATTTCTACGTGCTGCGCGAGCTGGTGCGCGTTCTGGGCCGCCAGCCCGCCAAGCGCGCCTCGGCGATCCTCGGCCGGCTGATCGCGCGGCTCTGGACCCTGCGGCAGATGTCCGTATCGGTCGCCGGCATGATGCAGGACGGCAAGTCGCCGGTGATCGAGGCGTCGCTGGTGAAGGATCTCGGCACGATCTACCAGCAGGATCTGCCGGAGATCGCGCGGACCTTGGCCGAGAGCGACGCCACGACCGAGGAAGACCTCGCGGATTTCCTCGACATCGCCCAGTACGCCACGATGATGGCGCCGAGCTACACCATCCAGGGCGGCACGACCCAGGTGCTGCGCGGCATCGTCGCGCGCGGGCTGGGGCTGCGCTGAGGGAGAGCGGATATGGATCGCGAAACCAGAGACATGCTGCTCGAGACCGCCGGACGCTTCTTCACGGAGCGCTGCGGCCGGGACGTGGTGAATGGTGTCGAGAAGGGCATATGGCCGGCCGATTTCTGGAAGGAGATCGAGGAGATGGGCCTGCCGCTGATCGCGGTGCCCGAGGACAAAGGGGGCGCGGGCGGCACCGTTGCCGACATGCTGGCGCTGCTGCGGCTGGCCGGCAGCCATGCCGTGCCGGTGCCGCTTGCCGAGACCGCGCTCGCCAATCTGCTGGTCGCGGCCGCGGGCGGCGAGCCCAGGCCGGGGCCGGCAACGGTGGCGCTCGGCAACCTGTCGCTGAGCGGTGGACGGATGAGCGGCAAGGTCGAGCGCGTGCCGTTCGCCACCGTGGCCAACCGGTTTGTGACCGTGGTCGGCAACACGGTGGCCGTCGTCGTCGCGGGCAATGCCAGGGTCGAGGCCAAGCCCAGCCACGCCGGCGAGCCCTACGGCACGGTGATCTTCGACAACGCCGCGACCGAGTTCAGCAGCAACGGCCCGCTCAGCGCAGAGCGTGCGCTTGAGTTGGCGGCCTTGATGCGCGCCATGCAGATGGCGGGCGCCGCCGATCGCGTGCTGGCGACCGCCGTCGAGTATTCCAAGCAGCGCGTGCAATTCGGCCGGCCGATCAGCACCTTCCAGGCGATCCAGCACATGCTGGCCGAGCTCGCGAGCTGCGTCGCCGCCACCATCGCCTCGGCCGAGGCGGCGTCGCGCGACGCCGATGAGGGCGGACTGAAGGACGGCGGCCGCTTTTCGATCGCCGCGGCCAAGACGCAGGCCTCGGACTTTGCCCAGCGCATCGCCGCCATCTCGCACCAGTCGATGGGCGCCATGGGCTTCACCCATGAGCACATCCTGCACCACTACACGCGCCGGCTCTGGGTGTGGCGGCGCGATTTCGGCTCGGAGACGTTCTGGGGCGAGAAGATCGGCGCGGCTTACGCCAAGGCCGGGCCGAGCGCGCTGTGGGAAAGCCTGAGCGGCAGCAAGTACGCAGCCTGAGGCCGAAACAATTTGCACTTTGGCCGTCTCAGCTGTCTCAGGCGTCTCACGCTGTCTCAGCAGGGGGGTGGGGGTGTTCCGTGAGACTCGAGACAGAAAGCCTTATGCCATCGGCATCGGACGCGTCTCAGGCGCGTGAGACTCGGGCGGGCTAGAACACTTTCTCGCCGGCATAGTGGCAGCGGCTGAGATGGCCGGGCGCGATCTCGCGCAAGGCGGGCGCCTCGGTCCGGCAGCGTTCGGTGGCGAAGCGGCAGCGCGGGTTGAAGTAGCACCCGGCCGGCGGCCTGGCCGGGCTCGGCACCTCGCCCGCCAGGATGCCGTCATCCCTTCGCACGCGCGGATCGGCGACCGGCACCGCGCGCATCAGGGCGGCGGTATAGGGATGGAGCGGCTGGCGGAAAATCGCATCGGTCGGCGCCAGCTCGACCAGCTGGCCGACATACATCACGGCGACCCTGTCGGAGATGTGGCGCACCACCGAAAGATCGTGCGCCACGAACAGGAAGGTGAGGCCGAGCCGCTGCTGCAGCTCGAGCAGCAGGTTCAGCACCTGGGCCTGCACCGAGACGTCGAGCGCCGAGACCGGCTCGTCGGCGACGACGAGGCGCGGATTGGTGGCGAGGGCGCGCGCGATGCCGATGCGCTGGCGCTGGCCGCCCGAGAAGGCGTGCGGGAAGCGGTGCATGAACTCGGGCCGCAGCCCCACCAGGCGCAGCAGCTCGGCAACGCGGTCGGTGCGCTCGCCGCGGCTCTTCATGCCGTTGACCAGCAGCGGCTCGCCGACATTGTCGAGCAGGGTCATGCGCGGGTTCAGCGAGCCGAACGGGTCCTGGAAGATCATCTGGATCTCGGCGCGCAGCGGTCCGAGCTCCTTCTGCGAGAGCGAGGCGAGGTCCACCGTGCGCCCCTCGCGCGTGCGGTAGAGGATCTTGCCGCCGGTCGGATCGATGGCGCGCAGGATGCAGCGCGACGCCGTGGTCTTGCCGCAGCCCGATTCGCCCACCAGGCCCAGCGTCTCGCCCTCGTTCAGGGTGAAGTCGACACCGTCGACGGCGCGCACATGGCCCACGACCTTCTGCAGGAAGCCGTGCGTGATGGGAAAGAACTTCTGCAAGGCCTTCACCTGCAGCAGCGGCTCGCTCATTCGGCCTCCGCTTCGTCGTGGTGCAGGAAGCAACTGGCAAGCTGGCGGCTGCCGACCGGCTGCAGGCTCGGCACGGCGCTCGGGCAGCGCGGCATGGCGTCGGGACAGCGCGGATGGAACGGGCAGCCCGGCGGACGGTTGAAGGGATGCGGCAGCGCGCCCGAGATCACCGGCAGCGCCACGCGGGTCTGGCCGTGCAGGCCCGGGATCGAGCGCAGCAGCGCCCGCGTGTACGGATGCTTGGGCATGTGGAAGATCTCGTCGACCGGGCCTTCCTCCATGACGCGGCCGAGATACATCACCACGACGTAGCTCGCCATCTGGGCGATCACGCCCAGGTCGTGCGTGATGAAGATGATGGCGGTGTTGTACTTGGCCTGCAGGTCGCGCAGCAGCGCCAACACCTGGGCCTGCGTCGTGACGTCGATCGCCGTGGTCGGCTCGTCGGCGATGAGGAGCCGCGGCTTGCACGACAGCGCCATGGCGATCATGGCGCGCTGGCGCAGGCCGCCCGAGAGCTGCCAGGAATAGGCGTCGATCCGCTGCTCGGGCATCGAAATGCCGACGTCGCGGAACAGGCCGACCGTGATGTCGCGCGCCTCGGTGCGGGAAAGCCTGCGGCCGTCTTTGTGCCAGCGATGGCTGTGCAGGCGGATCGCCTCGACGATCTGATCGCCCACCGTGTGCACGGGACTGAACGCCGCCATCGGCTCCTGCGGGATCAGCGCGATCTCGGCGCCGCGGATGTCGCGCATCACGGCGCCGCGCGGCTCGAGGCGGGTGATGTCGACCATGTCGGCGTCGTTGCGGCGGCGGAACCTGATCTCGCCGGCGGTGATGCGGCCGGGCTTGTCGATCAACTGCAGGATCGCCCGCATGGTGACGCTCTTGCCGCAGCCCGATTCGCCCACCACGCCTAACACCTGGCCTGGCATGACGTCGAAGCTGGTGCCGTCGACGGCGCGCACCATGCCCTCGTCGAGCGCAAAGGAGACCCGCAGGTTACGCACCGAAAGGAGGGGACCGGTCGTCGCCATGTCGTCAGTGGCTGTAGGGGTCGGCGGCGTCGCGCAGCCCGTCGCCCACCAGGTTGAAGGCCAGCACCGAGACGATCACGACCAGGCCGGGGATCAGCAGCCAAGGGGCTAGGGCGAGTGTCTGGATGTTCTGCGCCTCCTGCAGGAGCACGCCCCAGCTGATCGCCGGCGGGCGGATGCCGAGGCCGAGGAACGACAGGGAGGTCTCGTTGATGATCATCACCGGGATGGCGAGCGAGGAGGTGGCGATGATGTGGCTGACAAAGGTCGGCACCATGTGGCGCAGGATGATGCGCATGCGGCTGCAGCCGGCAAGGCGGGCGGCGAGCACGAAATCCTCCTCGCGCAGGGCGAGGAAGCGGCCGCGCACCTCGCGCGCCAAGGTCGTCCAGCCGACCAGCGAGAGAATCACGGTGATGGCGAAGAAGACCTGGACCGGCGTCCAGTCGCGCGGCAGCGCGGCCGACAATGCGAGCCAGATCGGGATGGTGGGCACCGATTGCAGCAGCTCGATCAGGCGCTGGATCACCTGGTCGGTCCTGCCGCCGACATAGCCCGAGATGCCGCCCAGCACGACCCCCAGGACGACCGAAAGAGCGACGGCAACGAGGCCGACCGTCATCGAGGTCTGCGTGCCGTACATGATGCGCGACCACTGATCGCGGCCGAGCCGGTCCGAGCCCAGAAGGAAGATACGCTGCGCTTGGTCGACGGGGCCGAGCAGATGGCCGTTGGTGAAGAAGCGGATCGGCACGCGCTTGCTGGGATCGGCCTTCCATTCCATGCGCAAGGTCGTCGGATTGCGCTTGCCGACGATCGCCGGCACCCAGGGCGCGAGGCTCCCGTCGGCGAAGAGGTGGATCGACTGCACCGGGATGAAGGCCTGGCGGGCGTCGGTGCGCTCGGGGTCCTGGGTGGCGAAGAAGCCGGGGAACAGAACGACGAGGTAGAGCACGATCAGCAGGCCGGCGCTCGCCATGGCGAGGTGGTGGCGGCGGAAGCGCCACCACACCAGCCGCCAGTTGGAGGCGACGGCGATGCGGTCTTCGGCCTGCTTGCCGGCGACGATGTCGGTCATTGCTCCACCCGGATGCGCGGATCGATCAGCGCCAGCAGGACGTCGGAGACCAGCGTGCCGACGACGGTGAGGAAGGAGTAGATCAGCAGGATGCCGCCGGCGAGGTACATGTCCTGATTGACCAGTGCGCGCAGCAGCAGCGGGCCGATATTGGGCAGGTTCATCACCGTGGCGACGATCAGGCTGCCGGAGAACAAGAGCGGCACGTACCAGCCGATAGTGCTGACCAGCGGATTGAAGGCGAGCCGCACGGGATAGCGCAGCACCAGCCGCCATTCCTTCATGCCCTTGGCGCGCGCGGTCACGACATAGGGCTTGTTGAGCTCGTCGAGCAGGTTGGCGCGCATGATGCGGCTCAGGCGGGCGGTGCCGGCGATGCCCAGCACCAGCGCCGGCACCCAGATGTGCTTGAGCAGGTCCACGAAGCGGCCCCAGCTCCACGGCGCGCTGACATAGTCGGGCGAGAACAGGCCGGTGACGCTGATGTCGAAATAGGCGAAGGCGATCCACATCAGGATCAGCGCCAGCATGAAGTTGGGCGTGGCGACGCCGACATAGTTGATCACCGTCAGGACGTGGTCGCCGAGCGAGCGCGGGTGCGTGGCCGAATAGATGCCGGCCGGGATCGCCAGCAGCCAGGTCAGCACGAAGGAGAACAGGGCGAGCGCCAAGGTCAGGCCGAGCACCTCGCTGATCAGCTCGGCGTTCGGCCGCTGGTATTCGAGCGAGAGGCCGAAATCGCCGTGCAGCAGATGCTGCACCCACAGGAAGTACTGCACGATCATCGGCTGATCGAGGCCGTACTGGTGACGCATCGCCGCGATCTGCTCAGCCGACAGCGAGGAGCCGGACGAGGCGAGCGTGGCGACGTAGGCCGTCAGGAAGTCGCCCGGCGGCGCCTGGATGATGATGAAGATGACGAAGGAATAGATCACCATCAGCAGCGGCAGGAGGGCCAACCGCTGCAGGATGTAACGCGTCATTTGGCGAAGTAGAACTGCTCGGTGCGGGCGTTGCCCGGGCTGCGCAACGGCCAGTCGTTACCCATCGTCTTGGGCACGTTGTGGAACTTGTTGCTGACCACGACGACGCCCTGGACCATCGGCGTGAGGCCGATCGTGCCGATCTCGAACACGTTGTCCGCCCAGATCTGGTAGAGCTCCTTGCTGAGCTTGACCTGTTCATCGGGCGGCGCCGTGCGCGCCTTGTCGACGATCTCGACGATGCGCTTCATCGCCGGCGTCGGCTCTTGGCCCTCCTTGCCGCCGGACGCGTACCAGCGCCGCCACAGCGGTCCGATGGTCAGGATCGGTGCGTTGCGCGGATCGACCTTGGCGTTGCCGGTGTAGGGGAACGCGCTGGTGTCCTCGTTCCAGATCTCCGACATCAGCTCGTTGTTCTCGTTCATCTTGAAGTGCAGGGCGCGCTCGCGGATCTGCACGATCGTCTTGACGCCAACCGCCTGCCAATCCTTGGCGACCAGCAGGGCGACGTCCGGCCAGGCACCGAACGCCGGCACGACCGAGATCTCGATCGTCGCCGGCTTGCCGTTGGGCAGCAGGCGGATGCCGTCGGCGCCCTTCTTGGTGAGGCCAATGCCGTCCAGCAGCTTGTTCGCCTGGTCGCGGTTGAATTCGGTGTACTTCTTGGCGTAGGCGTCGCCCGGATAGTAGGGATGCCAGGGCGCCGGCACCGGCTGGCGCGCTTCGCCCAGGCCCAGGAACACGCTCTCCTTGATCTCGTCGCGGTTGATCGCGAGCGACAGCGCGATGCGGAAATCCTTGTTCGCCATCACCTTGCCCATCTCGGGATCGGCCGCATAGGTCTGGTTGATGGCGATGACGGCGTCGGCACCGCCGAAGGTCGGCCAGGTGATGACCTTGAGCTTGCCGGCCTTCTCCTGGTCCTTCAGCACCGGGTAGTTGGTCATGATGATGTGGCGCGCCTGCATGTCGAACTGGCCGGCGATGGCCGCCAGGTTGAGCGCCTGGGTGTCGGCGAAGTAGGTGAAGCGCACCTCGTCGATGTAGGGCAGTTGGTTTCCGTCCTTGTCGACGCCGACATAGTAGGGGTTGCGCTTCAGGGTGAAGACCGGATCGCTGGCCCGGCTGGTCGGCGACCACGCCGCCATCGTCGGCCGCTCGGGATTCTCCGGCGGCGCGTTCTTGTTGGCGAACAGTTCGGTCCATGACTTGAAGCCCGCCGCCTGGGCCATCTTCTCGATGTCGGCCTTGGCCGCGTAGTTCGGATGGAATTTCTTGAGGTAGTGCGCCGGCAGGAACATTGCGTAGGTGCGGTCCGCGCCGTCGGCGTTGGCGACCGCGGTGAGGAACAGCGTCGCCGGCGCCGAATAGGTGAACTTCACCGTGCTGTCGTCGACCTTCTCGACTTTGGCCGGCGTGCCGTCCGGATTCTTCATCCAGCCGGGCAGGGTGGGCGTCAGCTCCTTGTTGAGCAGCACATCCTTGTACCAGAAGACGATGTCGTCGGCGCCGAATGGCTGGCCGTCGGACCATTTCGAGCCCTTGCGCAGCTTGAGCGTCCACACCTTGTAGTCGGACGACGGCTCGGCGCCTTCGGCGATCTTGGGCTCGATCTTGCCGCCGTCGGGCGAGAAGCGGAACAGCGCGTCGTAGACCACGCGTACGTAGTTGTTGGCGTCGGCCGGACCGAGGAAGGCGCGGCGCCACACGCCGCCATATTCGCCGACCTGTTCGACCACCGGCACGACCAGGGGATTCTCGGGCAGGCGCTTGTCGACGGGCGGCAACTTGCCGGCCTTGACCTCGGCTGCGAGCAGTGGAGATTCCTTGTACTTGCCTTGGGCAAGTGCGGCCTGGCCGGCGAGGAGAGCGCTGCTTGCGGCCAGGGCGACGAGCGCGGCGCGCCGGAAGATCTTCTTCTGCATGACGTTTCCCCCGTCTTCTTTTGCTGGGCGAAGCGTCGGGCGACCGCCAGGCAGAGTCAAGTTGTATGACAAGTTCGCCGCCCGATGGGCGGCACGGAGTGTGCTAGGGTGAAGCGATGGATACAGTGACGGATCGTGGTGCGGCGCTGCAGAGCCTGCCGATCATCGACTTTGCAAGTGCGAGCGAAGATGCGCTGGCGCGGCAGCTCGACCGGGCCTTCAGCGAGATCGGTTTCTGCTATTTCCGCGGTATCGGCGTCGACGATGCTCTGGTGAAAGGCGTGTTCGACGCCTCGAAGCGTTTTCATGCGCTACCGCGGGCCAAGAAGGACGCCATCGCGATGAACAAGTTTCATCGCGGCTACATGGCGCCCAAGAGTTCGGTGATCGTCACCTCGTCGGTCGCGAAGGTGACCCAGCCGAACGACAGCGAATCGTTCATGCTGATGCACGAGGTGCCGGAAAGCGATCCGCGTTTCGGCCGGCCGCTCGACGGGCCGAACCTGTGGCCCGATCTGGCCGGCTTCCGCGAGCCGGTCGAGGCCTATGAGAAGGCGATGCGCGAGTTCTGCTATCGCCTATTGCGGCCGATGGCGCTGGCGCTCGGCCTGCCGCGCGACTGGTTCGTGAAGCACTTCGATCATCCCACGACCTTCCTGCGGCTGCTGCATTATCCGCCGCACGCCGTCGACGCCGCTGATGATGCGTTCGGCTCCGCGCCGCACACCGACTACGGCTTCATCACCATCCTCTGCCAGGATAGTCAGGGCGGGCTGGAAGTGCGGCGCAGCGACGGCACCTGGCTCGCGGCGCCGCCGGTCGAGGGCACGTGGGTGGTGAACGTGGCCGACATGCTGTCGCGCTGGACCAACGGGCGCTGGCAGTCGACGCCGCACCGGGTGAAGAACCTGTCGGGCGGCGACCGCTATTCCTGTCCGTATTTCTTCGACATGTCGATGGACAGCATCGTCGAGGTCGTGCCGACCGCCGGTCCGCCCAAATATCCGCCAGTGCGCTACGGCGACTACCTGATCGAGCGGCTCGACAAGAATTACTCGTATCGGCAGGCAGCGTCGTGAGCGCCCTCGAAGTCTCCAATCTTGCCTTCGCCTATGATGGCGCACTGGCCGTGCGCGACGTGTCGCTCTCGGTGCAGCCTGGCGAGATCGTGGCGCTGCTGGGCGCCAATGGTGCCGGCAAGTCGACGACGGTGCGCATGATCGCGGGCGTGCTCTCGCCGCAGAAGGGCTCGATCAGGTTTGGTGCCGAGACGCTGAGCGGCTCGCCCAGTCATCACGTCGTGCGCCGCGGCGTTACCCTGGTGCCGGAGGGCCGCCTCGTCTTCCCGCAGATGACGGTGATGGAGAACCTGCAGCTCGGCGCGCATATCAAGGCGCGCGGCGACGTGGCGGCACTGGTCGACAAGGCCTTTGCCCTGTTCCCGAGGCTGGCCGAGCGGCGCAGTCAACTCGCGGGCTCGATGAGCGGCGGCGAACAGCAGATGCTCGCGATCGCCCGCGGCCTGATGGCCGAGCCGCGGCTCATCATCCTCGACGAGCCGTCGCTGGGCTTGATGCCGATCGTGACGCAAGAGGTCTTCAAGCTGATCGAAGCGGTCAACAAAACCGGCATCGGCGTGCTGCTGGTCGAGCAGAACCTGCATCAGGCGCTGCGCATCGCCCATCGCGGCTACGTGCTGGAGAAGGGCTCGGTCGTACTTTCCGGCAGCGGCCGGGAGTTGCTGGCCGACGACTACGTCCGCCGCGCCTTCCTCGGGCACTAAGCTGCGTCCGGAGTTCCCAAGTAGGCCGCGATCACTTTGGGATCGTTGGCGACGGTGGCTGGCGCGCCGTCGGCGATGAGGCGGCCGGCGTCGAGCACCAGGATGCGGTCGGACACCTCCATCACCGAGGGCATGTCGTGCTCGACCAGCACGACGGTCACGCCGCTCGAGCGGACCTGGCGCAGCACGTTGATCATGGCCGCGGTCTCGGTCGGATTGAGGCCGGCGCAAGGCTCGTCGGCCAACAGCAGATCGGCGCGCGTCGCGATGGCGCGCGCGACTTCGAGATGGCGCAGCTGGCCGACGGTGAGCGCGCTCGCCGCCTGCCTCGAAAGATCGGAGATGTTGGCGAGTTGAAGCGCCCGCACGGTCGTCGCCTCGACGTCGCGCGGGCCGGCCTTGCCGAACAGCGCGCCGATCCGGACGTTCTCATGCACGCTGAGCTCGCGGAACGGCCGTGCGATCTGGAAGGCACGCGCGACGCCTAGTTCGGCGATCCGGTTGGTCGGCATGCCGGTGATGCGCCGGCCCTGGAAGCTCACGCTGCCCGACGTCGGCGCGAGATAGCCGGTGATCAGGTTGAACATCGTCGACTTGCCGGCGCCGTTGGGGCCGATGATGCTGGTGATCGAGCCGGCTTCGATCTCGAACGTGACGTCGCTGATCGCGGCCAGCCCACGGAAATTCTTCGACAGGTGGTCGACCGCAAGGATGCTCATGCAGCTTTCCGGCGGCGCTTCATCAGGCCGAGCACGCCACCCGGCGCCGAGAGCACCAGCAGCACCAGCAGAAGGCCGGTCGCGAAGAGGTGGAAGTCGAGCAGGCGGCCCAGGATCACCTGGGTAATGAACACCAGCAGGCAGGCGCCGATCGCCGGACCGAACAACGTGCCCATGCCGCCCAGCAGCGAATAGACGATCAGGCTGAGGTTGGTATCGTCGCGGTAGACCGAATCGGTGGTGATGTAGCCCAGCGAATGGGCGTAGATCACGCCCATCAGGCCGGTCAGCACCGCCGAGACGACGAAGGCCAGGCGCTTGTAGCGTTCGGTCGGCACGCCCAGCATCCTCGCCGTATCTTCATCCTCGCGAATACTGAGCAGGCCCGAGCCGAAGCGGCTGCGCCGGATCCACCAGGCGATCAGCAGGATCAGGGCCGCGCCGGCGAGGAACAGCTCGTAGAAGAAGCTCGCGGGATCCATGGTCGAGGGTGCGATCGGCGGAAAGTTCAGCCCCAGCGATCCCTGGAAGAAATCGATGTTGTTGGTCACTTCGGCCGTGACGTGGCTGACACCTAGCATGGCGATCGCAAAGAACGTGCCGCGCAGCCGCAAGATGGGATAGGCGATCAGCGCCGACAGGATGGCGCAACTGAGGCCGCCGGCGGCGAGCCCCGTGAGCAGGAGAAGCGGCGCGGGCAGCGAGTTGAAGCGCGCCTCGATCAGACCTGCCGTGAAGGCGCCGACGCCGATGAAGGCGGAATGGCCGAAGCTCGCGTAACCTGCGAAACCGCCCAGGATGGCCCAGGCAAGTCCCAGTCCCGCCGAATAGAGCATCAACTGGCCGACGCGAACGTAGAACGACGGCAGGAACGTCGGACCGAGCGCCAGCAACAGCGCCGCCACAACGCACCCGACAACGATTTGCGTGCGGCCGAGCTTCATCGTGACGGTGCGAAGGCGTTGCCGAGCAGGCCCTGCGGCCGGACCAGCAGCAGGATCACCAGCAGCAGGAACATAGTGACGTTGGGAAAGGACGGCCCGACATATTGCGCCGTGAGCGTGCTCACCAGGCCGAGCAACAGGCCGCCGATCAGCGCGCCAGCCGGGCTGCCGACGCCGCCCAGCACGACGACGACGAAGGCGTTCAGCGTCCACGTGCCCTCATCGTTGGGCGAGAACGGCAGGATGATGCCGAGCACGATGCCGGCGGCACCGGCGAACGCCGCCGAGACCGCGAAGGTGAGCGCATAGACGTGGCGCACGTTCACGCCGCAGAGCTGGGCCGCCATGGTCTGCTGTGCCGTGGCGCGGATGACGCGGCCCATGGAAGAGTATTTCAGGAACAGCGCCAGCAGGCTCAGCAGCACGAGGCTCGCCAGCAGCGCGCTGACCCGCACGGCATCGAAATCCACCGGCCCGATACGGAATGAGGAGAAGGCGTAGGTCGGCGTGATGTTCTTCATGTCGGGCGAGAACAGCCAGATCATGACGTTCTGCAGCATCAGCGCGACGCCGAAGGTGAGCAGCATGGAGTTGATCGAGGCGCGGTCGACGGCGCGCTGGATCAACAGCCGCTGATAGGCGTAGCCGATGCAGAACAGCACGGCCATCACCAGCGGGATGCACATCAGCGGATCGACGTGCAGCCCCTGCGAGAAGATCAGCGCCAGGTAGGCGCCCAGCAGCACCAGCACGCCATGGCTGAGGTTGATCACGTGCAGCACGCCGAAGATCAGCGAAAAGCCGACGGCGGCAAGCGCATAGATGCCGCCCAGAACCAGTCCGTCGGCAAGCGTCTGCGCGATCAGGTTCATCAGGCTGCGGCGCGGTGGATCACGCCTTGTCCCAGGCGGGTTTCGGATAGACCGGCTCGGCCGACTTGGCCTTTTCCGGATAAACGATCTCGAGCTTGGTCTTCTGCACCTGGCCGATCATGCCGCCCAGCGACAACGGCTCGCCGTCGCCGTCTGCCGTGAACTTGATATGGGCATACTGCGTATCCCAGTCGGCCGCGGCCAGGGCCTCGCGCACGGCGTCGGGCTTGAGGCTCTTGGCCGCCTGCATCGCCATCACGTAAGTCTCGATGCAGGCCGCTGCACCCGACGTGTGGTAGGCGATCGGCCGCGTGAACTTGCTGCGGTAATATTCGCCGAACTTCTTGGCGCTGCCGAAGAACTTGTCCTGATAGCGCACATTCTCGTCCCAGTAGGTCGAGCAGTAGATCCCTTCGGCGTGCTTGCCCATGGCTTCCCGGTAGGACGCAAGCTGCGGGCCCAGCCCCTGGAACAGCAGCTTGACGTTGGTGTTGGTCGCGACCATCTGGCGCGCGATCAAGAGCGAATCCTGGTCGTGCACGACGCACAGCAGGAGGTCTGGCGTCTTGGCGCGCACCGAGGCGAGCACGCTCGACACGTCGGTCACCTTGGTCGGCAGCTCGAAGCTGTCGATCATCTTGAAGCCTTGCGCATTGCACGAGAGCTTCACGCCCTCGGCCGCCGTCTTGGAGAAGGCGTCGTTGTTGTAGACGACCGAATAGGTTTGCGGCGTGGGCTTCAGCGTCTTGAACAGGGCCGACGCGGCCGCGAACTGGCGGGTGGCGCGCGGATACATGCCGAATACGTATTTGTAGCCGCGCGTGAAGATCGCGTCCGAGCCGCCGCCGGTCTGCACCATCGGCTTGCGGGCGCGCTCGGTGATCGCGGCGGTCGGCAGCACGATGTTGGAGCCGAACGAGCCCAGGAAGAAATCGGTGCCTTCGTCGATCTGGCGCTGCAGCAGCGTGGTGGCGCGCGCCGGATCGGACGCATCGTCGAACAGCTTGAGCTCGATCTTGTACTTGTCGCCTGCGATCTCGACGCCGCCCAGCACGTCGTTCATGTAGCTGGCGGCAGTGATGTAGCCGTTGTTGACGTTGAGCCCGGTTTCCGCTGCGGCACCGGTGAGCGGCACCGAACCGCCGATCACCAGCTTCTTTTCGGCCGCTTTCGCCCCGATGGCGGGCGCCGCGAGCGCCACTGCGCTCAAACCAGCCGCGAGAACCCGACGACGACGCATGATTTCCCCCATGGAGTCCAACCCGGCCGGATGCTCCCAGATGGCCGCATGCGTTGCAAGATATGTGCCTTATGTGGCGAGGCTGCGTTTCGCAAAGCCGAACAGGCGGCGCGGATTGTCCCACAGGAGCTTGCCGCGCTGTTGCGCATTGGGGAACAGCTTGTCGACGAGCGAGAGCAGCACGCCGTAGTCAAGCCGGTCCGGCGCACGCAGGAACGGCCAATCCGATCCCCAGATGCAGCGACCGGGGCCGAACGAATCGGCGAGGGTCTGAACGTACGGCCAGGTGTCGTCGTAGGGGAAAGCCGTACGGGAAAATTTCGCCAGGCCCGACAGCTTGATGACCGCGCGTTCGTTCCTGCCGAATGCACAAAGCAGTTTGAATCCGGGCTGCGACAAACCGCGCTCGGGGATCGGTCGGCCGCTGTGGTCGATCAGCATCTTCACATCGCTGTTCTCGATCAGCGGCGCGAGGTCGATCAGCTGATCGCCCTCGACCTGGATGTTGAGGAACATGTCGAGCTCGATCAGGCGGCGTATCAGTGGCTGAAGGTTCTTATAGTAGGCGGTGCCATGATAGGTGGCGTTGATCGCAATGCCGACGATGCCCTGGGTCTTGAGTTCAGCAAGTTCCTCCGCCGACGCGTCGTTGTGCACGACGGCAATGCCTTTGAACCGGCCCTTGCCGCGCGCGATCACGTCGAGCAGGCAGCGATTGTCCTCGCCGTAGCCCGAGTTTGGTCCGACCAACAGCGCATGCTCGACGGCATAGGCGTCGCACAGAGCGTTGAACTGCACCTCGGTGCCGATCTCCTGACCGGCCGGCTTGTATTTGACGTCGCTGGCGTAGGGGTAGCGCTGCGGATCGAGGATGTGGCAGTGGCAGTCGATCTTGGGCTCGGCGAGTGCGCTCATGTCTTCAGTCCGCCGCCGAGGAAGAGCTCCGCGATGCGCGGGTCACCCAGGATATTGGCCGCCGCGTCCTCGATGCGCGTCTGGCCCTGCTCGAGCACCAGCCCGTAGTCGGAGATCGCGAGCGCCTGCCGCGCATTCTGCTCGATCAGGAGGATGGTCATGCCCGAATCGCGCAAGCTTTGCAGGATGCCGAACACTTCCTGCACCATGAGCGGCGACAGCCCGATCGACGGCTCGTCGATCAGCATCAGCTTGGGACTGAGCAGCAGACCGCGCGCCACTTCGAGCAACTTCTGCTGGCCGCCCGACAGAGTAGACGCCTGCGCATTCGCCTTCTCCTTGAGCATGGGGAAGCGCGACATCATCGCGTCCATGCGCGCGCCGAGCCCCGATTGATCGGCGAGCGTCACGCCGCCCAGCTCGAGATTGTGCTTCACCGACAGTTCGGGAAAGAGATTGCGTCCTTGCGGGACGTAGCACACGCCCATGTCGAGCATGCGCCGCGGCGCGAACGAGGTCGTGTCCTTGCCGTCGAATGTCACCTTACCCGATCGCACGCCGAGCAATCCGAACACGGTCTTGAACAGGGTCGACTTTCCCGCGCCATTGGGTCCGATCACGGTGGTGATCTTGCCTTGGCGGATCGAGGCCGAGAGGCCGTTCAGGATCGTCATGCGGCCATAGCCCGCCACGACGTCCTTGAGTTCGAGGATCGTCTCGCCGGCCACGTCAGTGACCCAGGTAGGCTTCGATGACGGCCGGGTTGCGCCGCACCTCGTCGGGTGTTCCCTCGGCGATGATCTGGCCCTCGGCCAGCACGATCAGGCGGGTGCAGAGCGCCATCACGAATTCCATGTTGTGCTCGATCACGACGAAGGTGGCGCGTGCCTCGCGATTGATCGCCGCCAGGCGCTCGCGCAGGCCGCCGAGCATGGTCGGGTTGACGCCGCCCGCCGGCTCGTCGAGCAGCACCAGCCGCGAGCCCGCCATGAAAGCCATCGCGGCATCGAGCAGCTTCTGCTGGCCGTAGGACAGGCTGCCGGCTTGCTCGTGGGCGAGCGCCGTCAGCCGGAAGAAGTCGAGCATGCGGTCGGCCTCGGGTCCGAGGCCGGCATCGCGCGCGCCGAACAGCCGGCCCAACCGCGAGCCGCGATGTTCCTGGCCGGCGAGGATCAGGTTCTCGCGCACGCTGAGGCGCGGGAAGACCTGCAGGAGCTGGAAGGTGCGGCTGACGCCCAGCCGATTGAGCTCCGACGGGCGAAGGCCGGTGACATTGCGGCCATCGACCGAAACGCTTCCCCCGGTCGGCAGGAGTTGCCCCAGGATACAGTTGAACAGCGTCGACTTGCCCGAACCGTTGGGGCCGATCACGCCCAGGATCTCGCCTTCGTGCACGTCGAAGGAAACGCCGCGCACGGCCTGCACGCCGCCGAAGGATTTCTGGATGTCCCGGACCTGCAGAATGGCCGTCACAAGCGGCTCCGCTTGCGCGTGAAGAAGGCCACGAGACCCACGAGGCCGCCGGGGAACAGCGCCATCAAAACCATCACGGCGACGGCGTAGATCATGAGGTAGTAGTTTTCCCACGCGCGCAGCCATTCGGGCAGCAGTACGGCGACGCCCGCGCCGACGAACGGTCCGAAGAAGGTGCCCGAACCGCCGACCACGACCATCAGCATGAAGAGGAGCGACGGCCCGAGGGCAAACGGGCTGGGATCGATGAATTCGACCAGCGGCGCGTAGAGGCTGCCGGCCATGCCGCCGTACGCCGAGCCCAGCGCGAAGGCGAGCAATGTATAGAGCCGCACGTCGACGCCCAGGCTCTCGGCGCGCAACGGGTTTTCGCGCAAGGCGGTGAAGGCGCGGCCCCACGGCGACTGCAGGATCCACCACAGCGCGAAGGTCAGCACCGCGGCGATCGCCAGCACGAACCAGTAAAAGTGCACGGCGTTGCGCAGCTTGAACCCGAAGACGATCGGCCGGGCGATGTCGCGGACGCCCATGACTCCGCCGGTGATCTCGGCCTCGTTGCGGAACACCAGCCAGGCCAATACCGAAAAAGCCAGCGTCACGAAGGCGAGGTAGTGCTTCTGGACGCGCAGCGCCGGGAAGCCGAGCGCGATACCGACGATGAAGGCGACGATGCCGGATCCAATGAAGCACAGCCCGAACGGCACGCCGTGCTTGCCGGCGATGGCCGTCAGGTAGGCGCCGATGCCGAGGAAGGCCGCCTGCGCCAGCGTCTCCTGGCCGGCATAGCCTACGATCAGGTTCACGCCCATGGCCGCGATCGCCGTCACCAGCCAGAGCGTCAGAATGTAGGTGCCGTAGCGCTTGAGGCCGGGGTAGGGGATGCCGAGATTTGTCAGATCGGCCGGTATCAGCGCCAGCAAGGCGAGCAACACGAGCCCGAGCAGCAGCGAATGGCGCGTGCTCATACCGCGCGTTCTTCCTTGCGGCCGAGCAGGCCCTGCGGCCGGAACAGGATAATCAGCACCAGCAGGATCAGCGGGATGGCTTGGCGATAAGCCGTGGAGACATAGGCGGCGGCGAGATTGTCGAGCACGCCGACCAGCAGTCCGCCGGCGATGGCGCCGCGTACCTGGTTGAAGCCGCCGACGATCGCCGCGACGAACGCGATCAAGCCGAGCGTCTCGCCATTGGAGAACTTGGCAAGGTATATCGGCGAGATCAGGATCGACGCGATCGCCGCGAGCGCGGCGTTGATCAGGAAGGTGTAAAGGATCATGCGCTCGACCGGCACCCCCAGGATGCGGGCCACCGTCGGGTTCTGAGCCGTCGCCTGCATCTGCCGGCCGGTGCGGGTGCCGCCGAGGAACCATTGCAGCAGACCGATGGCCGCCAGCGAGATGACAAGCATGCCGAGTTGGGCGATCGAGACCGAAAGTCCGGCAAAGTGGATGACGAGGTCGGGCACGAGGGTGGGGAAGGACTCGGCCTGGGCACTCACGAACTCCTTCACCGACTCTTTCATCAGCACGCTGAGCGCCAGGGTCGAGATGACGAGCGGGAGCACGCCACGCCCCAGCAGCGGCCCCACCACCGCGTAGCGAAAGACCGCGCCGAGCAGCAGCATCGAGGCCAGCACGGCCAGCACGAGCGCGATCGGCAGCGGAATGTGAAACCAGTTCATCGCGATCAGCGCGAAGAATGCCGGCAGCATCACGAACTCGCCCTGGGCGAAGTTGATGGTCTGCGACGTCTGCCAGAGCAGTGTGAAGCCGATGGCGGCCAGGGCGTAGATCGCCCCGGTCGCCAGGCCGGCTATCAGGAGCTGCAGGAGGTCGGTCATGTCCCGACCTTAGCAGAGACTACGGCTTCAGCTTGGGCAGGGTCTGGGTGATGACCTGCTTGCCGTCCTTGACCTCGCCGAGGAACGAGATGCGGTCGATGTCGCCCGCGCCATCCCACGTCGCTTCGATCAGGATGCCGGGCTCCTGCGCCGGCGTGATGGTCATGCCGTGCAATGCGGCGGCAATCGCCTTGGGATCGAGCTTGCCGACTTTCTCCGCCGCCACCTTGATCATGTAGGGCGCAATGTAGCCCTTGATGCCGTTGTGGTCCGACTTGGAGTGGAATTTCGCCTCGTACTTCTTGGCCCATTCCTGCACCGCCGGGATCGGCGCGTCGATCGTCAGGCCGACATGGCCCTTCACGCCGTTGGCGGCGTCGCCCGCCAGCTCGATCACCTTCTGGCCGAGCAGCGTGGTCTCGCCGATCAGCGGCTTG
>Ga0070741_10003603_pt1 | contig 38005 bp, 32 predicted proteins | sample Coa_R1_4_FD_66440 | JGI IMG/M metagenome (GOLD analysis project Ga0070741, IMG submission 66440) | Surface soil microbial communities from Centralia Pennsylvania, which are recovering from an underground coalmine fire - Coalmine... | ecosystem: Environmental > Terrestrial > Soil > Unclassified ... | reverse complement strand
TCTTGAAATCAACTGTATTGCCGAGACCATCTGTCAATTGACCGTCTTCAAAGACTTGAAGCAGGATATTAAAAATGTCCGGATGGGCCTTTTCAATCTCATCCAGAAGAATTACGGAGTAAGGAGCACGCCTTACGCGCTCGGTCAATTGACCGCCCTCCTCATATCCCACGTACCCGGGTGGTGAGCCAATAAGCTTCGAGACTGAGTGCTTCTCCATGAATTCCGACATATCAAAGCGGATCAGCGAGCGCTCGCTACCAAAGAGGAAAGACGCAAGCGACCTCGCCACTTCCGTCTTGCCCACACCTGTGGGACCAAGGAATAGGAATGATCCCACCGGCCGCCCCGGAGCCTTCAATCCTGCGCGTGAACGACGGATGGCCCGAGCCAGCGCTGAAATAGCCCGATCCTGGCTGATGACACGCTTGTGAAGCTCCTCCTCAATCCTGAGCAGCTTCGACATTTCCTCTTCTTTAATCGCCGTAATGGGCACACCCGTCCAGCGAGAAACAACTTCTTCAACATCCTCTTCAGTTACTTCGCCGGTTGCCGTCTCGTCAATGTTGTATTTCTCGCGCAGAAGGCGTAAATTCTCGCGTTCCTTCCGTTCCTCATCGGAATAGAAGCGGGCCTTCTCGAACTCATGATTCGCAATGGCCGCTTCCATCCGGTGAACTACAAATTTGATCCGCTTCTGCGCATCCACCATCTCCTCAGGTAGCGTGCTCTGCTGCAACTTCACCCGCGCTCCCGCCTCATCAATCAAGTCCACGGCTTTATCAGGAAGAAATCGATCAGGAATGTAACGGCTGGAGTGATAAACCGAGGATCGAATGGCGGCATCTGTGTAAGTTACGGCATGAAACTTTTCATATCGCTCTTTAATACCGAAGAGGACTTTAATAGCATCCGCCTCAGAAGGAGGGGGCACCTTGACCGCCTGGAAGCGCCGCTCAAGAGAGCGATCGCGCTCAATCGACTTGCGGTACTCCGCTGGAGTGGTTGCGCCAATGCATTGAATCTCCCCACGGGAAAGAGCGGGCTTTAAGATGTTTGCAGCGTCAAGGGAACCCTCCGCTGATCCAGCTCCCACCAGTGTATGCAACTCGTCGATGAAGATGATGGCGTTCTGCGCCTCCATCAACTCCTTCATAATGGTTTTAAGGCGCTCCTCAAACTGCCCGCGATATTTGGTGCCCGCCACGATTAGCGAAAGATCGAGTGCCAGAATGCGCTTGTCGGCCAGAAAGGACGGTACGTTGCCGTCCGCGATGCGCTGGGCGAGACCTTCCACGATGGCGGTCTTCCCGACGCCAGGTTCCCCAATGAGTACTGGATTATTCTTGGTTCGGCGGCAGAGAATTTCCACCACACGTTCCAGCTCGTTTTCCCGCCCGACCAGCGGATCCAACTGACCTTCCAGCGCCGCCTGGGTGAGGTCACGGCTGAATTCCGAAAGCAAGGATGTTTCCTTGGGACGATTGGAGGACATTTTTTCGCTCTGGGCCCTGTTCAGTTCTTCGCGCAGGGCGGATAGCCGCAACCCGCGCTCATGGAGAATTTCGGCTGCGAAGGATTTTTCCTCGCGCAGTAGACCCATCAGGAGATGCTCGGTGCCAATGTGCTTGTGCGAAAGCCGCTCGGCCTCCTCAGCGGCATAGGCGAGCACCCTTTTACACTCCTGGCTGAGAGGCAGATCCACGGAGGTCGAGACTTTCTCGCGGATCGTGGTCCTGCCTTCAATCTGTTTCCGGATTGATTCGATCGACGTGTGTGAGCGAAGGAACCGGTTGGTGAGAGCCTTGTCTTCTCGTAAAAGACCTAACAGCAGATGCTCCGTCTCGATGTAGCTGCTTCCGAACTGGCTAGCCTCATAGCGCGCAAAGAAGATGACTCGGCGGGCCTTTTCGGTATATTTCTCGAACATGGACCCTCACCTCTCCGAAGCCTACGCGAATTCTCGAGGGCTGGCGCTCCCTCTTTCCAACAGCTCAACCGACTTCAGGAATGACTGCCTCCGTTAACTTGCCTTTTGCCAGACGCAAGGCGCGATCCGCACGCTGCGCCAGTTCCATATTATGCGTAGCAAGCACCGAAGTCAGTCCATGATCCCGGTGCAGCTTTTCGAGCAAGGTGGACACCCGCTCGGCCGAGCGAGCATCAAGATTTCCTGTCGGTTCATCGGCCAGCAGAAGCTGAGGTCGGTTAATTAAAGCTCGAGCCAACGCGACGCGCTGACGCTCACCACCTGAAAGTTCCCCAACCTGGCGATTTGCGGCTTGAGCCAGCCCGACCTCCGCCAGGAGCTCAGCGCCCCGCAAACGAGCGGTCTTAAAGTCTTCGCCTCCGATCAAACTGGGCATAATAACGTTCTCAATCGCGCTGAATTCCGGTAGCAAATAATGCATTTGCCACACGAAACCGATTTTCTCGTTGCGGTATGCTGCGCGCTGACGTACCGTGTAACCCCCGATCCTTTCCCGTAAGAAGTATACCTCACCACGTGTTGGGGTGTCCAGCGCAGCCAGCAGGTGTAGCAGCGTGGTTTTGCCCGCGCCGGATTCACCCACTACCGCAACAAATTCTCCTGCGTGAATTTCGAGATTCAGGTCCTCAAAGACCACGACTTCATCTTCACCGGATCGATAAATCTTGGTCAGATTTTCGGCGCGAAGGAGCACTTCAAGAACATCCTTTATCCGTGGCCATGGTCCGTCGTTTAAGGTCGATCACTTGCCGCAAACCGGCCACTGACGCCGGACACATTTTTGTTATTCATACCTCAGGATTTCCGTCGGGAGCAGCCTCGCGGCCTTGAGTGACGGATAGAGCGTGGCCAGGAAGCTCACTCCAAGAGCCATGCCCGTTATCCAGAAACCATCCCACGGCCGCGAGTGAAACGGCACGTAAGAAAGGGCATAGACGTCCGCCGGTATATGAATTAACTGGTAATGATTGGCCATCCAGGACCCGGCATAACCCAGCACCAGCCCCAAGATAGTGCCGATTATGCCAATCATCAGGCCATGCATTGTGAAGACGCTCCAGACTTGGCCCGGCCTTGCTCCCATTGACATCATCACCGCAATCTCCCGGTTCTTTTCCATCACCATCATGGCCAGAGTGATGAAAATATTCAGCGCCGCCACAAGTACAATTAGACCAATAGTCAGAATCGTCACCAGCCGCTCCAAATGCAAGGCATTGAAAAGCGAACGGTTCTGTTCGATCCAAGTGGTGGTGTCAAAGCCCGAACCCGCAGCCTTGCGAATGGTTTCAGCCACCTCCGGCGCAAGATCAACATCGTCAATCTTGAACTCAATTACAGAAACAACGTTGCGCAGATCAAATAATCTCTGTGCAGTATCCAGATTCGTAAAAGCCCAGCCGGCATCAAAATCGTAAAAGCCAGAATCGAAAATTCCCACCACGCGAAAGTGGCGATATTTCGGTACAATTCCGAATGGCGTCAGGTTCCCCTGGGGGCTGATTACAAGAACCGTATCTCCCACAAAGACCCCAAGCTGACTCGCCAGTTGACTGCCGATGATGATGGGGTCCTCGCCGGGGAAGGTTTCGTTGAGGCTACTGAGCGTTCCCTTCTTGAGGTGGCGGAGCAGATCACCCACGTGCACCTCTTTTTGGGCATCAACTCCTTTCAGAACAATTCCAGCCGATCGGGACTGGTGGGAGATGAGTACCTCTTCATAAAGGGCCGGAGCCGCCGCAAGGACGTGAGGCAGGCGAGACAGGCGCTCCGCAAGTTGATTGTAATTCTGAATGCCATCGTTTTCTTTGCGGATCAGATTGATATTTGCCGTCGCGCCCAACAGGCGCTGCTCTAGATCCTGACGGAACCCATTATTGATGGCCAAGGCCACAATCAGGGCACAAACTCCCGCTGCGACCCCCAGAACGGAGATCACCGTGATGATCGAAATCACCGATTGGCGCCGCTTTGCTCTCAAATATCTCAGCGCAACGAAAAGTGCGAACCGCATAACCTCTTCTCATTATTAATGACGATTCGACCGCTTCCAAGCACAAATCAGCGCCTGCATTCTCGCTCTCGAAGGTGCCTGAAATAATGATCGACAATTACCGGCCGGATACTTTGGGAAACTTGCGCGGGATGATGCCTTCGCCTTCCTTGACCGTAATGATCTGATTGAGGGGAACCTTGGTATATTTTTCAACGGCACCGCTCGGCCAGGTGATCTCAAGAGAATCAATCGACTTGCGCTGGCCCAGACCAAAATGAATTCTTGTGTCACTCGCTCCCATATAGCTGGCACCGCCGATGGCTTGCCGTGTTTGAACGAAGTCCTCCGAAATAAGCTTCAACCGGGCCCCAATCCCATCTCGATTGGACTTCGTTCCTATCAGAAAAACCTTCAGCCAGTTATTCGCATTGCCGCCATCATTGCGCATAAGCTGGGGATAGTCGCCGCGATTGTTGACGGCGAAATCCATATCGCCATCGTTGTCAAAATCGGCCACAGCCAGGCCACGTCCGGCGGTGTCGCGCATGAAATCAGGCCCCAAGAGGTTGGAAACCTTATCGAATTTGCCGTGGCCCAGATTGCGGAACATCAGCTTGGGTTCCTTATAAGTGACTTCGGTATGGTAAAGCTGAATGTTATCCAGCATGGCGCTGTTCACCTGGCAGATATCCATCCAGCCGTCGTTATCGTAATCCATGAATTTCGCAGCGACGCCGCTGAGGAAAATCGCCTTGTTCCCAATGCCGCAGGAATAGGTATCGTCGTCAAACGTTCCATCATGGTTGTTGTGATAAAGGCGGTTGAGCTCGAAATCCAGGTGAGTAATGTAGACGTCGGCCCAGCCGTCGCCATCCACATCCTCTGCGTCAATGCCCATCCCCGCTTCGTATTTTCCATCGGCACTGGCGGCGATTCCGGAGATAAACGAGTTATCCTCGAAAGTGCCGTTTTTCTGGTTGATAAAAAGGAAGTTCGGCCAGGTATCGTTGGCAATGGCGATATCCATCCATCCATCATTATTAAAATCTGCGCATACCACGCCCATGCCTTTGGCCTCGGGGATTCCGACCCCTGACTTCACGGAAACATCCGTAAAAGTTCCGTCGTGGTTGTTGTGGTAAAGCTTGATTCGCTGGCCACGGTAATTGTCCGGATGGCAGTAGGCACGGTACCCTGGCCGATGCTCGCCGCAATAGAGATTATTCTGGGGCGACCATTCAATGTAGTTGCACACCACGAGGTCAAGGTAGCCGTCCTTGTCATAATCAAACCATGCCGCGCTGGTGGACCATCCCCCTTCATCGGCTACGCCAGCCTTGGCGGTGACATCGGTAAACGTTCCGTTGCCATTATTATGGTAAAGGATCGCTCGGTTATAGCCGGTAACATAGAGATCCGGATAACCATCGTTATCGTAGTCGCCCACGGCGCAACCTTGTCCGTAGAGGCCCTCACTGCCCACGCCCGCTTTTTCGGTGACATCGGTAAATGTGCCGTCTCCATTATTGCGATAGAGCGCGCAGCGCAGAGGCTGAGGCGGAGTGTAGGCAGGCGTCTTTGAGGATTGGACCAGGAAAAGATCATAGAGCCCGTCCTGATCGTAGTCGATCCAGCCCAGACCCGTTCCCATGGTCTCAAGATAGTATTTCTGAACGGAGGTGGTTGAATCCTGCCTGAAATTAATGCCGCTCGCGCGAGCGACATCGGTGAATTTTACGGGAACTGAGATGAGAGGCGCTGCCCAGGATTTCTTTGAGGTGAGAACATAAACACCTGCGCCACCCGCCATCCGGGAGAAAAAAGCCCTGCGGGAAAACTTCGGGGAACCTCGAAACCAATCCTCCTTCAAGTAGACCCTCACAATCCATCAAGTAGAAATCATTCAGTATAAATCGCTACGCGTACCGAAACAAAAATATTTGCACTCGTGAGTACCCCATCTCCAACATTGGCTTGCCATCTCGCTGCCCTTTGTGCGACAGCCTCACTTTTCCAGAACCTATCCTCCCCGGCTCATTTCAGCTATCGCTCCCCGCTCTTATAGCAGCCCAGCACCCGCAGGAAGTCCGTCACTTCGGCAAGATGATCCAAAGCCTTCTGGCACTTCTTTTCTTTGATGTTTCCAACAAAATCCAGATAGAAGAGATACTCCCACGGATGACCGCGTGAAGGACGGGACTCCATCTTGGTCAAATCAATATCGCGCAAGGCAAAAACGCTCAGGCACTTAAAAAGCGCTCCCGGGACATTGCGCGTCGAAAAAGCAATCGACACCTTGTTACTTCCTGGAGCAACAGTGGCCTGCCTAGAGAGCAGAAGAAAACGCGTATAGTTTTCCTGGTGATCCTCCAAATGTTTCTGTAGAATCCGGCCACCGTAAACGGAGGCTGCAATATGGCTTGCAATTGCCGCGGCGCCGCGGATCTTGCGTTCGGCAAGCATCTTGACGCTGCCGGCCGTGTCGTAAAAGGGGATTTTTTCCACCTTGGGATGGCGCTTGAAAAACCTGCCACATTGCGCGAGGGCCACGGGGTGGGAGTAAACCTGGCGCAGGTTTTCCATCGTCGTGCCCGGAAACGCGATCAGATTATGCACAATGCGCAGGTTCACCTCGGCCACAATGTGCAGATCATGTTCCAGCAGCAGGTCATAATTTTCGTAGACTGAACCCGCCAGCGTATTTTCAATAGGAGCCAGGCAATACCGAGCTTCACCTTCCGTGACGCTGCGAAAGATGGCTGCAAAGGTTTCCCGGGGCAGCACTTGAACATTTCGTCCAAGCAGCGCACGGGCAGCCTCTTCGCTGAAGGAACCTCGCTCACCCTGAATGGCAACCGCACTTTGTGGCATGACAGGTCCTCACCCTCTCAATTCACGCCGCGGTCATGGAATCTCAACAGCGCGGTCCGCAGTGTTATACTCCCAGCAACCCTCGAAAGAAGAAATCTGAATAAACCTGCGCAAGCTGCTTTTCGGGAATCGGCCCTTCGCTCCGATACCATTGATAAAGCCAATTAATCATCCCCAGCAGGGCAAATGCCGCCAGCTTGGGTGAAATCAAGGGTTCGCGACCAGAAAGCTCCTGCACTTCTGAAATCAGATTCTCCAGAAAGTGGATATACTCCCTTTTTCGCGCATTGATCCGCTCGCGAAGCGATCCGCGCAACGAACGATTTTCGTGCAGGATCACCGTGATTTCAAGATCACGCGCGCGCACAATCAGGTGGATGTGCCCAGCAATGGTCTGGCGAAGTTTTTCGCGTGGATCACGGATGGAAGCCACTTGGTCAAGCACGGTCTCCTTCAGGATATCCATGCCGTAGTTCATGATCTCAAACAGCAGGCGATCCTTGCTTCCAACATGGTGGTAAAGACCGGCCTTCGTCAGACCCACGGCCTCAGCAATATCCTGCATCGAGGCGCCGGTGTAGCCTTTTTCATAAAACACGCGCGCTGCCTTGCGGCAAATCTCTCGCAGCCGATGCTGAGTATCCGTGCTTGGAGGCACGAAAGAAATGTATCACAAAGGGGCGAGAAAATGGCAGACAGCCTTCTCAACCCCCCTGCAAGACCTACGTGCTTGAAGGTCTTTTGAGGGCCGTGCTACAACTGGCCTTTCCAAACTTAACGACACATGGAGGTACTCGTGCCAATCAAAAAGATGATGGTTGCCATGGCTCTCGCTGCCTCAGCAGCTCTGTTTATTGAGGCAAACGTTCTGGTCGCCCAATCCCCTGCCCCTCAACTCGTGCACACCGGCTCGAAATACCAACTGCAAGTGGATGGGCATCCCTTTATCATCCTCGGCGGGCAGGCGCACAATTCCAGTGCGTCGAATCCAGAAGATTTGACCCCCGTTTGGAACTCTCTTGTGGCCATGCACGCCAACACGGCGGAGGTTCCGATCTATTGGGAGCTTATCGAGCCTCGGCCCGGACAATTTGATTTTCACCTGATTGATGACATTATCCAGGGCGCCCGCAGCCACGGCCTCCGGCTGGTCCTGCTCTGGTTTGGCACCTGGAAGAACGGCGCCATGACTTACACCCCCACCTGGATCAAAGAAGATCAAACCAAATACTTCCGAGTGAGAAATGCCTGGGGAGAACCCACGGAGATCATTTCACCTTTCTGCGCTGCCGCACGCCAAGCGGATGAACGCGCATTTGCCGCCGTCATGGAACATATCAAATCTGTCGATGAGGCTCAGCGAACGGTGATCATGATGCAGGTGGAAAACGAAACCGGGTTGTTGGGAACAGATCGCGACTACTCGCCTCAGGCAACGCGCATGTACCAGTCCGCTGTGCCATCCGAGTTGATGGGCTATCTTGAACGTCATCGTGACGGACTGATGCCGGCGCTCAAGGCTGCGTGGGCAGCCGGCCACTTCCGGCGGTCAGGAACCTGGTCTGAAGTTTTCGGCGATCTTGCGCCTGAGGCATTCAGCGCCTGGCACGTGGCCCGCTTCGTGGATGCCGTGGCTGCGGCGGGAAAACAGGCATATTCCCTGCCCATGTACTGCAACAACTGGCTGGTAGGCCCTGGAGCCGCTCGCGCGGGAGATTGGCCAAGCGGCGGACCCACGATTCATGTCCTGGACATCTGGAAGGCTGCCGCACCCCACATCAATCTGCTCGCGCCCGATATCTACCTGCCTGAATTTCTGGAAACTGCGGCAGCGTTCCGCCGTCCAGATAACCCGCTTTACATTCCAGAGACAGGATTCCTTCCCTACTTTGCTCCTTACGTCTTTCCAACTCTGGCCGAGTTTAACGGCATCGGCTTTTGCCCGTTTGGCATTGACCACGGCGTTGAGAACGGAAAGTTGACGCCACAGGGCGAGGCTCTTGAGAAAGATTACCGCGTGCTCGAGCCGCTTTTGACGCTGATTGAAAAGTACCAATACACGGGCCGGCTCTTTGCCATTGTGCAGGACCTGGATCGGGCCAAGACCGTTCCGCTCGGCCATCAGCTTGCCGCAGTCGTGCATTTTACCGATCCTTACCGTCCGGATTTTCACACCACGCCGGCTGGCGGAATAATCGTTGAACTCTCTCCAGACGATTATGTGGTCGCTGGATCGGGTTTCCGAGTGGATTTCTGTTATTTACAGGGGCCTGAACGCAGCCCGGAATTTCTTTCTCTGGAAGAAGGAACTTTTGAGGGTGAAACCTGGAAATCCACTCGGCGGCTGAATGGAGATGAGTTCCAGGTGGTCTTGCCAGAACAGCCGCGAATCCTACGGGTGCGCTTACTGCGTCTCAATGAGAGCGCGTTGCATTAACGGCTTGATGAGGAAGTTCTGATGGAAGGTTAAGCGAAGGATTGAGGGAAAACGGATGAGTGAATCTGTTCGGGAGGGAAGCTCGGAAACTTGATCCATAACTGATGAGCGAGGTCATCGCACGGCCCTGACTAGGCTCTACCTCCAGTAAAGTGTTAGAAAGGGTGCTCGGCTCTCCCACTCACGAAGCCAGGCGTTGTACTCCAGGCCTCCCATCCCGACCGATTTGCAGTGAGGTCATCGCACGGCCCTGACTAGGCTCTACCTCCAGTAAAGTGTTAGAAAGGGTGCTCGGCTCTCCCACCGCAAAGCTTTCCATGGCGATACGTATATTATCCTATATTAATCACAAATATAATACATTAACTCAAAAATCAGACCCAGCAATGATGTCCTGTGCCCATGGCAAAGTTACCGATTAGATTAGGGTTTTGATTGAGTGTCAGAACTTCATCGCGCCGGTCCATATGCTGCCGAGAGATAACAGCGGCACGGCTTTCAATACCCTGGAGTGGATCACATTCCCTGAGGCCACATCGATCATTCACATTGAACTTTTCCCTAAAGGCACGACTCTTTTGGATCGAAACCACTACAACGGCAATTTGCATTCCAAAGCTGAATTGAGTGAGAGCTCATATGAAATAGATTGCCCAAGGTGATGGTTTGCCACTCGACTGCAGCGGACGATGTGCGCATTTTTTATCAACGAATTAGGGAATGCATCACTTCACTCAACATGACAGTGAAGCCTGCGATGAGTTCCATATTTCAGGTACACCGTACATGGAATTTCCAGGAATTTTCCTCCAACTGCACAAATGGTGACGGATAAAGAAGTAGACTAAATCGGAAAATCGCTGCCCAAAAATGGCAACAACTAGTCCTTTACTTACAGTGTAATATCTCAATTGAGAAAAGTACCAAGCGCGAGCTTTTTTCAAGGACGAAGTTTGTATTCGCAGGTGTGGCTTCAAATGTATAGACTTGATATTTCAAGACTTCAAGTTGCTTCACGATATCTTTCAATGACAGATAAGATATTCGATATTGTAAGTTTTTTCAGGTTTCTTGCAGTCGGTTTTAGGATCGCGTTACGAACAGGAGGATCTGAGATCGGGCAGTGCTGCGATCGTTATGTCTATTCAAATTACGTGGCAGTATCTTTAGCAGATTAATCATAATGGCACGCTGTTGCCCCCCCAACACAACACCACACCAGCGTTCAATTCGGAAATTCAATCTCAGTTGAGCTGGGCCTTTTCAGCTCGGACTTCGCAATATCAACCCTAGAAGAGTGCTCGTTACTGTATTTTCCAAACCAACACAAGGAACCTTAGAGAACGGCCTTAGTTTAGCATAAAGAGCAAAAAGTCAAGCTCTTTTTTTGGCCACTTCAGTTTATTTGGGGGAACGACTGCCGGGCTTTACCGCAGGAACTCCTGATTTGCAAAGCGGGCATTCCGCAGGATTATAGTTATGAACTAAGATCGTGGCCAGAGCAGCCTTTGGCAATCCCAAGCTCACTGCTCCGCCGCTTCGATCGATCAGCGCTCCGACCCCGACGACTCGCCCTCCTGCTTCTTCAACGCACTGCACGGTTTCGCGAGTCGATCCACCTGTCGTGATGACATCCTCAACGACGAGCACAGGTTCGTCCTCTGTCAATTGGAAGCCTCGCCGCAGCTTCATGATGCCATCCTGGCGTTCAGTGAAAAGAGCCCGCGCGCCTAAGGCCCTGGCCACCTCGTGAGCCACCAGCACTCCTCCCAAAGCGGGTGCCGCAACCACAACCGCACCGAGATGACTGAGCTTTGCCGCAAGGGCCGCGCCCAATTGCTCCGCCACTTTTGGGAATTGCAGAACCAGCGCGCACTGAATATAGCGGTCGCTATGCAACCCGGAAGAAAGAATGAAATGCCCCTCCAGGAGGGAGTTGTGCCTGCGAAAAATTTCCAACACTTCTTGATCATCCATAACGCGTCATTGAATCAGGGGTTGACGAAAGGCCTGCTCCATCTCTGCCACAATGATATCGGCAGCCGTCGCCGGATCGTGAGCGCCAGTTATGGGACGTCCTACCACAAGATAGTCTGCTCCTGCTCCAATTGCATCGGCGGGAGTTGAAACGCGAACCTGGTCCTGCGCCTGGGAAGAGGCAGGGCGAATGCCCGGCGTCACAATCACAAAATCAGGCCCGCACGCCCGCCGAATGGCCCGTGCTTCGCGTGCTGAAGCCACAACACCGTCCAGGCCAGCCGTCTGCGCAAGTTTCGCCAGCCGGACAACGATTTCTTCCGGACTACCCTCAAGGCCAATAACTCGGAGGTCCTCGCCTGCAAGGCTGGTGAGCACCGTGACCGCCAGAACGAGAGGGCGTTTGCCGCCGGACGCAGCCTCCCTCGCGCCATCCCGCGCCGCCTCCATCATCTTAAGTCCGCCTGAGGCGTGAACGTTAAACATGCCGACCCCGAGGTGCGTAGCCTCACGCGCAGCGGCGCGCACCGTGTTTGGAATATCGTGGAACTTCAAGTCCAGAAAAACGCCTTCTCCACGCGCCACGAGGTATCGAGGCAGCACCGGGCCTTCCGCGCTGAACAATTCAAAGCCCACCTTGAACATGCCCACATGGCCGCGTAGCTTCTCGGCCATGCGCGAGGCTGCATCGGCGCTGGGGAAATCCAGGGCTACAATGAGGCGCGATCGCGCAGATGGTGTGAAATTGATGCTCTCCGATCGGTTCATCCGTGACATTGTATGGGAATTGGCAGAGAAGATAAAAGGGAATTTTCACGCTTTCGCGGGGGGGTGACCACAAAGGATTCTTATGGCAGGTCATCCGGCCGAGCGGGAGGCAATCCTGAGCTTACTCGGGAGGAACTTGAATCAGGTGATCCAATGCTAACATTCAGTTTTTCGAAAGCTATGCTGTTGATCGCAAAGCTTCCTGATAACCGCTGCGAGGCCGGTCGCTTCTAAACTATTGCCTGCGGTCAAATGGAAGCCTCCCACCCTTGCAATGCCTCAAGTTCTTTTTCCAGAGCCGGGGCGTGAATCGGCTGCCGTAATCTCCGTTGCCATTCGCGGACCTGTTGCTCCGGCGGAGATTGCAGCGGATGCTCTAATTCCACTTTAAACGACTCTTCCTGCCCTTTGCGGATAATTGTTAAAGTAACAGGCTGATTTCGATCGCCAGCGGAATCCAGTGCTTCCGTCAGATCCATAACGGACTGGACATCCTTTGATCCGGCTTTTACGATGCAGTCGCCAGCCTTCAATCCCACTTTCGCGGCAGGGGTTCCTGACTCAACCTCCGTAATCAGAACTCCCTTTCCCTGCTTCACTCCAAAATAGTTCGCAAGTTGCGACGTCAGATTTTCAACTCGTACGCCCAGTTGGCCTCGGGCAGGGCCCATCTGGAAATTGAAAGATCTTGGGAAATTGATGGGAGGCATCTTGAAGCGGGGAATAACCAGGCTTTCCTCCCGCTGCGCAAGCGTCACTTTAAGGTCCATTTTATGCCCGGAGCGGCTGATGTGAAGGTCCACGGTCCGTCCTGGCGGTGTTTCCTCCACCAACTGGCTCAATTGAGCAACGCTCCAGACGCGCATTCCAGCAAAGTCAAGGATTACGTCATTCACCTGAATACCTGCTTTGGCGGCAGGGCTGTTTTCCATTACCCGGGTGACAACAGCGCCGTATTCCCCGGGCAGCTTCAGTTCACTCACTCTGGCGGCGGTGACATCTTCAAGTTCCACCCCCAGCCACGCTTGGTGCTCACCGCCCAGAAGGATTCGCATGGTCCCTCCTGCTTCCGGCGGCTCGGAATGTTGAGCTGGAAGCGCCCACAAGGTGCTCGCAGTTATCCCTAAAAGAATGACGAAGCAAATTGTACCGACGCGTTTCATAATTCCCCCATAGAATATAAATTACCGATCATGGCGTATCACATCCTTACCCTGAGATCACGAATCTCTCCCTGCGTGCGGGAAGACGGGCTCCTATTTCATCCAGGCCATTGAGAAGCGAAAAACCGTAAGATGACTTTGAGAAGCGCTGCGCTATGGCCGTTATTCGTTCTCGTCGTCCACATTCTGAACCTCCTGTTGAATCTGCTTCTGCAACTGCCGGTTCATTTCCCGCAACTGTTTCCTCAGAATTTCGCGCTGATTTTCGAGTTGTTGTTCAAGAGTTTCAAATCGTACCTGATCGATTTCCTGGAGTTGTTTCTGCAAGGTTGCCCGCTGACTCTCGATCTGCTCTTCAATCTCTGCGGCGCGCTGCGCGTCGCTCTGCCGCAGTTGCCTTTCCAGGGCGGTTCTCTGCCTCTCCAGGCGACGCTGGAGGTCTTCAAACTGCCTGAAAGCCATCTCGCGCTGCCGCTCGTTCTCCTGCCATTGCTTCCAGAAGTCCTGTTGGAGAGATTTGAGTTGCGCTACAGCAGACGGATCGAGTTTTCGGATCTGGATGTTACCCATCAGAGTGTGAATCACGAGATCGCTCCCACCGCCATTCACAGCGCCTTCGCCTCGAACCGAGCCAATCATGAAATTGCCACCGTCTTTCTGGATTTTCAGCGGGAAATCGGAAACAATGCGATGGCCGAGCGCATGCGCAATGGAAGCGTTGATGGAAACCGGCAGAGTGGGAGGAAGAAATACATCGACGTCGCCGACTTGCGTTTCAAGGCGGGAAGGACCGAAAGTACTGCGGTTCGCGTCAATCTGCGCCAGGATGCGTCCCGCGGAGGTCTGCGCCAGGATGGAGCTCATTGCCTGGAGGAGATCAATGCTGCCTCCCGCCGTCTGGACTTTCACCCCACCGCGAGCACCGGCCACCTGAATGTTCCCCCCCGCCGTCTGCGCTCGAACCGTATTGCCACATTGGCCGAGGTGAATCTGCCCACCTGCCGTCTCAACCACTACTGGGCCGGAAGCAGCCTGTAGGATGATGTCGCCCCCACCGGTTTCGGCGCGGACCAGCCCGTTGACAATCCCGGCCATAATCTGGCCGCCTCGTGTATCCAGTACGGCATTACCATTCACATTCCCCACGCGGATGTTTCCGCCTGCTGTCCGGACCTCCACGTTCTGATCGATATTCCCGAGATTGATCATGCCCCCCGAAGTCGACACCGTAACAGGCCCGCCGATATTTCCCGTGTGAATATCTCCGCCTGCCGTCTCAACCACGAGTTGGCCATCGAGATTGGCAATATCAACGTTGCCCCCCTGGGTCTTAAGGTCCAAGTTGAACTTCAAGGGCACGTGGAGATCAAAATGCGCATTAAGCCAGCCAGGGGGTCTTCCGCACGAGAACTTACCTTCAACAAAGGCGCCACCGCCAAGGCGCACCGCCTTTAATTGATAGCTGTCCAGGCAGCGTTTTGCCTGCTCGGAATCCCGGCTGTAGGCCGTGAGGCGCAAGTGGCAATCAATGCCATGCATAGAGTCCGTCCCCACATGGATGCTGCCCGGTGAAGCGCGCAGCGTCAGGCGCTCCCCCGGATTGGCTGGAATGTGGCAATGAATCTGCTCGGTCCATGACCCACCCTCTCTTCGGAGCTCACCGCGATGGATCGAGACAGAATCAGTGCCGCAAAAGCCCAGGCTGGCGGCAAGGACTACGGCGATTGGCGCCAGGATGCAAGAGTGATGAGTTCTTGTCATGAGTTCCATATTTCGCAAGCGGGCGGCCTTCATGGTCCATCCCGGAGTTCATGAACCGCCGCCAAGGCTTTAAGGCGAATGTACACATTCGAATCGGTTTCGGCAAAATTCTGGAGAACTGGCAGCAACGACCGGTCATGTTGCGAGAGAGCGTGCCGAACCAGGGCATCGGCGGCGGCCACGCGGATGCCCGGGTTGGCGTCCCGCCGTACAGCCTCAGTCAGTGCTTGCTGCAATTCGGGATTCCAATTCATTTCCCGAACGCACCGCAGCGCTTCCAGCCGCACTCCCGCGTTCGGATCGTGCTGCAAGGCGTAGAGCAGGGCGTTTTGAATCATGGGATTGTCGGTTCGCTCTTTCAGCGCGTCCAGTGTATCCAGACGGATGCCCGGATTGTTGTAACTCTTAACAGCGTCCACCAAGATCTGGCGGATGTGCGGATCATCGAGTGAGCCTTCCAGCGTGACGCGATGCTCGGCATTCAAAGTGATCCGAACCTTGTTCGATTCCGGGTCCGGCGACACCTGGCTGATGCTGCTGATATGCCCCAGGTCTCCGCCCAGAAACGACGCAAGCTGCGGTGTCTGTTGGCTGGATCGGGCTGGGACTACTTTGCTTGCGCCCGAATGCAACATCCAGCCCAGGCCAAATCCGAATAAAATCAGTGTCAGCATGGCCGCCAGACGCGATGGAAAGCTGCCGGGAGCAACCGAAAACCAGTCTGCCAGGAGACGCCGCCATCCGTGTTCCTCGCGCTCGATGACCTCTTCCAGTCGCTGCCGGCAACGGACTAACCATTCAGCAGGGACTTCCGGGGAAGACCGCTCCTTGATCAATGCATGCAGGCGGCGCAACTGTTCAAGCTCAGACTGACAAGCCGTGCATTCCTTCAGGTGCAACTCCAGGGAATCCCGCTCGGAAGATGACAACTCGCCATAAAGATAGGCGTCGAATTGTTGTTCCAAGTCTTTACAAGTCATAACATTTTCCAGCCCCTTATTTTCATGCCCTCTCCCCTAAGGGGGGACAGGGCCTCGGATGATGCACATTGAACCCATCATTCTTCAGGGAGAGAACCAGGCAATTACATCAAATCTCCCAAAGCCTCGCGCAATTTCTGCGTTGCGCGGAAGAGGCAGTTTTTCACTGTCTCCTCCGTTGTCCCGCAAACCTCGCTGATGGCCCGCAGCCTCATCCCTTCGTAGTGGCGCAATTCAAAAATCATGCGTTCTCTGGGGTTCAGGCCGGTCAGCGCCAATCGCAACCGACCATCAATTTCCTTCGCTCGCAACTGGCGCTCAGGGTCAAGCGCCGGCCTTTCCTCAGCCACTGTCTGGAAAAATTCGGTCTTTTCATCTTCGCTGATTGGACCCTGGACTTCCATCCGCCGCTTTTGCCGCCGCAGATGATCAAGACAAACATTTGTCACCACGCGATAGAGCCAAGTGGAAAAAGTAGATTGGAAGCGAAATCGATTAAGTGAACGATAGACCTTTAAAAAAACCTCCTGATAAAGGTCTGCGGCTTCCTCCGGCGAGCCTACCATTCTGACGGCCAGCTTCAGCACTTCGCGGTCATACGTTCGGACCAGCGTCTCAAAGGCGACGCGGTCTCCCGCCTGCGCGCGCCGGATGAGAAAGACGTCATCCACCCCAGCCGCTGGCGCGTCTTGCGCGGAGTTTTTGCCGCTCAGCTCCAAACAGGCGCCATCCATGGAAAGTTCTTCTCTTACCCGTCCTCCCTGTTTTAGACGCCTCATCATAAAAAACGTAAGCTGCAATCAGAATTAACGCAAGGCGACATCATTTCTATCAAAGCAGAATCCAGGCCTCACCACCTCGAGGATGATAAGTTCCAAGAGCGGCAACAAGTGGAAGGGGAAACCGACAACGACCGCAGTGGGTTCTTCGGCTCTCTATCGGGTGTACTTCTCACCTGATCTGGGTTTGACGATAATGGACTGACCGGATGCACGGGCATGTGCCTTCGGGATTCGGGCGCCGTCAGCCTCATGGTGAGCCGGTGATGGTTCCCTTCCCTTTGCTCAGGGCGAAAGGAAGGGAGAATCTATATATTTACAAATGGGGGCAAATTTTCACACGGTGCAAAGCAAGTGAAATGCAGGGGATCTTCGCCACCGCTCAGAATTCCGAGCGAAGCAAGCTTTGCCAGTCCTCGAATAGCGGGCGTCTCAGAACTCTTTTCGGGAGCTGGTTGGAGTCTGATGAGGTTCACCATTCAATTGACATGCTTTCCTGTAGCCAAGTAAGCTCAGAAAGCTTTACTCTGGAGTAAAAAGGCTCGGGAGTATTCGTCTCGAAAATGACCCCCACAACTTTCTTCGCATTCCTGGGAGGCCTGTTGGTTTTGGCCTTCTTGGCGAACCGGCTTTATCGGCTCACTCGAGTTCCCGACGTGATCGTGCTGATGGCCGTGGGCCTTGTTCTGGGGCCGGTTCTGGGCTGGGTCAAGGCAGCGCAGTTTGAATCCATTACGCATATCCTGGGAACTCTGGCCCTCATCCTGATTTTATTTGAAGGTGGGCTGGAGCTGAACCTTCGTGACACGCTGCGACATTTCCCAGGCGGCATTTTTCTGGCGATCATCTGCTACTACCTCAGCATGGGGCTGGTTGCAGTTGTAGCGTGGAAAACCGGCTTTTTCCTGCTTCGTCCGGCCTGCATGATTGGCGCCGTGCTGGGCTGCATCAGCAGCACAATTATGCTTCCGGTCTTGCAACAAATCAGGGTAAGCCAGCCGGTGCGTCTGACCCTGTTGGTTGAGGCTTCGCTGGGCGATGTTCTTGGCGTGATGACGGTCAGTATCCTACTAGCCTTGGGAGCGAGTGGAACGCCGCAGGTGGCCGGTTTCATAGCTGGCGTTCTGGTAAAGCTCGTTGCGTGCATTCTGTTGGCCGTACTGGCCGGGATGGCGTGGTCTCGCCTGCTCCCGATGCTTTCTGAACAGCGCTTCTGGCAGGCGCTGACTTTTTCCGTCGTGCTCCTGATTTATGCTGCCGCCCAGGCCACCAGCCACGGCGGACTGATCGCCGTGCTCGCTTTCGGGTTGACTCTTGCCAACGCCCGCCATGCTGATTTACCTATTTTCGAAACGGCGCTGGGACTTTCCTCCACCGAACCGGAACACCACTTGCAAATCCTTTCCTTCCACTCCGAGCTTGCTTTTCTGGTGCGCAGTTTTTTCTTTATCCTGCTCGGAGTGGTTGTTCAACTTTCCGGCTTGCGCGGATATATGTTACTGACGCTGGGAACATTTGGAGCGCTCGTTCTAGCTCGATGGATAGCCGTGAAAGCAACCAGTTGGTCGTGGAGGGAAGAAGACCACCGTGAACGCGAAATTGCCTTGTTGCTCTTTCCCCGCGGCCTGATTACCGCAGTCCTGGCGATTGAAGTGTTGGGGGCGGGCGGGTCGGCATTTGCTTTCCTGCCAGCGCTGGCGTTTGCTATCATCCTTTTTACAAACCTTTTGGTGGTTGTTGCGAGTGTTCGTAGGGGGGCTGCGGTGTCGGCACAAGCAGGTGAGCCGCTGATTGAGAGCCATAAAAGCGCGGGTCTTTGAACAAGGCTGCCGGCAGGTGATGAAAACTCTATCCGGCTTGTCGCCCGAGGCGACGGAGAAATTGCGCTCGGCAATAAGGAACTTGTGAGATTCCTCCCTCACAAGATCGCCTTTAAATGTTGTTCTTCAGAAGATTCAGCCGTTGGGGTGAGGTCGCCACCCTTGCAGGAAACTCATGCCATCGCCTTGTCGGAAATGTGGTTCTACGAAAACAGAACCGGTGCATCGCGGACTTGTGTACCGTTTCATTCGGGTCTTCGGCTACCGATTGCGGAAGTGTTCACGTTGCCGGCGCACGCGCATCCTGCCGGAAAATCTCCGGAGAATACGCAGTTACAGCCAGCCTGCCAGCGCGACTCCGACGGCGAGCGCCATCGGCCCTGCGTCTGTTCCGCCAGGAATTTCGAACGACTTTGATCCGGATGGGTTCGATGGCTGCCCGCGTTGCGGCAATCTCAGTTTTGATCGCACACCGCGCAACTGGATCGAACGTGGCCTCAGGCTCGCGCATATGGCCCGGTGCCGCTCCTGCGGAAAGAGGTTTCCCTACCCACAACCCTGAATATTCCTATTCGCAGTTACGGTGACATATTCGCGTAACCCTCGTTCATAACGCCTCACCCTTGTTCTCTACCCCCAGTAAGGAGGGAGTCATGGGAAAGAAACAAGGCAGCAACCGTTTCCGCGCGGAGCAACGACAGACTGTAGTAAATCAAGGTGCGTGAGGAGGTTGGCTCACGCTTTCCGCCTGTTGTCGGCTTTTAGACTATGCCTGCCGAATCCACTTCCTCCATCAATCGCCGCATCGTTCAATCGGCTGGAATCGTGATGGTCAGCGTGCTGCTCAGCCGAATCCTGGGCTTCTTCCGGGATTGGACCGTGGCGCACCAGATCGGGTCCAACGCTATTACGGACGCCTATTATGCAGCCTTCACGCTACCGGACTTTCTGAATTACCTTGTGGCAGGCGGTTCCTTAAGCCTCACCTTCATTCCCATCCTGACACGCTGCATCGCCGAAAAGCGCGACAAGGACGGCTGGCGTGTCTTTTCCACCGCCATCACCTTCATGGGAATTCTCCTGGTTGCAGGCATCATCCTGGGTGAACTCTTTGCGCCGCAGCTCGTCCGCGTTATTGCGCCCGGATTCCACGGGAGCGAGCGGCAGCGCGTGGTTTTCCTGACGCGCCTGATGCTTCCGGCGCAAATTTGTTTTTACCTGGGAGGCATTTTAAGCGCTGTTCAATATGCCAAGGGCCAATTTGCGCTTCCCTCGCTTGCCCCTGTGGTCTACAACACGGGCATCATTCTGGGCGGTGTCCTGCTCTCTTCGCGCATCGGGATCACCGGTTTTGCGGTGGGGGTGCTGGCTGGAGCTTTTGCGGGAAATTTCCTGCTGCAAATTTACGGGGCGCGGCGGGCCGGAGCCGAGTTTCATCCGAACCTTGACCTTCGCAATCCGGATTTCAAACTCTTCATCAAGCTCACCATACCGATTATGCTGGCGCTTTCCATCGTATTTACCGACGACTGGATTATCCGCTGGTTCGGCTCATATCTTGCCCCAGCTTCCATCACGTGGCTGACTTATGCCAAAACGCTGATGCGGGTCCCGCTTGGAATCCTGGGGCAGGCCGTGGGCATTGCTTCATTTCCGTTCCTAGCCCAGCTTTACTCGGAAGGAAGATTCGAGGAGCTGAATCAAACCCTCAATGCCACGCTCAAGGGCGTGATTCTGTTGCTGCTGCCGGTTTCGGCACTGGCGATTGCGCAGAAGATGCCACTGGTCTATCTCGTCTTCTCGCACACCCGTATGCATGCGGCGGACCTTCACGCCACGGCTGCGACGCTGGGAATGTTTTCAATCGGTATGTTTGCCTGGGGCGCGCAAAACATCCTTTCACGCGGGTTCTATGCAGCCCGCGATACCTTGACCCCTGCAATCGCCGGTACTGCGATGACTTTTCTGAACTTGCCGGTCTATTGGATACTCTCGCGGCATTTGCAGCACCTGGGCCTGGCATTGGCCAGTTCCATTGGCGTTATTGCTTACACGGCGATCCTTTTCACCCTGCTGAGCCGCCGGACTCACAATGCCGGTGCTCGCAAGCTTCTGGAATTCTTCTTGAAAGTCTGTGTGGCTTCAGGACTGGGCGCATGGGTGTGTTACGAAGTGATGAAACAGTTGGAACTGCGTATCCCCTGGCGCTCGGCTCACGGTGCCCTGGAAGTCCTCATCGTGGCAAGCACGGCGGGCTTGCTCCTGACCGCGCTCGTTGCCAAGTTGCTTCGTGTCCGCGAGCTGGAACCTTATTTGAAAAGATTGAAGCTCGGGTAAGTAATGCACAAACAAGCCTCAGACGATTAAAGTCCAGCGCCGGCCTCGTTCCTCAGCGCCGCTTTGCACCTGGGACACACCTTGCTGTACACTTTTAGTAGTTTTGTCAGGTTGTTGTTAAACCCTTGAGCCTTGTAATGCGCTTATCTTGAGAAGTAAAAAGCTTTCCGGCAAACTGTGAGCGCATTGGGAGATATTTGGCGTGGCCCGTTTGAAAACCCCACCTTATGATGCCAAGGCAGTGGCCAACTATTTTCTGGAACTGGCAGAGCGAGAAGGTAAAAAGCTGGATGCGATGAAAATCCAGAAGCTAGTCTATCTCGCTCATGGGTGGCATCTCGCCATCACGGGAAAACCGCTTATCACGGAGCGGGTCGAGGCCTGGCTTTATGGCCCCGTGGTCCGTTCTCTTTACTCGGCGTTCCGAGACGCCGGCAGCGGCCCCATCACGCGACCGGCGTGCGATCCGGAGTTTGTGAGCGGCAGGGTGGTGCTGACTGTCCCCCGAATCGACGAGTCCGCCGATCCAGACACCAAACAGATACTCGATGAGGTCTGGCGCGTCTATGGCGACTTTAACGCCATTCAGCTCTCGAACCTGACGCATCAGCCTGATACCCCGTGGGCAAAGATCTGGAACGCCAGCGAGGATAAAAACGGCTTGATCATCGACGATGATTTAATCAAACAGTATTTCGTAAATCAGGCCCGCATCCATGAACCCGCCTGAAGCGACTCCCAAGCTGGATATTCGCAGCATCGAGAGAAGCAAGCCCCAAGCCATCGATAGCCAGCCCAGTCCCAATTTTGAAGCCGAACGACAATATCTTGAAAATGAGAAGTCGCGGATTGAATTGGGCGGCCTACGTCAGGACATCCGGGCACGAAAACTCTATGCCGCCCTGTTCTTTGCTCTGGCTTGTGCGTGGGTTGTTGTCATCTCGGTTCTACTATTTTTCCAGGGTTTTGGCGGAGGAAATCTGGGATTCCGCCTTTCAGATTCCGTGTTGCTAGCAGCGATTGGATCAACCACCGCCGACATTGTCGGAGTTGTTTACGTGGTGGCGAACTATCTCTTTCCCACCGGCAGGAAAAGAGGCCCGCCGGATTAAGGCCCTTTGATAAGGACCTGCAAGCGGACAGCCTCGACTGCTCTATAAAGTCCCGCATCCTCACCTTTTACCGCACATAGATGAAGTTCAGGGTGTCTTTCCAGCGCTACCGGCGCCCGCGTTCGCCTCTCAAAAGGCAAGCTGACCGTCACTGATGGACCTTTCGCCAAATCCAAAGAAGTGGTCGGCGGCCTCACTATTCTTCGCGCGAACTCCAAGGAAGAAACCATCGAACTGATCAGGCAATTCCACCGACAAACCAGCGACGGCGGACGTGAGCCTCACCAGTTACACGAGACCGGCCAGAATGGAGAAACCCCAAATGCGGTGAGGTCTTAACCGTCCGATGCTCCCGGTACCCTGTTTTGATTTTTTTCATTCAGAAAGCCTATAGCACCAATTTTTCGAAACGCAAAGGATGTGAGAAACATCCAACCAGGGTATTTTATCTTCAAAATCGAGACTCCGTGAGGATACGATGAGCAGCGTTTTCCAAGCCGCTTTCGAAACGGCCACAGTGGATCGCTATGAAGCGCTTTTCCGCGTTTCGCAAACCCTAATTTCAAATCGCTGCCCGGAGGAACTCCTAAAGGTTCTGGCACGCGAATTGCATGAGGTGGTGAACTTTTACTACCTGGGCATCGGAGTCTACAACGAGGCGAAGCACGAAGTGCACCTCAAGACGTTCGACGAGTCTGGCGCGCCCATTCACCCTCCGAAGCTTGCCGCGGAGGAGACCATGACATGGTGGGTGTACCAACGTCAGCAACCCTTGGTCATACGTTCCGTCGGGGAAGAGACCCGATTCCCAGCGGCTGTGGAATTCCTTGAGAAACTCGGGATTCGTCCCATGTGTACACTTCCCTTGACGACGGTGCACCGCCGCCTGGGAGCGCTGGCTGTGGGCAGCAAGGATCTCGACGCCTACAGCGAGGAGGAAATCCGTTTTCTCTCGCTCGTCGCCAACCAGCTGGCGCTGGCCATCGATAACGCATTGAATTCCAAGGCGTCGGCCAGCGCCCAGGATGAGCTAAGGCAGAAGCAAGGTGAACTGCAACGCGAGCGGGACCGCTTGCAACTGCTCCTGGAGGTCACCAACCAGGTTGTCTCAAACCTTGAGCTTCGGGATCTCTTGCGCGCGATCGCAGCCAGCATTCGGCGTGTGATGGAGTGCGACGGCGCAGGCGTGCTGCTGCCGGATGGCGAAGGCCGCCAATTGCGGGTCTATGCCCTCGACTTTCCGGAAAGCAAGGGGTTGATCAGTGAAGAAAAGTTAATTCCCATCGAAAATTCAGTTCCGGGCACTGCCTTCCAGACCGGCAACCCTTTGGTGAAGAATCACTCAGGCGCACCTGGGAAGGATTGTGAAACGGCTGATGTTGCCGCGCGCGAAGGCATCAAATGCTGCTGCTTCATCCCGTTGATCAGCCGGGAGCGCTCGGTCGGCGTTCTGGCTCTCGCCAGGCTTGGAGAAGCGAGCTTTACTGAGGATGAGGTCAGGTTCTTAACTCAGGTCGCCCGCCAGGTGGCCACTGCTGTTGAAAATGCATGCGCCTTCCATCAAATCGCCCTTCTTAAAGATCAGCTTGCGCAGGAGAAGCTGTACTTGGAAGATGAAATCCGCAGCGAGTTGAACTTTGAGGAGATTATCGGTGAAAGCCCGGTTCTACGACACGTTCTGGGGCAGGTGGAGACCGTGGCGCCTACTGATTCAACCGTTCTGATCTACGGCGAGACAGGCACGGGCAAGGAACTGATCGCGCGGGCCATTCACAACCTCAGTGCGCGCCGATCGAACGCCTTCGTCAAGCTCAATTGCGCCGCCATCCCCACTGGACTTCTTGAGAGTGAACTCTTCGGGCACGAAAGGGGTGCTTTTACAGGAGCGGTGGCGCAGCGCATTGGCCGGTTTGAACTGGCCCACCGCGGAACGATCTTTTTGGATGAGGTCGGAGAGATTCCGCTGGAATTGCAGCCGAAACTCCTGCGGGTCTTGCAAGAACGCGAGTTTGAACGGTTGGGAAGCACTCGCACGCTTCATTCCGATGCGCGGCTGATTGCCGCCACGAACCGCAATCTTACTGCACTTGTCGAGGAGCAGAAATTCCGCGCGGACCTTTTCTATCGCTTGAATGTCTTTCCTGTTCACATTCCTCCGCTGCGCAAGCGCCCTGAGGATGTGCCTTCATTGGTCCGTCATTTCGCTCAACAGTTCTCGCGCAAGATGAACAAAAACATTCGCACGATTCCTGCAGAGACCATGAACGCGCTGACCCAATACCACTGGCCAGGCAACGTTCGTGAATTGCAGAACGTCATCGAGCGCGCCGTGATTCTTTCCAAAGGACCGGTGCTCAACGTAGCGCTTGCCGACTTGAAACGCCGGGCGCCCGATGCCAGACCCAAGTTGAACGATACGCTTGAGGAAGCCGAGCGAAGGCACATTCAGGCTGTTCTTGAAGAGACCCATTGGGTGGTGGGTGGAATGAACGGTGCTGCTGCGCGCCTCGGTTTAAACCGTTCCACGCTGCAATTCCGCATGCGAAAGCTGGGGCTGACCCGGCCGGGCAGGTGAGTCCAGCATTCATCCTTCCCTTCTGTAGGAGATTGCTCCAGCTAGAAGTCGGCAAATATGTCATCCGGAGGAGCAGAAGGCGATAAGGAATCCCCGCATTCGCTTGATTCGCCAATACCGGCTTTCTTCGCTCCGCGGAGTTTATCCTGAGCGAGGCCGAAGGCTCGCTCAGGATAACAGATCAAAAGACCCTATCCAGCAACCTGCAAGACCTCATCAACTGCCAACAGATTGGCAGAGTGCCAGCCCGTTGGCACGCCCCCCTAAAACCTCCGCTTTCTGAGCATTCTCTCGGTTCTCGTATCCCTGTGGTCCGTCAATAATTTTGTCGACCTTCAACCTCATACTGCTCTATTGGCATGTCAACTGCTCTTTCGAAGGCTGACGAGCGAAAGGAAGCACATCACCGTGAAAGCGAAATCAATAGAGATGGAATTCGATTTAGGTGATCGGAGTCGCAAAAGAAGCGAATGGCAAGAGAACAAAGTCATGCTCCTGGCGGCGTTCATCGCAACGCTGGTGTTGGGTTATACACCCGATGTGAATGGAATCGTGAGTTGGTTTCTGGCTCGGGGTCCTCGAGCCGGCGCCTTCTTGTCACGCGGACATCAGGCATGAGACGCCTACGCGTCCGAGACCCGAGTTGTTTAATTGCGTTCGTCACTCCTGTTAGCTTCAGCACGGGAGGTGGAAATGCTTAGGGTCACAATTTTCGACACTCCAACCGAGCAACGGCTGGTGTTGGAAGGCAAGCTTACCGAACCCTGGATTCCGGAAATCGAGTCAGCCTGGGAGAAGGCTCGAAACCAACGGCAAGGGCGGAAGTGCGTCATCGACCTCAGCGAGACCACGGTCATCGACCGGAATGGGAAAAGAGTTCTGGCCATGATGTGCAACGAAGGAGCACAGTTCATTGTTGAAGGGATCGCGACAAGGCACCTGATCAGGGTGATCCAGCGCGCGTGCGCAGAGCGCCATCCGAACACAATGGCAGGCAAGCACCAGGACGCATTGCACAAAAACCTACCAGGACAAAGCACGTGAAGAATGTTTCGAAGGTTGTCGATTTTCAAGTTGCTCAGGCGTCGTTTTGATGCCAAGGGACCATGGCAACGACTGGGCGCTGTCACGCGATAAGTTATCGCTGCGGATGCAGACCCCGACAAAGGTAAGGGTGAAGCTGATTTTATAGCGCAGGAAGGTCTCTTTTGTTTTGCGGCTTGTAACCCTCGTTCAACACCATAGCGTTTGAACGTATCGGATCGGGCATGTAACAGGAGGAGATTCGAGTGAATAAGCTTTGGAAGCACAAACTCGTTGTCGGAGCAACCATGGGTTTGATGATTATCGCCATGGTAGTTGTCGCAGCGCACTCAAGAGTGAAAGCAACGGCGAAACCACCGGGGCCACCCGAAGTTAAGGTCGCGCAGGTTGAAGCCAAAGACGTTCCGATCTACCGCGAATGGATCGGTACGCTGACCGGGCTGGTTAACGCAGAGATCAAAGCCCAGGTGACGGGGTATCTGCTCCGGCAGGATTACAAGGAGGGATCATTCGTCAAGAAAGGCCAGTTGCTCTTTGAGATTGATCCACGGCCCTTCCAGGCAGCGCTCGACCAGGCCAAGGGACAATTGGCGCAGGCGCAGGCGCAACTGCTTCAGGACGAAGCACAACTCGCTAACGCTGAAGCGAACCAGGTAAAAAGCCAGCTTGATGTGGATAAATACGTCCCGCTGGCAAAGGCCGAAGCTGCCAGCCAGCAAGACCTTGACAACGCCATACAGACCAATCTCGCCAACAAGGCCCAGGTCCAAGCCGCGAAAGCCGCCATCGTAACTGCGAAGGCTCAGATTCAGGCGGCGCAAGCCCAGGTCGAAACCGCCACGATCAATCTCAGTTTTACCCGAGTGACTTCGCCCATCAACGGCATCGCCGGAGTTGCCCAAGAGCAGGTCGGCGACCTGGTCGGCGCGAATAGCGGACCACTCACCACCGTTTCCACGCTTGATCCAATCAAGGACTACTTTACCATCAGCGAGCAGGAATATCTCGAATTGCAGAAACAATTTTCCGGCACCGAGATGCAGCACTTGAAACTACAACTTATTTTGGCGGATGGGACTGTTTATCCCCGCGAAGGAGCGTTCTATTTCGCGGATCGGGCGGTTGATCCGAGCACCGGCGCAATCCAACTGGCGGCGCTCTTTCCTAATCCCGGGAACGTTCTGCGCCCTGGGCAGTACGGCCGAGTCCGGGCAGTGGTCCGAATACAGAAGCGCGCGTTGCTCGTTCCGCAGCGCGCAGTCACAGAGCTACAAGGCAGCTATCAGGTTGATGTCGCAGGGAACGACAACAGGGTTTCCGTTCGCACGGTCAAAGTTGGAGGCCTCACTGGGACGCAGTGGATTATCGAGGATGGATTGAGCGCAGGTGAACGCGTCATCGTGGAGGGGGGAGAGATGCTCCGGCCGGGCATGCAGGTGCAACCCGAGCCGTTTAAGGGCAGTGGTGAATGAAAAGTGATGAGTGACGAGAAAGCTGTCAGCCGTTAGGAATCAGCGGATTTACTGGCTCCGTCATTCGCGGGCGAAGATGACGTGAGGCAAATCGAACGTTGGAATCAAGGTTGCGGCGTGCCAGCCTCGCAGGATTAACGCACCAATCATCAACGGAGAATATGAATATGACGTTTTATCCGACGGTATTGTTTGTGCATATTGTTTCGATGCTGGGGCTTTGTGCCACTCTCAGCTTTGAGGCGTTGATGCTTTTCCGGCTACAGCGATCCCGCAACATCGCCGATGCTCAGGTTTGGTCGGATCTAGTTCCGGGGCTTGACCGGCTGGTAATGATCTCGGTGGTGTCAATTCTGGCATCGGGAATCTATCTCACCACTGTGATGAGGGGCTGGGGCTTCGCATGGGTAGACGTCGCACTAGCCTCTTTCTTTGCAATGGCGCCGCTCGGTTCAATCTTCAGCGCGCGGATGCGCTCTATCCGGCGCGCAGCCTCTAACGGCAACATCACGGCTCAAGGTGAGCACGGGCGATTTGCGCCGGGCGCAGCTCTTCGCATTTCCTTGAACGTGAGGATCGCGGCTCTGCTTGGCATCGTCCTCCTGATGACAGCAAAGCCAGGGCTAGGCGTATCACTCGTCATTATGGGTTTGTCAGCCGCCGCTGGTTTTTTGGCGAGCGCGTCGGGGAGGCATGAACAAGAATCCGCGCAGACTGCAGAGAGGTGGTAAACGGAGTTGGTGCGGCTCTACGATGCCACAAAAAAAGAGAATTGCCATGAAGAGCGCTAGCTATATGAAATCTCGGCGAATGGTGCGATGAACAGAATCGGAATTTACGGTCAGAGCCGCGCCCGATTAATAAGCATGGGGCCACGGTTCAGAGGAGGATCTATGAAAGAAATCATGCTGGAGCAATCGCAAAGAACGTACCTCCCCGCGGCAGGGCGCGACTCATTCCTACCTCTCTACGATCTATTAACCAAGCTGACGGGCGCCGATCAGGCTCGGAAAGTTCTGCTCGGTCAAGCGCACTTACGAGCTGGCCAACGCGTTCTCGACGTGGGTTGTGGCACTGGCACCCTCGCCGTGCTGATCAAGCGCCTCTATCCCAGAGTTACCGTCGTTGGGCTCGATCCTGACCCCAGGGCGCTGGCCCGAGCGAGACGCAAGGCGAAACGTGCAGCCCTCTCTGTCCGGTTCGATCAAGGCTTTTCGGATGAACTCCCCTATGCCGAGGCATCGTTTGATTGAGTGTTCTCGTCCTTCATGCTTCATCACCTCCAACCCGGCGAGAAGCAAAGGACGCTGCGCGAGGTCTGGCGCGTCCTCCAGCCTGGCGGCTCGCTTCACTTGCTTGATTTTGGAGGACCGAAGTCCGGCGCAAATGGCTTCTTAGCCCACTTTGTGCACTCGAGCCAGCACTTGAAAGATAACGCGGAGGACCGGATTCTCACCCTCATGAGACAGGCCGACTTCCATGAGCCGAGGGTCACCGGGCGCCAGACTGTGCTTTTCGGGCACGCCGACGTTGTCTACTACAAGGGAGCCGTCCCCACTTCAAAGCTCGATGCCGCCGCTTGTTAATGATGGACCGGGCGAAAATCGAGCCGTGCCAATTTTGAATAGGAAGAACTCTGATGGACACTCTGAACCAGCAGCAAATCGATTCGATTGAACAGGGGCCTCTTGGCAGGACTACAAACCGCGATGACAAACCGGCGCGAACGCACACCGGGCGGCTGAAAGAATTCTTCGAACGCAAGTTTTCGAACAGCGCCGTCCTTTCCGGCGTCGTCCCCATCGGCACCTCCTTGGGCCGCTGGATCAGCAAGATCATCGCATTGCCGCAGCTCAGGAAACTTGCAACCGGCGAGGTTCCGTGGGCGCCGCTACGAAAACCTGTGTCTGAAAGCACGGTGGTTCTGCTCTCGACCGGTGGCGTTCATCTGCGAAGCGATCGCCCTTTCAATCTCAACGGCGATCCAACCTTTCGCATGATCCCGAAAGATGCGCTGCAGGCCGATCTGACCATCTCTCACCAGGCCTATGACAAAACCGATGCGCTCCGCGATATCAACCTGGTGTTTCCAATTGAGCGCCTGCGTGAGCTGGAGGCGGAGTGCGTCATCGGACGTTTGGCGGAAGAACACTACGGTTTTGGCTTGATGGGCAGCGCAAAGCGTCTTATGCCGTCAATCAAAGAAGTTGCGCGGCGCATCCGCAAGTCGGGCGTCGATCTGGCTCTGCTGGTGCCCGCTTGACCAATCTGCACGCGGTCCGTTGGACTGCTTGCGCGGGAAATCGAAGCCCAAGGTGTGACGACGGTGGCTTTAGCTCTTGTCAAAGAGGTAGCGGTTGCGGCAAATGCGCCTCGTTTTTTGTATCTGCACTGGCCTTTCGGCCACGCTCTCGGCGAGCCGGGCAATCTTGCCCAGCAAAGAACGGTGCTGCATGACATGCTTTCGATGGCAGCCCTCGCTCCACGCCCGGGACTTGTGATTGAGCTTCCCTATCGCTGGCGGCGTGAAAGCTATCCATCAGTCCGCGACTGGGCAACGCCGAGTGAAGCTGTTGTTTCGGCCGTGTCTTTATAGCCTTTTGGTTGAAAGGAATTAAAAACCATGTCCAAATTTTTTATAAGACGTCCCATCGTGGCGATGGTCATTGCAATCCTCACAGTGATCGTGGGCGCAGTCACAATCGTGACCTTGCCGGTGGCGCAGTTTCCCAACATCGTCCCGCCCGAGATTCAGTTGCTGGCTACCTACGTCGGCGCAGACGCGCAGACGCTTGAGCAGTCCGTTGCCACGCCCATCGAGCAACAGATCACCGGCGTGGACAGCATGAACTACATGTATTCCTTAAATGCCACGGCCAACTCGCAGACCACCCTGGTGGTGGACTTTGATGCCAAAACAGATCCCAACACCGATCTGATTCTTACCCAGTCGCGCGAAACTCAAGCCGCCTCTCAGCTTCCATCTGACGTGACAAACTACGGGATCACCATCCGAAAGTCCGTGACCGCCCCTCTGATGCTGGTGGGATTGTACTCCCCGCGCGGCACTTACGACGCAAAATTCCTGGCCAACTATGCCTATATCAATCTCAACGATCCCATCACCCGCCTGCCTGGCATCGGCCAAGTGCAGATTTTCGGCGCAGGGCAATACGCGATGAGGCTCTGGGTAAAGCCTGACCAGTTGGCAAAGCTAGGCATCACCGTCACGGATATCGTCAATGCCATCCAGTCGCAAAACACGGTGAATCCGGCGGGACAGGTCGGCGGCGAGCCGGCCCCTAAGAACCAGCAATTCACCTATTCCGTCCGCGCCCAAGGACGCCTGACTTCGCCAGACCAATTTGGAAATATCATCGTGCGCGAAACTCCAAGTGGTGGGACGGTTCGAGTCCGGGACGTGGCCCGCGTCGAACTTGGCGCGCAATACTACAACCTGGTCAGCCGCTTGAATGGCAAACCGAGCGCGATCGTCGCCATCTACCAGTTGCCCGGGTCAAACGCCGTTCAGGCTGCCTCCTCCGTTAAAAAGCTGATGTCCGATATGAAGCAACGCTTCCCGCAGGACATGGATTACGTTGTGTCCCTCGACCAGACAAGCGCGGTTACTGAGGGTATGAAGGAAATCATTAAAACCCTCCTCATTGCTATCGCCCTGGTGATCCTTGTTGTCTATCTTTTCCTGCAAGACTGGCGCGCCACGTTGATTCCCTTGTTGGCTGTGCCGGTTTCGTTGGTAGGAACGTTTGTTTTCTTCCCATTGTTCGGTTTTTCCATTAATACGCTCTCGCTCTTCGGACTGGTGCTCGCCATCGGCCTGGTAGTGGACGATGCCATTGTCGTTGTTGAGGGGGTGCAACGCCACATTCAGGAAGGCCTCGCTCCCAAGGAGGCAGCCGCAAAGGCCATGAAAGAACTCTCTGGCCCGGTGATCGGTATTGCGCTGGTTCTCTCATCAGTCTTTGTGCCTACAGCCTTTATTCCGGGCATCACCGGAAGGCTCTATCAGCAATTCGCCGTGACCATCGCGATCTCGGTGGTCCTTTCAGCCTTTAACGCCCTCACCCTCAGCCCGGCGCTTGCTGCGCTATTGCTGCGACCTAAGAAGGAAAGCCGTGGGCTGCTCAGAAAATTCTTTGACTGGTTCAATCACGTTTTCGGGCGCGCTACGGATGGTTACGTCCGTTGGTCCGGCGGGCTGATCCGGAAGGGCGCCGTCGCGCTGCTGGCACTAGTCGGCTTCGGCATAGCCGCAGGCTTCTTTGGCAGCAGATTACCGTCCAGCTTCCTGCCCGATGAAGACCAAGGCTACGTTTTTGTCAACATGCAACTTCCGAATGCCGCTTCGATGGAACGCACGAACACGACGGCGAAGGAGGTCGAGAAAATCCTCGCTAGCACGCCGGGCGTCCAGTACACCACCAGCGTGGTAGGCTTCAGCCTGCTCAGTTTCGTGCAGACCAGCTACAACGCCTTCTTCTTTGTCACCCTGAAGCCCTGGGAGGACCGCAAGACGAGAGCGGAACAGTATCGAGAGATCACGACGCGCCTGAATCAGCAACTCAGCAAACTTCCGGAAGGAATCGCCTTCAGCTTCTCGCCCCCGCCCATTCCGGGCGTCGGCACATCGGGCGGTTTTACCTTTGTGCTGGAAGATCGCGCCGGCAAGGACATCCAGTTCCTCGCCTCCAACCTGGCAAAGTTTCTGGCGGCTGCTCGCAAGCGTCCTGAAATCGGCATGATCGCGACCACGTTTCTGCCAAGCGTGCCTCAAAAATTTGTGGATGTGGATCAGGACAAGGCTCTGAAGCAAGGCGTCGCTATCAATGACGTTTACAGGACCATTCAAGCCTTCATGGGAGGGCTATTCATCAACTATTTCAACGATTTTGGACGCCAATGGCAGGTGTATGTTGAGGCAGAGGCGCCGTACCGCGCGAACGCGGAGAATGTGGGCCAGTTCTATGTTCGCAACAATCGCGGCGAGATGGTGCCCCTTTCCTCGCTGACCAAGTTTGAGTCGCGTTCCGGCCCCGAATTTACCATGCGCTTCAACGAGTATCGGGCGGCAGAGATCGTGGGCAGCGCTGCGCCGGGCTATAGCTCTGACCAGGCAAGAGCCGCTCTGGTAGATATCTTCAAACAAACTATGCCGCGCGACATGGGCTACGACTGGATGGGCATGTCCTATCAAGAGGTGAAAGCAGAGCAAGGGGTTTCGCCTTCAGTCATCTTCGGATTCTCGCTGCTGTTTGTCTTCCTTATTCTTGCGGCGCTGTATGAAAGCTGGACGCTGCCGTTCAGCGTGCTGCTCTCGACACCCATCGCGGTCTTTGGCACCTTCGGGGTTTTGTGGTTAAGGCGCGTCCTGCTCGGCGCCTTCCTTCCAGCCTACATGGTTCAGATTGAGAACGATGTCTACTCGCAAATCGGTTTGGTGATGCTCATCGGTCTGGCGGCTAAAAACGCGATCCTGATCGTCGAATTCGCCAAGGAGCAATACGAGCAAGGAAAGCCATTATTTGACTCGGCGCTGGAAGGAGCCCGGCTTCGTTTGCGACCGATCCTGATGACCTCCTTCGCGTTTATCCTGGGCTGCGTGCCGTTGTGGACAGCAACCGGCGCCGGCTCCGTGGCGCGCCAGATCATGGGTACTACCGTGATCGGGGGGATGGCGGCTGCGAGCGCGATCGGCATTTTCTTCGTGCCGGCAATTTTCTATTGGGTGGAGAAGTGGTCCAACGCCGCCAGGGAACGAGCTTTGACTCATCTTTCCCCCATGCCCGAGCCCATGGAGGGTGACTGAAATGCGATACAGATTGGAGGACAAGAGCAGAGAGATGCAGACGTTCGGCAGGAAGGTGGTCTGGATCGCCGTGATTCTGGCTGCGAGCCTCATCACCGGATGTGAGGTTGGCCCGAATTACCACCGGCCCAAAGTGCAAGTTCCCACGACCTTCCGGGCTCCCAACCAAACTCAGCAGGCCGAAGCGCAAGCGGCGTCGTTTGCCGATCTTCCCTGGTGGAAGGTGTTCCGAGATCCGCAACTCCAGTATCTGATCCGAACCGCCCTGAAGAACAATTACAACCTGCTTTTGGCTGCCGAGCGCATCAATGCGGCCCGAGCCCAGCTTGGCATTACACGTTCCAGCCAGTTTCCCCAAGCCTCAGCCAATCCCGATTTCAGCGGCGGAAAGAATGACGAGAACATCAAATTCAATATCTTTTCGCTCGCCGCCGATGCCAGCTTTCAACTGGATTTCTTCGGCCGCTTCCGCCGGGCTACTGAAGCGGCTCGAGCCCAACTCCTGGGCGCCGAAGATGCACAAGAGACCGTAATCCTTACGCTTGTGAGCGATGTGGCAAGCGATTACTTCCAGCTTCGCAATCTCGATCTGCAACTCCAGGTTGCTGAAGATACGGTCAAAACACAAGAAAAGTCAGTCAACCTCACCAAGTTGCGGCTTAAACACGGTGTCGCCACACGGCTTGACGTGCTTCAAGCCAGGCAAGTGCTCGATGCTGCGAATGCGCAGGTCCCGGACTTGGAGCGCCAAATCGGTCAAACCGAGGATGCGCTCAGCATTCTTCTCGGAAATTACCCACAAGGCATTCCTCGAGGACGGCCCCTCGGAACTGAGACGCCACAAGGGTGGGTTTGGACTGAGATTCTGCCTCCACAATTGCCGCCTGGCCTGCCCTCGGCGCTGCTTGAGCGCCGGCCGGATATTCGGCAGGCTGAACAGAACCTCATCGCCGCCAACGCCGACGTCGGCGTCGCCAAGGCGATGTTCTTTCCGCAAGTTTCCCTGCTCGGCTCCGGGGGAGGAGCATGGGGCCACACGGTATTCTTTGGCACCAGCGTGCCCGCGCACATGGGTGTATACAGCTATGAGGCCAGCCTGGCGCAGCCCCTCTTTGAAGGCGGTTACCTGCGCAACAACCTGCGCAATGCCAAGTCACAATATCGTCAGGCTTTGATCAGCTATAAGCAGACGATCCAACAAGCGTTTGGCGATGTCTCTGACGCGCTGATTGGTTATCAGAAATACCATCAAGCCCGTCTGCGCCAGGAGGAATCTGTAAAGGACTTGCAGGAATCGGTCCGCGTCTCCATGATGCGCTACCGGGGAGGGACCGCTACCTATCTGGATGTCCTCGACAGCCAGCGATCGCTCTTCAGCGCCGAACTGACTTTGGCGCAGGCACGAAACAACGAATATCAAAGCCTTGTGCAGCTTTACAAAGCGCTCGGAGGAGGCTGGCAACAGTAAGCCCCAAGATGCAACCGTTCCGAGTCGATGTTCAGCTTCACGATCTGCTCCAGAAGCCTGGTGCGACCTGGCCGCTTGCGCCGGCACCCCGGCTACCTCGCCATGCTCACAACCATCCTAGCCAGTGCGGTTGCCATCGGCTCTTGGTTTACCCTGATTCCGGTAGCAGGCTTTTGTGCGGTCGTTGCATGGGGGACGCGCCGGCAAGACAAGCTTTGAGGCAGAATCTGCTCGATTACATAGACTGTACGGGCGTGTCCCGGGAGGCCTTTGCCCCGCGTCGTGGTACAATCTGCGGGAAGGTCGAAGGATGAAAACCCCGCCCTGGCGAGGCTCTCATTCACACACAAAACACGGCCCCACTGGATCGTTTTCGCTTGGGGCATTGGCTGGCTTCCCTCCCGTCCCGGGGGTTCTTTTTGGGGGGAATTATGCGACAATCGCAAAGGACACGCAAATGTGGTTGGCTCTCGGTTGGACTTTCTCCGTTGTCACCTTGGTCGGGGTGATTTTCGCGCAGTTCTACCGCTGGAGCTCTCGCCTCATTCTCAGCGATGGGCGGGGAGTCCTGAAAAATGGCATCCTGCTACGGCGGTCAACCGAGATTGTTTTGCCAAACGCGCTGATCGAGTATGCCCTTGTGGACCCCTTGTTGAATCACGGGACCCAGACGGTTCGAGGTTTTGATGGAAGCCGCGATTCGATGAAACGGATGCCCAAGCCCGAGCGCGTCCGGGAACTCACTGAGAGACCACCAACAGATAATTCCGAGGGTTCACTCTAATTGGGAAAGAACTGGCTGTAGATCGTGGATATGCTCTCCATCACAGGAGCAGGTCATGCAAGCGGGCGATACACCTAAGAACGACAAATGGTCGAAATGGCTGGTGCAAACCCGCTTCGCCAACGGCAAAGACACTGAAGGAGCTCTCGAGGTTCTGAAGCGGCTTCGCGACAGTCTCCTCGAAAAGGCACGTGTGAAGGAAGGCATGACCCTTCTGGACGTTGGCGCGGGTGATGGTTTCGTCGCTTTCGGCGCGCTGAACAAACTCGGACCCACCGGCAAGGTAATTCTGGTTGACATCTCTGAGCCGTTGCTCGAGCGCGCGCGCGAGGCCGCCGGGCAGATGGACGCGCTTCAACAGTGCACCTTCGTTAAAGCGCGCGCGGAGGATTTACCCCTTCGCGACGAGTCAGTTGATATCGTTACGACGCGCTCTGTCCTCATCTATGTCGACGACAAAGCCCGCGCGTTGCGCGAGTTCTATAGGGTTCTCAGGCGTGGCGGACGGATCGCGCTCTTCGAGACAGTGCATTTACCCACACTGCAGCGTGCTGGCGAAAAATGGCCTGGCGTGGGGTGGGCCTGGTACTCGTCTGAGGCGCTCGAGCCAATCAGCGATCTGATAGCGCGCTATATGGCAGGACTGGCGCCGGCCATTCGAGCCTCAGCGAGCATTGCGAGATCGGACCACTGCGACTACCTTCACCTCTGTGAAGATGTAGGCTTCGCTGACATCGAGGTTCAACTCCACCTCTCTTCACAGAAGATAAAAAGCACGTTGGAAACCTTCATGAACCAATCGCCTAATCCACATTTTCCCACGCCCGCGGAGCAAATGGACAAGATCTTCACGCCTGAAGAGCGTCAGCGATTCCTCGATCATATGCGACGTTTAGTGGAGCAGGAAGGGGGCGTAGCACGTTGGGGGGGCGTATATATTTGTGCACAAAAGCCGACCATTTCGCCTGAACCGTCGACCGACGGGTAATCCCGAACGATGGTATCTTCCAGCGGCGGTCAGCCCGCCGGTCTACCCTTCGGCCCTTTCGCCACGCATTCTTCAGAGTCTCTGCTCCACGATCCGTTTCCGTAAACGCCGACGGCGCTCGCACAGTCCGTCGGTTCCTGCACCTCTCAGTTCAGCGTCGAGCATCCAAACTCCCATACCGCTGTCGTTGGCCCGCGGTTTAGTCCAATCAGTTTTTAACTGACCGGGCGGACACCACAAACAGTCGTTTCTACACCCTTCTCGCCCCCGCCCACTCAGCTAAAAATCCTCTGCATCGCGAGGATCGTTATAATCGTTCCGGGGTGAGCAATCGCCTTTCCGGTCTGAAGCGGGTCGGTTCTTGATCGCCGTGCCCCACTTGGCCGACAGCATTCTCGACCGACCAGTGCACAACGCTCACCGCATCGAGATGCGCGGCGGCCGAGGTGCAAAAAACGCGAGGGCAAGAAGGCGCGAGCAAAAGGGGCATCTCAGGTCGAGGGACCCCGAAATCTTCCTCCCTGGGCCCTCCGGGGGCAAAATTTTGGGTGAGAACAAGGCCCCAGGGAGAACCAGAACACGAAAAGAGCCCCGAAGGAACCTGAAGGAAAGCGGGCGCAAGTGGCGAGGAACGTACTCTCGGCGTCGTTGCGCTCCGAGAATAACGAGAGGAAAGCGCGGTGGAAATGCCGCCCCGTGGAAAGCGTGGAAAATTCAAAGACTGAATTTCCCCCTCTTTCCACCGGGCTTGGATCCCGACCCAGTCGGGACCCACATTCCCACCGCGCCCACGGCGGGATATATCAATCTCTCTGCGAAGGAGAAAAGAAAAACCATGACCGGGACCGAATTTCAGTTGACCCATCCCAGTCACTTCCAGCACCAGAACAACATCAGCGTCGCTTCGCTCCGATCGTGATAATTATTACGGACTGCAATAAGCCATCACGATAAAATCGGAATCACTCATCATCATCGGAATATGCAAGCAGAGACACCCGCCCCCAGCCGAGGACCTCATATCAAGCCAGCAAAATTCAAACCTTCAGCCTGTCTCGCAAATTACTTTTTCACGCAGCTTTTTATCTGCAAGGCAACGATGTCGCAAAGGAAAAGCAGGAACCTCGCGTTACATCAGGATTATTTTAGAGAAGATTCGCTATAACCGCTTGTGGCATGGCCCTGCAGGGTAAATCACACCGCCTGGCTTTTCGAGAGCTTCGCGGCAATAGCCAGAAGCAGACGACGGTGACTGCTGGGCATTCCTTCGTATAACTTGATCAGCTTTCTCAAAGATTTCGACATCACAACCGGGTTAAGCACCTTTGCCGATTTAGGTCGCCCGTGGTTCGTGAAAAGAAGCTGGTAAGATTCCACACCTAATGCCTTGGCAAACTTCTCCAATGTCACTAGGGAAGGAGCTGTGTATCCACCTTCAACGCGAGAAATATAAGAACGTAGCAAACCGGATCTTCTCTCAATATCGCCTTGCGAAAGTCCCTTAGCTTCACGCAACATTTTCAATCGTTTGCCGATATGCATATGGATATTTAATCAAAAGTACTCAATATCATCAATAATTCATTTATTCGATAATATTTAATGTATACCGGAGCGCGCGCTGCATCTGAGAGAAAACCATCATCAAGGACTGGCGGACGAGCAGCAGTAAGATTAAGGCGATAGGCCAACCCAGAACCTCGCGTTTAGCTCCCGGCTATAACCGCTCTGGCCCTGATCTTTCGATAAGAGCAGGTGGCTCGGGGTGCGCTTCGGGGGATGCACTGAGGGGAGCTTAGACCGTGGCCCCGAATCGAGGAGGGAGGAGTGGGGGTGCGGCAAGAGAATTCGCACCC
>Ga0070741_10003602_pt1 | contig 38016 bp, 39 predicted proteins | sample Coa_R1_4_FD_66440 | JGI IMG/M metagenome (GOLD analysis project Ga0070741, IMG submission 66440) | Surface soil microbial communities from Centralia Pennsylvania, which are recovering from an underground coalmine fire - Coalmine... | ecosystem: Environmental > Terrestrial > Soil > Unclassified ... | reverse complement strand
GCGACCGGGAGCCCCGCGCTACAGCGGCGTCACCTCGATCTCCCAGAGCGCGTCCGCCAGCCGCTCGGCCCGGACGACGTACGAGCTCCCGGCGCGCGCCGCGCCGAGCCGCTCGAGCGCGGGGATCGTCCCGAGCGACGGGTCCCCGTCGACCGTGAGCGAGCGCTCGGCGCCGGCGTGCGAGAGCACGATCTCCTCGCCGGACACCCCGCGCGGCAGCTCCGCCACCTCGATTCGCCGGGCGGCGACGCCCCAGCGCGAGCCGCCGCGCCACACGGCCCGCGCCCGGTAGGGACGCTCGAGCGTCGTCTCCACCGCCGCCGCGAGCGGATCGAGCGCGCCCGGCTCGAGCGCGGGCGCGTCGTCGACGACGACCGTCCCGTCCGGGAGCACGACGAACTCGAGCTCGCCGACGCCGAGCTCCGGCGCCTCGGCCGCGACGACCGCATCCCATTCGCGCGGGCGGGCGACGCCGTGGATCCCGACCTCGCCCCAGCGCGGCCCGGTGTCGTGCGGCGGGCGCTCGTCGAGCGGCAGCCCCGCCTCCCGTGCGAGCCGCGCGTGCAGCGGCTCGCGCTTGAACAGTCTCACGCGGGCTCGATCACCCCGTAGCCGCCGTCGCGCCGGCGGTAGACGACGTTGATCTCGCCCGAGTCGTCGTTGCGGAAGACGAAGAAGTCGTGGCCGATCAGCTCGAGCTGCTCGATCGCCTCCTCGGCGCTCATCGGCTTGAGGACGAACTGCTTCGTCTTCACGATCATCGCTGCCTCCTCGGGTGGAGTCGCGGGTGGAGCAGGCGCGGCGCCGTTCCCGTGCCACTCGTGCTCGTGGCGTCGCTTCTGCCGGTACCGCTTGACCTGCCGTTCGAGCTTCTCGACAAGCTGGTCGATGGACGCCTTCATGTCGGCCGAGGACTCGCGGGCCCGCAGCACCGGCCCCTTCGTCCAGATGGTCGCCTCGGCGACGTGGTTGTCGGCGATGGACGGGTTGCGCTCGACCGCCAGCTCGAGCTCGACCCGCGTCAGGTCGGCGAGCTGCGGCGAGAGCTTTGCGAGCTTCCGCTCGGCGTAGTCCTGGATCGCGTCCGTGACCTCGACGTTCTTGCCCTTCACGTGCAATCGCATCGTCCCTCCTTGGGCTCGGTCGCAGACTGATCTCATTTAACCACGGCGTTTCGGGCGCGCCGAGTGCGCCTCGCCCGCCGCTCAGCGCACAGCCCGGGCGAAGCAGACGACCTCGACCCGGCGGGCGCCCGCTGCCCGCAGCGCGGTCGAGGCGGCATCGACCGTGGCGCCGCTCGTATACACGTCGTCGACGAGACAGACGCTCACCGGCGCACGCGCGGCGGCCCGGAAGGCGCCGCGGACGTTGCGGCGGCGCTCGGCGAGCGGAAGCCCCCGCTGACGTCGCGAGCCGGCGCCGCGAACGAGCAGCCTCGCCACGGGTAGGCGCCAGCGGCCGCCGAGCTCGCGCGCCAGCCGCTCCGCCGGGTGGTGGCCGCGCTCGAGCCGGCGGTCGCCGTCCGCAGGCACGAAGGTGAGGACGCGCACGTCGGGCGGCGGAACCACCTCGACGACGAGCGACGCCGCCTCCGCGGCCACGCGGCGCAGGCCCCGCTCCTTCCAGCCCGTGACGAGCCGGCGGACGGCGTCGTCGTAGGCGACCGCCGAGCGCGCCCGCGCGAACCCGAGCCGCCGGCCGGCGCACTCGCGGCAGCGGGAGACGGGCCACGCGGCGGGCGCGCCGCAGCGCTCGCACAGCGGCGGCTCGAGTCGCGGCAGCGCCAGGCGGCAACCGTCGCAGAGGCAGCTGCCGGGCCGCCGGCAGACGAGGCAGCGCTGAGGGAAGAGCAGGTCGAGCAGAAGCGCCGACGCTAACGGCGTCCCTGCGACGTCACCGTGCCGGATCCGTGGCGAATCGCGCGCGGGCCGCCGCGAGCTGGTCGTGGTTGCCGATGTCGAACCACTCGCCGGGAAGCTCCCATGCGTACACGGGCAGGCGCGGGTACAGCCACTCGATCAGCCGTCCAGGCTGGTCTGGGTTGTTGCCCTCGTCGAGGTAGACGCGGACGAGGGGCAGCACCTCGCGCGGGTACCAGTAGAGTGCGATCCCGGCCCGCGTCGAGCGCGCGTGCTCGGGCTTCTCCTCGAAATACGTGATCCGGCCGTCGGCGTCCGTCTCGACCGTGTTGTAGTGCCGCACCAGCTCGGGGTCGCCGACGTCGTGGACGGCGAGCACGGGCGCCCGCCGACGCCTGCCCTCGGCGACGAAGCCGTCAATCGCGCCCGTGAACAGGTTGTCGCCGGCGATCACGAGCAGGTCGTCGTCCACCCGCTCCCGGTCGAGGACGAAGGCGATGTCGCCGATCGCGCCGAGGCGGTCCCTGTCGTCCGTCGTCCCGTCGTCGACGACGACCACCTGGCGCCCGCCGTAGGTCGCGGCCCAGGCGGTGAACGCCGGCGCGAACTTCGCGTTCGTGACGAGGTAGACGCGGTCGAGCGAGTCGAGCGGGTCGAGCCGGTCGAGCACCCACTCGAGCATCGGCCGCCCGCCCACCTCGAGCAGGTGCTTGGGCGTGTCCTGCGTGAGCGGGTAGAGGCGCGTCGCGTAACCGGCGGCGAGGACGAGCGCCTTCACCGGGCCACCCGCGCCGGCACGGGGAGGGAGTCGGCGTAGGGCGGGCGGTGGACGCCCTGCTCGGTGACGAACGCCGACACGAGCGCGGCGGGCGTGACGTCGAAGGCCGGGTTCCGGGCCGGGAAGCGGGCCGTCACCTCCTCTCCGTCACGCTCCTCGATCGCGATCCCGGCGCCCGAGGCGAGCTCCGGGTCGACGGTCGAGGTCGGCGCGACGACGTACAGGGGCAGGTCGTGGTGCCAGGCGAGCACGGCCAGCCCGTAGGTGCCGATCTTGTTCGCCGTGTCGCCGTTTCGCGCGATCCGGTCGGCGCCGACGACGACGCAGTCGACCTCCCCCTGCGCCATCAGCGACGCCGCCGCTCCGTCCACGACCACGGCGAACGGGATCCCCGCCTGCTCGAGCTCCCACGCCGTCAGCCGCGCCCCCTGCAGCAGCGGCCGCGTCTCGTCCACCCACACGTGCGCGAGCCGGCGCTCCTCCCAGGCCGCTCGCAGCACGCCGAGCGCGGTGCCGACGCCGCCCGTGGCGAGCGCCCCCGTGTTGCAGTGCGTCAGCGCCCTCGCGCCCGGCGGGAGCAAGGCTGCGCCGTGGACGGCCATGCGACGGCAGCGCTCGACCTCCTCCGCGTGGATCGCACGCGCCCGTTCCGCCGAGTCGGCGGCCGCCGCAACCTCGCGCAGCGCCCAGGCCAGGTTCACCGCCGTCGGACGCGCCGCGAGCAGGACCTCGGCCGCCCGGTCCACGTCCTCGCCCCGTGCCGCCGCGAGCGCGTAGCCGTAGGCGGCAGCGACGCCGATCGCCGGCGCCCCCCGGACGGCCAGCGTCCGGATCGCCTCGGCCACCTCCGCCGCCGAGCGACAGGAGAGCTCGACCTGCTCGTCGGGGAGCCGGCGCTGGTCGAGGCAGACGACGCGGTCCGCCTCCAGGCGGAGGATCGCGTCGGGAGCGAGCGGCTCGGCGCGCACGGGCGCGACCATAGCGGACGTGTCCGCCGCGCACGTTGACGGCGAGGGTCAGGCGGGCCTCCGCTCGCGCGCCGCTGCGCTCACGAGCCCGGCCGCTCGCGCTGCGCCGTGAGCGCGCCGAGCCCGGCGGCCGCGGCGCCGTCGAGGTGCTGCTCGCAGGCGCGTGCGGCCGCGTCGGCGTCGCGTGCCTCGATCGCCTCGACGATGGCGCGGATCTCCGCCACCGCCCGAGCGGGGCGGCCGGGCTGCGAGAGGGAGGTCATTCGGAGCGCGCCGACGCGGGCCTGCAGGCTGCCGAGGATCGCGTGCACCGAGCGGTTGCCCGACCCGGCGAGGAGCACGTCGTAGAAGCGGTTCTTCGCCTCCAACATGGCGTGGATGTCGCCACCGTCGTGGGTGACGCGCTCGATGTCGGCGAACGCCTCGCGAAGGGCGGCCATCTGCTCCTCGGACGCGTGCGCGACGAACCGGCGCGCCGCGAGCGCCTCCAGCGCCGCGCGCACCTCGTACAGCTCGGCCGCCTCCTCGGAGGTGGGGATGGCGACGACCACGCCCTTCTGCGGGATCGTCGTCACAAGCCCCTCCGCGTCGAGCTGGCGCAGCACCTCCCGCACGGTCGTCCGCGAGACGCCGATCTGCTCGACGAGCTCGCGCTCGATCAGCCGGTGGCCGGGCTTCAGCCGCTGCTCGACGATCGCCCGGCGCAGGAGGTCGAGCACCTGCTCGCGGAGAGGCGCCGCCACCCGCCCGACCCGCAGCGAGAGGGACTCCCCGACCGACGCGTCGAGCGCCTCGGCTTCCTCCGCCATGCCCTCGACGCTATCGCATGCTCGTCGGACAATCAATTGAGAGGCGCCCGCCGCCGCGGGCCCCCGCGGCCGCACGAGCGCGGCGCCGTCCCGCCTTCACGGGCGCTCGAGCTCCTCGTCGAGCCAGCGCGCGATCTCCGTGTGGTCGGCGCCGTCGGGCAGGGTCGAGGCGGCCTCGCGCCACAGGGCCGCCGTCCGCTCGCCGAGCCGCATCGGCGCCTGCGCCGCCTCCGCGACCCCGAGCGCGATGCCCACGTCCTTCACCATCAGCCGCAGCGCGAAGCCGGAGTCGAACGTGCCGGAGAGCACGTACTGCGGCAGCTTCACCTCGGTCGAGTAGCTGCGGCCGGTCGAGCCGTTGATCGTGTCCAGGAGCACGTTCGGGTCGATGCCGAAGCGCCTGCCCGCCCGCAGCGCCTCGGCGCTCGCGAGCAGCGACGTGGCCGAGAGGAGGTTGTTGAGCGCCTTGAGCGCGTGCCCGCACCCGACCGGCCCGACGTGCAGCACCTTGCCGCCGAGCACGCCGAGGAGCGGCATGACCGCAGCGACGTCCGCCTCGCTTCCGCCCGCCATGACCGCGAGCGTGCCGGCGACCGCGCCGCGCACCCCGCCGGAGACGGGAGCGTCGACGAAGCCCACCCCACGCTGCGCAGCGACCGCCGCCAGCTCACGGCTGCGCACCGGGTCCGAGGAGCCCATGTCGACGACGAGCGCCCCCGGCGCCGCGGACGCGAGCAACCCGTCTGCGAGGAGCACCCGGCCGACGACGGACGAGTCTGGGAGCATGAGCACGACGGCGCGCGCGCCCGCCGCCGCCTCGACCGGCGAGCCGACCGTGGCCACGCCGCTCTCGCGGGCGAAGCGCTCGCGCGCGGCCGGGTCGGCGTCGTAGGAGCACACGACGTAGCCCGCCGCCACGAGCCTCGACGCCATCGGCACGCCCATGCGGCCGAGGCCGACGAAGCCGACCGTGTCGCCCGGCGCGAGCGCCCGCTCCGGCTCGCCCCGCGCCGTCAGCGCGCTCCCCCGCCGGCGCGCGTCACGCGTCCCGCCGCCGCGCGTAGTCGTCGTCGCTCACCGGCTCGAGCCACTGCGTCTCTCCGAGCGAGATCGCCAGGTGAACGAGGTACGCGTCCGGGGCGGCCCCGTGCCAGTGCTCCTCGCCCGGCGGGATGAACACCGTGTCGCCGGCCGCGATCGCGGAGCCGCTGCCGTCGCGCGACGCGATCTGACCCCGCCCGCTCGTCACGTACAGCACCTGACCGCGCTCGTGGCGGTGCCAGTTCGTCCGGCCGCCGGGCAGGAACAGCACGCTGTTCACCATCACGCCCTCACCGCCCGGCACAACCGGGGTCGCCCACACCTCGCCGGTGAAGGTATCCGAGCGGGGCTGCGACTGGAGCCCCGGCTCGCCGCTGCGGCTGATCTTCATACGCCCTCCTGGAGACGGACGCCCCCGGCGACGTCGCCGAGGGCGTCGACGACACGGTTCGAGATCTGCTCCCCGTACCCGAGCGCCGCCGCCAGGCCGAAGGTGGCCACGCAGCCGGCGGCGTTCAGCGAGGGGACGCCGAGCGCGCGGACGAGGTCGACGTAGAGGAGCAGGTCCTTCAGCATCAGGTTGCCGGTGAGACCGCCCTCCAGGTAGTCGCCGCGGACGATGCTCGGGAAACGGTTGAGCGTGGCGAAGTTCACGCCGCTCGAGTGGTTGACGACCTCCAGGAAGCGCTCGAGGTCGAGCCCGGCCTTGCGCGCCGCGACCATCACCTCGGCCGTCGCGGCCAGGCTGACGCCGTTGAGGAAGTTGTTCAGCAGCTTCGCCGTGTGCCCCGAGCCGCTCGCGCCCATGTGGTAGATGCGCGCGCTGAACGTCTCGAGCACGGGCCGCACGCGTTCGAGCGCATCCTCCGAGCCGCCCGCCATGATCGAGAGCGTCCCCTGCTCGGCCGCGGCCGCGCCACCCGAGATCCCGGCGTCCACGAAGTCGACGCCGCGCTCGCCGAGGCGCCGGTTGAGCTCGACGGTCGAGCTCGGCGCGGCCGTGCTCAGGTCGACGACGACCTGCCCCGCCCGCGCGCTCGCGAGCACCCCGCCCTCGCCGAGCACGACCGGCTCGACGACGGTGCTGTCCGGAAGGGAGAAGAGAACGATGTCCGAGCGCTCGACGAGCTCGGCGACGGACGCGGATGCAGGGACGCCGGCAGCCTCCACCCGGCGCGGCTCGCGGTCGAAGCCGGCGAGGTCGTAGCCGGCGGCGAGGATTCGGCGCGAGATCCGGCCGCCCATGTTGCCGACGCCGACGATGCCGATCCGCTCCCCCGCCACGACTTCGACCCTACCGCATGCTCGTCATACAATCAATGCGCCGTGGGGCGCTGCGGCCGCTCAGCCCGCACGGACGCCGAGGCCGCCGTCGAGCACGGGGAAGCGCTCGAGCACGAGCGGGTCGTGCCCGGCGAGCAGGGACGCCCCCGGCAGCGCCGCCAGCGGGCGCAGCAGCTCGTAGCCGGCGTACATGTCCTCGAGGTCGACGTTGCCCGTGTGGTCGTCGTGGAGGTGCGTGAGCACGACCAGCGGCACCGACTCCGGGTCGACGCCGAGCCGAGCGAGGGCCTCGAGCGGCGGCACCAGGCAGGTGCGGCCGCGGCGCTCGCCGACCGACGGGTCGAAGCCCGTGTCGACGACGACGGCGCGGCCACCGTCGCGCAGCAGCCAGAAGAAGTAGTCCATCACGAGCGGCTCGTCCGGCTCGCCGTAGGACGCGTAGCGGTAGAAGCACTCGCTCTTGCGCGTCTCGCGCGTCGCGTAGCGGACGGCCACGACCTCGAAGGTCGGGTCGTCCGGGCCGAACGAGAGCTCGGCCGCCGCGGAGGCCGTCCTCGGGCCGGACGCGGTCACGTGCCCTCGTCCCAGGAGGCGAGGTAGCGCTCCTGCTCCTCGCTCAGCAGGTCGAGCTCGACGCCCATCGTCTCCAGCTTGAGGCGGGCGATCTCCCGGTCGATCTCCTCCGGCACCGGGTACACGCGCCGCTCGAGCGCGGCCGCGTTCCGCACCGCGTACTCGGCCGACAGCGCCTGGTTCGCAAACGACATGTCCATCACCTGCGCCGGGTGGCCCTCGGCGGCGGACAGGTTGACGAGGCGGCCGTCCGCGACGAGGTACACGCGACGCCCGTCCGGGAGCTCCAGCTCCTCGACGAGGGCGCGCGCCTCGCGCGAGGAGACGGCGAGCGCTCGCACCCCGGGGATCTCGATCTCGACGTTGAAGTGGCCGGCGTTCGCGAGGATGGCGCCGTCCTTCATCAGCTGCACGTGCTCGGCGCGGATCACGTGCTTGTCGCCGGTGGCCGTACAGAAGACGTCGCCGAGCGGCGCCGCCTTCTCCATGGGCAGCACCGGGAACCCGTCCATGACCGCCTCCAGCGCCGGCAGCGAGTCGACCTCCGTCACGAGCACGTGTGCTCCCATGCCCCGCGCGCGCATGGCGATGCCGCGGCCGACCCAGCCGTAGCCGGCGACGACGAAGCAGGTGCCGGCGATGAGCACGTTCGTCGCTCTGACGATGCCGTCGATCGTCGACTGGCCGGTGCCGTAGCGGTTGTCGAACAGGTGCTTCGTCTTCGCCTCGTTGACGGCGATGATGGGGAAGCCGAGCATGCCGTCGCGCTCGAGCGCCTTCAGCCGGATGACGCCGGTCGTCGTCTCCTCGGTGCCGGCGATGATGTCGCCGAGCTGCTCGCGGCGCGCCGCATGGAGGACGCCGATCACGTCCGCGCCGTCGTCCATCGTCAGCTGCGGCTTGTGGTCGACGGCCGCGTCGATGTGGGCGTAGTAGGCATCGGTACCCTCGCCCTTGACGGCGAAGGTGGGGATCCCGTACTCCTCGACGAGCGCGGCCGCGACGTCGTCCTGGGTCGAGAGCGGGTTGGACGCGCACAGGACGACGTCCGCGCCCCCGGCCTTGAGCGTGCGCATGAGGTTGGCGGTCTCCGCCGTCACGTGCAGGCAGGCGGACACCCGCTGGCCGGCGAGCGGTCGGTCGCGCTGGAAGCGCTCGCGAATCGTGCGCAGCACCGGCATGTGCCGGTCCGCCCACTCGATGCGGCGCACCCCCTCGGGCGCGAGCGCGAGATCCTTGACGTCGAACTTGCGCGTTCTCGCCATCCCGTCCTCCTTCCTTGCAACAGACTGTTACAAGGTTCGGTCAGTGTAGGCGGCGCTCACGGTGCGGACGTCCCCTCGCGGCCGTAGTCGTCCGCCAGCCGGACGACGTCGTCGAGCTGCGGCGTGGACACCTCGACGATGAGCGTGTCGTCGAGCGCGCGCAGGCGGTGGACGGTGCCGGGGCGGAAGCGGAAGCAGTCGCCGCCGCCGATCAGGCGCCGCTCGAGCGCGTCGCTTCCGGCCTCGCCGAGCTCGAGCTCGGCGCGCCCGGCCTGCACGTACCACGACTCGTCCTTGCGCTCGTGGTACTGGAGGGAGAGGGCGTGCCCGGCCCGGACGAAGAGGAGCTTGCCGCAGTACGCCTCGCTGAGCGCCCAGACGAGCTCCCACCCCCAGGGCTTGCCGACGCGACGGGGCTCGAACGTCCAGGCGCTCACGCAGCGGGCCAGTCGGGATGCGCCGCGAGGAACTCCTCGGCGCGTCGCAGGTCCTTGGGGGTGTTGACCGTGATCCACAGCCCGTCGTGGCGCAGCGCGGCGAGGCGGCCGGCGGCGGCGAGCTCCGGGAAGGTGCTCGTCTCGTGGTCGCCGCGGGCGGGGAGCCTGGCGATCGCCTCCTCGCCGAGAACGTACACGCCGCAGCTCACCCACCAGGGCACGCGCGCCGCCTCCTCGAAGCCGGTGACGCGGTCGTCGCCGTCGAGCTCGACGACGCCGAAGGGAGACGCCGGCCGCGTGACGGTGATCGTCGCCGCGGCGCCCGCCTCGCGGTGGCGAGCGGCGAGACGGCGGAGGTCGAGGTCGAGCAGCTCGTCGCCGTTCAGCGCGAACACGTCCCCGGGCTCGAGCCGGGCGGCCGCGGCGTGGCGGAGGCCTCCGCCGCGCCCGAGCGGCTCGGGCTCCTCGACCGGCGAGACGTCCACGCCGAGGCCGGCGAGCGCGGCCGAGAAGAGCGGTCCCTTCCCCGCCGCGCAGCTGACGATCACGCGCTCGACGCCGGCGGCGCGCAGGAGCGCCAGCTGGTAGGCGGCGAGCGGCCTGCCGGCCACAGGGACGAGCGCCTTGGGGAGCCCCTGGGCCGCGTCGCCCAGCCGCTCGGCCTTGCCGCCGGCGAGGACGATCGCCTCGCGCATCGACGAGCGGGCGAGCATCTAGGAGAGGACGCCCTGCTCGGGCTCGGGCTCGGAGCCGGCGGAGGGCGCAGGCTCAGCTGCGGCCTCGGGCTCGGACGCTCGCCGGGCAGGCGTCGCCCCGCGCCCGATCCCCTCGTAGACGAAGCCGGCGGCGCGCGCGGCGGCGGGGTCGAGCAGGTTGCGTCCGTCGACGATCAGCGGCGTCCGCATCGCCGCGCGCACGGCCGGGGAGACGAGACCCGTCAGCTCGGGCCACTCGGTGACGATCACGGCCGCGTCGGCGCCGCGCACGGCGTCGAGGTAGGTGCCGCAGAAGGTGACGCCGTGCAGGAGATGCGTCGCGTCCGCGACCGGGTCCCACGCGCGCACGTCGGCGCCCTCCGCGAGAAGCCGCGAGGCGAGGACCAGGCTCGGGGCGTCGCGCATGTCGTCGGTGCCGGGCTTGAAGGCGAGGCCGAGCACGGCGATCGGGCGCTCGCGGAGCTTGCCGAGATGCTTCTCGAGCTTGCCGACCACGCGGCGCTTCTGCAGCTCGTTCACCTCGATCACGGCCGAGAGGAGCTGGAAGTGGTAGCCGGAGTTGCCGGCGAGCTGCTTCAGCGCGGACACATCCTTCCCGAAGCAGCTCCCGCCCCAGCCGACGCCCGCCCGGAGGAAGTGGGGGCCGAGGCGGTGGTCGAGCCCGATGCCCCGGGCGACGTCGCCCACGTCGGCGCCGACCAGCTCGCACACGTTCGCGATCTCGTTGATGAAGCTGATGCGCGTGGTCAGGAAGGCGTTCGAGGCGAGCTTGATCATCTCGGCGGAGGCCACGTCGGTCGTCACGACGGTCGTCTCGAGCCCGTCGTACAGGGCGGCGACGACGGCCGCGTCCTCCGGGTCGAAGGCGCCGACGACCACGCGGTCCGGCCGCATGAAGTCCCGCACCGCCGTCCCCTCGGCGAGGAACTCCGGGTTCGACACGTAGGCAACGTTGCCGAGTCCGCGCGCGTCGAGGCTGGCGCGCACCTTCTCGCCGGTGCCGACCGGGACGGTGCTCTTCATCACGAGCGTGAGCGGCCGTTCGAGGCGCGGCAGCTCGTCGACCACCGTCCACACGGCCGACAGGTCGGCGTCGCCGGAGTAGGTCGGCGGCGTCCCCACGGCGACGACGACGATGTCCGCCCGCGCGAGCGCCTCGCGCACGTCGAGGGTGAACGAGAGCCGGTCGCGGTTGCGCTCGAGCAGCTCGGCCAGGCCCGGCTCGTGGATCGGCACGCGACCCGCCCGCAGCGCCTCGACCTTCTCCGGGACGATGTCGCGTACCGTCACCACGTGCCCGAGGTCGGCGAGGCACGCGCCGGTGACGAGGCCGACGTAGCCGGCGCCGAAGACGGCGATCCTCGACACCGCCCTACGCGCTCCGCTTCCGCGCGCGCCGCGCCTGCGCCTTCGCCCCGTGCGGGGCCTTCGCCCCGTGCGGGAGGTTGAGCGGCCCGAGGCCCTTGGCGATGGCGAGCATCGTCTCGTTCGAGAGCTCGTCGAGCAGCGAGTTGACGACCCAGTACGTGGCGCCGTTCTCGTGCAGCACGACCATGTGCAGGTGCTGCCCGTGGTAGTAGAGGTCGTAGGGACGGCCTCCGAGCAGGCGGTGGAAGCTCCGCTCGGCGAACACCGGCGCGTCCTGCCAGTCCGTCTCCTCCACGCCCCAGTAGGCGTTGCCACCCGTGCGGAAGACGAGCCGAACGGCCTTGTGGTTGCCCTGGATCGTGTAGACGCGGATCGGCATCTCCGGGTCGGGGATCGAGCTGGAGTCGATCACGTTCGGGACCTCGAGCTCGAACGGCACCTTCCGCTGCGCGTCGCGGAGGTAACCCAGCGTCGCCTCCCGGTTCGAGACCACATGCGGCGGCTGGTGCGTGATCACCGGCTTCGCCTCGACCGGCGTCAGCGAGTTGTGGAAGGTCTTGCCGACGACGACGACCAGCATGGCGCCGTTTTCGAGCCGACGGATGGCGGGGGTGATCGGCACCGGTTCGGCCGGGGCGAACTGGTCGGCAAGCGAGCCGGCGGCCGCTCGCGCCTGCCTGCTGCGCGGGTCGTAGTAGACCTTGCTGTGGAAGTAGCCGAAGTCGTTGTGCGGCGCGTTCGCGAGCCGGCCCTGCGGGACGTCGCGCATGCGGTAGCCGCGCTGCGCGAGGAGCGACTTCGCCTCGGCGGCCGAGCCGGGGACGCCGTTGCCGTTCAGCACGACGACGGTCGTCTGCCCCGGCTTCGGCACGCTCGCCTTCACCTTGCCGCCGAGCGCGACCGTGTTCGCGTCGCGGACTGCCTTGACGTCGGGGGTGAGGAAGTCGTGCACGGCCGACTGGATGTCGCTCGCCGGCGCGCTCAGCTCGTACTGGCCGGTGATGCCGTTGATCCTCGCCTGGAAGAAGTGGCCCGGAGGCAGCTCGTAGATGAAGCGGGCGTAGCTGAGTACGGTGCTCAGGGACGGGTGCTGCCCGCCGCCCGCGCCCACCTCGACGTTGTCCGCGACCGCGCCCACCAGCTTGGGGATCTTGAGGGGCGAGAAGGCGCTCCGGAACTGTTCCTTCATCGCCTGCACGAACAGCTGCTGGCGCGCGACGCGGACGAAGTCGGAGTCGGTGTGGCGGAAGCGGACGAAGTCGAGCGCCTTCCCGCCCGTCAGCCGCTGGTAGCCCGGCTCGATGTTGATCGTCGCGTAGCAGCTGTAGCAGGAGCCGCCGTGCGTGTTCAGGTAGCGGCGGTCGATGTCGACCCAGACGCCGCCGAGCGTGTTCACGACCTTCTTGAAGCCGCGGAAGTCGACGGTGATCAGGTAGTTGATCGGCAGGCCGGTGAGCGCCTTCACCGTCGTCAGGCTTCCCTTCGGCCCGCAGTAGGCGTAGGCGGCGTTGATCTTCTGCGTGCCGTAGTCCTTCCCGGGGCAGACGATGGGCACGTTCAGGTCGCGCGGCAGCGAGAGCATCGAGATCGTGTCCGTGTGCGGGTCGGCGCGCAGGAGCATCATCGAGTCGGAGCGCGAGGGCGCGTTCCCCTGGCCGGCACGGTGGTCGTAGCCGAGCACGAGCGCGATCGTCGGCTGGCCGGGGAGCGGGATGTTGAGGAAGCGCTCGGCGTCCTTCACCGGCCGGGAGTGGGCGCCGATGGCGGCGACGCTCTCGTGCAGCCACAGGTACACGCCGCCGCCGAAGCCGACGGCGAGCATGAGCAGGACGACGACGACCCAGCCGAGCGCGGTGCCCACGCGGCGCAGAGGCCCCCGCCGCGGCGGCTCGGGCTGCTGGTAGACGGTGACCGGCGAGAATGCGTCGGGAGGGAGGGCCCCACGGCCGGACCCGTTCCCGTTCAGGGCCGTCGCGCGGCCGTATCCCCGTTTGAGCGTGGTACGCACGAGCTGGCGTTGACTGCGCCTTCGTGAGGCCCGAAGCGCGCTGCCAGGATACCGTGTCGGTACGCGGGGACCCTCGGTTCCTCCTCTTTGCCTCGCCGGCGCTCAGGCGAGGTTCTGGCGCAGCCAGCGCTCCGCCTCGTCGACCGCGATGCCCTTGCGGGCGGCGTAGTCGGCCACCTGGTCGCGGCCGATGCGGCCGACCGAGAAGTAGCGGGCACGCGGATGGTGCAGGTAGATCCCGCTCACGCTCGCCGCCGGGAGCATCGCGTACGTCTCCGTCAGCGACAACCCCTCCTGTTCGGCCGAGAGCAGGTCGAACAGCTTGCGCTTCTCGCTGTGGTCGGGGCAGGCCGGGTAGCCGAAGGCGGGACGGATGCCGCGGTAGCGCTCGGCGACGAGGTCGTCGCTCGCGAGCGCCTCGTCGGGCGCGTACCACTCGCGTCGCACCCGCTCGTGCAGCCACTCGGCGAAGGCTTCGGCGAGCCGGTCGGCGAGCGCCTTCGCCATGATCGCGCGGTAGTCGTCGTGCTCGCTCGCCAGCCGCGCCGCCAGCTCGTCGGCGCCGGCGACGGCGACGGCGAAGGCGCCGACGTGGTCGCCCTCGGGAGCGACGTAGTCGGCCAGGCAGCGGTTGGGACGGCGGTCGCCGTGCGCCGCCTGCTGGCGCAGGAAGCACAGGCGCACGCCCCCGTCGAGGACGACGTCGTCGCCGTCCGCGGCGGCCGGCCAGTAGCCGTACACCCCTCTTGCTTGTAACAGCCCGTTCCGAAGGATGTCGTCGAGCAGCTCCTGAGCGTCCTCGTACAGCTCCTTCGCCGCCGGGTTGTCGAGGATGGCCGGGAAGCGGCCCTTCAGGTCCCAGACGTGGAAGAAGAACGTCCAGTCGACGTAGCCGCGCAGCGCCGACAGGTCCGCCTGCACGGGCCGGCGGCCGGTGAACGGCGGCGAGGGAAGCTCGGGGAGCTCGACGCGGTCGCGGTTCTGTCGCGCCTCGCCCAGCGGCAGCAGCGGCTTTCGCGTCCGCTCGTCGTGCTCGGCGCGGAGCTTCGCCTGCAACCGGCGGTTGTCCTCGTCCAGTCGCGCGCGCCGGGCCGGGTCGAGCAGCTCCGCGACGACGCCGACGACCCGCGAGGCGTCGAGCACGTGCACGGTCGGTCCGCTGTAGGCGGGAGCGATGCGCACGGCCGTGTGCTGCTTCGAGGTGGTCGCGCCGCCGACGAGGAGCGGCCGCTCGAGGCCGCGCCGCTCCATCTCGGCGGCGACGACGACCATCTCGTCGAGCGACGGCGTGATCAGCCCGGACAGCCCGATCGCGTCCGCGTCCGCCTCTGCCGCCGCGTCCAGGATCTGCTCGGCCGGCACCATCACCCCGAGGTCGACGACGCGGTAGCCGTTGCAGCCGAGGACGACGCCGACGATGTTCTTGCCGATGTCGTGGACGTCGCCCTTGACGGTGGCGAGGACGATCGTGCCGCGGCTCGAGCCGCCGCCGTCCCCCTGACGTTCGGCCTCCATGAACGGCTGCAGGTAGGCGACGGCCCGCTTCATCGCGCGCGCGCTCTTCACCACCTGCGGCAGGAACATCTTCCCGGAGCCGAACAGGTCGCCGACGACGCCCATGCCGGCCATCAGCGGCCCCTCGATCACGTCCAGCGGCCGCTGCGCCTGCCGCCTCGCCTCCTCGACGTCCTCCTCGATGAACTCGAGCACCCCGTGCACGAGCGCGTGCTCGAGCCGGGCCCCGACCGGCCGCTCGCGCCAGGAGAGGTCGACCTCGCGCTTGGTCGCCTCGCCGCCCGAGCGGCCGGCGTAGTCGACGAGCCGCTCGGTCGCGTCCGGCCGGCGGTCGAAGATCAGGTCCTCGACGAGCTCGAGCAGCTCCGGCTCGATGTCCTCGTACACGACGAGCTGGCCGGCGTTGACGATGCCCATGTCCAGCCCGGCCCCGATCGCGTGGTAGAGGAAGGCGGAGTGCACCGCCTCGCGGACGTGGTCGGAGCCGCGGAAGGCGAAGGAGAGGTTCGAGATGCCGCCCGAGACGAGCGATCCCGGGCAGCGCTCCTTGATCAGCCGCGTCGCCTCGATGAACGCCCGGGCGTAGCCCGCGTGCTCCTCGATGCCGGTGCCGACCGCGAGCACGTTCGGGTCGAAGATGACGTCCTCGGGCGCGTAGCCGGCGCGCTCGGTGAGGAGCCGGTAGGCGCGCTCGCAGATCCCGACCTTGCGCTCCACGCTCGTCGCCTGTCCCTCCTCGTCGAAGGCCATCACGACCACCGCCGCTCCGTAGCGCCGCACGCGGCGCGCCTGGTCCAGGAACACCTCCTCGCCCTCCTTCAGGCTGAGCGAGTTGACCACCCCCTTGCCCTGCAGGCACTTGAGGCCGGCCTCGAGCACCGACCAGCGGGAGCTGTCGATCATGATCGGCAGCCGCGCCACGTCGGGCTCGGTGGCGACCAGGTTGAGGAAGGTCGTCATCGCCTGCTCCGAGTCGAGCAGGTCGGCGTCCATGTTCACGTCGAGGATGTTCGCGCCGCCCTGCACCTGCTCGCGCGCCACCTCCACCGCCTGCTGGAAGTCGCCTGCCTCGACGAGGCGGCGGAAGCGCGCGGAGCCGGTGACGTTCGTGCGCTCGCCGACCATGACGAAGCCGGTGTCCGGCTCGATCTCGAACGGCTCGAGGCCGCTGAAGCGAGGCAGCGCCCGCCGCTTCGGGATACGTCTCGGGGTCAGACCCCTGGCCGCGGCCGCGTCGACCATGGCCCGGATGGACGCGATGTGCTCCGGCGTCGTCCCGCAGCAGCCGCCGACGACGTTGACCAGTTCGCGCTCGACGAACTCGGCCAGGTAGCGAGCCGTGTCCTGCGGCTGCTCGCCGTACAGGCCGAGCTCGTCGGGCATGCCCGCATTCGGGTGACAGGCGACGTAGCTGTGGGCGACGCGCGCCAGCCGCTCCACGTACGGGCGCATCTGCGCGGCGCCGAGCGAGCAGTTGACGCCGACGACGAGCGGCTCCGCGTGCTCGACCGAGACCCAGAATGCCTCCACCGTCTGCCCGGAGAGGTTGCGGCCGCTGGCGTCGACGGCGGTGAAGGAGAGCCAGCGCGGGAGCTCGGGCGCCACGTCGAGACAGGCGGCGATGGCCGCCTTCGCGTTCAGCGTGTCGAAGATCGTCTCGATCATGAGCAGGTCGACGCCACCCTCGGCGAGCGCGGCGACCTGCTCCGCGTAGGCGTCGCGGACCTGGTCGAAGGTGACCGCGCGGTAGGCGGGGTCGTCCACCCGGGGCGAGAGGGAGAGGGTGACGTTCAGCGGCCCGACCGAGCCGGCGACGAGGCCGCCGACCTCGTCCGCAGCCTGGCGGGCGAGCCGCGCGCCGGCGAGGTTCAGCTCGCGGACGTGCTCCTCGAGCCCGTAGTCCGCCTGGCCGATGGCGGTGGCGGTGAAGGTGTTGGTCGTCGCGATGTCGGCTCCGGCCGCGAAGTAGGCGCGGTGGATGTCGAGCACGACCTCCGGACGCGTCAGGTTGAGCAGGTCCGGGTCGCCGGCGAGCGGCCGCGGGTGGTCGCGGAAGCGCTCGCCGCGGTATGCCCCCTCGCCCCGCACGCGCCGGTGCAGCAGGACGCCCCACGAGCCGTCCAGGACGAGCACGCGCTGCTCGAGGAGATCGTGGAGCTTCGACTGGATGCTCATCTGCCTCCCTGACCACCTCCCCGCCCAAGGCGCGGGAGCTGGAGGCCCGCGGCTCTTTAGGCGTTTGGTAACCCGGTCGCCAAGCTGCCGTTCAAAGCTGTCCGGGGACTCTCAGCGTAGCGGACGACGGCCGCCGAGGCGAGCGGAGCACGACAGCGCACCGCCGTGCGCCGGCGCCTACCCGGGCTGCCGCTCGTACGCGATCAGCTCGAGCAGGCTCCCGTCCGGGTCGCGGAAGTAGACGCTGCGCCCGCGCCCGCGGGCCCCCTGCCGCTCGACCGGGCCGAGCTCGACGGCCACGCCGTGCGCCTCCAGGTGCGCGACCGCCTCCTCGGGCGTCCCGTCCCAGGCGAAGCAGAGGTCGGAGTTGCCGGGCCGTACGGGGTCGGCGGCGCGCGGATGCGGCGCCGAGCCCGGGCCGTGCACGTTCAGCTGCTGGGCGCCGAAGCGGTAGGCGACCCGGCCGTACTCGAGCTCGACCAGCTCCGCCCCGAGCACGTCGCGGTAGAAGCGGTTCGACCGCTCCCAGTCGGAGACGGCGACGACGCAGTGGTCGAGGGCGACGCTCGAGCCGGCCACCGCTAGCCGGCTGGCGGCGCGACCGTGCGCTGGTCGAGAGCCGGACCGCCGCCCGCGACCGAGAGCTGGTTCTCCGCGTGGCGCAGCCGCTGCTCGACCTGCCAGCGGTCCGCGTCCGACTCCCCCGCCTCGATCCGCTCCAGCTCGGCCCGGGCCTCCTCGAGCTGCTGCTGCGCGCGCCCGATGTCGATCTGCCGCGCGTCGACGGCGTGGTCGACGAGGGCGAGCGCCCGGTCCTGCTCGACCTTGAAGAAACCGGGTCCGGTGGCGAACTCGAGCACCTCGTTGTCGTGCACGTGCACGCGCGTCGAGCCCGCCTTCAGCATCGCGACGAGCGGGGCGTGGCGTGCGAGGATGCCGATCTCGCCGGCCGCGCCGGGCACGATCAGCATCCGGCACTCCCCCTCGTACGCCGCCCCTTCGGGGGTGACGAGGGAGACCTCGAACGTCCGCCGCTCGTCGGCCACGGCCGCTACGCCGCGACCGCGGCGCCGCGGGCGTTCTCGACGGCCTCCTCGATCGTGCCGGCCATGTAGAACGCCTGCTCCGGCAGCTCGTCGTGCTTGCCCTCGACGATCTCGCGGAACCCGCGCACCGTGTCCTCGAGCTTGACGTACACGCCCGGACGGGCGGTGAACGCCTCGGCGACGAACATCGGCTGCGACAGGAAGCGCTCGATCTTGCGCGCCCGCTGCACCGTCAGCTTGTCCTCGTCCGAGAGCTCGTCCATGCCCAGGATGGCGATGATGTCCTGCAGGTCCTTGTAACGCTGCAGGATCTCCTGCACCGCGGTCGCCGTCTCGTAGTGCTCCGCGGAGACGATGCCCGGCTGCAGGGCGCGCGAGAACGAGTCGAGCGGGTCGACGGCCGGGAAGATGCCCTTCTCGACGATCGCCCGGGACAGCACCGTGGTCGCGTCGAGGTGGGCGAACGTGTTCGCCGGAGCCGGGTCGGTGAGGTCGTCGGCCGGCACGTACACGGCCTGCACGGACGTGATCGACCCCGTCCGCGTCGACGTGATCCGCTCCTGCAGCTGGCCCATCTCGGTGGCGAGCGTCGGCTGGTAGCCGACCGCGCTCGGCATGCGCCCGAGCAGCGCCGACACCTCGGAGCCCGCCTGCACGAAGCGGAAGATGTTGTCGATGAAGAGCAGCACGTCCTGGTGGGACTCGTCGCGGAAGTACTCGGCCATCGTCAGCCCGGCCAGCGCCACCCGCAGGCGCGCGCCCGGCGGCTCGTTCATCTGGCCGTACACGAGCGCCGTCTTCGAGATGACGCCCGACTCGGTCATCTCCAGCCAGAGGTCGTTGCCCTCGCGCGTTCGCTCGCCGACGCCGGCGAAGACGGACAGCCCGCCGTGCTGCGTGGCGATGTTGTGGATCAGCTCCTGGATGAGCACGGTCTTGCCGAGCCCCGCGCCGCCGAAGAGACCGACCTTGCCGCCCTTGACGTAGGGCGCGATCAGGTCGATGACCTTGATCCCCGTCTCGAAGATCTCGAGCTTCGGCGACAGCTCGGCGAACGGCGGCGGCTCGCGGTGGATCGGCCAGCGCGTCGAGCCCTCGGGCGCCGCCTCGCCGTGGTCGACCGGCGCCCCGATCACGTTCCACAGGCGGCCGAGCGTCGGCTCGCCCACCGGCACCGTGATCGGCTGCCCGGTGTCGACGATGTCCAGCCCGCGTGCGAGCCCGTCGGTCGAGTCCATGGCGACGGCCCGGACGCGGTCGTCCCCGAGATGCTGCTGCACCTCGGCGATCAGCTCGGAGGCCGCGCGGCCGTCCTGCCCGGGAATCGGGATGCGCAGGGCGCTGTAGATCTCCGGCAGGCGCTCGGGAAAGACCGCGTCGAGGACGACGCCCTTGATCTCGACGATCTTGCCGACGTTTTTCGCGTTCTGCTCAGTGCTGGACATTGGGCTCCTGAAGGGGTCGAGGCGACGTGAGGCGCCGTCCGCGGAGGCGCGCTCGCAGCAGGCCGAGTCTACCCGAGGAGCGAAGCGCCCGATCCGCCTTGCGCTGCCAGCCGGCCGCCCTCGCGTCCCCCGCGAGCGCCGCCACCCTGGCGGCGTGGTCGAGGCTTCAGCACCAGGAGCTGACGAGCGACGGGTACACGCACCGAAGCCTACCTGCGTGACGCCGGAGCGGACACGAGCGACCCGGACGACCCGCGTGCCGCCGGGCTCCGGACGGCGATCAGGGCTCGAGGGGACGCGGCCGGATGTTCAGCCTGAGCACCACCGGCCGCAGCTGGGCTCGGTGGACCGCCCTGATCTGCTGCGCGTCGATGATCGGCGGCGCCGAGTAGCTCGGGGACAGCTGCGCCTGCCGCTCGAGCGACAGGCCGGAGACGAGCCCCGCGAGCGCGGCCACCGTCGCCGCGGCGGCCAGCGGCACCGGCCGGAGGAGCCGGCGCCGGCTGGGCAGCAGCACCGGGCGCTCGAGCGGCTCGAGCGGCGTCGCGCGAACGTGCTCGGTGATCGCCTCGGTCTCGCGCATGAACGCACGGCAGTCGGCGCAGCGCGCGGCGTGCGCGCGCAGCAGCGCCCCCTCGAACTCGGACAGCTCGCCGTCGAGCCTGAGCGACGCCCACTCGCGCGCGCGCACACACAGCTTGCCCGTTGCGGGCTGTGCCCTCATGCAGGATATGACGGCGTGGGCAGCGGCTTGTTAGCGCCTGGCCGGCGCGGGCATCAGAAGAGGGAGTGGCGCCCGTCGACCGCGACCCCGACCAGCACGAGCACGAAGCCGAGGCTGAGCACGACCGCGGAGACGTTGATCGCCTCCTCCTGCTCCTGCAGCGTCGCCCAGCGGACGACGCGGTTGCGGAACAGGCTCACCGGCTCGGGGCCGCCCTGCTTGAGCCGCGTCGGCCCCCTGTTACCCGCGAAGAAGCCGACGATGAGCAGCGCCGAACCGGCGAGGTAGAAGCCGATCGCGACCGACCGGTCGACCGACGCCCCGGCGAGCGCCCCGAACAGGAGCGAGACGACGGTGACCGCGGCGCTCGAGCCGACGAGCAGGAGGAAGAACCGCCGCGCGGCCGCGAGCAGCATGCCTCAGTCGGCCGGCACCGCCCGCCGGGGAGGTCTCGTCGAGATCTCGGCCACGTTCATCGGCCAGCGCTCGAGCGGGTAGTGACAGGCGACGACGTGCCCTGGCCCGACCTCGCGCAGGACTGGCTCCTCGACGTCGCAGTGCCCCTCGACGAAGCGGGGGCAGCGCGGGTGGAAGCGGCAGGCAGACGGCGGGTTGAGCGGGCTCGGCACGTCGCCCTCGAGCACGATCTGCTGCCGCGCGCGGCCGAGCTCCGGGTCCGGGATCGGCACGGCGGACAGGAGCGCGCCGGTGTACGGATGCTTCGGCTCGTCGTACAGCGTCTTCTGGTCGGCGAGCTCGACCACCTTGCCGAGGTACATGACGAGGACGCGGTCGGAGATGTGACGGACGACGCTCAGGTCGTGCGCGATGAAGATGTAGGTGAGCCCGAAGTCGCGCTGCAGGTCCTTGAGCAGGTTGAGGATCTGCGCCTGCACGGACACGTCGAGCGCGGACACCGGCTCGTCGCAGACGATCAGCTTCGGGTTGACGGCCAGCGCGCGCGCGACGCCGATGCGCTGGCGCTGGCCACCCGAGAACTCGTGCGGGAAGCGGTTGTAGTGCTCGGGGTTCAGCCCGACGATCTCGAGCAGCTCCTGCACCCGCCGCTTGATCTCGGCCGGCGTCCCCATCCCGTTCACCTCGAGCGGCTCGCCGACGATGAAGCCGACGCGCTTGCGCCCGTTCAGCGACGCGTACGGGTCCTGGAAGATCATCATCATCTCGCGCCGGAACGGCCGCATCTCCGCGCGCGAGAGGCGCGTGATGTCGTGCCCCTGGAAGAGGATGCGGCCGCCGTTCGCGTCGAGCAGGCGCATGATGCAGCGCGCCATCGTCGACTTGCCGCAGCCGGACTCGCCGACGACGCCGAGCGTCTCGCCCTCCCCGACGGCGAAGCTGACGCCGTCGACCGCCTTCACGGCGCCGACCTGCTTCTGGAAGATGATCCCGCGCGTGACGGGGAAGTGCTTGACGAGGTTGTCGACGACGAGCAGCTGCCCGTCCTGCGGCTCGGCGCGGGCCTCCTCGACCGCGCCCGGCACGCTCGCCGCCACCTACGCCACCTCCGCGAACCGCGTCTGGCGCACGCGCGAGCCCTCCCGGTCGCGCGTCTCCTGGTCGAGCCAGCAGCGGAACAGGTGGCCCCCGTGACCTTCCGCCTCGAGCAGCTCGGGCTCGGTCGCGCGGCACACCTCCATCGCGTAGGCGCAGCGCGGATGGAACTTGCAGCCCTGCGGCGGCCGCAGCAGCGACGGTGGCTGTCCGGGGATCTGCGCGAGCCGTTCGACGTCCTCGTCCAGCCGCGGCAGGGAGCCGAGCAGCCCCCAGCTGTACGGGTGCTGAGGCTCGTTGAAGAGGTCCCCGACCGGCGCCTGCTCCTGGATCTTGCCCGCGTACATGACGACGACCTCGTCCGCGGTCTCCGCGACCACGCCGAGGTCGTGGGTGATGATGATGATCGCGCTCCCGAACCGCTCCTGCAGGTCGTTCATCAGCTTGAGGATCTGCGCCTGCGTCGTCACGTCGAGCGCGGTCGTCGGCTCGTCCGCGATCAGCAGGTCGGGGTTGTTGATCAGCGCCATCGCGATCATCACCCGCTGGCGCATGCCGCCGGAGAACTGGTGCGGGTAGTCGTCCACCCGCCGCTCCGCCCGCGGGATGCCGACCGCCTTCAGCGCCTCGATCGCCCGCGCCTTGGCCTGGGCCTTGGACACGTCGTCGTTGTGCAGGAGCACCGCCTCGACGAGCTGCCGGCCGATCGTGTGCACGGGGTTCAGCGACGTCATCGGGTCCTGGAAGATCATCGAGATCTCGTTGCCGCGCACCTCGCGCAGACGCGCCGGGCTGACGCGCAGGAGGTCCTCGCCCTTGAACAGCGCCTGCCCGGAGATCATCGCGCTCCGCTTCGGGTTCAGCCCCATGACGCTCAGGCAGGTGACGCTCTTCCCGGAGCCGGACTCGCCGACGATGCCGAGCGTCCGCCCCTTCTCGACGGAGAAGCTGACGCCGTCGACCGCCTTGACGATGCCGTCGTCGGTCGTGAAATACGTCTTCAGGTCCTTGACTTCGAGCAGCGCCATGTCGTGTTCCGGGGCGTCTGCCTACGCGAGCCGGATGCGCGGGTCGATCCACGCGTACAGGAGGTCGACCACGAGGTTGATGAGGATGATGGCCGTGGTGGCGAAGACGATCGTGCCGGTGATGACGCTGTAGTCGAAGTTGTTGAGCGCGTTGATGGAGATGCGGCCGAGACCCGGAAGGCTGTAGACGGACTCGGTGAAGACGGCGCCGCCGAGCGCGACCGCGATGTCCATGCCGAGCATGGTCACGACGGGCAGCAGCGCGTTTCGCAGGATGTGCGAGATCATCACCGTGCGCTCGGGCGCGCCCTTCGCCCGCGCCGTGCGCACGTAGTCCTCGTTCATCGTGTCGAGGACGTTCGCCCGGATCATGCGTACGTACAGCGCCGAGAACAGCGCGGCGAACGTGAACCAGGGCAGGATCAGGTGGTAGAACCACTGCCACGGCCCGCTCGGCTGACCGATCATCGGCGTGAAGAAGTTCGCGTAGCCGGCGATCGGCGTGATGTGCCACTTGTAGCCGAAGAAGTAGGAGAAGATCAGCCCCAGCCAGATCGGGTGCGCGGAGATCCCGATCAGGACGAAGGTCATCGACGTTCGGTCTAACAGCGATCGCGGCCTGAGCGCGGACAGGATGCCGACGGGAAGGGCGATCAGCATCCACAGGACGGCGCCGCCGAGCACGAGCGAGGCCGTGATCGGGGCCGCCTGCCCGATGATGTAGTTGACGCTCGTGCGGCTGACGAAGGAGTGGCCGAGGCTCGGCTCCTTGAAGTGGAACCCGCCCGTGAAGCTGATCGGCATCAGCCGGCCGAGGAACTTGCCGTACTGGACGTACACCGGCCGGTCGGTGCCGAGGTAGTGGGCGACGCGCTTGATCGTCTCCGGGTTGCACGCGCGGCCGCAGACGAGCTGCGCCGGGTTGGCCGGAATGAGGAAGAAGAGGATGAAGCTGATCACCGTGACCGCGAGGAACAGCACGCACGCCCAGATCAGCCTCCTGATGACGTAGCGGATCACAGCCCGATGGGAGTCTGGGTCACGGTGACGGTCTGGTCAGGATAACGCGCGCGCCGACCGGGAGGCGAGGCGCGTGGGCGCCGGTCGCCCGGCGCCCACGCGGGTCTCGTTTCTCGTTCCTTCCGGCGCTTCCCTACTTCAGCTTGAAGGTGGCCAGGTCCGCCATGCCGATGAACGGCGCGTAGACGTAGCCGGTCACCTTGCCGGAGATGAAGTCGTGGTTGTTCGAGTTGGTGTACGCAGCGATCGGCGCGTAGTTCTTCATCACGTTCAGGTCGAGTGCACCGTAGGCCTTGAGGCGCTCCTGACCGGTGTACAGGTTGTACTTGGCGATCTGCGCGTTCACGCTGGCGTTGTTGAAGTACGAGAAGTTCGTGTTGTTCTGCTCGACGATGGTCGTCCCGTCGAGGAGCAGGTGGTAGAAGTCGTACGGATCGGGATAGTCCGCGATCCACCCGGCTCGCATCACGTCGAAGTCCGCACCCTTGGTTCCGGCGGCCGTGTAGATGGAGCTGCCCTGGAACGGCTTGATCGTGACGTTGCAGCCCATCTGCGTCAGCTCGAACTTCGTCAGCTGACCAACGGCCTGGCCGTTCGCGCTGGTGGTCGTCCACAGCGAGATGTTCCCGCAGTTGGGCGCGAGCGACTTCGCCTTGGCGGGGTCGGCGCCGCGGATCGGGTAGACGGACTTGTAGTTCCCGCCGGCGAGCGCCGCGGGCAGGAGCTGCGTCGTCCGCTTCCCGCCGAGGTAGCCGAACGTGCGCGTCAGCGCCGGACGGTCGATCGCGTAGTTGATCGCCTTGCGGACGTTCGTGTTGGCGGTCGCGCCATGCTGCGCGTTCAGCGCCAGGTACCAGGTCGTCAGCTGCTGGTTGACGAAGAACCGGCTCTTGTTGACGCCGAAGTCCTTCGCCAGCTGCGCGTAGTCGGCCGGAGGCGGCCCGGCGCCCATGTCGTAGGCGTAGGTGCCGTTCCGGACCTGGAGCACGGTCTGCTGCTGGTCGGTGTTGACCGTGATGACGATCGTGTCCGTGCCACGCGGCCGTGTCCCGTGGTAGTTCGGGTTCTTCTTCAGGACGACCTGCCGGTTCGGGATCCGGCTGGCGATGTAGTACGGCCCCGCGCTCGGGGGCGTCTGGATGCCGTTCGGGTCGTGCGGCAGGTTGACCGGGATGGCGCAGAAGAACGGCAGGGCCAGCTTGTTGAGGAGCCCACCGTCCGGGTGCGTCAGCTTGATCGTCAGCTTCATGCCCTTGGCGATCACGCCGCTGACGCTCTTCGACTTCTTGTCCAGCACGTCCTTGACGCCGACGACGTCGTCGATGAAGGCCGTCACCGGCGAGTTCATCGCCGGGTCGGAGTCTCGGTCGAACGCCGCCTTGAAGTTCGCCGCCGTCACGGGCGCGCCGGTGTTGAACTTGAAGCCGGGCTTGATCGTGAAGGTGTAGGTCTTGCCGTCCTTCGAGACGACCGGGAAGCCCGTGGCCGCGTCCGGAACGAGGTTCGAGCCCTCCGGCGGTCCCTTGTCCGGCGTGTTCAGCAGCTTGAGGCACGTGATGTACTCGACCGCCCAGTCGTCCTGCACGTAGGCGATGGCCGGGTCGAGGTTGTCGAAATCGCCTGCGGAGTGGGCGATGTTCAGCGTCCCGCCGGCTTTCGCCCTCGTGGGCGAGCTGGCGGCCGGGCCTGCCATGACCGCCGCTGCCAGGAGGGCAGCGCCGACCGCGCACATGCCGGCCGAGCCCAGCACCTTCTTTCGCATCGGACTCCTTTCTCGGGCCAGACTGAATGCCTGCCCAGATGGTCGTTGCTCCGACAGGCTGAGACGACGCGGCGTGGACTTAGTTAGTCACGGGCGCTGCTCGGAAGACCGGCCGGACTCCGCGGCGCCGCGGGCCGGCGGCGGCGCGGCTAGTGCGCGGCGCCGCGCGGGTCGAGGGCGTCGCGCAGGCCGTCGCCGAGGAGGTTGAAGGCGAGCGTCGTCAGCAGCACCAGGAGCCCCGGCCACAGCATCAGCCACGGCTGCTGTGTGTAGTACTGCGGCGCGTAGCTCAGCATGTTGCCCCAGCTCGGCGTCGGCTCCTGGATGCCGATACCGAGAAAGGACAGGCCCGCCTCGGCCAGGATGTACTGGGCGACCGTGATCGTCGCGAGGACGATGATCGGCGGCACGAGGTGCGGCAGGAGGTGCGAGCGGATGATGCGCGCGTCGCTCGAACCGATCATGCGCGCCGCCTCGACGAACTCCTTCTCGCGTAACGACAGCACCTGCGCGCGGACGATGCGCGCCGGGTAGTACCAGCCGAACACGCCGAACACGACGACCAGGGTGAACACGCCCTTGCCGAGGAAGCCGAGGGTGATGTTGTTCAGGCTCTGGCCGGCGACGGCGGCGAGGGCGATGACGAAGAGGAGGATCGGGAACGCCATCACGAGCTCGGTCATGCGCGAGACGATCATGTCGATCCAGCCGCCGTAGTAGCCGGCGATCGAGCCCATGACGACGCCGATCAGCATCGTCACGAGCGTGGCGCCGATCGCCACCTCGAGCGACGCCTGCCCGCCGTACAGCAGCCGCAGGAACTCGTCCCGCCCAAGCCCGTCGGACGCCCCCAGCAGGAAGAAGACGTGTTCGGTCTTGTGCGTGAAGGCGTTCACGTTCGTGAAGTGCGTCCACGGCCCGACCGGGTTGAACGTCTTCGAGTCGAGCCCGTTGATGAACGGGATGTCCGGTCCGTGGCCGAGCAGCAGGCGTGCGATGGGCGCGCCCACGAACGAGAGCAGGAAGAGGAAGACGATCGTGAAGCCGCCCGCGATGGCGACCTTGTCGCGCTTGAAGCGGAGCCAGGCGAGCTCCCAGTAGCCCCGCGCGCGGATCTGCTCGGTGGCGTCCTCGGCGACGGCGGCGATCTCAGCTACCGGCGGAAGGCCTGCTCCAGCTGGGATGCGCTCCTGGGTCGCCATGACGTTCGCGGAAGCATAGCGCCGTCGCACGGCGCCTCCGCATTGCTGAGACGCCGCCTCTCTCCCGTTTGTTGTCAACTCCGGCCTGCGGAGGGCAAACCCTCCTCGGCCGAAATCTCACCCCAGCGTGACGCGACCGGCTGCCGCCTCAGGCGGTCAGCGCATCCGCATTCAGGCCTGCGGAGGGCAAACCCTCCTCGGCCGAAATCTCACCCCAGCGTGACGCGACCGGCTCCCGCCTCAGGCGGTCAGCGCATCCGCGCCTGCTACTACCTCGAGGATCTCCTGCGTGATCTCCGCCTGCCGGGCGCGGTTCATCGCCAGCGTGAGCGAGTCGATCAGCTCGCCGGCGTTCTTCGACGCATTCCGCATCGCCGTCATGCGCGCGCCCTGCTCCGAGGCGGCCGACTCGAGCAGCGCGCGGTAGAGCTCGGTCTCGAGGTAGAAGGGCAGCAGGCGCGCCAGGATCTCCTCCGGCTCCGGCTCGTAGATGAAGTCGCCGAGCACCGCCCGCTCTCGCTCTTCCTGCTCCTCCCTGCCGGACAGCATCTCCTCGGGGATCGGAAGCACGTCCTGCTCGACCACCGTCTGCACGAGCGGCGAGACGAAGTGGTTGTAGACGACGACGGCGCGGTCGATCTCGCGCGACACGTACAGCTCGCTCAGCCGGTGCGCGATCGCCTGTGCGTCGTGGTAGGCGGGCCGGTCGGAAAAACCGAACCACGCCTGCAGCAGGTCGTAGCCGCGGAAGCGGAGCGTCGAGGCGCCCTTGCGGCCGGCGACGAGCCAGCGCACCTCCTTGCCCTCTGCCCGCAGCGAGCGGTCGAGGGCGAACGCGTGGCGGAGGATCTGCGCGTTGAACGGCCCCGCCAGGCCGCGGTCTCCCGTCAACGGCAGGATGGCCACCGTCTGCACCTCGCGCCGCTCGAGAAGCGGCAGCCCGTGGACGGAGGAGGCCGCCCGAGCCGTCCCCACCATCAGCTCCAGCATCCGGTCGGCGTACGGCCGCATCGCCTCGATCCGCGCCTGCGCGCGGCGCAGGCGAGCGCTCGCGACGAGCTCCATCGCCTTCGTGATCTTGCGCGTGTTCCGGATCGAGCGGATGCGCCGGCGGAGATCCTGGACGGAGGCCATCGCGCGCGCCTAGCTAGGTGGAAGCGCCTCCGGCGCTTGCCCCCTCGACGTAGAAGCCGTCCGCGAACGTGCGCAGCTCCGCGTGCAGCCTCTCGGTCAGCTCGTCCGACAGCTCCTTCCGCTCCCGGATCTCGGCCAGGATCCGGCCCTCCGTCCGCAGGTACTCGCGCAGCTCCTCGTGGAAGCGGGGCACCGCCGACACGGGCACGCCGTCCAGGTAGCCGTTCACGCCGGCGAAGATCGCCACCACCTGCTCCTCGAGCGGCCACGGCGCGTACTGCGGCTGGTTCAGCGTCGCCACCATCCGCTCGCCGCGGGCGAGCGCCTGCTGCGTCGCCTGGTCGAGCTCGGAGCCGAACTGGGCGAACGCCTCCAGCTCACGGTACTGGGCGAGGTCGAGCCGCAGACGCCCGGCCACCTGCCGCATCGCGCGCACCTGCGCGTTGCCCCCGACGCGGGAGACGGAGATGCCGACGTTGATCGCCGGCCGCACGCCGGAGAAGAACAGCTCCGACTCGAGGAAGATCTGGCCGTCCGTGATCGAGATGACGTTGGTCGGGATGTACGCCGACACGTCGCCCGCCTGCGTCTCGATCACCGGCAGCGCCGTCAGCGAGCCCCCGCCCAGGTCGTCCGAGAGCTTGCAGGCGCGCTCGAGCAGCCGCGAGTGCAGGTAGAAGACGTCGCCCGGGTAGGCCTCGCGGCCCGGCGGCCGGCGCAGCAGCAGCGACATCTGCCGGTAGGCGTCCGCATGCTTGGAGAGGTCGTCGTACATGCACAGCGCGTGCCGGCCGTTGAACATGAAGTACTCGCCCATCGCGCAGCCCGCGTACGGCGCCATCCACTTGATCGGAGCCGCCTCGTTCGCCGGCGCGGTGACGATGATCGTGTACTCCATCGCCCCCGCCTCCTTGAGGCGCTCGTACACCTGTGCGACCGTCGAGGACTTCTGCCCGATGGCGACGTAGATGCAGATCATGTCGCCGCCGCGCTGGTTGAGGATCGTGTCGACGAGGATCGCCGTCTTGCCCGTCGAGCGGTCGCCGATGATCAGCTCGCGCTGGCCGCGGCCGATCGGGATCATCGAGTCGATCGACTTGAGGCCCGTCTGCAGCGGCTCCTTCACCGGCTGGCGGTCGACGACGCCCGGCGCCTTGAACTCGAGCGGCCGCGTCTCGCTCGCCTCGACCGGCGGACCGCCGTCGAGGGGGTTGCCGAGCGGGTCGACGATACGGCCGATCAGAGCCTCGCCGACGGGGACGCTGGCGACGCGGCCGGTGCGGCGCACCGGCTCTCCCTCCTTGACGAGCGGCCACTCGCCGAACAGCGCGGCGCCGACGTTGTCCTCCTCCAGGTTGAAGGCGAGGCCGGTGACGCCGTGCTCGAGCTCGAGCATCTCCATGGCGACGGCGTTCTCGAGGCCGTAGACGCGGGCGATGCCGTCGCCGACCTGGAGCACCGTGCCGACCTCGGCGAGGTCGGTCTCGACGGCGTACGCCTCGATCCGCTGCTTGAGGATGGAGGTGATCTCTTCGGGTCTGAGTTTCAAGGCTGCTCCTTCCGCTCTAGCTTCGCGTGACGAGTTGGCGGCGGAGGCGGTCGAGCCGGCCGCGGACGGAGGCATCGACGCGGAACGAGCCCGCCTGCAGCACGAAGCCGCCGATCAGGGAGGGGTCGACGGCGCGTCTCGCCTCGACCGGCCGGCCCGACGCCTTCGCGATCTGGTCGACGATCCGGCGGGCCTCCTCGTCGGACAGCTCGTAGGCCGTGGTCAGCGACACCGTCAGCTGCCCCTCCTCGCGCGCGACGAGCCGCTCGAACTCGCGCTCCACCTCCTCCACCTCGCCGATCCGGTTCTTCTCGGCGAGCAGGCGCAGGAAGTTGCGGACGAGCTCGTCGGCGTCCTCGAGGATCGCGTCGAGCACCGCCGCCTTCGCGGCGGGATCGAGCTGAGGGTTGCGCAGCACCGCGCGCAGCTCAGGCACGGCGCGCACCTGCGCGACGAAGTCGCCGAGCTCGCCGCGCACGGTGTCGACTCGACCCGCCTCGCGGGCGGCGTCGTACAGCGCTCTGGCGTAGACCCGGTGGACGACCGACATGCGACAGCGCGCCCCTACGCGCGCTCGCGCTCCAGCACGGAGAAGTCGAGCCCTTCGATCGCCTCGTCGATCAGGCGGCGGTGGTCGGCCTGGTCGAGCACCTTCCCCGTCACCTTGGCGGTCGCCTCCAGCGTCAGGTCGGCGACCTCCGAACGGATCTCCTCGAGCGCGCGCCTCGTCTCCGCCTCGATCTCGCGGCGGGCCTCCTCGAGGCGGCGCGTGCGCTCCGCCTCGAGCTCCTCCCGCAGCCGCTCGCGCTGCGAGTCCGCGACCCGGCGCGCCTCGGTCAGGATCGACTCGGCGTCGCTGCGCGCCCGGGCGACGAGGGCGTGGTGCTCCTCGAGCAGCTTGTGCGCCTCCGCGCGGGCGCGATCGGCCTCCTCGAGCGACTCCCGGATGCGCTCGCGGCGCTCGTCGATCGCCTTCTGGATCGGGCCGAAGGCATAGCGCTTGAGCACGAGGAACGTGATCGCGAACGAGATCAGCGTCCAGATCATCAGCCCCGGGACGACCTTGATCAGGCCGGACGAGGCGAGAAGGAGCGTTCCCGCCATCAGACGAGCACGTAGGCGAGCAGGCCGCCGATGAGGCCGTAGAAGACGACGGCCTCCGTCAGGGCGAAGCCGAGCCACTGGATGCCCTGCAGCTCGCCGCGCAGCTCGGGCTGGCGCGCGACCGACTGGATCATCGAGCCGAAGATGTTGCCGATGCCGACGCCTGCGCCGAGCGACCCGAGCCCGATGCCGAGGGCGAGGGCGATGGCCTTGCCGGCCTTCGTCACGTCACCCGACGTCGCAGCGATGAGCGTGTTCACAAAGTCCCTCCTTAGTGCTCCGGCTCGATCGCCGAGCCGATGTAGATGGCGGACAAGGCGGCGAAGATGAACGCCTGGATCGAGACGACGATGATGACCTCGAACAGGTAGAAGAGCGTCGCGAACGGGACGCCGAAGATGGCGACGGCGACGTTCTCGAGCACGAAGATCAGCCCGATGAAGGTCAGGATGAGCATGTGGCCGGCGAGCATGTTCGCGTACAACCGGACGGACAGCGAGATCAGCCGCATGAACTGGCCGAGCACCTCGAGCGGGACGATGAGCGGCAGCATCGCTCTCGGCACCTCCGGGATCCAGCTCGCGAAGTAGCGGCGCACGCCGTTCCAGCGGATGCCCTCGACGTGCGTGAAGACGAAGGTGATGAGGGCGAGGGTCAGCGTCACCGACAGCGTCGACGTCGCCGCGTAGATCGCGAACGTCGGGATGGCGACGCCGCCGATGTGGAACTTCTCGCTCGAGATCGGGAGCGGGATGAAGCCGAGCATGTTCACCACCCAGATGAAGAGCATGAGCGAGGCGACGTACGGGAACCAGCGCCCGATCGCCTTGCTCGGCAAGCCCTGCTCGGCCACCTGCGTCTGCGCGATCTCGTAGATCGTCTCGCCCACCGTCTGCCGGCTGCCGGGCTGCACGCCGAGGCGGATGCGCATGAAGACGATGCCGAGCAGCATCGTCAGCACCGCGCCGAGCAGCAGGTAGACGACGGCCTTGTTGATCGACAGGTCGAGGCCGCCGAGGTGGATCGGCACCCAGTCGTCGAGCTTCCACTCGTCCTCGGGATGGAACTCGCCCCTGGCCATCGCCGCCGGCGGCGCGGCGAGCGAGAGCGCGAGAAGGACGAGCGTCAGCCGCCGCAGCGACAGGCGCCTCACCGGCCCGCGTCCCCCTGCGGCGCGCCGCTGAAGTAGACGGCCAGCCCGAGCGCGAGCTCGGCCGTGTAGGCGAGCGCGAACACGATCGTGCCAGCCAGCGCGAGATGCGGTCGCGAGGCCGCGACCGCGACCAGCACGACCAGCACCGCGAGCGCCTTGAACATGAGTCCGAACGCCACCACGCCTGAGGAGGCGAGCCTACTCGCCGGCGCGCGCAGGCGCGCGAGCAGCAGTCCGAACAGGCGCAGCCCGCCCCACAGCACGGTGCCGAGCAGCCAGCCGGACAGGCTCCAGCCGGCGACCAGGAAGACCGGCAGCGCGACGAGCAGGACGAGCGCTGCGGCAAGCGCAGGGAGCAGCTTCGCCGGCTCGGGCCGGGGCGTGAGCAGCAGGCCGCTCCGCATCAGATCGCCCCGCGATAGCGCCGGTAGACCGCGTACACGCCCATGGGGACGCCGGCGATCGCGCCTGCGAGGACGCCGTAGCCGACGGAGCCGGCCGCCCAGCCGATCAGCGCGCCGGCGCCCACCCCCACACCGACCCCCGACATGAGCACCGCGCCCGCACCGGCCGGCTCGAAGTTCGGGCGCTCTCCCTCCATCCAGGGCGAGCATACCAGAGTGAGACGAGCACTTCGTAACACGCAAATAGCGCATGATCAGGGCGTTTCCGTCGAGTTTGTTCCTCTCGTGGGGCGTTCGCCGCGGCGCAGCCGGGCACGCTCGCAGAGCCGGCTCAGGCCGTCCGGCGGCGCGCCTGCCCGGTCGCTCGCTGTCGGCGCTCCTCGGCCTCCCGGCGGCGGATGCGGGGGTTCGCCAGCTTGACGATCTCGAGCAGGTAGACGACGTACACCGACGCCGCCACGGCGAGCGCGACGAGCAGACTCTCGGTGACCGTCGGCCAGGTGTGCCAGCGGCCGTGCTCGCGCACGGGGATGAAGCGGGTGCCGAGCGCGGCGGCGGAGAGGGTCGCGCACCACAGCCAGATCGTCACCGTCGCGCGGCGCTGCGAGAAGCCGATGTTGAGAAAGCGGTGGTGCAGGTGCTGCGCGTCCGCGCGCCACGGCGCGTGCCCGTACTTGAGGCGCTTCGCGATGACGAAGCCCGTGTCGAGGATCGGGACGGCGAGCACGACGAGCGGGAAGAACAGGGCGACGGTGGCCGCCGTCTTGAGCAGGCCCTGGACGGCGACGGTGGCGAGCACGAAGCCGAGCAGCATGGCGCCGGAGTCGCCCATGAAGATGCGCGCCGGGTAGAAGTTGTGGCGCAGGAAGCCGAGGCAGGCACCAAGCACGACCGCCGAGACGACGGCGGCGTTCGGCTTCTCGAGCGACAGGGCGATGACGCTGAAGGTGCCGCCCGAGATCGCGCACACGCCGGCCGCGAGCCCGTCCAGCCCGTCGAGGAAGTTGACCATGTTCATGATCGCCACGATCCAGAGCAGGGTCAGCGGGCGTCCCACCCACTCCGAGAGCCCGTGCACGCCGACGAAGGGGAAGGTGAAGTGGTCGATCCAGATGCCGGACCACACGGGGATGGCGGCCGCGGCCACCTGGCCGCCGAGCTTCTCCCACCAGCGCAGCCCGCGGAAGTCGTCGACCGCTCCGACCGTCGTCGCGACGGCGACGCCGAGCAGGATGCCGCGGGTCTCGCCCGCGAGCTTGAGGAACGCGAGCGCCGGCACGATCACCCCGAGGAAGAGCGCGAGGCCCCCGAGGCGGGGGATCGGCCGGGTGTGGAGCCGCCGCCCGCCCGGCTGGTCGACGACCCCGAGCAGCCGCGCCATGCCGCCAACCGCCGGGGTGAGGAGCACGACGATGACGAGCGCCACCAGCGCCCCCCACAGCACCTCGAGATGGTCGCCCAGCTCGTCCAGGAAGGACGGGTGCCCGACGGCGGCGAGCACCGGCGCATGGCCTGCGAGCGGCAGCATCATCGCGTCCCGTACAGCCGGTCGCCTGCGTCGCCGAGACCGGGGACGATGAAGCCGCGCTCGTCGAGGCCTCGGTCGATCGCCGACACGACGATCCTCACCTCCGGGTGGTCGCAGAGCACGCGACGGACGCCCTCCGGCGCCGCGATGATGGAGATGACGACGACCGAGCTGGCGCCCGCCGCCTTCACCGTCTGGATCGCGGCCGCGGTCGAGTTGCCGGTCGCGAGCATCGGGTCGAGCACGATCACGTCGCGCTCGGCGATGTCGGCGGGAAGCTTCACGTAGTACTCGACCGGCTGCAGCGTCTCCTCGTCGCGGTAGAGGCCGATGAAGCCGACGCGCGCGCCGGAGATGAGCGACAGCACGCCGTCGAGCATGCCGACGCCCGCCCGCAGCACCGGGCAGACGGCCACCTTCTTGCCGGAGATCCGCTCGACCGTCGTCTGCTCGAGCGGCGTCTCGACCTCCACCCGCTCGGTCGGGAAGTCCTTCGTCGCCTCGTAGGTGAGAAGCAGCGTCACCTCGTCGACGAGGCGGCGGAAGTCGGCCGTGCTCGTGTGCCGGTCGCGCAGCAGCCCGAGCTTGTGCCGGACGAGCGGGTGCGTGACCTCGGTCACGCTCACGCGCGCGTCCTCCATCTCACGTCAGCAGGTCGGCCACCCGCGGAAGCCGGGGTAGAGCGGATGCTCGCGGCACAGGGCCTCGCTGCGCGCCGCGAGCGCCCCCAGGTCGGCGTCCGCGGCGAGCGCGTCGCAGATGATGCGCCCCACCTCGGCGAACTCGTCCTCGCCGAAGCCGCGCATGGTCGCGGCGGGCGTGCCGATCCTGATCCCGGAGGCGACGGTCGGCGGACGCTCGTCGAAGGGCACGGTGTTGCGGTTGACGGTGATCCCGACCTCGGCCAGGCGCTCCTCGGCGTCCTTTCCCGTCCAGTCCGTGCGCCGCAGGTCGACCTGCAGCAGATGCGTATCGGTGCCGCCGGTGAGCACGTCGACGCCGCCCTGCTGGAGCGTCTCCGCGAGCCGGTTTGCGTTCGCCCGCACCTGCGCCTGGTACTCGCGGAAGGGCTCGCTGGCGGCGATCGCGAAGCACGTCGCCTTGGCCGCGACGAGGTGCACGAGCGGCCCTCCCTGCATGCCCGGGAAGACCGCGCGGTCGAGGGCCTGGGCGTGCTCTTCCCGGCAGAGCACGAAGCCGGAGCGGGGCCCGGCGAGCGTCTTGTGCGTGGTCGAGGTGACGAAGTCGCAGTGCGGCACCGGGTTGGGGTGCAGGCCGGCGGCGACGAGTCCGGCGAAGTGCGCCATGTCGCAGAGCAGGAGCGCGCCGACCTCGTCGGCGATCGCGCGGAAGCGGTCCGCCTCGACCGTGCGCGGGTACGCCGACCCCCCGCAGACGATCAGCCTCGGCCGGTGCCGCTTGGCGAGCGCGAGCACCTCGTCGTAGTCGACGACGTTCGTCTCCCGGCTGACGCCGTAGTGCGCGATCGTGTACAGGCGGCCGGAGAAGTTGACCTTGAGCCCGTGCGTGAGGTGCCCGCCGTGCGAGAGCGCGAGCGAGAGGATCGTGTCCCCGGGCTCGAGGCAGGCGAAGTACACGGCCATGTTCGTCTGGGCGCCCGCATGCGGCTGGACGTTCGCGTGCTCGGCGGCGAACAGCGACTTCGCCCGGTCGATCGCGAGCTGCTCGATCTCGTCGACGATCTCGCAGCCGCCGTAGTAGCGCCTCCCCGGGTAGCCCTCGGCGTACTTGTTCGTCGGCACGCTGCCGACCGCCTCGAGCACCGCCGGCCAGGTGAAGTTCTCGGAGGCGATCAGCTCGATCTGGCCGCGCTGCCGCTCGAGCTCGCGTCCGATCAGCTCGGCGATCTCCGGGTCGACGTCGGCGAGGCCCGCGGCGCGGAGCCGGTCGAGCGAGTGCTGCGCCACGGCCATCGAGGGGGATCGTACTCGCGGGAGCGGAAGCGAAGCCCGCCGGCGGGCGCGGGGGGCCGGCCGGAGAGCGGGGACCTGCTGCTCCCATGGGAGCAGGGTGGCGTCTTTCCTGCACGGCTGAGACCTGCTCGAGGACGCCGTACCGGCGCCGCGTCGACGCGCTGCTCAACGCCTTCCCCGTCCCGGAGCGAGCGCGGCGAGCGCCCGTTCGATCGCGGCGGCGGCGGGCGCCGCGCCCTCCCGGATGACGCGGGGCTCCGGCCCGGTGAAGTCGAGCACGGTCGAGGGGACCCCGGGCAGCTCGCCCGCGTCGACGACCGCGCCGCAGGCGGACCGCACCTCCTCCGGCACGTCGGCGAGCAGGCGCGGGTCGTGGCCGCCGTGCAGGTTGGCGCTCGTCGCCGCGACCGCGCCCACCCGCCGCACGATCTCGGCCGCCTCGGGCGGGAGCACCGGCACGCGCACGCCGATCGCCTCCGGGTTGGCGCCCGTGAGCCAGCGGAAGCGCCGCGCGGGGTTCGGCAGCACGAGCGTGTACGGCCCCGGGAGAAGCGCCCGAGCGATCGTGGCCGCACGGCCGCGCAGCTCCGGGACGCATTCGAGCAGGAGGTCGAGGTCGGCCGTGACGAGCGCCGTCGGCGATCCCTCCGGCTTCCCCTTGAGAAGCAGGAGCCGGCGGAACGGCTCCTCGTGGTAGGCGGTGACGGCGAGCCCGTAGACGGTGTCCGTCGGCAGGACGACGGGCTTTCCCGCCCGGAGCGCGGCGACGGCCTCCTCTACCCCGGCCACCGGCCCTCCACGACGCGCTCGCAGCCGGCGAGGTCGCGGGTGCGCGCGACGTCTGCGAAGCCGAGCGAGGCGAGGAGCCCGGACACCGCCTCCGCGGTTCCGTCCGCGACCTCGAGCACGAGCCAGCCGCCCGCTCGCAGGACGCGGCGGGCGCCGCGGGCGACCGCCTCGGTCGCCCCCGACCCGACGAGCGCGGCGCGTGGCTCCCAGTCGCGCACCTCGGGCGGCAGCGAGCCGACCTCGTCCGGCTCGACGTACGGTGGGTTCGAGACGACGAGGTCGAACGGCCCCGCGGGAAGCCCGTGCACGAGGTCCTGCCGCAGGAGCGAGACGCGGTCGGCGAGGCCGGTTCGCTCGGCGTTCTCGCCGGCGAGGGCGAGCGCGTCCGCGGACGAGTCGATGCCCACCACCCGCGCCCCCGGGTGCTCGTCGGCGATGGCGAGCGCGATCGCCCCCGATCCGACCCCCACGTCGAGCGCGCGCGGCTCGTCCACCGTCCCGAGCAGCGCGAGGCAGCGCTCGACGACGACCTCGGTCTCGGGGCGCGGGACGAGCGCCCGCCGGTCGACGGCGAGCACGAGCCGCCGGAAGCCCCACTCGCCGAGGACGTACGCGAGCGGCTCGCGGGTGCCCCGACGCCGGACGAGCTCCCGGCAGGCTGCGAGCTCGGGCCCGGTCAGCGGCCGGTCGTACTCGAGGTAGAGGTCGAGCCGGGAGAGGCCGAGCCCTCTCGCGACGAGGTGCTCCGCGTCCACGCGCGGGCTCGGCACCCCCTTCGCCGCCAGGAACTCCGCCGAGGTCCGGACGACCTCGCCGACGGTCAAGCGACAGTCTCGAGCGCGCGCCGCCGGTCCTCGGAGGTGAGCGCCTGCGTGAACTCGCCGAGCTCGCCCTGCAGGACGGCGTCGAGCCGGTGGACGGTCAGCTTGATCCGGTGGTCGGTGACGCGGTTCTCGGCGTAGTTGTACGTCCGGATCTTCTCGGCCCGCTCGCCGGTTCCGACCTGCGCCCGCCGGGCGGCCGACATCTCCGCCTCCTGCCGCTCGCGCTCGAGCTCGTACAGCCGCGCTCGCAGCACGCGCATCGCTTTGTCCCGGTTCTGCAGCTGCGAGCGCTCGTCCTGCATGGCGACGACGATCCCGCTCGGCAGGTGCGTGATGCGCACGGCCGAGTCGGTCGTGTTCACGCTCTGCCCGCCGGGGCCGGTCGAGCGGTACACGTCCACCTTCAGGTCGGCCGGGTCGATGTCGACCTCGACCTCCTCCGCCTCCGGCATGACGGCGACCGTGGCCGTGGAGGTGTGGATGCGCCCCTGCGACTCGGTCTCGGGCACCCGCTGCACGCGATGCGTCCCTCCCTCCCACTTGAAGATCGAGTAGGCGCCGTCACCCTTCACGGCGAAGACGACCTCCTTCATCCCTCCGCCCTCGTTCGGACTGGCCGAGATCGGCTCCCACGTGAAGCCGAGGCGCTCCGCGTAGCGGGTGAGCATGCGGAAGACGTCGTTCGCCCACAGCGCCGCCTCGTCGCCGCCGACCCCCTGACGCACCTCGACGATCACATCCTTGCGATCGGCGGGGTCCGGCTCGACGAGGGCGAGCTTCAGCTCCTCCTCGAGCTCGGCGAGCCGCTCCTCGAGCTCGGGGACGAGCTCGCGCAGGTCGCCGTCGTCGCGCGCCGCGTCGAGGTCGGAGCGGGCCTGCCGCCACTCCGACGCGAGGCGGTGCGGCGTCTCCAGCTCCTTCAGCCGCCGGCCCACCTCGGCCGCCTCCCGGTGGTCGTTGAAGACGGCGGGGTCGGACAATCGCTCCTGCGTCTCGCGGTAGGAGCGCTCCAGCTCGGCGACGAGGGCCTCGAAGTCGGCCATGCGACAAGGATAGCCCTGG